>Ga0207416_1000305_pt1 | contig 88047 bp, 78 predicted proteins | sample PaiPotPPM11metaG_FD_184107 | JGI IMG/M metagenome (GOLD analysis project Ga0207416, IMG submission 184107) | Iron sulfur acid spring bacterial and archeal communities from Banff, Canada, to study Microbial Dark Matter (Phase II) - Paint Pots PPM... ... | reverse complement strand
GTACAGATCGAAAACGGCAAGGTCATCCTTCCCAAGATCGGCCATATCACAATCAAGCACCATAGACCCATGATCGGGAAAGCGAAGACTGCCACAATCAAACGCGAGGGTGAGCACTGGTACATCATTTTCACCTGTGAGATTGAGATGCAAAAGAAGCTTCCATCTCCCGATCTTGCCATCGGCATAGACATGGGACTCAAGCATTTCATGACGGACTCAAATGGAGATGTGGTGGACAACCCCAGGTTCTTCAGGAAGTCTCATGGCCTCTTGAAGAAGAGACAGCAACGGCTCTCAAAAAGGAGAAACAAGAGCAACCGTCGGAAAAAGTCAGCTCAATTGGGAGGCAAGGCTCACAAGACGGTTCGTAACCAGAGGCGCGACTTCCATCATAAGGAAGCGAACATTCTGGTGGATACATTTGAGACAATCGTGTTTGAGGACCTCTCGATGCATCATATGGTGAGGCGTCCAAAGGCGAAGCAGGATGAGAGTGGGAACTATCTGCCCAATGGCGTAGCCGCAAAGGGTGATTTGAATAAAAGTATCTTAGATGCTGGATGGGCAAGCTTCGTAGAACTGGTGAAGCACAAGGCAGAATGGGCCGGTGTCACCGTCATGCAAGTTGACCCAGATAAAACCAGCCAGATCTGCAGCGCCTGTGGTGAGGAAGGTGAGCACAAAGACCTCAGTGTACGGACACATATCTGTGTGCACTGTGGAGTTGTACTCGACCGGGACCACAATGCGGCTGTCAATATCCTTGACCGAGGGCTCGGACGGAGCCCACGTGAAACTGCCTCGGCGGGGACGTTCCGTCGGGCTATTGCGTGAAGCCCCCGTTCTTTAGACGGGGGAGTCGTCACGTAACTTGCATGCCGCACCTGGAGTAAACGGCGAAATCTCACCGTAAGAGTAGAAGCCTGCAAAGACTGGCTGCGAACCCAGTATCCGTCGCACTCCCAATACTTCTTCATCAATGCGATTTTTGAGCACGAGCTTGCGTCCCACGCAGCTGATCAATATAGCCAGATCAGGAGTGGTGTCTGTCATTTCTCTACATACTTTGGCCGCTCCTACTGCACCCTCAATGAGCCGATCAAAGTTTGCTCGCATGAAGCGTACATAGGTTCCCTGTGGTACATCTCCCGCAAATGTGATACTCTGTGCTTTTTCGTCAACTGAGAGAATAGTGCGCACGACTGGTTCAGTTTATGAAGATTTTGTTGGTGAATTGATTTTCTACGCTGTGGTAGAATATCTACGGAAGCATTGTACAATTTCAAATGGGAAAATGATGTCTGAAGTTATTCTACAAGTTGAAAACTTAGTAAAAAAGTATGGATCTTTTCGTGCGGTCGGTGGCATCTCTTTTTCTGTGTCCAGAGGGAAGGTAGTCGGTTTGCTGGGACCGAATGGAGCAGGTAAAACGACCACAATCCAGATCCTTCTAGGCGTAACTCTTAAAAATGGTGGAATGATAAAATATTTTGGTAAAGATTTCTATCGGCATCGCCAATATTGCTTGCAAAGAATCAACTTTACATCAGCATTTAACACGTTACAGGGTAGAATTACAGTTTGGGAAAACCTTGTGGTGTTTGCAGGATTATATGGAGTTGAAAAGTCCAAGAAAAAAATAATGGAATTAGCGAAATATCTTGAGATTATCAATTTATTGCCAGAGCTTTATCAAAATCTCTCTGCTGGACAAAAAACCAGAGTGAACTTAGTAAAATCTCTTCTTAATGATCCGGAATTATTGCTAATGGATGAGCCAACTGCTTCTCTAGACCCTGATATAGCTGATAAGACGCTGTCTCTGATTGAGGACTTGAAAAAGTCGAGAAGTCTGGCTATCTTGTACACCAGCCATGACATGGAAGAAGTTACGAGAATCTGTGATGAAGTGATATTTTTAGATCGTGGCAAAATTGTTGCTCATGATACACCATTAAATTTGACGAAAAGTATATCAGAGGCTCAACTACGCCTTACATTTGATGATAATAAAAGTGCAATAGATCAATATCTTAAATCATGTGAATATCGTTATACTTTTCTTAGTGATCATGTGGTTCTTATCGATGTAGAAGCGACCCTTATCCCGAAGCTACTAGTGGGTATCAGCAAAACGGATGTTGACATAACAGATATTGACATTAGAAAACCAACACTTGAGGATGTTTTTTTACAGATAGCAAGGGGAGGTAATCATGTCATTTCGTAGGATACGATCAGTTTTGCTTCAAGAATTTTTTATTGCATATAAATCAATGGAGATAATCTTTGATACATTCATTTTATCATTAATTTCACTTTTTCTTTTCGGTTTTTTATCTCTCTATCTTGTAGGAACGCAAAACACTTTCGCTGCTAAATTTCTTTTACTGGGTATGCTTTTGTGGGACATTGTACGCGTCATACAATATTCTATATCTATAGGGAGCCTTTGGAATCTTTGGGCAAGAAATCTTTGTAATATGTTTATAGCTCCTCTAAGTGTTAGTGAGTATCTTTTGGCGCATACCATATCAGGAATTGGTAAGGCGATTTTGGTATTTACGTTAGATTCTGTGATAGCAATAGTAGCATTCCATTTCGATGTTTATCAAGTAGGAGTTGTAAATCTATTGATTTTTTTTCTTAACCTATCTATTTTTGCTTTTGTAACTGGTATTGTTATTGTTAGTTTAATTTTGTGCTATGGCATGAGAATACAAGCGTTTGCTTGGGGGATTATTCCTATGTTACAACCATTAACTGCTGCTCTTTTCCCTGTAAAAGTATTACCCACTCCGTTACAAGGAGTTGCTTATCTCTTTCCATGTACCTATATATTTGAGGCTGCTCGATATAGCTTAAGCAGTGGAAATAGAGATTGGCATGCGATTAGTGTAGCCTTTTTCTTGAATCTGTTATACCTGCTTCTATCAACGCTATTTTTCAAGATGATGTTTCGGCGTGCAAGAAATACAGGTCAATTTGTAAGAAACGAATCATAATCGGTGCCGTACTATACGCACCACTGTTTCTGCAATCAAAATGAAGCACAGGTCGAAGGCGAGCAGAATAAGCAGAGCGAAGTCGATGCGCGATGCTATGAGTTGGACAACCGGGAGCATTGGCAGCAGGTGTCCGGTGTACCAGAGGGCGACCAAGACAAAAACTATGAGTATTGATAGATCTATCACAAACCAGCGTGCTCCCCGCCAGTCTTGTCGGCTGGGCCACAGTTCGGAGGTGATGGTGAGAATCAGGTAAGGCGCAAAAATGAGTGTCCACCATGGCCAACCGGGACGGAGGAGTTGTAGATGCTGATGCGTATCAAGAGGGAAATTCCAGAGGTAGTAGCCGGTAGCAACCCAATAGAGAAGGATGAACATCGCAGTTCCACCGAAGATAGGTGCAATACCGCTGAGACCATCGCCGACCTCACTCAGAAAGCGTCCCTTGGGGCGTGAATATTGTACTTCGCCTAACTGGAGCGATGTTGCTCCTCCTTTGCGCATAGTACCCCTATCCGAATTCTCTTGTACGTTTGGCTTGATGCGGAAAAGTGAGATGCTGGTGATACGAAAACCCCAACCAGAAAGCAAGTAAATGACACTTGCATGGCTCAGTTCATGCACTATCACACCGGGAGCGTTGAGCCAGAACCAGATATACAGTCCTTTTTCTCCCCTTAGTCGGTAGCCTATCTCGTCCACGCGTCGGCGCAGTGTTTTGCGCGTGAAACGCAGTATCACGAAGAGGACAATCACTCCTGCCCCGATCAGCCAGGGCTCATATGGTGCTAGTTGCTGCATAAGTTGCGTATCTGGTTGCATGGCTTATCTGTTGTCTCCCTCTGTTCCTAATACTAATATAGGGACTTCTGCATTTGTCCATATATCCTGATGCTTGCCTAGCTATTATTGTAGAACTAAGCAGCCTCCTGAGTCAATGAGCACCTCCAAAAAGGCCTTGGCTTGATTGGGAACTCTTGCAATCTTTTCTTGTGCGTGCAACAATAAGCTTAATACTTGGTGCGCGTTCTCGACGCGCTCAGAAAGGAAAAAAGAGAAGGTGTGGGCTTGCACCTTCGAGTTGGGACAACCGTTCCTTCACCTTCTGTTTGGAAAATATTCATAAATTATGGCAGAAATGGACACACCTATTATCCTGGAACAGGATCAACGCCTCTCCCGGTCAGGGCTCTGGAAGTTGCAGCGAGCTTTCTTCGAGCAGCAGGGTATCAGCGCTTGGAGCGAGAATGTTATTCCCACCTATATCACCAGCAAGACCTTCACCGCTAATGCTTATGGCAAGGTAGTGCTTGGCTTCCTGCGCGACTGGTACTCAGTTGCTCGCAACTCACTCGACATGAGCCAGCCTGTCTACATCGTTGAGCTTGGCTCTGGCTCTGGCCACTTCTCATACCATTTCCTGAAAAAATTCCTCGATTTCTTCACTCGTTCTGCCCTGAAAGAGATTCCTATCAAGTATATCATGACCGAAATCTCAGAGGAGCTTGTGACCTTCTGGCAGAACCATCCCTCTCTCCAACCTTTCGTCGAACAGGGTTTTCTCGATTTTGCCATCTTCGATGTCGAGCAACCTCATGAATTTACTTTGAGACACAGTGGAGCTGTGCTCTCCTCGGCCACTATTAAAAATCCACTGGTCCTAGTGGCCAACTACCTCTTCGACTTCATTTCCCAGGATTGCTTTACGCTTCAGCGTGGTCAGCTTCACGAAAGTCTGGTTACTTTTTCCACCTCAGAGCCAGAACTGGACCTTGGTGATCCGGCATTGTTCGCTTCCCTGGAAGTCTCCTATGCCCATCGTCGCATCAGTGCTGATTACTATGGTGATCCCGACTTTAATAGGGTTTTGCGTAGCTACGAGCAGCGCCTTCCCGATACAACGTTCACATTCCCACATGTGGCTTTGAGCTGCCTGCGCTTTTTTCGTGATCTGTCTGGTGGTCGCTTATTGCTACTATGTGGAGGCGAAGGCTATAGCCAGGAGGAAGATCTACTAGATAGGGGCACACCAAGCATCATCATGCATGGTAGTTGCTTCTCGATGATGCTCAATTACCACAGCATTGGCGAATATGTACGCAACCAGGGAGGACTGGTGCTGTGCATGGCACATCGCTATACGAACCTGTACGTCTCTGCCTATCTCTTGGGCCAGCATCCTGATGACTATCTTGAAACAGCACAGTCTTTTCACGAGGCTATCGAGTCTGCGGGACCTGATGACTTCTACATGCTCAAATCAAGCATTGAAGAGATGTACAATACTCTAAGCCTGCAGCAGTTGCTCGTTTACCTCAGATTAAGCGGTTGGGATAGCAATATCTTTCTGGATTGTTACTCGGTCCTGCTCGAACACTTGAAAGAGGCCTCTAAAGCCGAACAGCACGAACTGAGCCAGGTTGCCCAGCATGTGTGGGATACCTATTATCATATTGGCGAAGAGCAAGACCTCGCTTTTGCACTCGGAGTAATGCTCTATCGTATGGAATACCATTCCGAAGCTCTCGACTTCTTCCAGCGCTCACTGGAGCTTTACGGTCCTGATCAAAGTACCTTCTACAACTTGGCCATGTGCTACTCTGCGTTGCGGCGAATAGAAGAAGCAGTTTCTTGTCTCGATCAAGCGCTGGAAGTGTATCCGTCGTTCGAGCTAGCTAAAACTTTGCGCATCAAACTCCAGTCACAGCTCAACCGTAAGCTACCAGCATAAAAGCGGCTTCTCCTTTGAAAGATAGAATAAATTTAAGTGTTGCAGATCCTGGATACTAGCTTGTCTGGCTTTGGCAACTCAGACTCAGGCTCTTTATCTTCTTCGGACAAGGGCCGGTCTGGGTGTTTGCGTTTATAGTAGATGTTCCATATGCCGAAGGCTAGTTCGCATGCAGCCATGAGGTAGAGTACGCGATCAATGCCGATGAGGTCGGACAGGACGCCCAGGAACAAGATGATCGGGATAGAGCAGGCGCTGTAGAGCACGATCTGTAAAGCCAGTACGCGTCCCTTGATCCAGTCAGGACTAAGTTCTTGTATAGCTGTATTGGCTGGGATATTAACGAAATCTAGGGCTGTACCTGCAATAAACATAAGGAAGCCAACCGCCATGCTCAAGAGTGGGTTGCTGTTCCAGCCGTGAGGCTGCAGGAATCTGGCTAGTAGAACGGTGGATGGAATGAGCAGTGTTGCGACGGTCAAGGTAAAGATGCCTATGAGTGTCGTACGCAAATTACCTAGCTTGTGGGTGATTGGTGGTATGATGAGGGAGCCGAGAATCAGGCCGATACCAGCTGGTGCAAAAACCAGGGCCAGCGCATTTGCGGGCAGGTATAACAACTGAGTGACGATGGGTGTTGCCAGCAGACCGATGACAAGGATCAGGATGCCTGCAAAAGAGAGCTGAACGACTGCCTGGAAAAGGGGCTTTTTGCTGCGTACAAACCTCCAACCTTCCTGCATTTCACTCCATACGTTATTGATGATGCCAAGTGTTTGAGTAGTGATTGGAGCTTCAGTACTGGAAACAGACATGTTTGGCTTAAAGTTCTTTTGAGGAATGCTGGTAATTAACATGGCACAAATCAGATAGAGGACTCCAACAATGATGTATAATTGCAAAATGGAGTCGATAGTGATGTGGAAAATCGTAATGGTTGGTAAGACACTGATCGCGATAGGCGCAAAGATGACGAAGCCAAGTGCCTGTGAAAGCATAAAGGTGATATTGAAGAGTGAGAGTGCTGGCATCAACTCCTCTTCGCTGACTAGCATGGGAATGGTGGCTCCTTCAGCTGGTGTAAAGAATTGTCCGATCGATGCGATAATAAAGGTGAGCAGATAGATGGGCAGTAGGGCGTTGCGGTCTATAAGTAGTGCTAGCACAAAGAGAAACGTTGCGATAGCTCTTAGACAGTTACTGACCCACAGTACACGTCGTTTGTTCAGACGGTCCACAAAGACACCAGCTGGTGCACCAAGCAAGACCGCTGGTAAGCTAAAGCTGATAATAGCAAGACCAATCAGGGTTGTTGAGTGAGTTGTGTTTTCTATCAGGATCAGTAGCGCATAGTTCGAAGCATTGAGGATCGTCATAGAGATCAGCTGGGCGAGCCAGAGGCGCAAAAAGTTCTTCTTCTTGAGCAGTGTCAGAAAGCCTTCGCTCTGCCGCGCTAGAGGCATCGGAGTAGTTCCTTCTTTATCATTTACTTATTCTCCTTCCGACAACAAAACCGTACTTAATATATATACGGGTTTCCGGGGTAAATTGGCTATTGTGAATTAACAATCCTGCTTGCTGCGGCTATTCCTCCTCGAACAGGTCATCGTCTGCTTTTTCAATGCGCGGAAGTACTTGTTTGATCCTACGTTCGACTTCAGAGCGTGGGAGTAGCACGCGACGTCCGCACTTTTCGCAACGGAGGCCGATGTCGGCTCCTAATCGAACAACTTCCCAGTCGAAGTTGCCGCAGGGATGCTGTTTGCGCAGGCGCAAGCGGTCTCCTAATTCAAAATGCATTGGCTGCATAGCTATTTGACCTTTTATCCTTTATGAGCTTGGCTTGTTTCCTTGATAAAGACTGTGCTCTATGATATAACGTTCAACGGCCTCCGGGGTCTGGTATTTAATAGGTCTACCTTCAGCAACGCGGCGGCGGAGATCAGTGGAAGAGATAGCTAGTTGGGGTGCTGGTACCACCATGAGGCATTGCGTGATTCCCGGTAAACGTGTTTCCAATTCTTTATTATATCCTATGTCTTGCTCATATCCCGGACGCGTGACGGCAACAAGGCCTGTCAATTGGGCCAGGATATCTCTGGCCTTGTACCAGGTATGAAATTCCTTCAGGCTATCCCAGCCGATCACAAAAAAGAGTTCCGCATCTGATCCCCATTGATCGTGCAGGATACGCAGTGTATCGACCAGGTATGACGGACCCTGGCGATCGATTTCCACTCGCGAGAGCGTGAAGTGTGGGTTTGAAGCGATCGCTAGTTCAACCATTGCCAGCCGGTGAAGGGACTCCGTATGCTTTTGTTCTGATTTATGGGGAGGCTGTCCCGCGGGAATAAAGACCATTTCCGTGAGATCAAGGGCGGCATGTACCTCTTCCGCAGCTGCCAGATGAGCGTAATGAATAGGATCAAACGTCCCACCTATGAGACCCATACGTGGCTTTTCTGGTAATGGCTTATATTTTTCCAACGTTTGTTCATTTCCTTTTTGGAGCACCCGCAACGATGCCGATGCCAGCGGTACAGCTTATGTTTTTTTAACGTTTGTTCATTTCCCTTTTGGAGTGGAGTAGTACTCTTTTCGCTAGAGGGGTACGGCGAGCGCGAATTACCGCCGTGCCCCCTTTGGGTGTCACCTTTAGGTGATTGATGATAGTAAATTGGCGTTGACCAGCCCGATTGGTACCCGACTGTCTCTACGATCTAGGCTATATCAACTGGTTCACGGATCGCTAACTCTGCATTTGGCAAAAGTGTGTGCAGGGCGTACATAGCATCTGAGATGTCTATTGTCTGGTTGCTGCTGACCCAGAAGTGTGTGAGCAGTGTAACCTTTCCAGCTGCCAAACTGCTAAAGATGACGGTTGGCTCAGGTTTTCGAATGATCGTCTCAAGATCCTTGAGGGCATTGGATATCTGATTAGCAGTTTCTTGTGGCGCAAAGTCAGCCACTGGTACTGTGACTGCAATGCCAGCCCGCCTCTCCTCGAAGTACGTGTTATTAATGACTGTGCTGGTAAAGACAATGGCGTTCGGGATGCTCACTTCTTCGCCGCTTATAAGACGCAGTCTAGTAGCTCTTAGTTCTACATTCTGTACCTTGCCGACGTAAACCGCTGGCGCAATGGTAATACTGATCTGGTCACCAATGAAGAAGGGTTTTGAGAGCAAGAGGTAGAAACCCGCAACCAAATCTTTCAAAATATCCTGGAAGGCAATAGTAATCACAACGGTAACAACACCAATTGCTGCTACAGGGATCCCAACAGGAATCTGCCAGATGGAGAGAATGCAGAAGCTTGCAAGGATGAGCACAGTAATGTAGACCATACGTCCCAGCAGTGCCTGGGTATTGATGTTGAGCCGATGATCACCCAAGCCACGGATGGTCAGTTTTTTTACTGTGCGTGCCATTCCTATGCTCAATGCAATCAGGATCAAACTTTCAGCGAGGTTCAACCCAATGGTGTAGACATCAATGTTATGACTGGCTGTTAGATCATGAATCAATGTAAATAGGTTGTTCCAGATGGCTAGAGCAACGATAGTTCCTACGATAACTGGAGGAATGATCACCAAAATACCCAGTGTCTGTATAGCCCAGTTATCCAAAACTGTTTTCTTGAGGCGGCGTACGCATATTTGGCGCAATAGGAGGCCCAAGGCCAGGGCAACCAGCATGATACTGCTAGTGAGAACAATGTTTAAGGTTGTATCGACTGTCCCTTTGGCAACCGTTGCCATCTTGTGAAGTGAAATGTCAGTAGCTGTCAGGGTTGGTGTAGGAGTGGCTGTCCCGGTGGGGCTCGCTGTTGCAGTAGGAGTTCCTATCTCTATAAGAGAAATATTACTCATAAGCAAGGACATGTGCATGTACAATTTACTCCTTCAATAGTAGAGTTCATAGTGGTTTTATAGTTGCTACACTTTGCTGCGAAATCTACAGCTTCGAAGCTATTATAACATATGCCTGTTGATGGAATCTTTCAGGAAGCTCAATCTAGCTAATTGATGTACCCTTTTCTACTAGTTTGCAAATTGTGTCAAATTGTCTGATAATACGTACTGGAGTTATATCAGATGCGCGTAGTGGTTCAAGACCCATACTTTGTGGACGTTTGGAGAGGGGTTTTCCTTACGTTTTAAACCTACTCAAGTCTAGGGAGATTGAGGGACAATTCAGGGCTTCTCCTCCGAAAAATACTTTATCTTTCGGAAAAGAAGCCCTGATCCATGATACATGCTGCGAATTCCGCTCCTCAAAGTTTATGAGACTGGACTTAGCTGTGCAAGCCCGACTGGTCCTGGCGTCAGAATAGGGCCACAAGCGATGGATTGAGGCTTTCCATCAGGTCCTTGCTTTGCAGTATTATCAACGTTGAAGAACCAGTTGTTGGGAATCGTAGTATCCTGCTGATCATCAAATGGCATAATTGCAGTTGCATTACCCATGTTGTCAGATTTTGTCTGCAGCATAAAGAGTGTGGGTCCCGTACAACTTCCGTCTCCATGAATGTCCATGTTTAAAGCTGCATTGGGCGGGGCACCGACGATGTGGGCTAGGACATTCAATGTATGTGCAGCCGAATTCAAGTAGAGTACTGTCAGGCCCAGAGTAGTACTCTGCGTTGATGGACCCTTCGTTACTGGAGCTGTCGTTGACGGTGATGTAGTCTGGTCTGGTTGAACTGGGTCTAAGAGTGCATGTGCTGTTAGCCCCGATGAATCAGCCATCTCAACAGGACCGCAAGCAATGGATAGGGGCTTTCCATCGGATGCTTGCCTTGTAGTGTCATGAACGTTGAAGAACCAATTATTGGGAATAGTTGTGGGAATCGGATTGCCATTAGTGTCCTGACTAAAGGTCATACTCCCATATGCATTACCTGCATCATCAGATGTAGTCTGCAGCATATAGAGTATGGACCCCGAGCAACTTCCGTCTCCATGAATATGCATGACTAAAGGTATATTAGGTGGAGCATGGAATACGATGGCTTGGATGGTCAATGTATGTGCATTAGGATCCAAGTGGAGCGTTGTCAAGCCCTCAGTAATGCTTTGCGTTGATGTTGACGTTTTGACCGTTGTCAGATCCCCACTAGGATTTGGTGTTGCCGTTGCCGAGCTTGGTTGAACTGGATTCAGTTTTGCAAACGCTGTTGTCGAATCTATCGTTTGAATAGGACCGCAAGCAATGGATAAGGGCATGTCAGAAGGTCCTTGTGTAGTGTCATGGACATTGAAGAACCAATTGCTGGGAATGGTAGTATCCTGCTTATCATCCAAGGTCTCAGTTGCCAGTGCGTGACCTATCTCATCAGATGTAGCTGTCAGCATGTAGAGTATGGACCCCGAGCAGCTTCCGTCTCCATGAATATGCATGACTAAAGGTCTATTGGGTGGGGCACCGAATATAATGGCTTGAATAGTCAACTTCTGTGCACTAGGGTCTAAGTGGAACGTTGCCAGACCTTCAGTAGTAGTCTGCGTTATCAGACTCTGATTTTGAACCTGCTGTTGAACTGAGTGCAAGCGTGCACGCCCTATCAGTCCTGATGAATCTACTTTGATGGGGCCACAAGCAATGGATAAGGGCATGTCAGAAGGTCCTTGTGTAGTGTCATGGACATTGAAGAACCAATTCGTGGGGATCGTAGTATCCTGCTCATCCTGAAAGGTCATAGTTATGGATACTTTGCCCATATCATCAGATGTAGCCTGCAGCATATAGAGTTTAGACCCCGAGCAATTTCCATCTCCGTGAACATGCATGACTAAAGGTGTATCATGTGGGGCACCGGATACCTTGGCCTCGATGGTCAATGTATGTGCATTAGGATCCAATGTGAGCTTTGCGCTGCCTTGAGTAGTAGTGTGTGCCGAATGTGCATATGTTTCTTGCCTATTAGAAGTCAATTGTGGGACCATGGCTGCAGCAGCCACAGCTGTGAGCAGTACAAATCCTAACCCACCGAACAGAAATCGAAGAAACATAGTTCTAGTTCGCGATTTCTTACGGGGTGGTCCGTCGGGGCTATTTGACCAATTATCCATGTGTTCTTGCATACGAATCTCCTCTTAACTATAAAGACGACCTCATGACATGACATCATGATACAACTTGACATACCTTGACACATATCGAGAATTGATGTGCTGAGATCAGGATAGTTGAGTATGGACAGCTATGAAACCCGATTGATCTCTTTATAGCTTTTATGTTTTTAATACAATGTTCTTCGTTTATTAAAACAATGATTGCCGGGATTACTCTTGCCAATCAGGTTCCGCAGTGGCCTTCTGTTGAGTACACTATAGGAGAATATTGCATGCAACTCTAGGGGGAAAGAGGGACAAATGTCACTAGTGGCATTTGTCCCTCTTGAAAAGTCATTGACTCAATGCTTCCGGCAAGCCTTCTCAGTTCACCAGGACAATTTTCCCTGTCACTGCCGACCTTTCGAGCAATACATGGGCTTGCGCTGCCTCTGTCAGCGGCAGGCGTTGGGAGATCACGGGCTGAATCTTCTTCTGCGCTAGCAGATCGAACAGGGTCATCAGGTCTTCGCGGTACCATTGAGGGTGGCGACTTTTCATCTGTGTTATTCCATACAATTTGATGCTTTTTCCTGGAATGATTGAGAATATTCCTAGCAAGGCTGCGGTTGCCAGGATGGCAGCAATATGGATCTTGCTATTCCTGATTGCGCTGGAGAAACCATAGCAGATCAGTTGCCCGTGAGCGCGTAATACACGGTAGGAATGCCAAAGATTTGTCACACCCGCGGTAGCATCAAATACTGCGTCTACCGCTCCCTGCCCAGAACCTACCAGGTTCTGCAACCGTGCGACCACATCTTCGTTCTGATAGTCAATTGGCGTCCCGCCTGAGTCGATAATGATCTGATGCTTGCGCTTCGAAGCCGTGCCATACATTTCTACTTCTGCTAATCGCCCCAATTGCAGCAGGGCAGTGCCTACGCCTCCTGCCGCCCCATGAATCAGAATGCGTTGCCCTTTTTTCACGTGTGCCACCCGATGCAGCAATTGGTAGGCAGTAACGTAGTTCAAAACCATAGAGACTGCTTCAGCTGGGTCGAGACTATGGGGAACCGGAACCAGTTCGGTGGCGGCTATATTGATGTACTCTGCATAGCCACCTCGTACGGGCAATGCTGCGACGACCTGTCCAATGGCTAGCGTCGTCACACCTGCACCGAGTTTGTCAACCATGCCGACAATGTCATAACCAGGAGTAGCTAGCATGTTTCTGCGAGAAACCATACGATAGATCACATCGCCGAAGGCTACTCCTGATGCTAGCACTTTCACACGTACCTCACCTGTCCCTGGTTCTGGCAGGTCGTCTTCAATCATCTGGAGCACTTCTGGCCGACCTTTATGTGTCACTACGATGCGTTGATATTTCATGGTTCTTCATTTTATAACACTCGGCCAAGCGCTATTGGATGGAGTAGGTAATTTGCTGCCACGTGTGACCACCATCAGTGGTGTGCAGCAGGGTAGTGGGTTAGACGGGGAGGATGATCCTGACTCGCGTGAGAGGATGAACCCCGATCAAAACAGCAACTCTGTGAAGCCTTCTGGTTCGTCAGATCATCCTCAAGAGACCCATTACCACTTTTTTCGCAAAGATGTCGCATAGATGTCCTGGAAAAAGCACGCTATATTGGGTATGCTTAGTAGCAAGAGCACAGCTCTACAATGAATGCTCTCCTATCAGGCAGACTTAACAATGGAGGGCAAAACGAAGTGATTTCTGATACTTGTTTTAAGTCTTTTAGTGTATATGTGCTAATATTATAGAAAAGGAAAATACTATGTTTGATAGCCCATTTAGAGGACAATCACCAGAAAAAAAACCATCTACAAGTGCAAATCAGAGACCGACTAGGCTGAGACAGGATATCGCGAGAATTCAATCTACTGGGATTGGTGGGATTGGTGACATATCTAGCCCTATTGGAGATAGCCTTTCAGTGATTAGAAAAAAAGAAACTGCCAGAAGGGAAGATTTTGATAGAGAACATCGTGACAATCTTAAATGTTGGGCTCAGGCGTTTGAGGCAAATTTACGAGCAATCAAAGACTATGATGAGAAGCTGTTTGAAAAGGTCCGTCCAACGGGAAAAGAAGATTTCGAACGTGCTAATAAGCGTAAAGAATTATCTGGCTATGTAAAAAAGTTAGAGCAAGAATATAGTAAACATGTAGATAAATGGGAGGAAGAGTTAAGAAAGAGATGTTCATTTGACACGGGAAAAAATGGCCCAGTTGATTCTGAGAAAGCGTGTATTGATATAGAAGAATATAAAAGTAAAATACATGATTATAAAGATTTTTCTGGGGCATTGCCCTATAGGATTAAGGAAAGCATCAGAAGGGAAGGAGTTGATGCAGCATACGTAAAATTCTATCAATGTTTGCGTGATCATCTTGAAAAAAATTTACAGGCAATTGCAAAATATCATCGAGAAGATAAAGGAGAAAGTACTGATGCATTTAATCAATTAACTGATATGAAAAGAAAATTAACAGATATGGCTCATAAAGTTAGAGAAAAATGGAATGAAGAATTAAATGATAGATATAAATTTGATACGGGAAATTATGGTCCAGCTAACGAAAAAAAGCAGTATATTGTACCTGGTGGGGGTGGGTATGCATCGAATCCACCCGGTTATCCAGACGTTGAGAATCTACTCCATCGAAGGGAGGAGAATCGCAGCGACAACCGACCAAGCTATACGGCCGGTTGGTGATGAGTCATATGAGAAGACTGATCCGTTCCTCCACCATTTCCACGGGCTGTGGTTGCGTTCAATGGTAAAGACCAGACTCCGCTCGATGTTGAACGGATCTGGTCTTTTTCGGGGCTGTGTGTCACTCACGGCATAAATTGGCCGCTGCGTGTAAAGTGCGGTCAAGAATTGCGATTTTTGGCAATTTCCGATGTGCGTTTTCACGGTCAAAACGTGCTCCTGATTGTATGTCGTAGGAGTCGTCAAGTGCTGAGAGCGCATCAGAGGCCGATGAAATCCGTCATGAGGATTTGCTGGTAATTTAGTGACGGCCAGTGCTGATGTCGACGAGGTGTTGCCAGATCAGACCCAGACCTCTCTCAATCACTTCGGCATTACGTCCAAGATACCTGAGGTTGTCAAGGAAGGGCAGGTGTACAGGTGTACATTCAAACGCTCAAAGGGAAGTGGTATCAGTTCCCCAATTCCCAGGAAACGACAAATTGTCTCTCCCTTTTGCCAGTTACTAAGTATACGGACCCGTTGGCGACCCTTCTGCCCCTTGTACAGGATAGCAACTTCACTGATCACGGGACTGAGAAGCTTATTTGACGCTCAAGTCTGCTATGTCTTTCGATAGGAGTAACTCGCCAAAAAGGTCCACAGTATCATCCACATCTTCTACGATCGTAAAAGTAGAAAAGGACCTGACCGTGGATTATAGCCAATTCAATCAAGTCACTTCAATCCCGACTCCTGTGAATGCGACTCCGTATGTGGCTTCAGCCTCCCCCGCGTTACCGGGACTTTGTTCTTTTCAACTCACGAGCGTTATCAACGCCGCTTAGTCGCTCTCGTTTTGAAGTGATGATCCATCTCTAGAGTTCGCTTCCACATCTTCAGCAACGGCTAGAAGCAATATAAGCTGATCTCCTTGGCGAGGGAACTAGCCTCGCCAAGGAGATCAGCTTACCCTACTCTGCCAAGGAAGTCAGGCTTGGACAAAAGGGCTCTGCGGGCAAGCAGAAAGGTACCTATTTCAGGGGCTGAAAACTCCATTGCTTATTTAGGCTTCTTCTGCTGGGCTTCAGCCGCTCTGCTCGGCAGAAGCAAGCTCGCTCTCGGCTTGAGTAAGCGCAGTCTCTAACTGATTGACCTGTCGGTAGGCTTGGATCTTGGCTCGTGTGCCTCTGGCCTTATCGGCATTACTTCGAGCTTGACCAAGCTGAGCCTGCAGCTGTGCAATCCTCCCCTTGAGGCCCGCTAAGTCTTTGCTTTGTTTGGATTTGGTCTCCTTTTGAGACTTCTTTTCCTTTAGCGTTGCCCTTCAGGCTTAAGCTCTCTTTGATTTTTATCCTGATCAGTAATATCACCTAATGGTTTTCTATCCGCATTTTCCTTTGTGTTAGCTGTGCCTTCATGAGGATCATAATTCTTCTTATTCTCCTGATCAGTAATATCACATAATGCTTGTCTATCTGTCTTTTCACTTTTATTAGCTATAACTTCTGAATGTCCATAAGTCTCATTATTCTCCTGATCAGCGCTAACTACTAATGCTCTTCTCTCTGTCTTTTCATCTTGGTTAGTTGTAACTTTTAGATGATCATAATTCTCATTGCTCTCCTGATAATAATACTCAGTTTTTGCTTGTATAACTCTTTCTGTCTGTATATCATCATATTGATTATCAATAAGATTCTCTAATGGCTTTCTCTTTTGGATTTCATAAGTATCATAATTCTTCTTATTCTCCTTATCTTGCTCCTGTAAAGATCGTACTTCCGCTTTTTCCGGGTCAGTTAGGGGCCTAAGTCCTCTTCTAATGGTATATGGTTCGTAACGTCTGCTGCTTTTTCCCTTATCTTCGTTGATGCGATCATCAGTTGTCTGATTAGTATCGCCTTGATATAGATGCGGAAGCTTTTTTTGTGGCTGCAAAAATGGATTTCCCGATTTTTGCAGCTTCAAAAGTTGTATTTCCTCTGGAGTTAGGGGTCTAAGTCCTTCTCTGATGCCATGAGGTCGGTAACGATGGTTTTTGTTGCCTTCTTTGGTTCGATCAGTTATCTGGCTTTGATCAGTAGTTCTCCGCTCCCATCTGGACATTATCTGAGTTCCTTTCTTTACTACTTTATAGTTATGAAAATACACGTATCGAATATCTAAGCAAACAGTATGTAATGTTCTCCAGGGAGATTGAGCTATACCTTCTATTGCCATCGTAGTTAAAGTATAGCCAGGAGGTGGGCTATTTTCAATGACAAACCTACGACAACTGGAAGACATCTTGACTTTTTGAGGCTCTCTATGTGTCTAAAAAGCATTTAACCTTCCAGTGTGACCCGCTACCGAGTACAGCAAGACTTTTCTCTGGGATATACCTTGAATTCGGCTAAAAGCTCAACCAGGGTGCATAGCGGAAGCCCTACAACGTTGAGGTAGCAGCCATCTATCCGTTCGGTAGGCTGGAATTCTGTGTTCTGGATGGCATATGCTCCGGCCTTGTCCAATGGGTCTCCGCTTGCAATATAGGCTGTGATTTCTTCCTCGCTATATGGTCGCATCAGGACGGGAGTGGTACGGCTGGCACCTCGCAGATGTATTTGGCCATCTATCAATGCACTTACCACAACTCCTGTCACAACACGATGCCAGCGTCCGCGTAGAGCAAGCAAGAGTTCACCAGCATGTTCGCCATCGCGTGGTTTGCCAAGCACCTGGTCGTCGAGTAAGACAGTTGTGTCGGCGGTAACAATAAGTCGGTTAGCGGCCTCCGGTTGCATGAGCATCATGAGGGCCTTATGAGCTGCAAGCCATTGGGCCAGACTGTCAATTGGTCCTTGGTAGGCACTTTCCATGGCCTCCTCGTTGGTGGGAGAGACGCCGACGGTGAAGGGGAGTCCGAGGGTAGAGATGATCTGCCGCCTGCGTGGCGAGGCGGAGGCGAGTAATAATGGGAGAAGTGAACTCATGCTTATATACGCTCCAATAACCAATCTAGCTGATTAACGCGTCCTGCAATTTATTGCGCGAATGTAGGGACCCGATTTATCGCGTCCGCTGTACCCCGATTTATCGCGTCCGCCGTACCCTGTACACGCTCCAATACTGCTATACATTCGATGTGTGCTGTTTGTGGGAACATGTCTAGCGGTTGCACCGAGCATAGGCGATAGGTAGGATGTTGGTGGCAAAGAATATGCAGGTCACGTGCCAGAGTTGATGGATCACACGAGACGTAGACGATACGCAGAACAGGGTGCTGGATCAGAGTATCCAGCACGATTTGCTGGCAACCTGCACGGGGTGGGTCGATGATAAACCCATCGATCTCTGATGTCAGAGTGGGCAAGATGTCCTCGACTTTGCCTTTGAGAATCTCTATGTTGTCAACCTCGCGTGCATTCCACTGTGCGTCTTTGATGGCGCTTGCGGACTCTTCGATGGCGATGACTTTGCCTACATGGCGTGCAAGCAGCAGGGCGAATGTCCCAACTCCGCAGTAGGCGTCAACGATGGTGAGGGAGGGGGTAGCGGGCACGGGGGCAGAGGGCGCGGAGGTAGCGGGTGTGGGGGTGGCGAGCGTGGGTGCAGCGGGCGCAATGAATTGGGCCCCTACCGATGGCGATAAATCGCGATTAAGATTAAGGGTAGCGGGTGAGGAGAGTAGTCCGTTGAGTACTATTTGTGCCATTTTCTCGGCCTGTGCGGTGTTGGTTTGGAAGAAGGAGCTGGGGCGAATGCGAAAGGTTGCTCCAGCAAGTATCTCCTCCATTGTTTCTGTGTGTAACTCAAGTCCTGTTTCGGCCAGTTGTTGGGCGACCTGCTCTCCTGGAGCTGGCTGGATAAGGATCTGGTTGCTGACAGTGGCACAGCGGATTAAGGCCTGTGGCTGTGGGTTGACGTGCTGGCTGAGTACTTTTAATACGCGATTGATCTGCTCGTGTGCAATTGGGCACTCGGTCAATGGGAGTACTCGGTGGGAGCCTCTTGCTGTCAGGCCGGGCTGACCCAGGCGATTGACAGAAAAACGCATATGGTTGCGGTAGTGCCAGGGGATATCGCATGGCACAGTTGCTTGCATCGGTGGATCTTCGAAGCCACCGATGTCGTGCAAAAGCTGTCGGACGACATCGCGCTTCCACTCCAGTTGCGCCGAGTAGTGCATATGCTGGAGTTGGCAACCACCGCAGGTGCCGAAGACTGGACACGGAGCCTCTACGCGCAGAGGTGATGGCTGGTGAATCTCGGTAATCCAGACACGCGGAGACCGTGGTTTCCAGCGTCGCCTGTGTCGCCCCGGACGTGGTTGTGGCGGTGCCTCGACTGCGATTGTGACACGTTCTCCTGGTAGTCCGGCCGGGACAGAGAGTATGCGAGTATGCTGGTGACCTGCTTCATCCTGCTCGCTAATCTCTGCCAGTGCATGTCCTTCTCGTGTTAAGGCACCTAGCGTTACCGTGTGATAGGCAATAGAGCGTTCCTCTTGCGTTGGTGTCATTTTTTCTTTTTATGCTGCCTGGGCGGTTGTGGCTTGTGTGGATTAATGGCCGCACGTTGCTGCACTCTGCGCTCGCTATATAGAGCACGCGCTTTTTGTACTAGTTCGTGCTCATCATCAATATCTTCAGCCTGTTGCAGGTATTTGTGTGCAGTACGCAGATCATTACCCTGGATGTATACCATAGAGAGTTCAGCCAGTAGATCGGGAGCTTCGGAGTCCCACTGTAATCCCTCTTGCAGTATCTGACGCGCCTTGGCAAGAGTATTTTGCTTGGTATAGATTGAGGCAAGCTCTACATAAGCTCCTGTTTGCTCCGGACTGGCTTCGATATTGCGCTTCAAGTTGGTGATAGCCTCTTCGTATCGCCCAAGCTTGCTCTGCAGAGCTCCGATGTTATACCAGAGAGCTTCGTAGTCCGGGTTCAATTCTGCGACGCGCTGGAAGTGATACAGAGCCTGCTCGGTTTCTTCTTCCTTCTTGGCAATCAGTCCTAGCCCTACTTCGATATCGGCGAGTTGTCTTTCATCCGGGGATAATGATTGGACCTCTTGGAGGAGGGCCTTTGCTTCATCTAATCGATCCTGTGCGAAGACCAGCTTGGCCAGTGCAAGGTATGCCACGATAGATTTATCTTGGTCGATGGCAGTACGCAGTGTTTTTTCGGCCAGTTCTTTGAAGCGCGAGCTCTCATCTTTATTTCCTTGATCTTCCTCTTCATCTTCCTCTTCATCTTCCTCCTCATATGCTTGAGCAATACCATAGTAAGCCAGTCCCAGTTGCTCTTGCGCTTTGCTCCGTTCCTCTGGGAAGTGCTCTCCCAGTTGTTGCAGGTAGACAGCAGCACGTTCCATGTCATTAGTGACCATAGCTTGCCTGACATTTTGCTCGTAAGGTTCTGTGTCCTCGTCAGGTGACTGGGCTATCAGTGCATCGTTATAGTGTGTGCCCTTGGTCATGACACGAAAGGCCTCTTCCATTTCTAGCAAGGTGTCCATGAAGTCCTCATCGTCAAGGTCCTCATCTTCGTCCTCATCATCCTCATCCTCGTCCTCATCATCCTCGTCCTCCATTGCAGTGAGCCGCTGTGAGGCGAGTTCAGCAATAGTGTCGAGGCGTTGCTCGATTTCGTCACTTTCCAGTTTGAGAGCATTTGCTCCTTCGTCGATCATGCGGTCAATAAACCACTCGTCGTCCTCTTCAACGAGGGTATAGTGTGTCCAGAACCAGTGTCGCCCAGTCTCTGGGAGAATAGCTGTGGCAACGGGAAGCTCGGGTAGTTGACTTGCGAGAGGTGTCTCTGCAAATTGAAGCGACCACCCAACCTCTACCCCTGGCAGTTCAAGTGTGTCTTCGTCGCTTAAATGTCTCTCAATGTCATCAATGTCATCAGTGTCCTCAATGAAGGCAATCCGAAATCTAGCTGGGTGAGCTGCTGCATGCCATTCACGACGTCGTGCTACCCATTCTTCACTAGAAAGCCCCTGGCGCAGGGGACTCGTGCTGGCAAGCTGCTCATAGGCATCTTCATAATTACCCTTCGTATAGCTTTCCAGAAAATCGCCAACGATATCGAGGTATTCTGAGGCAGGGAAGAGCTTGTCTACTTCAGACAGAAAAGTTTGGAAGTCTTCAAGAAAGCCTTCGCTCTTTTTGCGAGGTTTATTATCATCACGCTTGTTTGGCATCGCTGTATCCTTTTCCACCACTATGCAATTATTTTCGCTTCAAACTGTGAACGTATTGCTGTACTCTCTGCACAACCTCTAATTCCGGGTCGATTCGTTCCGCTTCTTCCAACTCTCGTTGGGCTGCACGAGGGTCTCCTTGGTCGAAAAGTACCGAGGCTAGTAGGGCATGCAGGTGAGCTGATTCGGGATTGGTCTGGACAGCTTCCTCTATGATGGTCTGGGCCTGGGCTAGCTGACCAGCGCCTATATAGATGGCTGCAAGTTCGCGGCAAGCGCGAATATCATGAGGATCGGCCTGGATGGCTTGCTGGTAGCATTTCTCTGCCTCTTCAAGTTCTCCAAGTAGCCGATGGGCAAAGCCGAGGTTGAACCAGATACCAGGATATTGTGGATTGCTTTCCACAACACGCTTGTAATGAGGAATAGCCTCGTTCATCTGTTCACGCCGCATCGCAATATTACCGAGTCCTGCTTCGATGATCATTTCTGTGTCGCGTTCTGGTTTCATTTCCAGAGCTATATGTAACTCCGCCTCGGCTTTATCAACCTCTCCCTTGTGCATAAGGAGTTCACCGTAGAGTACGTGACCGGCAGCAGCATCGTCGATAGTGATGGACTGCCGCACCGTTTCGTCAGCGCGTTGCAACAGATGTTCGACGCGCTCAGGCATCTTTTGCGGATCGTATTGATGTGCCAGATCCAACAGTGTAGCGCTCAGTTGGCGCAAGTTGTCGGCACGCTTCTCTGGAAAACGCTGTATCATAAGCTCCAGGTACACGACTATACGCTCAAGATCTTCTACCAGTAGATGTACATGAGCGTAGGCCTCTTGATGGATCTGGTAGTCCAGAGGCAGGAGGGTAAGCAGCACGTCGTAGAAATATAACATCTGTGTGAGGCGCCGGGATAGTTCTTCTAGAGCTTGCTCCATATTGGCATGTTGCTGCTTGGCAAGGTTTTCGGTGGCTTGCTGGTAATCTTTGATGCGTGACTGCAACTCGTGAATGGATAAGCCTTGAAGTGCCGCTCCCTCATCTGTGGCCTGCTGAATACGCCAGACCCCTTCTTCACGCACAAGAGCATAGCTTGTCCAGAACCAGTGTCTGCCAGTTTCTTTGTTGACGGTAGTGCCCATGGGCATTTCTTTGAGTGTTCCGCTCAGTGGCGTATTGCTCAGTTCGAGTGACCAGCCAACCTCAATGTTTTTACGTGAAGGTGAGCGTAAGCTGACAGAGGACGGCAACCAGAGTGCGCTCTGACCTTCCTCACGCTCGTGAACAAACCCCAGCTTTATACGGGTGGGATGTGCTTCTTGGTGCCAAGCGCGATGGCGTTCAATCCACTCATCGCGTGATAGGCTGTCACGTATACTACTATCGTGAGTCAGCAAGTCATAGGCCAGTCCATAATCGCCAAAAGACCAGGCACCAAGGAAATTGACAATCACTTCCTGCTCCTCCAGTTCAGGAGTGATGAAGGTGTAACCGCGATCCTCGCCGAGATCAGCTGCCTGCAGGATGAGCTTGTTGATGAGAGGAAGCAGGTGATCATAGCTTTTATCTGGTGCGTTGCCATACCACTGGTTGGCGGAAAGTGCTTCCTCGATCAGGCGCTTGCCTTCTGCCAGCGTGCAGTCTACCAGAGTAACACCCTCTGGTAGGGTAGCACGCACTTTGTCTATGAACTGGTCGAGACGACGCTTAGACAGTATGTTGGTCAAGACTTCTTTGATGCCTGCATACCAGTAGTGGAGTCTGAGCGTGATCACACGGGCTTCGCTATAGTCGTATCCTTGCTCCCAGCAGAGGATAAGCTCTACTTCACCCTGATCTCGAGATTGAGTGACATGTCCCTTCCAGAAACGAGGGTTCTCACTATACTGTGGCTGCACGGCAGGTGTGTGAACGGTAGGTGGTTTCCACTGCGAGTAGGTTTTTGTCGCTTCAAGGCGAATGAGTCCACGACGAGCCTCTTTCCGGACATCTTTGTGCGTGCCTAGCGTATGGATCGCATTCAGGACATCAGCGGCATCGGTATTATTTTCTCTGGCTAACGTTTTGAGCAACACAAGCTGTACCGACGTCGGTAATACTGTGATATCGGTCAGAATTTCCTCGGCTTGAGCCTGATCTGTGCTATTGCGCAACCGTTCGGCTATCTGGTGATAGCGTGAAAACAAATCTTCTATCTGCTGATGATCCTCTTGTGAAAGCTGAGCACGTGTTTCTTTTTTCTGGGACATAGAACTCTTCTTTCGACGTGATAACTTAGTACCTCATGTCGATTGTACCACGAAGTGTGGTGAAGAGTCGAGAACAGTAGCCTGATCAAGCTAAATTCGGCAAAAGTCCCACGGCTTAGACGCTCACTGGAGACGGCACACCTACACTTTGGGCGAGTTTGCGCAGCCAAGCAGATACTAGCGCACGATGGGAGAAAGGCTCCATCTTCGCTGCCATCACAATAAAGATAGGGAAGGCTGTGCAGTAGAAGTATGACGGAAGACTTCTCCAGGCGAAGAACAATGGTAAGATGGCGAGAAGCATCACGGCTTCTGGGCGCTTACGACAGATACGCCAGTAGCAGACCAGTGCGAGAAGCATTGCAGTAGCTTCGAGTAGCGTATAAACCATCTGGGGAAAGTAGGGCAGCAAGTGTGTATCGCTCAGGTTGACCAGGCCAACACCAAGAGGGAACATGGGGGCTGCGACAGGCACCATCATGCCATCTAACCAGGCCTTCCAATCCCACATGATAAATGGTAGGTTGATCAGTAGTCCAAGACCGCCAGCGATAGCCATACGGCGGATAGCTTCCTTAAAACCGTAGTGACGCCAGGTCATAATCAGGTAGAAGGGCATGAAGTACCAGGCAATTTGTTTACTGGCCAGTGCCAGTCCGAAGTATACAGCGGAACTCCAGCGCTCGTTCCGCAACCACCAGGCCAGAATGACGAACAGGATATAAAGGATATCGAGGTTGCCTCCCCTGGTGGATGATAACATGGGTACATTGGCAATTGCTAGCAGGATTATCCAGGGGTGTATTTCAGGACGTGCCAACTTCCAGGCAAGTGAGACGAGCAATAAATAGCATAAAAGGTAGAATGGTAAGACGTTGTAATTGCCAGTCATCACAAAGGGCACAAGGGTCAGAAAAGATAGTGCCGGATAGTCTGTTTTCGCTTCAAATTCTGGGACGTCTCCGGCTTTGAGTGAAGTATTGAGAACGGATTGTAGTTCAGCGTCACTTGGATAATCGAGGCGATTGGCAAATTGCCCCTGACGTAGTGGCGTTGTCCAGGTAGGAATAATATAAAAACGCCGCAATAATTCTGGCATATTTGAGTCAGTGTAAGGATTGCGTCCCTGTGTAAGCAAAATAGCTGCATTGGTGTCGAGAGATGTGCCATCGTTTGTGAAGAGCGGTGGCATCAAACTGTTCACAATGGTGAAACCGAGTTCCACAGCTCCTCCAATGGTGAGTATCATTGTCAGGATCAGGACAATCCGCTGCCAGAGGCATGACTGCTGTGGCATCCCTTCCTGTCCCCCTTTGCATGATTTTGCCGGACGCATCGCCATCCAGATAGCGTAAAAGCTACCTAGGAACAGTGCAAGAGGGATGAGAGACGACAAAGGGCCTAGAAACGAATAGTAGTTATGGTCAATCTCATTAGGGGATTGGAGTAGAAGAGCGAGAGCAATCCAAAGAGCCCTCTGTTGCAAGTCGGTGATTGGACGACTCTGTGCCGACTGATCTTCAGTAAAGAAATACCGCATCCATCTATAGTTGAGTAATATGCGTTTTTGTCCTGGTAAAGTCGTCTGTGTAGATATTAATCCCTGTGACATAAATCCATATGCTCTATTCTAACGCCTGTCTGTGCTTGCCTGTGACTGGTAGCGGCAACTGACACAATAATACTACTGCGCGTAAGATTCCGAGCTGTTACCTCCCATCAAAGTACCGAGAAGCTTATTATACAGATTACTTACATAGTAGGAGAGACATTCTCTCGGTCTAGTGCTTAGAACGAAAGGAAAAAAGAGTCCGTCACAAATAGAGCCAAGTGGATACCTTTTAATGGAGGGGCTTGGGCATAGGGACCCTTATTCTCTGACAAAATATTCATTTGTTCGTACTGTTTAATGAATATTTGTATATTGACATCTATATTATACTACATCTTGTAGTACTTTGACAACGGAATAGTGTTTCTGGGTTCCAAGCTCAATCGTTCGCTTGGGTAAAAGCACTAGCGTGTTAACCAAAGAGCAAAACAGCAGGAGAGATCGCGTAACATCTTGTCTTGTTTGACAAGAGCGCAATACAAACCTAACGGTCTGTTCATCTCTCTTCCACTCCAAAGACTGTACCGAGGGGCACTCGGAAACAGGTAAGGTGTGCTTCGGCATAACTTGCAAAACGCTTCTGGACATAGGACCTCTACTGCTTCTCCCCTCAAAAGGAAAGTGGCAAGCCCTCTGGTTGAAGGAAGAACCTCTGTCATTTATGGCGGGGAGTGTCAGAAATTCTTGAGCTTTAGAGTTTGAGCCGATAGTAAAGTTCGCGATGTTGCAGTTCAAAGCCGAGCATCTCGTAGAGGTGGATCGCGGGCAGATTCTGCTCCCAAACGTGCAGATCGAGCCCGGCTAGTTTACGTTCGCTACAAGCGTAGGTGATGATATGTGTAAGGAGTTGTTGGGCTAATCCTTTGCCCTGGAAGCTCGGATGGATAACGATGCGTTTGAGATAGCCAATTGCATTCGAGGTGTCCTGGGGAGGTAGCATCAATTCGGCTTTGCCTACAGTCGAACCATCGATCTCTAAGAGAAAAATGAGAGTATGCTCATGAGTAGAGGGGTCGACTGAGCCAAAGTATTTGTCCAGATCTCGGTGGATCTCTCGTGTGGGTGAGCTGCTGAAACTATCAAGGTAATCGATCTGCTCGATATCTTCGGGCGTAGCGAGGCGGATAACTAATGCTGGTGTGGGCTGCTGATCAGACATATGATATCGTTCCGCTACTATTAAGATACTCTAAATAATTTTAAGGCTGGTTTCTGCGTGGTAACATCAGAATTGCTATTAGTGCGGCAAGTGAGCAGCCTAGAAGCATTAATGAATAGACAATACTTTCTCCATCTTGTACCTTTGCACTGAGATTGGACGTTAACATGTACAGTCCCCACCAGAGGAAGCCAATAAAGACTGCAAATAACAGGATTGTGCTGGTCAGTTTCTTACTCATTAAATACGACCTCGTAAAGAGAGGAGATGAGATGTGTGTAACCCTCTTTGCTTGTCTCCTATTATAGCACACTTTTGCTAGAAGAGGACCCTTGGATGCTGACAGTAGAGCGAACGGGGATTGAGGAACTTTAAGGCATGGTTCACATGATTCAATGCTTCCGCCAACTGCTGTCATGAGGTCTCGTTTCACCTCTACTAAGGAGTATCTTGTTAGGGGACGATGACAATTCGTTCATCGGCTTTGCCTAATGCATGGAGAGCCAGCAGACTCAAACTTCGTCAGGGCAGCGGTTGCGCAGATATGGTATGATCTAACTGAGAGAAATAGTTCGTCTTTACGGGAGCTTGGTATAGCCAGGCTGAGAGGGTAGCCAGTTAATGCTACCGACCGAGGAACCTGATCTGGGTAATGCCAGCGTAGGAAGGATGGAAAATGACTGACGTTCAATCTGCGGAATCCCTCAAAAATTCCTTGCAAGTATCCTCATCTAATTCTGCACATGAGGCCCTTTCAGGTGGCATGTGCCAGTTACCAATGTACTCAACCGTTGTATCAATTTCGTCAGAGGTCTTACGGAGGTGCATTTTGTCACAGACGTTGTATAATTTGCCTCACCAATTCCCTTCTAGCCAAAAGGTGTATGTTGCTGGTTCTCGGCCAGATGTGAGGGTGCCAATGCGGGAAATATCTCAGACTTCTACCCCCACTCATCTGGGAAGTGAAGAGAATTCCCCGCTTCGGGTTTATGACACCAGTGGACTCTATACGGATTCTGATGCTCAGATAGATGTTCGCCAGGGGCTTCCCTCACTTCGCCGGGCTTGGATTGTTGAGCGGAACGATGTCGAAGAATATGAGGGACGTCTCGTCCAACCTATTGACAATGGGTACAAGCAGGCAGGCCCCTATGCTCAACACGCTTTCGTTCATACGGCTCCGCGTCGTCCTCTCAGAGCGCATTCTGGACAAGCGGTCACACAAATGGCTTATGCCCGACGAGGGATTATCACGCCCGAAATGGAGTTTATTGCCATTCGTGAACAAGTGGATCCTTCTTTCATCTGCTCGGAAGTGGCTCGGGGGCGTGCGATTATCCCAGCGAATATTAATCATCCTGAAAGTGAACCGATGATTATTGGGCGAAACTTTCTGGTCAAGGTGAATGCAAATATTGGGAACTCGGCAGTAACGTCCTCTCTGGAAGAGGAAGTCGAGAAAATGGTCTGGGCAACCCATTGGGGAGCAGACACGGTCATGGATCTCTCAACAGGGAAAAATATCCATATGACCCGTGAGTGGATTATCCGTAACTCTCCTGTGCCTATTGGGACCGTGCCCATCTATCAGGCTTTGGAGAAAGTGAGTGGCAAAGTAGAAGAGCTCTCGTGGGAAGTCTTCCGCGACACACTAATTGAGCAGGCTGAGCAGGGAGTTGATTATTTCACGCTTCATGCTGGCGTACGGCTGGCATATGTCCCACTGACAGCCCGACGTGTCACAGGCATTGTCTCACGTGGTGGTTCCATTCATGCTGCTTGGTGTTTGGCTCACCATCGGGAAAATTTCCTCTATACCCACTTTGAGGAGATCTGCGAGATTATGCGCACCTACGATATCTCATTTTCGTTGGGTGATGGGCTACGACCAGGGTCCATTGCTGATGCCAATGATGAAGCGCAGTTTGCAGAGCTTGATACGCTTGGTGAATTGACGAAAATAGCCTGGGAACATGACGTCCAGGTCATGATTGAAGGACCCGGTCATATTCCCATGCATATGATCCAGGAGAATGTCGAACGTCAACTCAAGGTATGCCACGAAGCGCCATTCTATACTTTGGGACCATTAACGACAGATATTGCTCCTGGCTATGATCACATCACTTCAGCGATCGGTGCTGCTATGATTGGCTGGTACGGGACAGCCATGTTGTGCTATGTTACGCCTAAGGAACATCTCGGACTGCCAAATAAACAGGATGTGAAGGATGGGATGATTGCCTATAAGATTGCTGCTCATGCGGCCGATCTTGCCAAAGGTCATCCTGGTGCACAAGCCCGTGATGATGCTCTTTCAAAGGCCCGCTTCGAGTTCCGGTGGGAGGACCAATTTCATCTTTCACTTGACCCTGAAACAGCTAGATCATTTCATGATGAAACCCTTCCGGCTGCAGCTGCCAAAACGACCCATTTTTGCTCGATGTGTGGCCCCCATTTCTGTAGTATGCGTATCACGCAAGATATACGTGATTTTGCTGAAAAAAAGAATATGGAAGTAGGACAGGCGATCGCAGAAGGTTTGGCAGAGAAAGCTCGTGAATTCCGAGATACAGGTGGATCGGTTTATCAGCATTGACACGTTGATAAATGGTCACTAGCTCGCTCCTAGAGCCGCTGGGCGCTGTTAATGACAGACATCATCACACATTACAAGTGGAGCACGGATGAGCAATACCTCTGGAGATAGATCCTATTTGGTGCATGCTTTCTCAACAGAAAGCAAAGCAGCCATCTATGAGGTGATCTATCGTCGTCGTGATATTCGCCGTTTTCGGTCAGAACCTATCCCAGAGGAAACACTTGCAGCCATCTTACAAGCTGCTCACCGTGCCCCTTCAGTTGGTTTTATGCAACCTTGGAATTTTGTGCTCATTAAGGAACAGAGCACCAAACGGCAAGTATCTGTCCTGTTTGAACGAGAAAACGCCCTTGCAGCAACTGTCTATGAAAATGAACGTCAACAACTGTATCACAGCTTAAAATTAGCAGGTATTTTAGAGTCTCCTCTCAACCTTTGTGTCACGTGTGATCCCACCCGTGGAGGTCCGCATGTTCTTGGACGACAGACGATTCGGGAAACAGATGTCTACAGTACCGCAGCCGCAGTAGAAAATCTCTGGCTAGCAGCACGAGCAGAGGGCATTGGTGTAGGTTGGGTCAGTATTCTGAGCAACGAAGATCTCAAGAGCATTTTACAGTTACCATCACATATTATTCCCGTTGCCTATCTTTGCTTGGGATATGTCGACTCATTTGGGGATGAGCCAGAGTTGCAAAAAGTAGGTTGGGCACGGCGTCATCCTCTTGCCGATCTAGTGTATTATGAACAATGGGGGCAACAATCACATCCGAATTGGACATCTCTATCGTTATCAGAGGATGTGTGAGAGCGCGTAGTAGAGGCGCAATGAAGAGGCATCTTGCCTTGCTTATGTTTGCAACGCTTCCCATGCAAGACGGTGGATGATAGCCCGGAACTGTCCCCAATCTTTCCAATAGCCATCGACGTTCCTGCTGTAGTTAGGATCCATCTGCTCCAGATCTTCGGCGATGATGGGAAGGGCCTCGGGCGGAATTTCTCGAAAATCTTCTATTTGTTCGTGTTCATCGATGACTCCCAGCGTTCCGCCGACTTCTTGCAATAAAAAGGCGAAGGTATAGAAGGAAGGGTAATCTTGGCCTGGAATGCGATAAGCAACTGCCACCAGGAAACGCTCTACATTGACCTGGAGTCCCGTCTCTTCCTGCGTTTCACGCAGAAGGGCATCAAAGACCGATTCGACATGGTTAATGCCGCCAGTAGGTAGCCGGTAAGCGTTGGGTGGGTAAGAGATCTTGGTCATTGTGAGCAAGTGACCATTTGGCCGACGTATAATCATGCATACTTCACCATAGCGATCTGTTTTGTTCAAAGGGTTGAAGCGCTTTGTGCTGGCAAGATCGATGGTTGCTATGATAGGTTGGCCATAACGTCGTGCTAGCTGGCGCAATTCGTCCTGGATGTCGTGCGCGAGTGAGGTGAACATCTACTATTGTACTGCCTTTCAAGCTGTGTGCTGGCTTACAAAATCTGACTCAGAAGGCCCTTGGCATGAATTTATCAAAAGGTGATAAATTTATGCAGGGGATGAATGAATCTACTTTATTTGGGGTTTGGTCCCCGGGTATCTTTGTTGCTCCAAAATGTTCTTCTCCTTTTTTGCTACCTATATATTAATATATTGACATGTCTGCTATACTTCCTCTTGTAGTACATTGACAATGAAATAGTGTTTCGATGGGTTCCAAGCTAAATCGCTCGCTTGGGTAAAAGCGCTAGCGTATACAATCAAGTGCTACATCGCGCACGAGACGTAAAAATCGTGGGAGAGCATGCTCTCCACTCAAACATTGAACATATCCAGTCGAAGGACTGGCCTTGATGGTAACAGTCAAGGTGCCACAGGAGCCTGAGCTGCTCGACCTGTGGAAGGCGGCCTGGGACCGCCTAATCTGGAAAGCGTTGATCTCGAAGGCGAAAGCAACTGAGAGGGAGCTGAACCGGAACTAACCAGCCTTTAGGCCGGGGAAGATCTCAGCAGGCTACGCGTCCAGTTCTCTTTCCAGAGATAAGTGTGATCTAGCATCTCCTGAGCACTCTTGATCGAGAGTTCGGTTACGTTGCCTCCCATAATATGAGCAAGTTCGCGTGCTCGCTGCTCTGGACGCAGTTCGTTGACAATCGTAATCGTGCGGTTGTCGAAAATTTGCTTATTGACATTGTAGTGGGTATCAGCGAAAGATGCAATCTGGGGCAGGTGAGTGACACAAATAACCTGATGATCTCGTGTCAACTGCCACAGCTTTTCGCCGACAACTTGGCCGCTGCGTCCACTAATACCGGCATCGATTTCGTCAAAGATGAGGGTTGGTGTGGCATCTGCTCCGGCGAGGATGGTCTTGAGGGCAAGCATCAAGCGCGATGTTTCACCACCTGAGGCGATCTTTGTGAGTGGCTTGAACGGTTCTCCAGGATTAGGAGCGATGAGAAATTGGACGCGATCAATCCCTGTCAGGTCACAGGCATAGAGCTGTTCTGCTTGACCGTTGATGCTGGCTGGAATTCCCTCTTCGTCGGCTACTTGCTCGATTTCAACCTGGAAGCGGGCACGTCGCATGTTCAGGTTGTTAAGTTGCTCTTCCATTGCTCTGGCAAGTCGCTGGGCTGCTTTGTAGCGAAGCTGTGAGAGTTGCTGGGCCAGCACGCCAATCTCGCGGCAGAACTGACCGTCCTGCTGCTGCAATTTGACGATCATCTCGTCCCGGTTGACGATGGTATCCAGTTCAGCTTGATCGGCTGCTGCATGCTTCAGAATTTCCTCGACGGTGGCTCCATATTTACGCTTGAGTTTGGAGAGTAGATCGAGACGTTCCTGTATCTCAGCAAGGCGGAGTGGATCGTCTTCAATGTCGGCCTCGTAGCTACTGATAGAAGTTGCCACGTCTTCGAGCTGGTAGATAGCCTCTGCAAGTGCTTCGGCATACTCTTCCATAGTCTTATCGAGGCGTACTAGCTCGCTGAGACTGCGCTGTGCTCCACTCAGCTGGTCGAGGGCTGGCTTGAAATCGTCACCTGCTAAATCGCTGCCTTTGATCGAACCATAGATCAGTGTACACAGTTCGCGCAGGCGCTCGGCATTACTGAGTATTTTCTGCTCTTCCTCTAGCTCCTCTTCTTCTCCGATGCGCAAGTCCGCTTTTTCGATCTCATCAATCTCATAGCGCAGAAACTCAGCTCGTCGTTCCTGTTCGCGGATATTTTGCTGCAGGGATTGGAGCGTTTTGCGGGCATTACGCCATTCATTCACTTTCTTGGTCAGCTCTTCACGCAAGGAGAGCGTTTCGGCGTAGCGATCCAGAAAATTAATGTGCTGTTCTGTACGCAAGAGGCTGATATGTTCGCTCTGACCGTGGATGTCAATTAACCAGCTGGCAACCTGCTGCAGGATCTGTTGAGAGAAGGCTCGTCCATTGATACGTGCTACCGTTCGTCCTGAGCGGAAGATATCGCGGGAAAGGATGAGTTGTCCATCTGCTGGCTCGATATCATACTCGTGCAGCAGTGTTGCCAGAGCGACACGAGCGTCGGCGCTACTGGCGTCAGAGTGGTGCTGGGAGAAGCGATGCTCAGCGTGCTCAATGATGTCCAGAAGCGTGTTTGCACCTTGAGTGGCTGTCTCGGGCGTTGTGTCGAGTGACTGCAACCTATCGCCGATGGGTGGAAGTGCTTCGATGGAGAAGACTCCTTCGACCGAGGCGCGTTCACAGCCTGCGCGGACAAATTCTACCCCGATCTTCCCGCCGAGCAAGGCGTTGACTGCGTCGATGATAATCGATTTCCCTGCCCCGGTCTCGCCTGTAAAGACATTGAACTGGCGATTGAGACGTAAGTTCAGATGATCGATAATAGCAAAATCTTTAATCGTTAATTCAAGTAACATGGCTGTCACTAGCTGGTGTGCTATCGTCTTTTAATTTCGCACTGATAATCTGGTAAAAATACGTTGGCGGTCTGCGTCTAAGGAACTTGGTGACGAATTGGCTTTTCTGAACGGTGACGAAGGCCCCATCTTTAATTTCGAGGTTCAACTGCCCATCGGCAGAAAAGACTCCATTCTGGTGATTGGTAAAAATTTGCAATTTGATATTTGCCTCTGGCTGCAGGATCAGAGATCGATCGGAGGCAAGATGTGCGGCGATTGGTGTTAGAACGCTACTGCGCACCTGTGGGTGCAACAGGGGACCGCCGACGGCCATATTGTAAGCAGTTGAGCCTGTAGCGGTCGAAATAATGATGCCATCGGCAAAGGTAGTGTTGTAATAATAGCCATCAACCCAGATATGGATCCGGACGATCCGAGGCCACATGCCGCGAGCGATCACGATATCATTGAGCGCCAGGAACTCTTCGTGCTGCCCATCCTGCTCCAGGACAGCGTCTAGCATCGTACGTTCATCAACCCAGACGGAAGGATCGCCATCAAGATAGTAGTGCAAGTGGGTCTCGACTTCTTGCGGTTCTAGCTCAGTCAGAAATCCCACGCGTCCGAAATTAATGCCCACAATGGGTAGACCAATGCGAGCACAGAGACGTGCAGCATGAATAATCGTGCCATCCCCACCCAGAACCAGTGACAGATCACAGCCCTCAAACTCGGAGCTAGCGAACTGCTGATCCTCCTCCTGGATATCGATCACACGGACATGATGGCCTTGCCTTCTTAAAGTGGGCACGAGCTGAGATGCAAATTGGGATGTATCTTGTTTAAGCCCCTGATAGAATAAGGCGATCGTCTTCACACGCGTCTCCGGTAGGCAAATGAGGGCGAACACGATGTGCCGCCCTTACATGTTTAGCCTCAGTAATGGTACGCCATGAGTGGTGACTTGTCAACAGGACTAGTTAGGATGGATGTTCTTGGAGATGCATCACTTATAAATAAAACGCATGCGACCATCGATTCGAAAAATTCACAGAGCAATATCGTGGTGATTCTGCTTTTGTCCCCCTTTTTTCCTAGAAAAAAAGGCTTTCATAAAGTACCCTTGAAACTGTTGGGAGAACCTGCTTTTATCACATCAGGAAATGCCGTCACGATCGGCAACTTTTGATTCACCTGACAACCTCACAACAGCAGAGAGAACTTCTCTTCAAGGGGGTCAGATTGGAAAAGTGCAAAGAGAGAGGTCGCATTCATGAGCAAGTATTATGAAAAAATACTATTTGGTATCATCAAGACGCTCCATACCAGGCTGAATCATTCACGACGTACCGCTACGTTATCTTCGCTTATCCAGGACCTCATTCCCGCAAATGCCCGTGTTTTGGATATAGGCTGTGGAGACGGTGATATTGACGAACAAATAGTGAATAAAAGGCAAGATATTACATTAGTCGGTGTTGATGTTATGGAAAGAAATAAGACCAGGATATCAGTAACCGTCTTTAATGGCAAAGATATACCCTATCCCGATGATACATTCGACTGCGTTTTGCTTATTGATGTTCTGCATCATACGGAAAATCCTGATGTGCTTATGCAAGAAGCCAAACGGGTAAGCAGACAAGATATCATTATCAAAGACCATTATGCCAGAACAAAATTGGATCACTTTATTTTGCGATTTATGGATTGGGTTGGCAATAAACCGCATGGAGTAATTTTGGCTTATAACTACCTGTCTGCTGCCATCTGGAAGAAGAAATGGGATACCTGCGGATTAAAAATACACAGCCATATTGCTAAACTTCATTTGTATCCCTATCCATTTACTATTTTATTTGATGGTTCTAAGCAATTTATGGTAAAACTGAAGAAATCAATTTGAAAAATCTTTTTATAAACAATCAGCTTTGTCCTACCCGTTTAAGACCAAATGTCTCCTCAATGAACCACCAGGCCTCTTCTTTGGAGTGGAGAAGTCCTTCAGCCTGCTGCTCTGCAATGGCCTCCAGCACTTGCCCCACTATCGGTCCAGGCTCAAGATTGAAGCGTTGCATCAGTTCGTTGGCCTGGATCAGCCTCGGCGGGAGAATGTGCTCGCGTTCGCGGATATAGCGCGTGAGTAGGAGACGGACAGTGGCTAGATGGGGAGACCAGTGCTCGGTAAGTGGTTGGGGTCCGCGCATGGCCAGATGATCTGCGAGGGAAATCAGTGCTACAATGATGCCAGTGGGTCCCAGATCCACGAAGTATCGGCGGATGGCACGCGCTGTCATCTGGTCATGCCTCAACTGCCCCGGTCGCATATGATGAGCAACGACTTGCTGCACCAGACGACGATCGTGCGAACTGGCATTCAAGCGCTGCATGATAGCTTGCGCGAGCGGGATGCCTCTCTGAGGATGGTGGTAGAATGTGATGCTGCCCTCTTCATCGACTGCGTATGTGATCGTTTTGCCGATATCATGTAAAAGAGTTGCTAGCTTGGTTGCTGGAGCCGTCAGTGTGCTGAAGTGGAAGATGCCTTGCTGCTCTGCTTCGAAGAGCAATTGCTGTATCTCCATGAGGTCTTGCTGACCCGGCCCCACCCCCACGGACGCGATAAATCGGGTCCCTACCTTCTCAGGCGATAAATCGCACGGGTGTTGGAGCAGTGTGGCTAATTGTTCGAGTGCTCCTACGCTTTCTAAGGAATGCTCTAGGACGTCCCAGTGATGCAGGGCTGGTTGAGTCATGCCGCGTGCAGGAGTAAATTCGGGGATCAGTGCTGTGAGCAGGCCATGGGTATCGAGGAAGCGAAGTCGTGGGGTCGCTCCATCTGGTTGCAGGATGGCGTAGAGTTCTTCATGAATGCGTGTACCAGCAGCCTGTGGTAATAATGAGGCATCACGGCTGATCATCTGCTCGGTGTGACTCTCGAGGGTGAGCTGGTAGCGCGTTAGAAAGCGAACGGCACGCAGCATACGCAGTGGGTCGTCCTGAAATATCCTATTATTGACAGCACGCAGCATATGTGCTTCGAGATTGGCAAGACCGTTTAATGGATCTATAAAGGTAAGTGTTTCGTTTGTCGTGAGGTGCTCGACCATGTTGGCTAGGGGGACAGCTATGGCATTAAGTGTAAAGTCGCGCAACTGCAAATCTGCTTCAATGCTGCCGCCTTGTAGGGGAGAAAGATCGATGACCAGTTCTTGTTGATCGTGCTTGAGTACGATACGGCAGGCTTTCTCGTGCATGGGGACATAGTAGCCTTCCAACTCGTTGGCGAGTTGGCGGCCAAGTTTGAGGTAGTCGCCATCAGTAACGATATCCCAGTCGCTACAAGGTTCGTCGAGCAGGAGATTGCGTACCGAACCTCCTACCAGGTAGGCTTGGGAGTCAGAGTGACGAAAGAAGTATGCTGTCTGCTGTAAAACGCGCAAATGGACGGGAGTCACCCCGTGCTTTGATATCCTTCTTGAGTTGCTCTCCATCAACGAGATCTTTCCACACACCTATTATATGCCGATTATGCCATATTTTTTGCGATTTCTCAAGAAATATTGAACAAAGGATCTCTATTTTCCCATTTAACCATTGCCGTCTGTATTCGGCTCGTGTGGTTCAGATGCTGAGGAGTACTGAATACAGGTGCTTAGGTAGTTCAGGCGGCGTCCAATCTCCGCGGCTTGCTGCTGGAGGGCCCAGGTATCTGCGATTAGCTCGGCCATTTGCTGATCGATAGATGGTGAATGTCGGAGCGACCTGGATGCCGGATTCAATGGTGACAATGGCGCAACCTCGGAAGGTATGCTTGATAGCGTTTGCGTCTCTGAAAGACCTTGATCTGGCTTAGCGGTAAGCTGGTCATTTAGATCAACTGGTACTTGTGTCTGATCTAGTTCAGCTTTCTGACCAGGTGTTTGTGCTACTGGTGGGGTCTGGACAGGGAATGATAGTTGTTCCGGTGTCTGTGTCGATGCAAAGGACTCTGTAAGGACCACAGTTTGCTTGTTAGCTGTAGGCCCGGGGAACGGTACCTGTGGCCCGGACAATGGTGTTTGTGTAGGTGTCGAAGCAGAAGGCTCTGCAAAGGTCACCGTATGGTTGTTAGCGGTAGACCCGGGGAATGAGACCTGTGGCCCGGGGAATGGTACCTGTGGTCCAGGGAATGGTGTTTGTGTAGGTGTGAATGCAGGAGGCTCTGCAAAGGTCACAGCTTGGTTGCCAGTTGTAGACCCGGGGAATGAGACCTGTGGCCCAGGGAATGGTGTTTGTGTAGGTGTGAATGCAGGAGGCTCTGCAAAGGTCACAGCTTGGTTGCCAGTTGTAGACCCAGGGAATGAGACCTGTGGCCCAGGGAATGGTGCTTGTGTAGGTGTCGATGTAGAGGGCTCTGCAAAGGTTACAGCTTGGTTGTCAGTTGTAGACCCAGAAAATGAAACCTGTGGCCCAGGGAATGGTGGTTGTGTAGGTGTCGATGTAGAGGGCTCTGCAAAGGTCATAGTTTGCTTGTTGGCTGCTGACACAGGAAATGGTACCTGTGGTGCAGGGAATGATGCCTGTGCCTTTGGTGAGACAGAGGGCTTTGCAGGGGCTGCAGTTTGCTTGTCGGCTGCTCGTTTGGGTGCCGCCTGCTGGTTGGTTTGACTAGTTTTTCCCTTGCCTCTAACCAGGAGCATAGCAGCTATCAGGGCAAGGATGCCTATTACGATGAGTCCCCCAGTAATCACGTATGACTCCTTTTGCTCAATGTAAATGGATAGTCACTTCTGCACTCATACCAGGCATCAGGTTGTTGCCGTTATTGCCATCTAGAGGAACGATGACAGGAATGCGCTGTCCCACCTTGGTAAAATTGCCATCGGCATAGTCTGTGGTTGGCAGCAAGGAGAACTGGCCCGCAGTAGACTGGACGATGCGCTGGACGTGACCAGTGTAGGTCGTTCCGTTGTAAGCGTCGATGTGGATATCGACATCCTGGCCCGGCTTCACGTTGCTGATAGTGCCTTCATCGATGTAGGCAGTAATAGTCAGGTTGTTGAGATTAGAGATCTCGACAAGCGGAAGGCCCTGTGTTACAGCTTGTCCCTGGACTGCAGAGACCTGGACGACGGTTCCTACAATGGGACTGGTCACATCAGTAGCTTGATTGACACTAGTCAGCACGGTAGTGTTAGTTGCGCTGCTTGGGGTGGAAGTGCTGGTTGCTGTAGTAGTATTGGTAGGGCTGATGGTGGCGATCAGTTGTCCAACGTTGACGCTATCGCCCAGCTTGACGTTGAGTAACGTGAGTTGACCAGCTTGCTGGCTGTTAATGTTCAAAGTCTGCCCGGTTATCAGAGCGTCATCAGTGCTGTAATAGTTGTAGTTGTTGTAGACCCAGTAGCCGACACCTCCGGCTATGGCCAGGATGCTAATTGAAATTAGCACAGAAACGAGTATCATCCGACTCATAATGCATTTGTTCCTTTCGATAGTCGAAAATACCAATATAAAGAGTACCGACTCTGGAGGATGGCAGGAGGCTCCGCCTCCTGCCAAGGCTAAGGGGCATCTTTATCCCCAAATATATCTTTTTCTTCAGCCTGACGCTATAGAGATTGACTTATTAGATTTTTCTATGACTTCCTAGTCATAAAGTTACCAGAAAGTCACTAGTGTTGTCAAGAGGAGACCATATTGCGTCATTCAAATTCGTCTGAGTACGCAGTGATATAGCGGGTTGTTCCAAAGACTTGCTAAGTAGAGGTAGATCAGTCCCACCAGACAAACAGCACACGGTCGTGCTCATCGTCCAGGTTCGCGAAGCGCATTTCCTCATCTACATCCGGCAAGATTACCATAATCTCACTTGCCGCCCAGCGCTCTACAATGCGCTGTCGTAGTTCTGGGAGATATTTGCTAGTAGTTTTGAAGCGTAGATGTATTAATCCCAATATGGAGGAGTTGACAAGGTGGCTTAACTGAGGCAAAATAAGAGTAATTAAACGAAGCTTACTTTCTGAATAAGGAGATATTGATGAGTACATATGCATTTCACAGGGGAGATAATGCCATGAACGATCAACTCAGATATGCTCTCGAAGCTGCACAAGTTCGCGCATCGCTGCTGTCCGAATCGGCTCAAAATCTCATAGCATCACGCCTTTTAGAAGAAATTGAAAAGCAAGAACATCTGGCAGATGCAGAAGAGAAAAGCTACAAAATAGCTGACAAAGATGAGGTGATGAAACGGTTTTATGAAATAGAGCCACAGTACAGCAAGCTATTTGAAAGGCTTGCCAAGCTCTAGCTAAGGGAAAGTGATGATCTGTTTTCTCCCTGAAGAGGCTGTCATTAAGATGCATGACCACCTAATTCAAAGATATGGCGGAGAACCAGGGCTACGGGATGCATCTTTGCTTGATTCTGCACTCAATCAACCGAAGCTAACGTTACACTTTTCAGATGTATCCCTTTGTGAGTTAGCAGCCACCTATGGCTTTCATATCTCTGAAAATCAGCCTTTTTTTGATGGCAATAAACGTGCTGCTTCTGCTGCCATGATTATGTTCCTTGATATCAACGGATTGGCGATAACTGCATCTGAGGATGAAATTTTCCATAAGATAGTAGATATGGCAAATAAAAGGATAGATAAGCAACAATTAGCAGATTGGCTATCATCAGTCACAAGAAAAATCGCCTCATTATGATCATTCTCTATACTTAAAAAGTGTATTGGGGATTTTCATCCCCAATACATCTGTACCATCAGCTATCGAATTATTCAGATTTCAGTAGCTTGCGCAGCACCGTAGGCAAAATGCCGCCGTTCTCGTAATAGACAACATCGATGGCACTATCCAGGCGGGCAATTGTCTGGAAAGAGAAGGTCGAGCCATCCTCGCGTGTTACCTTCACTGTGACTTGCTGGCGCGGCTCCAGGTGCTGCTCAATGCCTACGATATCATAGGTTTCGCGGCCCGTCAGCCCGAGCGATTCTTTGTTCTCGCCCTGGTGGAACTGTAGCGGTAAGATGCCCATGCCTACCAAGTTGCTGCGATGGATACGCTCGAAACTCTCGGCAATCGCTGCTCGTATCCCCAGCAGTAGCGGACCTTTGGCGGCCCAGTCGCGCGAGCTGCCAGAGCCGTACTCCTTGCCCGCAATCACTAGCAGCGGCACACCTTCTTGTTGATAGCGTACCGATGCCTCGTAGATGGTCATCTCTTCGCCATTGTATACGGTGTAATAGCCTTCCTTGCCCTCAACTAGGCGGTTACGCAGGCGAATGTTGCCAAAGGTGCCGCGTGCCATTACTTCATGGTTGCCTCGGCGTGTACCGTAGGTGTTGAAATCGCGCTTTTGTACACCTTGCTCGATAAGATATTGTCCCGCCGGACTCTTTTCGGAGAAGCTACCAGCAGGCGAAATGTGATCTGTGGTGATCGAGTCATCGACCATCACTAGCACGCGTGCGCTGTGAATATCCTTTACCGGAGCAGGCTCTGGCGATATATCCTTGAAAAATGGCGGCTCTTGGATATAGGTTGAGCGATGATCCCATTGGAAGAGTGCTCCCGTCGAGTTTGACAATGAGCGCCAGTGTTCATCACCTTCAAACACATGCGTATAGTTCTTGGCGAATACCTCGGGCGTGACAGCCTGGGCCACGACATTGCGTACTTCTTCCTGAGTAGGCCAGATGTCGCGCAGGTATACCTCTTCGCCGTTGGCATCAGTGCCGATTGGCTCCCTTGTCAGGTCGATATCTACCGTTCCAGCCAGGGCATAGGCTACGACCAGTGGTGGAGATGCCAGGAAGCTTGCACGCACCTGAGGATGGATACGTCCTTCAAAATTTCGGTTGCCGCTCAGGACTGCTGCAACTACCAGGTCATGCTCCTGCACGGCTTCGGCTATCGGTTCCGGCAAGGGACCGCTATTACCGATGCAAGTTGTGCATCCAAAGCCGACGAGGTGGAAGCGTAGTGCCTCTAGATATGGCAGCAGGTTCGCGTTTTGCAGGTAATCTACGACGGCCCGCGATCCTGGTGCCAGACTGGTCTTGACTGTATGACTGATGGAGAGTCCACGCTCAATAGCTTTCTTCGCCAGCAGGCCAGCTGCTATCATCACCGATGGATTGGAGGTGTTGGTACAGCTAGTGATCGCTGCAATAGCGACTGAGCCATCCGTTAGATGAGCCTGCACGCCACCAATCTGAACCGGGACATCATGGATGTGACCATTGGTCTGGCCATTACCTGTATGTCGTGCGAGTTGTGCCTTCCCATTTTCCACCTGAGCCACGGGATTGGGATCAGCTTTGCCACCTTCTGTTCCCAGGCGAAGCAGGCTATTCTCTGTCTGGATGTTCTCGGCTAAGGCCTGGAAGCGATCGGCATAAGCTGCACGGAATGTACGACTGAGTGCGCTCATCGGTACGCGGTCCTGGGGACGGCGTGGTCCGGCCAAACTAGGCTCGATGGTGCTGAGGTCGAGTTCGAGCAGGTCATCAAATTGGGGTTCCGTTGTGTTGTCTGTACGGAACAGGCCTTGCTCCTTTGTATACTGCTCGACTAGATGCACTAGCTTGGGATCGCGTCCAGTGTCACGCAGGTAGCGTAGTGTCTCGGCATCGACCGGGAAGAGCGTGGCAGTGGCCCCAAACTCAGGCGACATATTCGAGATCGTGGCGCGATCCGCCAATCCCAACTGGCTCAAACCAGGTCCAGTGAACTCCACGAACTTTCCTACGACGCCGCGTTTGCGTAGTATCTGCGTCACAGTCAGGACTAGATCGGTAGCGGTGGCGCCCTCCGGCAACGTCCCTGTGAGACGCATGCCGATTACTTCCGGCGTCAGCAGGTAGAGAGGCTGACCAAGCAAAACGGCCTCCGCCTCGATGCCGCCGACACCCCAACCCAGCACACCCAGGCCATTGATCATCGTCGTATGCGAATCGGTCCCTACCAGCGTATCGGGGTAAGCCAATGTCTCACCGTGCTCATCCTTCGTCATGACCACCGAGGCCAGGTATTCGAGGTTGACTTGATGCACGATACCTGTGCCGGGAGGAACAACGCGGAAGTTGCTGAAGGCCTGCTGTCCCCAGCGTAAGAGGGCATAGCGCTCGCTATTGCGCTCATATTCGCGCTCGACGTTGCGCGAGAAGGCCAGGGTCGAGCCAAAGGCATCGACCTGTACCGAGTGGTCAATCACCAGGTCAGCGGGAACCAGCGGATTAATCTTCTGCGGATCTTTATGCATGCGAGCAACTGCCGAGCGCATAGCAGCAAGGTCAGCAATCGCTGGAACGCCAGTAAAATCCTGCAGCAGAACCCGTCCAGGCAGGAATGGATATTCTTTAGAGCTTGTCGTTGACTGGTTAGGAACCCAGTGTGCCAACGAAAGGACATCATCCTCGGTCAGCAATTGACCGTCGGTATGACGTAACAGATTCTCCAAAATAATCTTTACAGTAAAAGGAAGCCGCTCTAGACCTTGCACACCACGCTTGGTCAGAGTAGCTAATCGGTAATAGGCAATCGTGCCGTAAGCGCTTTCCAGCGTCGCACGTGCACCAAAAAAGTCTTTATAGCTAGTCATAGCATGTCCTTTGAGGGTAGCGTAGGGGATGGGTGCTGTAAGTGCTGTTTGGCATATGCGTCTATAAGTCCGCGTAACATGCGTTGGTAGGGTATCTTCTCTTGTCTTGCCAGCTGCTTGAAGAGATCAACGCTCTCTCGTGTCAATTCAAGAGTAACTTTGACTGTCTCCTCACGTTTCACCAGTTCGCTAGGTGGCGGGAGGAAGTCTGTAACACGCTCCCCTATCTGTAAAGGTTCATCAGTATAATCGGTTTGCTTGTTCATAGTGTGTCCTGCCTTGTCTCCAATATCCTGCTCCAAAAATGCGTATGCGCTTACGTCTGTAGGTAAACCGGACAGTAAGTACCCTGCCATCAACAAGCCCAAAACAGAAGAAGCGTTCTTCAAGGTCATTGCTGTGTTCAAGGTCACGACTGATTACCCTATGAGGGTCGTCAAGAGCGTACTGGGCTTTCTCGAAGGAAACACCATGCTTCTGCTGATTTATCACATTCTTGTTCTCGTCCCATTCAAATGACGGTTGCTGCATGTGCCCTACAACATTACCATATATTTCTATGGTATTTTACACCATAGTGCTTTCGGTTGGCAAGAGGAATTGGAAGTGGGGTTAGATGATATAGATCACATAGCCTTCAAAGATCAGCCGTTGATAGGCATCATGGAGTTGCCGATTTTTGTGCAGTCTGGCATCTATGATTCTAATTTGCTCCATGCCTTGCGGAAATACATAGGCAGTATGGGGAGCGGCTCTGACGATGTGGCGATAGGGGAGATAGCGATCAAAGTCAGGGGTGAGATCTCCGTTCAGTGAACTGCAGATAATCTGCTCCCTGCTTTGAAAAATAAGGCGATTACAGGTCCAATACTCCGAATAGATACGCGTAGCACCAAGACTGAGGAGCTTTTGTACTAGTTGGTCTTGCTGTCGGTAGAATGCCTGAGCATTTGATATATCAGTAAATGTTCTAAGTGTTCCTAATGCAAAAATTATCAAGATAAGTAACAGAAGCGTTCCTTGAGCGAAAGCGGACGCGCTAAAGCGGGTTCGTACGCTCTCAGGCGCTAAAGCGCTAGATGCAGGGCTAGATTTATCGGGAGAAAAGGTAGGGACCCGATTGATCGCGTCCGCTTTTGTGCGAGGATAGGAGGACTTCCTTCTCCATAGACCTATACCGTTCCATAGCGGCCAGAGTGTAGCTGGTGTGGCAATGAGCAGGCAGACAAGGTAGCGCGACGTGGGAGCTGGAACCAGAGCAGCGAGCGGACTGGTTGCGTATAAGACGATCGTGCCACCTGCACTCACCAGCAGCATTAGTTGACAGCACTGGCGTATTATGCTCTGTCGCTCGACAAATCCCCATTCGGGGTTAAATAATGATTTATCTTTCCACCCTTGCCAGATCATACGTGCCACGAAGAATGTTGCAAGGGCCCATAGGATCAGGTAACCTAGCCCCCAGCCGCCTTGCAGAACAATGCACTGCACATTTGGTACCCCAAAGTAGGGGAAGGCTTCAGGAGGACAGAGAGGATTAAACCCTGTTGCATTGGGCAAGCTGACCATGAGTGTACCAACAATCTGCTGAAGGAATAGATGCTGACCAGAGCCAGACTGATGAATGCCGAGTACAACAGCAAATGTACTATCCTTTAGCGGCGCAGTGATATTGTAATAAAGTAAAGGGAATGCGCCAATCACTGTACCTAGCAAAATACTGATACCGGCCCATGACACAAGTTCGCGGCGGCAGAATAATAGCAGGAGCAGAATCCCAGTACCTAGAAAAGGTAAGGTGAGGAAATCAACCCAGAGAGCAACACCTATTACCAGTCCCAAAACCCCATAGATAAAGATGCGGCGTGCAGTCGTTCGTGACTGTGCATTGACCCTGTGATAAGAAAGGATCAACCAGGAAACGACCAGACTAATAAAGGCCGCAAAGAAGATCAGCTCTGGATATTCGCCAACTGCTTTGAGCTGGCGTGAGATGATCTCTTGGGAGCCGAGGCAGAGCAATATAACGGTAAATATAGCTAGCTTCTGAGTATAGAGCAAACGGGTCAGATAGTACATGCAGATAACAAAAAGTGGGAAGAATGGCAAAAGGCCAAGTCGCAGCGTGAATGTCGAAGGGCCAAAGAGATGAAATAATGGAGCCGCAAGATAGCCCTCAATGGGTCCCAAATAAGGACGACCGTAGAAAAAAATGGGTAACTCTCCATTATAAGCGACATGGCGGGCCAGAATGCCCATATTCCCTTCATCGCTATTAGTTGCTGGCCAGTTAAAATAGATCAGAATGAGGCGGAGGAGCGTAGCGATTAGAATGAGCGCAAAAATACAGAGTTCCCCTTGTATCGAGCGCAGACGTTTTCTATTCAAACGATAGATCATGCAAATTGGTCGATCCTTTCTCCATTATCACACTGTCTGGATGATACCTCATGAGAGCGGTTTTTTCTAGTGACAAACCAGACGTCTTTGAAGACAAACTAGACAGATGTGGAGAGAAAAAGTGCAACAAAATTGCAAGGAAAGAGAGACGGGAGTGGCCGCCAAAGTTTCGCGTTATGCCGTCTGCGGAGCACATGAGGACGCATCTTTCTACTTTGTTGCTGGCTCAATTGCAATGTAGATGCGTTTCAAATCTGCTGCACGTCGTATAGTATTAACCAGATACATCACAAAATAAAATGCCTGCCGTTTGAAGCCATACTTGCTGTGCAATGCTCCCTTGGCGATAAAGATTTCCTCTGTGTCTGTTACGATGCGTGCCTGTCCCTCGATAATCTCTCCGGTGACTTTGCCAGTTGCCGTACATCGGGCAAGGGTGACTCGTGGTGTGTGGCGGATACGTTTCACCTTGCCGCTAGTTGCACCTGTCTCAACATAGATGGTCCCGGTCGGTTCATGTATCGCGAACCAGATAGGAGTGGGCACGGCAGTCCCGTTCCTGCGAAATGTTGTTAAATTGGCGTATTGGGCCGAGGAGAGTGATTCAAATGTCGTTGTGTGAGTTCGCATAGGTATCCCCTGTCGTCAGAGTTGGTTGAACAAGCCCGAACATATCCAGTATGCAATGGTGCACTAGCTCTCTGCTATATTAGCAGGATAAGTCAAGGATCTCTACAGGGGATTCCGTGCTCGGTGATCTGCTTTGGGAGGGTGATGCTCAAAGTTAGCCGTCAAAGGTGAGAAGCGGCTCCCTTTCAGCAACTTTTAATCGTCTTTCAATCATGTGTTGATATGGTGTCTGTAGCAGAGGGCTCAGGTGGGAAAAGACTAAAGAGTTCGCGTACAGGGGCAAAGCTCCTGCGGTGGTGAGGGGTTGCTCCATGCTTACGCAATGCTGCAAGGTGCGCTGTTGTGCCGTAACCCTTATGTTGATCGAAGCCATAGGCTGGATATTCCTCATGTAGCTTCAGCATCAGGCGGTCGCGCGTCACCTTGGCGATGATGGAAGCCGCAGCAATCGAGAGACTGCGTGCATCACCCTTGATGATATCGCGTTGTGGCAGTGTGACGTCGGGCAGTCGCAGTGCATCCAAGAGCAGAGCCTGGGGTGCTGGCGAGAGCTGGGTTAGCGCACTGCGCATGGCGTACTTGGTGGCCTGTAAAATATTGCGCTCGTCGATCAGCTCCGCAGAACCGATACCCACACCAACGGAAACCGCGTGCTGCATAATCAGGTCGTAGAGGCATTCACGTGCCTGGGATGTCAACTGCTTGGAATCGTTCACGCCCGTGAAGCGTTGCGCTGTATCATCGGCGAACGGAAGGATCACTGCAGCAGCAACGACCGGACCTGCGAGGCAGCCTCGCCCGGCCTCATCAAGTCCTGCAATAAAGGAATAGCCCTGCTCGAACAGGGCCATTTCTTCCACTAGTGTTGGTTTCAATCTCGCCTGAGTCCTATCCACCTTTTCCGCGAGTACTCTTCTGCTTATGCGTTTGTCTCGTTGCTGGCAGCAGCCTTGGCTTCTTTGGCAGCCTGCTTTTGCTTGCTTGTTGGAAGAACCTCTTTTAGGCGAGCAGCTTTACCAGTCCGACCACGCAGATAGTAGAGCTGTTTGCGGCGTACGCGGGCATGGCGCAGCACCTCAATCTTCTCAATGCGAGGGGAGTTGATCAGGAAGGTGCGTTCTACACCAACACCGTTAGTGATACGACGGATAGTGAAGTTACGATTGACACCGCCTCCACGTAGACGCATCACCACGCCTTCAAATGGTTGGAGTCGTTCGCGGTTTCCCTCGACGACCTTCACTTGCAGGCGAACGGTATCGCCTGACTTGATTTCAGGAAGATCTTTCCGTAACTGAGCACTTTCGACAGCGGTAAGTAACGCCCGCCCTGCTGGCTTTGTTACGACCTGGTTCTCTGCCATCTTTTTTCCTCCTAGGCCCACAATGCTCATCGTCTAGATGATTTGGCAGAACAATGGGCACAAATTTTTACTTTACATCACTTTGTGTTGAGTTGCTTCATCAGGCGTGATTTGCGGCGAGCTGCATTGTTCTTATGAATAACACCTTTTTTTGCAGCTTTGTCCAGCTCACTAATAGCGCTGCGGACGGCCGCGGTAGCTTCCTCATCGACGGTGGGAGTAGCAATGGCCTGACGAGCTTTTGTGATTGCTGTTTTAACAATTGACTTGGTTCTGCGATTGGTTGCGCGACGCTTCTGTTCCTGGCGCATGCGCTTGGCCGCAGATTTGGTATTGGGCATGTAGGTATCAATCCTCTGCTTTATTACAAAAATGCCGATTAACTACTCAGGTTCTTTTTCCATGTCTGGCTGAGTGCCGCTAGATTATAGCAGAAGACTTTGAGAGATGTCAAACAATTGCGAGCCTGACGACAACTGTGTCAGTAGACGATCACTGGCGTGCCATAATCGATATTATCGTACAACCAATTAGCCTCATTCAGGGGAAAGTTAATGCAGCCGTGGCTACCATTGCCGCCATCTGTCTGGTCGACGGGGTCCTCATGGGGTAGGTCGGCTCTGTGATCGGGACCATTACCGAAGACTCCTCGCCATTCGACATCATGTAAGAAGTATCCGCCTTCGTGGAACTCTAGTCCATATTGCAGCGTAATGGGTGCGTAATAGAATGGTGACCCCTGCGAATCAAATGATACGAAGCGTATCGGGTGCTGCTTACTGAAGACTTGTGTGAAACCGGGAGGTGTTGGTCTGGCGTATTCTCCTGTGACAACCTGTGCAGAGTGAATGAGCTGTCCATTCTGATAGATACGTGCAGCCTCTTCTATCTCGGAAATAACCACAACCGTTCCATTTGTCACCTTATAATAGTCCATTAATTGTTTATCGGTGGCATGTGGCTGATTCCAAGCGGTTGAATCACTATAGTCTGTCTGCATGGCCTTGAAATTAGCCTCTGTATTCTGGACGAGGTCGATTACTCCCTGATAGTCTTCCGGCGTCTGTGCGTTATGCAAGGCATCGTCAATAGCCGAGCCCTGACCGTAATCATTGGGCAGCGTATCATACCCGTTTCCTAGTTGATAGTCCTGGCCGTCAAAAGGATCGTGGTAGACGTTTGCGTTGCGCCAAGCTGTCACCTGTTTGTGGTAGTCCTGTACAAAGAAGTTAGCTTTGGCCTGCAATGACGGGACTTGGATTGCAGTGAGGTCGCTATCGATCTGGGACGAGAACTTCAGGAAGTCCCCAATCGTCCTGGCATTATTGAGCATATCGCGATCAGTCTGCAGACTCAGGTTGAAGGCGGTGGTATCTCCACCGTATTGTTGCAGTATGTTGATAGCGTCACTAAATTCTTTTAGCTTGATTGCTCCAACATAAGGAATGGCCTGAGCTGAGAACGTCACTGTGGCTTGCAGCTGGGCATTGAGCAGAGTGATAACGTTGTTGAAGTCGCTTGTGGTGGTTGCGCTGCGTAGAAGCGCAACATCGCTGTTGACCTGCTGATCAAGTGCACTGGTATCCATGTTGGAGTTTCGCAGTAGGCTAATCAGGTTCTTGAATGTAGTGAGCTTGTCAGAGGCTGTTCCCAACAATTGTAGGGACTGTGTTGCATCCTGAGCTTTATTGCTTATATTGGCATAATCTTTGGGATACTGGGCCTGTATCAGTTGCTTGCTGTAGGTGTGGTAGATATTGGAGAAGGTTGATACCTCGACAAAGCCCTGAGTCTGGCGCTGTGTCAGAATTGTCTGGAAATCTTGCAGGTTCTGGACTGCCTGATAGCTCAGTTCTTGCGTGATCTGATCTTCCAATCCGCGTACCTGGACTGTCAGCATTTGATAACGTTTAGCAAGATTTTGGTAGTAATTGGTCGCAGATTGATTGGAAAAGAGTGTGGATGGTGTGTTGGTCTGACTCAGGTTTTTTTCTTGATTAACGATAGGTTGTAGGGTAGAGTCAGATATGCCAGTGCTTCTGGCATTAGCAATCTGGCTGTCTAGCTCTGCTTTACTCTTATTGGCCTGTTGCTCTGTCTGTGGGCTACCGCATGCACTGAGCAACAGCGTGAGCAGGGTAATTAACAGTACAAAGCTGCTTACTCTACGTGTTTTTTTCAATTGCCCTTCTGGATGTGTTAGAAGTCGCATACCAGGCTGGCCTCCTGACTTCGTTGGCGTGTCTGATTTCAGACGTCCTCTTCATGACTGAACCTTTCGAGTCGAAAGAGTTCGATGTGGTATTGGCTTTTCCTGTGTTGAGCAAGGTCTGCCATCATCTCACCCACGACACTGGCAAACTTGAAACCATGCCCGGAACAGGCCGACGCGAAGGAGATCTGGGGATACTGAGGGTGCAGATCGATAATGAAGTGGCCGTCCGGGGCGTTGGTAAACATACAGGTGGCAAGGCTCATAGTTGGGCCGCTCCCGTCAGGAAAATAGCGGGTGGTAAAGGCACGCAACATCTCTTCATCTTGCCGCGTTGGCTCTGTGAGAAGCGTATCTGGGTCACCTGTCTCCTCAAAGTGACGATATTTGCCAAGCTTAAACCCAGGGATACCTGACACCGGAAAACCATAAAAGCGACCTTCTGGTACTGCCATATTGAAAACTGGGAAGCGTTCTGGGGAAAAATACTCCGGCTTTTGGGATTGAAACCAGGCCAACACTTGTCGTTCCGGCACGGCCAATTTCTTCAGGAAAGGCAGAAGATGCGCGTTCCAGGCTCCTGCTGTAATGACCAGACTGTCTGCTTCATAGGTAGCTCGGTCGGTTGTCACTCGCACTCCTCCCGATGACGTGGATGTATACTCATGCACCTGCTCACGCCCATGAATCTCAGCCCCGAGTGCCATGGCGCTGTTCACGTAGGACACAATACACCGCTCGGGCAGCAAAAAACCTCCCTGCGGTTGATACACAGCCATCAGTTCGGATGGAAGCTGGTACCCTGGAAACCGTTGTGTGATTTCGGCACCGGTGAGTACTTCGTGCGGCAGGTTATGCTCAATGGCCGCTTGCAGGGATCCTTTAAATACCCAGCTTTCAGCTAGTCCAGCATCAATGGAACCTGTAATGTAGAGAAGTTTTTCATTGACGAGCTGCTCTAGCTCATACCACAGCTCATAGGCCCTTTTTAAGAGAGGTACGTACGAGGAGTGTTCGTAGTAAGGCAAGCGGATAATCCGGGTGAACCCATGCGAAGAGCCTTTCATATGGGGGATGTCAAAGCGTTCCAGCCCAAGGACGTGTTTTCCCCTGCGAGCGAGATAATAGCAGGCGGCACTTCCCATGCCTCCTACACCCACAACAATCGTATGATAGCGTTTGGAGTCTCTCATAGCTCTTTTCTCCCGTTGATAGCCCTTTTTCTCAGCGGTTCTTTTCTTCCTAGAGGAATGCTTGAATAGAGAGCCACTTTTTCAGATCGTGTGACACTCCGCCTGGGGAAGAATCTGCACAACATCTTTTACACCTAACTCCTCTTCATTAGAGAGTAGGTCGCTGATGCTCGGAAAGTTATTTTTTAACAAGTTCTTGCATTCGCCGTTCCGATAGGATAGGCTTATTATACAATATTGTAGATGTTTGCGACAACGAATTTTGTTTGATCTTTGAGGATCTAGAGTGGGTAGCATCTGGTCGTAGCGGATGCGATAAATGATTCTGCGGAAAATTTCCATAAGCATATCAGGACAAGAAAGCTGGAGATTTCTGGGTGGCGAACGTGGGGGCTCGCTTGGACTTGTCCGGACAAAAATTCTCCTCAGAGTCATTTGTCGTGTCCCCTGGGTCCCTATATCGAACGATTTTTATTCTGATACCTGATCGAGTGATGTTTATGCTAACGCTTGATCTAGGTCGGCGAGCAGGTCCTCGCTATCTTCTATGCCGACAGAGAGACGCAGCAAGGTATCGGTCAGGCCGTGTGCCTCACGAATCTCGCGTGGAATGGCGCCATGAGTCATCCTGGCAGGATGGCAAACCAGCGATTCGATACCCCCCAGGCTTTCGGCAAGAGTGAAAATCTTGAAGCGACGCACAGTCTTGTCTACGTCTGCAAAAGTCCCTTTGAACTGGAAAGAGACCATGCCGCCAAAGCCGCTCATCTGACGTTTTGCCAGTTCATGGTCAGGATGTGAGGGTAAGCCTGGATAGTAGACTTTTTCGACCCGTGGATGCTCGGACAGGAAGCGAGCGATGGCCGAGGCGTTCTCTGCATGCTGACGCATACGCACGGCCAATGTCTTAACACCACGCAACGTTAGCCAGGCATCGGAAGGTCCCGGTACTGCCCCGGCAGCGTTCTGGTAGAACTGAATGTTCTGGTGAACCTCTGCATCGTTCATCACTACAATCCCACCAATGACATCGCTATGTCCGTTGATATACTTTGTTGTGCTATGCATAACAATGTCTGCACCGAGGTCAAGTGGCTGCTGGAAGTAGGGACTGGCAAAGGTGTTGTCGACGACGAGCAGTATCTTGTGTCGGTGGGCAATCTCTGCAACGGCGCGGATATCGACTAGTCGCAACAGTGGATTGGTGGGTGTTTCCAGCCAGAGTAGTTTTGTATTGGGGCGAATGGCCTTTTCGTAATCTGCAATAGCATTCGTCGCCACATAGCTGGTTTCCACGTTGTAGTGCTGCATAATATGCTCGAAGAGACGGTAGGTGCCCCCATAGAGATCATTACAGGAAACTATATGGTCGTCAGCACTAAGCAGACTGAGCACAGCCTGCTCTGCGGCTAACCCGGAAGCAAAGGCCAGACCATAATGGCCATTTTCCAGTGCGGCTATGCATGCCTCTAACGCGGTACGGGTAGGATTGCCTGTCCGTGCATAGTCGTAGCCTTTATATTCGCCTATTCCCGTCTGAGCATAAGTTGCCGTTTGATAGATAGGAGTCATGATCGCCCCTGTTGTAGGATCCGGCTCCTGACCTGCGTGAATTGCTTTAGTTGAAAATTTCATTTGTCTCGTTTACTCCCTAGAATGGCCGCGCATGGTGATTGGAATGGGCCTAATAATTGGCACCGACTATACCACTATTGTGCTGGAAATGCAATAAAAATGGGCAATAACTCACAATGCTCTCATGGAATACAGCATTGTAAACTCATCAATAATATAAGTAAGTATACTCCTATAGTACAAGGGGTGTTGCCTACCTGCGCTACTCATATGCTTCTGGAAACAGCTTTGCCTGCGTGCCTATTCCTTAGGTAGCCCTGCGAACATCCAGGAAACTATATGTTCTTTGTTGCAACTTACTCTTCTGTTAAACCGTCATAAATATAACATACTCACTTATATATGAGCGTCTATTTGTACAGGGGCCATTATGGACGTCGTGCATATGCCATCAGAAGAAATCGATACATCTCCCAGTCAGGTTACTGGGCAGTCCAGCGTTGGCGTTCTGCTGGTTCATGGTTTGAATGGTGGGAGGGGTGATATGGAGGAACTGGCGGCTTTTCTTGCTGCTCATGGCCTGCTGACCGAGAATATGCTGCTGCCTGGACATGGTACAGATGTGTGGGATATGCTACCAGTCGGCTGGCCAGAGTGGGCATGGGCTGTACGGAGCGAATTGCAGCGGCTCAAGAAGCATTGTACACAGGTCTTTCTGGTTGGGCATTCGCTGGGTGGTGCGTTGTGCCTGCATACCGCTGCACATGAAGAGGTCAATGGCGTGGTAGCGATGTGCCCTCCTTTATATATGCATTCATGGATGTTGCCCGTTGTACAACTGGCGAAACGCTTTACTCCTCTGGTCCCGTCATTACGTGAAGATATATGTAATCCTGTTGCCCGCCGCCGCTATACTCGGAATACCTGTCGCTGGACTCCTATGGCTCCAGTTGAGAGTATGCTACAATATTTGCCGCACTTATACAGTGAGTTACCCACTGTGACTGTGCCAGTGCTTATTATGAATGCTACACGCGATCATGTTGTACCAGCACGGGACGGACAGGCCATTTACCAGCTGATAGGTTCACAAGATAAGGAGCTTGTGACCTTCCATCGCTCGTATCACGTGATTATGAAAGATTGGGAGCACGAGCAAGTCTTCACCAGGACATCGGCGTTTATCCAGCGTATTGTCAATCACGCTTCGCCGGATAGTAGCCTGCAAGCCTGCTAATGTAGGGCGCGTTTTGTCTATCGATCTGTTGATTGTTTATTTTATATTTGGAATGGTAAGAATACGTTGACACAGCAACGAAGCCGTCCGTCGCGACATGACCCCGCTATTTCCAAGTGGAGCGTCTGGCCTTTCCTGCTAATTGTCTCATCCTTGCTGGTTGTGTTTATCGGTATGGTGATCAGTTATTTGCCTCAGACTATACGGCTTATGCAGTCTGGTCACTCTGGTGTATCGCCGCTACAGGGGTCGGAGAGAGGACCATTGCCTAGCTCTGTGATTTATGAGCAAACTGGCCAGCTCTGGATCGTCTCCTCGTGGGGTGGAATCCCACAGAAACTATCCACGCCGGGTTATATTTATAATCCTGGTGTGCCACCGTTGCTTACACCATCTGGTCAGCTTCTGTATAGTGGGGATGGAGTGTGGCTGACCAATCCGTTTTCTGGGCGTCCCAGGCGGATTGCTAGTCTGCCTACGGGTCAGGTAATCACTTCTCTAGCACTGAGCCAGGATGGTTCGCAACTGGCATGGAGCAGTGTACCTGCATATGGTAAGGGCACCATCAATCTCTATGCTGGTCCATTGAAGGCGACCGTACTTGTCCATCAACAACCGGCTAATCTATGTCCGTGTTTTCGTGTTTTCTCTTTCTTGCAGGATACTGCATCTTTGGGAGATAAGACACTCTTGCTCACTGAAGACCATGGTGACCATGGTCCAGTTCAGAATGGTTTGTGGATATTTAATCTACATGACGGAGCGGCAGCGCAACCTCGGCAGTTGCTGGGAAGTGATCCTCCGCAGGGACCTCTGGCGGTTGCTCCCGATGATAGACATCTGCTCTATACCAATTGGGAGGGTTATACTCCTCTGCCTGAGGATAGCAGTCTGCCGGATGGGGGTAAAATGCTAAGCTATGCAAACGATTTGAAGATAGCTGCTATTAATGCACAAGTACCGGAATGGACCTCTTCCCAGGTGATTGTGCCAAGGCAGCCCCTGCCGGAATCTGAAACAGTTGCGACTTTTGCCTATCACTGGGTAATCACACCCCGTTTTTCCCCAGATGGGCGCACGCTGGCCTATCTTGAGTTTACTGGCAGTCTGTACGCTCCTTTTACTCGTAATACTAAGATATACACTGTTAATATTGATAGTTCGGAGACACAGGTTGTGCTTAGCTCTCCACGGCTGCTTGCGACTGGCGAGTCTGGCTATTCTGAACTGGGTGACTGGCTTGACGGGCATCAAGTAACACTGTATGCTAATAATGGAATATATGCATTAGATATCCAACATAGAATATTAAAGAAAATCTTACAAACCAAGGAATATGCTCAAATCATTGCTACAGTACGTCGGGGGCAGGTGTGAGGTCCAGGCGAGTAGCGTTAGCTAGTTTGCTGTTTGTTCTGCTCACCATCTTTGCTATTGCGTATCCATGCGCTGTAATTGGTATCGCTTTCGACGTGAAGCCACCTTTTGCAATGTCCTGGGCTGGTAGTGCTCTGCTTTTTCTAGAAGGAACGCTACTGATCGTAGCCGCGATGTTGGTATATGGCTGGCTACGTGCACTTCTGGCTGCGCTGATCGTGATTGTGCTCTCCTACTTGGTTGAGGCACTGGGAGTGAATACCAGTTTTCCCTTTGGCGCATATCACTATACAAACCTGCTTTTTCCCTCTTTGCCTGGCGCAGTTCCTCTGGCGGTGGCGTTTGCATGGATTTTGATTGTCTTTGGAAGTTATAATCTGGTGAAACGCAGTATGCCTGCTGGACGTGGTATGGGGGTGAGATCAGCATTGCTAGGGGCGCTGCTGGCGACATTGTTAGATCTGGCGATTGAGCCTGTCGCGGCACACGTTGTACAGTATTGGGAATGGTTGGCTCCGGGTCCTCCTAACTATTATGGAGTGCCGCTAGCAAATTTTGTGGCGTGGTTTGTAGTGGCGTTCGCGTTGTTAGTAGTGGTGGACGCTGTATTAGGCGGCGGACAGCAGATGGCGGTGTGCCCAGGGAATGAAGTAATGTATGAGGAGAAACGCGAGCGTGTGGCGCAGAAAAATGTGGAGATGGGAATGGCAATGCTGACTCCACCACTTCTCTTTGGGGGGAGCTTCCTCATGTTTGGCCTGATCGATCTGACACATGGTTATCCCTGGGCTGTTGTGTTTGCGCTATTGGCTGGGATTATTATTTGTTCCTCATTTCATGCACTCTCGTAGATATTGTCGCCCTTTCCACACAGTTCCCTTCTTACGATAATGCCACCATATTGAGTTCAGCAGAATAAGACACTCCAGCACAATCGAAACTGGGTGGAACAGGCAAAGTAAGAGCATCAATCCTCGCTTTACTCGTGTGAAACGCAAAGTGAGCAAGAGGTGCATAATGACTGCTAGTGCATAAGCGATAGATGCCGAGAGTACTAGTATGGATGGCAGTGTTACGAGCGGTGTGGCAAGGATCAGCAAGGGTGGAGCAACAAAGAGCGCCAGATTGAGAAACAGGGCTAGTGCGGCGAAGACCAGAGAGTAGTTATAGAAGGCGAAGAGATTCTTTGAGAAGCCTGTCCACACTTCTTTGGAGGAGCGGTACATACGACAGCTTACCAGGTTCATAGCATCTACAAAGGCCATGCGATAGCCTGCTGCCTTGACTGCGCGTGCTAGCAAAATGTCTTCCAGGATATGCCCCTTCACTGCCACATGTCCGCCAATGGCTTCATATGGTGAACGATGAAAGCAGAGCAGTTGACCATTGCCAGTAGTGAGACTAGGCTCTGGTCGTAGATGTACAAGTGCTACAGGCAGCAGCGTCAGGATGGTGAAGCAGAGCAGTGGTACAATCAGGAGTTCTCCCAGGCTTTCCAGCACGTGTTCAGGTTGAGCGGTAAGCAATTGAATGCTGCCGCTTTGCATATAGTCAATTACTGTCTTGACCGTCTGGGGTGCGTGAATGGTATCCGCGTCTGTGAAGAACAGGTACTCATTCTGTGCGTATTGCGCCAGTTGGTGGCAGGCGAAATTTTTCCCAATCCAGTCATTCGGCAGTGGTGCTCCATGCAGGAGGTGCAAGCGACCTTGCTGGGCTGGGGGAAGACTATCAATGATACGCTGAACGATTGCGGCAGTGGCGTCGCTACTCTGATCGTCTAGCACAAGCACTTCTAGGTGTTCATACTGCTGGGAGATAAGGGAATGGACGCATGCTGCAATGCAATGTTCTTCGTTGCGTGCTGGCACTAGGATTGAGACCGACGGCGTGGCTCCTGATGCTGCATTGGTTGTAGTACATAGGCGATAGAAGGTGAATAGGTTAATGATGAGTAGTAAAAGAAGGACACTAAGAATGCCCAGAATGGTGTCTGTAATAAGTATTAATATTGTCTGTCCCATGATAATGTCTACTGTCTATAGCTTTTATTGTTGACGGAGCTGTTTTCTAAAGAGGAGAGCATCAAAGATCCTATTGGTTGACGATTTGCCGTGCATGAGCAGGGTAAAGCTGCTATAATCGCTAGCCAAGATATCTGTGCGCAATTGGTCGAGTTCGGTTGTGACACAATCCTCCAGGGTCTTCGTATAGTGCTTCAGGGAATCCAGTATCTGCATGTCCTCTCTGTTAACGCAGAGAGGTTCACCGAGGCTGATAAAGAGATCTGGACGTTGCTCAGCCAGGTATTCAATGCGGGTCGCTAGTGGATAGAGCAAGGCTGGTGCACTCAGCTTGGTCAGGTGAGCCGCGCCCCTGAAGAAAACGAGCGGTCTGCGATCATTAGGGGCGATCTCTCCCTGCGGAAAGAGCCAAATCATGCGTCCCGGACGCTCCTTGAGCAAATGCGCTGCGTACTGGATCGATTGCATGGCGGCGCGTGGATGGTGACGATCAACGGAGAAACAACCGATCCAGGAGAAGAAGAAATAGCGCCGCAATTGTGACTCTTCCATCATCAGGTAACCCTCAACTCCTAGATGGCGTTTCACCACAGCTGCGACATAGCCATCCCACCAGCTCGAGTGGTTAGCGCAAATGATCATTGGCAGATTCCGCTGTTCCTCGGTTCGTTCACTGCGCATGCGAAAGAAGATGCGGTCGAAGTGCTTTTGCAGTGAAGTCTTGATTAGCAACCAGACAAGCTTCTCGCCGAGTGGGAACTTGCGTGCGCGTATCATATAGTCATTCCTTACCCATCCTTTTGTCGTGCTAACATCTTCTTTAGATATAGAATAGTATCAAAGGGGTTGAGAGGTTGCAACGTGTCTGATGCAAAACAGATTATCGTCATTGGTGCTGGGATTGGCGGTCTGACAACTGCTATTCATCTGTCTGTGCAAGGTCACCATGTTCGTGTTCTTGAACGCCAATCCCAGGTTGGCGGTAAACTCAACCAAGTCACATTGGATGGTTTCAGCTTTGATACTGGTCCCTCGTTGATCACCATGCCGTCTGTTCTGCGAGACCTATTTCAAGCTGCTGGGCGTTGCTTGGAAGACTATCTAGATCTGGTACCACTGGATATCACTTGCCGATATTTTTACAGTGATGGCTTGATCTTAAACGCTTGGCGTGACCATGCCAAGCTGGCTGCTGAATTTGCTCGCCTGAGTCAGCACGATGGAGAGGCACTGTGGCGTTTCCTGCGCTATGGGCGAACTCTCTTTGAGGCTGCGGCCAATCCATTTCTCTACTCCAGCCTGGGCGGACCTTTTGATGTCCTCCATACCTTTGTTGGCTATGTTTTGCGTGGGCATCCCTCCTCACCTGTTGATCATACTAGCACATGGCTCACACGTTTGCGAGCAGTACTGGCTGCGCTCTCGCCTGCAACGTTGGATCAGTGTATGCGCATCTTCTTTAAGGATGAGCATTTGCGACAATTGTTTGACCGTTACGCAACGTATAACGGCTCATCCCCTTATCAAGTAGCTGCAGTCTACAGCATTATCCCTTATGTCGAAATGATGGAGGGTGGCTGGTATCCTCGTGGAGGAGTCTATACGCTTGCCTGTGCGCTAGAGCGAGTCGCAGGCGAGCTGGGTGTATATATCGAGACAAATTGTAATGTACGCCGTATCCTGGTAGAGCGGGGACGAGCAAGCGGTGTGGTGCTTGATGATGGGCGTGTGCTACGCAGTGACGCGGTAGTGGTCAATAGCGACGTAGTGACAACCCACCGCGAACTGCTCTCGCCTGCTGTCAGCAAAAAGCGATATTTACGGCGTCTTGAGCGCCTGGAGCCATCTTGCTCAGGCTTTGTGTTACTATTGGGAACAAAGAAACGCTATCCCCAGTTGGCACATCATAACATCTTCTTCTCTGGCAACTACCATGCTGAATTTGAGGACCTGTTTGTATACCGTCGGCCTCTGCGCAATCCAACCATCTATGTTTGTGCTACCACGCGTACTGATCCCAGTCAGGCTCCTGTGGGCTGTGAAAATCTCTTTGTGCTAGTAAATGCTCCCTATTTGACTACGGAAAGCAATTGGAGACGTGACGCGCCAGCGTATCGTGACCACATTCTCGATCTATTAGCAAGCTACAAGCAGATCGATCTTACTGATCTGCGCAAATATATTGTCTGCGAAGCTATTCTCACACCCGAGGATTTCAAGCGGCTCTATGGAGCCAATGCTGGATCGATCTATGGCCTATCCTCCAATGCACGCATGGCTCCTTTTACGCATCCTGGCAATCGCTCAAAAGCTATTCGTAGTCTGTATTTTGTGGGAGGGAGCACGCATCCAGGTGGTGGTGTGCCGCTGGTGATGCTTTCAGGTAAGATTGCAGCAGGTCTGGTGGGGGAAGAGCTTTCGTGAGAAGTACTGAGGCCATAAGGCCGCACGAAATTGTCCCTGTATCTCCCTAGAAAAGTATGCCAACATTTTCTACAATGTACTATGGTGTACTATGGTCCGAGGTTGGTGCTGAGATTGATACGGAAGAATAGCCAACAGGACCGCCCAAGTCTATTTGAAATTTGAAATACTAATAGAGAAAGATGAGGATAATGTATGACTAATATAGTTGATACTGAGCAAATTCGCGTCAGGGAGCGCTGCAACACTGCGAAGATTGCCATTGAAACGGCGATACGGAGCCTGGAATGTGCCTTGCTTTTCCAAGCTGACGATGATATTCGATGCAAGATCAACGTATTGCGAGACTGTTACAATGATCTGACGAAGCGGCTCAATGAGGAGCAAGAGGAAGTGGATAACGTAGCGGAGCGACTGGAAACTTTGCGGCAGAGAGCGAAGACGCTAAGCGCTTGGTGCTTTGTCGAAGTCCCCGGCCATATTGGTCTGTGGGACAAAGACCAAGTTATGCTGTGCTTAGACATACTGAACAACCGTGCAGGCCCGCTGAGTGAGTATGATCTATCTTTGTTGGTGCAGATCTCTGATGCAGTTGCCGCGATAGAGCAGACAATGAAGATCAAGGTGGTATTGTCATAGGTTTTGTTGGGTACTATAGTATCCCTTCCTTTATGCAAAGATGACGTATATTGCAGGCTTCACAAACTTCTGGCTCAGGAGGTATGATAACATTGAACTGGTGCTGTTTGATCTTACCAACAAACTCATCAAAGTAGATGCATACTTGTTTCACATCCTCGTAGCTATAAGGAACTTCCATGAGTGCGTCTTCCTTTCGCTCTTCTGCAGTCCAGTATAAAAATAGTCGCTTCGGCTGCTGTTTCATACGTTTCTCCAGACCATAAGCGTACAAATACAGCTGTCGCTTATAAAATGCGATATGGTCGGAGTTATCTTCTGGCCTTGTTCTCGTTTTAAAGTCGATAATCTCTAGTCCTTCACTTCCTTTCATAACTAAATCGATCTTACCCGTTAGAATATAGGCATCTTGCTCGACTTGAATGCTCAATTCAGTTGCTGTAATTCGACGTAACTCTAAGTAGTTGTTATGAAAGTAGTTCAGGACCTGACGCAAGGCTTTTTCTTGCTCACCTGTATCCATCGAAAACGTACTGCTACATTTAAGAAAGTGAAGAGTACGTTTAAATATATCTTGTACTTTTTGATCATTTAGAGTATCAATGCTGCCACAGAGCGCAATCTGGTGAATTCCTTCTAACGTTTGGTGAACGAGAAGACCTGAAAAGACCTCTAGAGAATGGGTAGAAGCGAATTTGTGTTCTCGAAAATATTGGAATTGGCGTGGGCAGGTCTCATACATCCGAATATGGTTGGTGAAACTGTAACGCGATTTGAGTGGTATGTGTGCTTCTAGCTTGCTGGGAGGCATACTTTGTAAGCTGCTGTTATATGCATACTGCCACGCAGGTATTTCTTTCCAGAGAGAGGCGAATTGCTCATGCGGTTTTTTATTTGCTGTCAGGATAAGCAGGTTTTGGGCGCGAGAGAAGGCGACATAATAGAGGCGTCTGAGGTCAAATCCAGCAATGCGCTGAACTGGCTCGAAGGGTGGTCGGTGATAGAAAGGTTGCAGGTCTCTATCCTCATTGGAGGTACCAAGTGGCAGCTTATCTAGCCGTCCTACTGCAACTACAGGAAACTCTAATCCTTTTGCCTGGTGAATGGTCATAATTTGAACATGCCCTTGCTGAAGCGGCATTTGAAGATCCTCATATTGATTGACGCCATCCTCATAAAGAAGACAGAAGAATCTATGGAAGAGATCAAACTCGACTTGTGACAGATCATGCTGCGTGATATTTACATGATGATAATAGTTCCGAAATATTTGCAAAAAGTGGGAGAAAAGCGCGAGATTGTGAAGCCTATCGATCTGGGACAAGAGACCCCCGAATGGTTCGGTAAAGACAAAGTGATAGAAATAGTCTGCTAGCTGTTTTCCTACTATCGGTCTATCTTCTTCAGCATGAGCAATCTCACTTTCGATTTCTTGTAATTTCTTTTCTAATGCTGGAAATAACTGACATTGTTCTGTAAGTAACCTATGGCAATTTCTAAGGTATTCAGGAAGACCACTATGCTCGACAAGACCGTCTTGTTTTGTCTCCTGATAGCCTACAATTCGTGCCAAGCAACCCATCATCAAGCAAATCTCTTCCTGATCAAAATATGTTCTGGCCCGCGGGCAGAAGGCTGGTATACCTTTGCTTTTAAGCGCTTCTATAAATACATCACTTATGCCACTTCTCACACTGTACAGGAGCAAAGCAACTTGGCTATAGTCGCTAATATGCCGCTGTTCCTTGAGTGAGAGTACAATTTCAGCAAATTGGTCTGCTTCAGCAACGACATCAACATCTCCAATGGAAAGCACTGGCGGATATTGCTGGTGATTTCCCTCAAAATCAGGGCGAATCGTTTTCTCCGCACGAAATGAAGTGCCTCTTAGATTAGACCAGTCTATAGATGTAATCCATCGATTGCAAACATTGATAATGCCTGGATGTGAGCGATAATTTGTTATCAGGTGCACTTTTTTGCATGTGGGGAATGTATCAGCAAACTCAAGAATGTTACGTACAGTTGCTCCTCGAAACCGATAGAGTGCTTGGTCCTCATCACCAACTACGCAGATATTACGATCATCAGTTGCAGAGGCGAATAAATGAAGGATCTGTTCCTGGATATAATTGGTATCTTGGTACTCATCAACAAGCACGTAGCGAATATCCTTTGTGATGCTATGAAATGTGTCAGGACGCTTTAGGAGGTTATACGCACACTTCTGCAAATGTGCAAAGTCAATACGGTTTGTCTTAGCAAGTATCGTTTGATAGGTTTTATAGGTATGTATTAGATAATACAGAAATTTATCGCTATCAGAGCGATAGGATTTCATTTTCGCAAGACCTCTTTTGAGGTTATCGAAGATGAGTTCTTCTGCAATCTTGTCAAAGAAGAATTGGAACTTTTTAGCAATCTCCCTGGTAGCCTGAATGTTCCAGTAATGTTGAAAGAAAGTTCTCATCTGAGGAGGACAGATCGCATCTATATATTCAACAATGAGCAATTGTTGGGTAAACTGATCAAGGGTTTCATAGTTATTACCCAAAGGCGTATGATGAAGATTTTCTATAATGAGCTGATTACAAATACCATGAATAGTATTTATCTTTAATTGTGCCAAATCTTCTTCATAACCTATGTCTCTGGCTATAGCTGCAATACGATCATGCATTTCATAAGCAGCTTTCTCTGTATAAGTGCAGAGTACCAATTGAGAAGGCTGGGCATCACGACATAAGAGTAAATTCATTGCCAGGAGGACGAGACTATGTGTTTTGCCAGAGCCAGGGCCAGCAATGACGAGAAGCGGCCCTTTTTTGTGGGAGATGATCCTACGTTGTTCATCATTCATTTGATATCGATTTATCAATTCAGGAGCAATCATCGCAATTCCACCCTCTCCATCTCATGTCATAGGTTTTGCTGAAATATCTGTTGTGAATACTTCTGCCAAAGAGATTGTTCGTGATTCGAGCATACCATATCTAATACGTAGAATATATTAATAGCTATAGCAGTTTTATCATTAAAAGTCAATGTTTTAGGAAAGCAGTACTAAGTTAATCGTAACTTATTTCACAGAAACCTCACAGAGTGTATCTACTTCCAAATATTTGTGTAAACACCTAAGTTTAGAGTAAAGAACTTGGGAGTGTTAAAAAAGAAGAAGATGTGGTAGAATAAAGGCATCTCTATATTGTTATCCTTTGATATATCGAGTGAGTGGTGATAATCGCAAGTGAGTATCGTACTTCACATCGATCTATTGGCATTGATGGAAGTTGTTGCAACTGAAGGAAGGTATGGAACAATGGTGCAATCACCGGATTTTGATTCGATCAAGCAGACCGGAGTATATGGAGAAGAATATTGGTTTGCTCGTGATTTACTGCCTCTTTTGGGGTATAAGCGGTGGGATACCTTCAAGGAAGCAATAGAGGGAGCCAAAGTGGCTCTTGACACAAACCAGACTCAGGGGAACCATATTTCACCCATCCGAAAAATGGTTCGTATTGGTTCTGGAGCGCAGCGAGAAGTAGATGAGTATGTACTGAGCCGACTAGGATGTTACCTTATTGCTCAGAATGGTGATCCTCGCAAGCCAGAGATTGCAGCAGCTCAGAACTATTTCGCAGTCTCTACTCGACAAAATGAGATACACCAACTTCTTAAAGAACAAGAGGAACGTCTTGAAACCCGTCTCAAAGTATCTGACAGCTACAAGGCACTAACTGAAGCTGCTCATAACGCTGGTGTTCAATCTGAGTCCTTTGGGATCTTCATTGACGCTGGCTATGTTGGTCTTCATCGTCATACCCTGCAGGAGTTGAAGGAACGTAAAGGAATTCCTGAGAAAGAGGACTACTTGGACCGAATCACGCGTGAGGAACTGTCGGCGATTGATTTCAAAAATACACAAACTGAGAAGAAACTCGCACGCGATCAGGTTTCAGGACTAGATGAAGCCGCACAGACACATTATTTTGTCGGCGATCAGGTGCGTAAAGCTATCGATGCTATCAATGGCCCAATGCCGGAAGATTTGCCGTCAGCACCCTCAATTCGCAAGATGATTGAGGAGCGCAATCGCAAGAAGAAGCGAGGGCTTAAGGCGAAAGATGAGGGGCAGGATAAGCTGTTTTGATGGGAAGTGTCCTGTTGTAGTTGCACTGTAAAGAAGAGCCATCCACGAGTAGCAAGACTTTAAAGGTGTAATTAATGATGCTATGATTACCTCTTGAGGAGTCGGGGTTTCATATCCAAGATCATGCTACTGAGGCCAGTAAAGGGATTGCTAGTGGGAAAGGATTGATCTTGCATATCAAATATTATTAGTACTCGAACAAATGCATATGCTTAAAATTGCGAACAAGAGCTAGAAGTAGTACTTATGGCTGTTCTATACTTGACAAACATCTAAAATTGAGATATTTAATTACGTACTATGCAAGCGATGATCAAAGGAGGATGGTAATGTCTGATAACTTTCACGCACTCTTAAATAGGAGTCGGTGAATATATGCATCCTGATATTCCTAATCTACCTGCTACAACCAACGATGTTCAAGCCTTAGCAGAAATTCTTACTAATCCATTTTGTTGTTGTTATTTACATAACAAAGTACAATTCCTTACTAATGAACAGGCGACCTCTGAAAATATTCGTAAAGCTTTAAAAGAATTAGCACAAGTCGTCTCTGAGGATTCGACTGTAGTTATCTATTTTTCTGGTCATGGAGGACGTATCTACGAAAGTGATACTCAGAATGTATATCTTTTTTCTCATGATACTAATCCCAACTATTTAGAGCGTACAGCAGTATCTGGTAGTGAATTTGATGAGCTTTTGGCTGCTATTTACGCACGAAAATTGCTCATTATTCTTGACGCGTGCCATGCTAGTGGAGCTGCTAAGCTGAGATTATCTACGGCTCATTGGAGGCAAGGACTGCCAGATGCTTACGTACAGGAACTCGCCCAAGGTAATGGGAGAGTAGTTATAGCTTCCTCAAAAGAAAATCAGGTTTCATGGAATCGCCCTGGTAATGATCATGGCCTTTTTACTTGGCATTTGTTGGAAGGGTTGAAGGGGGAAGCAACCCAACTAGATAAGTTTATACGTGTATTTGATCTCTATGACTACGTCAATAAACAAGTAAGAGGAGAACGACCTGATCAAGAACCTGTTTTACATGCCAAAAATGTGGATGCTAATTTTCCTATTGCTTTGAATTCTAATAGTGCCACAATGAAAATTTTATCTAAGCAGATGAGAGCTTGGTTTGAGGCTCTCAAGTATGAGTTTGAGAGGCATGATATCCGTACTGATAACTACTTTGAATGGATCATCAAGGTTCCAATTGGGCGGAGGAGGCACAAATATGTATTAGTACGTGGTATTGAGGGTGAGATTGGTGTCAGAGATGTGACAGCGATACGTGAGGCTGTAGTAGCTCAAGATGCGGACGAAGGATGGGTTGTGACTACACGGAGGGTTAGCTCAAGTGCTCGCAACGCCGTGGAAAATAGTAATTTATTCTGCTATACATTTGATGAGCTTCTTGACGAAGATGCGGACTTTGATGGATATCTTGATTGGCTGGAAGCGGAGGTCAAGCGACGAGGTATTGATAAGATGTATATTCCTTTGGCTTGTACCAAAGAGGAATTTGATGCTGCAATGGAAAAGGTAATAGGGAAGAGTGTATATGATGAACAAAATGGGTGGATTGATGGTTATGTCAATCGTTGGCTAGCAGACTCAACAAAAATGCATATTTCTGTCTTAGGAGAGTTCGGTACTGGTAAAACTTGGTTTGCACTACATTATGCTTGGCAGGCACTGCTGCGATATCGTGAAGCTAAAGCTGCTGGAATAGAACGTCCTCGGCTTCCCTTAGTGATCTCTCTCCGTGATTACTCTAAAGCATTGAACATTGAATTTCTCTTTTCTGACTTTTTTTTCCGTAAGCATGAGATACCCTTGCGCGACTATTCAGCCTTCGACCAACTTAATCGTATGGGTAAGTTGCTACTTATCTTTGACGGTTTTGATGAGATGGCTGACAAGGTGGATCGTCAGAAAATGATCAACAATTTCTGGGAACTAGCTCGTGTTGCGGTTCCTGAATCAAAGATTATTCTCACTTGTCGTACTGAACATTTTCCAGAAGCACAAGAAGGCCGTGCATTATTAAATGCAGAACTAAAAGCATCTACGGCTAATCTAACTGGAGAGCCACCACAATTTGAAGTAGTATACTTGAAACATTTTAATGATGCCCAAATTGAGCGGGCTCTGTCCTTGCGTGCTGATTCAGTAACTGTAGAACGTGTGATGAATAATCAACAACTTCTTGATTTGGCTCAGCGTCCGTTAATGACAGAACTCATTCTAGAAGCACTTCCAGACATCAAGAAGGGAAAACCTATTGATTTGTCGCGAATTTATCTTTATGCTGTAAGACAAAAAATGGAACGTGATATTAAAAATGAACGGACATTTACCTCACTAGCAGATAAATTATATTTTTTATGTGAACTCTCATGGGAAATGCTGTCTACAGATAAGATGGCTCTTAACTACAGACTTTTTCCAGATCGAATTCGTGGATTATTTGGCCCTGCTGTGCAAGAACAAAAAGATTTGGATCATTGGTACTACGACATGATGGGGCAAACTATGCTTATACCAAATGCTGATGGAGACTATGCTCCTGCTCATCGTTCCCTTCTAGAATTTTTTGTAGCTTATAAGTTTGTGGCAGAGTTAGGTATCTTAGCTCCAGATTTTACTGAGATAGCTTGTACTCAGTCGTATATTGATACAGTAGTACCTCCACAGGATTATACATGGTCCTCTTATTTTCATCGTGACATAAGCGAGGAAGGAAAAGTAAAACTTATTCCACCGTTGAATACATTTGTCTCCGAAAGTCTTAATAATCTTTTTGAAACACTTGGAAAGCAAAAAATTACAAAAGCTGTGTTAGATTTTATGACTAATATGCTTCTACCTGATAAAAAGGAGCTTAAGAAGCGTCTATTGCTCTCTATAAAGGCAACAGTGGGCGAAACAGTAGAGGATATTGGCATCATAGCAGGAAATATTGCTACACTTATCACTTACTACGACCGGAAAGCACTTAGAGGAGTTAATCTCTCTGGAAGTAACCTATATAAAGCAGACTTTGGTATACGTACTAGAGGCGGATTTCACTTTGAGGCGAAACCTGTTGACTTATCAAATGCTAATCTTGAGGGCACTAACCTGCAAGATGTTGATTTTTCAAAAGTTGTACTTGTTAATGCTAATTTGTCCCATTCTTCACTTTATGGAGTTAAGGGACTTCCCTCTGTCGGTGATCATTTTTTCGATAAAGTTGCTCTAGCGCCAGATAGTAGTTTTCTTGTTGCTGGAGGTATTGAAGGAATAGTAAAGCTTTGGTGGCTTGAGACTGGAAAAGAGCAGATAGTTACAGAAAAAATGAGCTGGATTGGGTGCCTTGCTATTTCTTCTGATAAAAGACTGGTGGCTGCTGGAGACAATATGGGATGTATTATTATCTATGATATTCAAAAATCACAAATAATGCACCAAATCCGTGATCACAAGGATTGCATAGCTAGCCTTGTATTTGATCCAGATAAGAACTGTTTGATTGTAGCTAGCGGTGGGAATCCGCCCAAGGATAATAGCCTGCGTATCTATACGATTGCTGATGGGAAATTGAGTTGGCATTATCAGCATAGTGAATCATTTAAGAGGATTGCATACTACCCTTCCTCAAATACTCTTCTAACGCTTGATTGGGGAGGAGGTATTGATCTTTGGGATATTGAAAAAAAACTTCATATTAGAAACTTGATAAATAGAGTCTATGGTAAGCAGAATCAGATAAATGAAAAAAAAGTAAATCATTTTAGTATTAGCGCGGACTGCCAGCAAATGCTTGTGGTAAGGGATAGCGGTCGAGAATTTGCTTTGCAGATTCTAGAGGTTCCTGAACTTGGGACGATATGGAAAAGGGAAAAATTTCCCCTGTATATTACTCCTCCTGAGCCTCCATTACCTCCCTACCAAGCTCCACCTGGGATGGATCACTCCTTTATGTTAAGTAACCAAGGTCATCTAATAGCCTTTAGTGTTGATAATGTCTTCGTGTTGTGGAATGTGCTTGAGGATCGGGAGATCTGGCATAGCAACGAGCACCTTCATTGGATAGAAAATATCATTTTCTCTCAAGATGATAAATATATTGTGACAGGCTGCAGGGACGACACGATTAAGATATGGGATGTTGAGAATGGAAAGACGGTCAGGACAATTTCAACAAGTAGAAACTATATTGGATTAAGGCTGACAGGTTCAAGAGGTCTGAATGCAGAAGCACTGAAGGCACTAGAAGAGAGAGGTGCTATAGTTGAGTAGTAAAAATTCGTTTTCGAAATGCATAAAATCTATTCACTACTAAAAAGAGTACTTAGTATATCCTGTATGAGTGGCTAAAGCTAATCGAACAGAAGTGACAGTCATCGCTATTTGAGCCAGAGGATGAGTAGAAAACAGCTTGATTTGGCAAAGAGACAAATTTGTCTCAGGTATATATTGCAAACAGCTTTACATGCTATATTTTGGATAAGTAAATATCCAAAGACATACGCTCGAAGGGAAAAACAGACATCTATGAGCATCTATCTCCGCAAGCTTCTACTTATGTTGTATCCTAGCAAGCAGATCCCACAGCTATCTCAATATCAACAAGTCATACCCAAGTCTCCTGAAGAGTGGCGTATTCACTGGCAAAAGCAGCATCAGCCGTGGCGGACAGAACCAGAGATCCCTCTCGAGCGACAACAAGAGTTGAACAAGCGTCGTGCCATTGTCCCTAATATCGAAAAGGGTCTCTATCCATTTGGTGGGATGAGGTTGAGCCGGGCCGATATTGAGTGGCTCCTGGCAACACATCAGGATGGTCGTGGACCAGTGGATTGGAGTGATGAGAGTCAATGGGAACGCGAAGGATTAGACTTGCGTGGTGCTGATTTGCGAAGGTTGAACTTGAGTGGATTACCTCTGGCAAGAGTGTATGCGCGAGGTTGCCACTGGAGCTATGCAACTGAGGACCAGCATGAAGCAGCACTGGTTCATTTGGAAGGAGCTAGCCTTGTCTCGGCTCACCTGGAGGGTGCTTTCCTGGCTTATGCTCATCTAGAGAATGCTGACCTGAGTGCGGCCTACCTACAAGATGCTCTTCTCAGATCTGCCCATTTAGAGAGAGCTTGGCTCTACAATACCCATCTGGAGAGTGCTAATCTTAGATTGGCCCATCTAGAGGGAGCTTCCCTTGCCTCTGCTCATCTGGAAAGAGCCATTCTCAGCGGTGTCTTTTTTGATCATGCGACTCAGCTTAATGCAGTTGTTCTTGGTGATAAGGAAACAGCAGTCGCTTCCCTTGTTGATGTTCATTGGGGTGATGTCAATCTTGCGGTAGTGAAGTGGTCTCAGGTGAGTATGCTCGGAGATGAATACGAGGCGCGGCAAAGGATGCATGATGGCAAAGTGAAGGACAGGGATACGAAAATTGCCGAGTACGAGACGGCAGTTCGTGCTAATCGCCAACTTGCTGTCGTCCTCGAGTCGCAGGGACTGAATGAAGACTCCGCACGCTTTGCCTATCGTGCTCAGGTTCTCCAACGGAAAGTACTTTGGAAACAACGAAGGTTCGGGAAATGGTTCTTTTCCATGATGCTTGCTCTTCTAGCTGGCTATGGCTATCGGATGGGGCGAATTCTTGTGGCCTATCTTCTTATAGTCATGGTCTGTGCAGGAGCTTACTTTGTCCTGGGTATGTTCTACGAGCCTCATTTGTCATTTATTGATGCTGTCTTGACCAGTATCACAGCTTTCCATGGACGCGTCTTCTCGGAACCTTTCCTACGTCCAGGTGATCCTCAACTTTGGGTTACTGCTTTTGAGGCGGTTGCTGGACTTGTCGTTGAAGGGGTCTTTATTGCTATGCTCACTCAACGATTCTTTGGAAAATGAACATGCATTTTAAAGCTGTCAGTGGTGTGGTATCAGAGCTAAACAGATGAACAATAGTACAGTTCTCTTGGATGGAGAGGATGAAGATGCGTATCATATAATTGACGACGTAAAACGATACAATCATTGGATGAGATATGTTGAGGAAGCAATTGGCATGAATAACTATCTCCGCAAGCTCCTGCTTATGTTGTCTCCTAGCAAGCAGATCCTACAGCTATCCCAACACCAGCAGTCTATGCCCATATCTCCTGAAGAGTGGCATATTCACTGGCAAAAGCAGAATCAGCCGTGGCGGACAGAACCGGAGATCCTTCTCGCACGACAAAAAGAACTGAGCAAGCGTCTTGCCATTGTTCCTAATATCGAAAAGGGTCTCTATCCCTTCAAAGGAATACTCTTGAACCGTGCAGACATTGAGTGGCTCCTGGCAACACATGAGAACCGTCGTGGTCCTGTGGATTGGAGCGATGAGAAGCAGCGTAATCGCAAGGGGTTAGACCTGCGAGGCGCTGATTTACGCTATGCGGACTTACAGAAGCTGCCTCTGGCTCGTCTACGTGGGGCACTAACGTGGAGAGAGGCGCCCGATCTTACTAAAGAGCAACGCAGAGCTGCTGAGGTGTTATTGGAAGATGCTAATCTCAAGCAAACCCACTTGGAGGGGGCTATCCTTGCTGGAGTACATTTAGAGAAGGCTGATCTTGGAAGAACTCGTCTGGAGGGAGCCTATCTTATCAGGGCACACTTGGAGGGAGCTGGCCTCAGTGAGGTACATCTAGAGCGGGCTAACCTGACAGGTGCGTACATGGAGAGAGCCTTGCTAAGAAGAACATATTTGGCTGACGAAAACCACATAGGTCCCAGGCTGGTAGATATACACTGGGGTGATACCAATCTTGCTATTGTAGATTGGACACAAGTGAAAATGCTCGATGACGAACACAGAGCAAGGCAAAAAACGTATGCTGGCAAAGTAAAAGACAAGGTTTTGCGTATTAGTGAGTATGAGACGGCTGTTCGTGCTAATCGTCAGCTTGCAGTGGCACTTGAGAATCAAGGACTCAACGAAGATGCTGCACGCTTCGCTTTCCGTGGGCAGGTTCTCCAGCGGAAGCTGGTTTGGATGCGACGCGAATTTGGACGATGGTCCTTTTCCATGATGCTTGCCCTGCTGACAGGGTATGGCTATCGAATGTGGCGCATTCTTGTGGCCTATCTGCTCATCATTTCTGCATGTGCTGTAGCGTACTTTGTTCTCGGTATAGACTACGGTCCTCATTTATCCTTAATTCAGGCGTTTCTTGAGAGCATTACCGCATTTCATGGCCGTGTCTTCTTTGAATTATTTACATCAAATACTCCGCAAATTTGGGTTACCGCATTTGAGGCAGTTGCGGGACTCGTGATTGAAGGAGTCTTCATTGCTATGCTCACTCAAAGATTCTTTGGCAAATAAACTGAAGGATTTAATGCAAAAATACTGTATGTTTTTACTTTTCGCATGTATGTTCTCTAAAGGAACTTTAGCCTTGAGTTGCATGTTGAAGTAGCTGATTAAGGAGACCTGTAGGATCAAGCAATATCCAACATCCATCTAGAATAACTTGCTTTGTTCCAGCATCGATAGGGTCGATAGCTGCCCACTGAGGGAGGCCAAAGCTGAACTCGACTTCCAATCCATTACTCAAGAGCACGTGACGCGACCGGACTAGTCCGTACTCGGCGTCTTTCCAGCCTGCGATGCTGAGTCCTAGCTGATCCCAACCGATCTCATAAATCCATTGGGTCTCTTGACGAAAGAACTCAGGGTTTGAAGTAATGACCATGATATCTATGTCCGAATCGAGACGCGCTGTTCCTTGGGCATACGACCCAACCAAGGCTGTAGCAAGGATGTGCGGGGAATTGACTGCCCACTGCACGATTATAGCCAGTAGAGATGTGATTAATGCATTTGGCCTCATCTACATTATATCTTTTTGCGATTCATCAGAATATTGGCTAGGATGACAAGAACACTGACACTCCCCTGTCTAAAGACGAGGGGGTTCTTCCTTCAACGATCCAACTTGCCACTTCTCTGTTTAGAGGCAGTAGCAGAGGTCAGGTCTCCAGAAGCGTTCGCACTTCTCAGAAGAGAAGTCCCTGTTCCCGTGTGCCCCACGGTACAGTCCTTGATGGTGAAGAGAGATGAACAGACCGTTAGGTTTGTATTGCGCTCTTGCCAAACAAGACAAGATGTTACGCGATCTCTCCTGCTGTTTTGCTCTTTGGTGAACACGCTAGCGCTTTTACCCAAGCGAACGATTTAGCTTGGAACCCAGGAAACACTATTCCGTTGTCAAAGTACTAGACGCAGTATACCATACATGTCAATAAATAAATATTCATCATAGTAGAGGTGAAAATGAACATTCTTTTATATAGGAAGCTATTCCCCCATGCCCAAGCCCCTCCATAAAAAGGTAGGCCCATTCATCCCCGCCTTGAAAGAGCGGGGCTTTCTGAGCTGTTAGCTGTAAAAGGTGGGCCGGATCGGTCACGATGCAAGTAGAGGAAGTCCCAGCAAGAATCATTCGTGATGAGCGCAGCTCGAAGCTCGCCTTAGGAGACGAGCGGAGCAAGGAAAACTGAACTCTTTCTCCTAGAGCTGTCCAATCAGATGCATGAGTCGTGCCTCCTCAGCTTTAGGGTCTGCAACTACCACGAGCATAACCAGCAATTCATCCAGTCCTGCAGCTAGGAGATCAGCGAGGCGTGTTGCGATAGTGGCTTCATCTCCGGAAACGACCAGGTTGTCGATCAGAGCATCGGGTGCCGTCCCATTGGGTGAGATAGGAAAGCCTGCATCGGCGAACATCTTGGCGTAGAAAGGTAGTCGCGCGTAACGGCTACTAATTTGCTGGTGCCCTGCTGCTAGCACCGCTTGACGATCCTGACTGAATGCTACCGGAATATGAGCTACCAGCGGAGGCACCGGACGCCCACTCTGGGCTGCCCCTGCGTGTAAGGCCGGTAGAGCCTTCTCGAGTAGATAAGGAACAGGGCACACCCAGGAGATGGCGCCATCAGAAATCTCTCCTGCTAGATGGAAAGCCCCTTCGCGCAAGGCTGAGATCAGAATGGGAATGCGAGGTGTGCGCGACAACGTGGTCTTGACTGTGTAGAAGCGACCCTGGTAGTCAACCTTGCCATCCCATAGAGTCGCACGCAGCACGGTCACATATTCACGTAAATGCTCCAGAGGGGCCGTCATAGGAATGCCGTAAACTCCCTCGATGATTGGGCGATGGCTTGGCCCGACTCCCAACCGTAGCCGTTCGGGAGCGAGATCGCTGATCGTCAGAGCCTGCTGTGCCAGAGCTAGAGGATGGCGGGGATAGGTCGGCACAATAGCTGTTCCAAGACGCACCCTGCTGGTCTGTACAGTTGCAGCAGCAAATATACCCAAAGTATCTGGAGCTGGAGTCGTCTGGGTCATCCAGATCTGCCGCACCCCAGCAGCCTCTGCAGCGATTATAGTTGACAATGATTCTGCTGCATTTCTTCCATGCAGTGCCAGCCCGACTCGCTCTCGTATCGGTCGCTGAGTGGGTGTTTGCGCAGCTGTAGGAGCCGTATCTTTATTCTGCATTGGTCAAGTCCTCTTTTCGGAATAGTGCTTGTGTGTTCTCTTTTAACCATAGCACGGTGCGAAAAGGGGCGTCAAGAAAGAAGGGGAGGAGCCGAGCAGGGGGGTAAAGGGCATGGATAGAATATCGCCATTTCCATATGCCACGGAGGCAAATACAGTGCATGGCGAGAATCACGTGACTCAGCCGGGTCACAGCGAGATTGCAAGCTCGACTCCCTATATTATTAGTGTACTGGTAGAAACAAGAGGCAAGCTATGTAGTACTGCTTGTTTTCCTCTATTCTGCTTTGTTTTGTTTCTTCCTATCCCATCACATATCTCGCGTGGCTAGAACATGCTGCGTCCTTTTGAGCGAGGTAGGAGCAAGAAAGCGATCACCATGCTTACGACTAGACAAATAAGCTCTACGATTACTGCCCATGTAGAGTTGGAGCCTGCGAGTGCTAGGTTGAGGATGAGCCAGAAGGCCCAATTCATGATAGCGCTGGTGCCAAACGTGCCTAGAGAGCGTCGATTAGCGATATAGAAAACTCCAATTGCACCGAAGATACCTAGGATAGCTGCACTGGGGCCTAATCCCACGGCAACAGGCAGTATTCCGGCTATGTAAAGCAGATAGCAGATGATCGAGCTGCTGATAGCAGTTAGTAGATAGATGCTGACGTAGCGTGCCTGTCCATAGAAGATTTCTACACCTCGACCGATGAAAAACAGGGAGAGCATGCCGATTAAGAATGGTAGGAGAGTGCTACCCATATCAGTCGGCGGGTAGAGGAAAATGCCCGTCACTAAACGCCAGTATTCCCCAGGTCTTACAGGATAGCCCAGCACAGCGTACAGGGATGGCATGATCTGTACAAGAAGGTACAGCACGATATTGAGAGCGATGATCACATTCGTCACAAAACCGGGGTTCTGGTTCAGAAAAAAGCGCGTGCGGACCATCTGATGACGCCCAGCATTGAGGCGTGACCAGCTTGGAATGGTCTCTCGTTCACTCAGCTTGGCCCCATTCTGTTTGTTATAGGGCTGTTCTTGCGTTGCGGAGTCGTGGCTGGAAGTGGAGAGAGTTTCAAGCGCTGGGAAACACTTGTCAAAACGACCTCCATAGGAGAGCCGTGTGGCTCGCGCACGTGCCAGATTGGCGTCATAGTCCTGTCCGGTGGCACGCAAGAGATAAGAACGGAGCGCATGAACGTAGGCGATGCCGGGATCTTCGCTGATGACGGCATCTACGTTTTGCAGGGCCTGTTCATAGCGGCGATCAAGCAGGTCGAGTAAGCCCTGGGCAATTTTTGCTTCGATACCGCTGTGAGGTTGTAATTCGAAGACTTTGTTGCATGCCATGCGGACGATAGCATAGTCGCCAAGTGCTAGGTTTGCTTCTGCTAATCCCAGGTGTATGGCTGGGTCATTGGGCTCGAGTTGTGCACTATGTGCATAGGCAATAGCAGCTTCGCGTCCCTGTCCCTGAGCCAGTGCAAGTCGGCCTTGTTCCAGGTAACTTTGGAGATCGGTTTGTGCTTCCATGAGTTATCCTCCGGGTATAGAATCTCACTATAGAAAATCGTAGTAACTCCTCAGGTACCCATCAGGCTGCTCAACGCGATTTACCGCCGTGCTCCCTTTGGGGGTGTCACCTTTAGGTGATCGCCATGGGTAGGGGCCCGATTTACCGCCGTGCCCCCTTTGGGGGTGTGCCCTTTGGGTATCGCGCCCGCCGTCCCTACGATTTTGTTCCATTCAGGTATAAAGCAGTGATTGCTAGCAATAGTGTACCTAAGATTGTCAATAACGCCAAGGGCCAGCGTGCTGAGAGACGATGAGTATCAGTCAACGTATTATCTGCAGATGCTTTGTAATAAGGCATAAACCACCAGCCAAGCAAACAGCCACTGATCAAGCCCCCAACATGAGCATAGTTGTCGACATTTGGGATGACTAGGCCAAGACCAAGGTTAAAGCCGACAATAACGATCAATTCAATGATAGCTGGAATGCCTTTCCAGTTCATTGCTCGTCGATGAGTGAGAATGAACATACTGTAGGCTCCAACTAGGCCAAATAGTGCTCCCGATGCCCCGACACTAAGCTCCTGGGGAGCGAAATAGAAGCTAGCAATGATGCTTATCACCCCGCTGACTAGATAGATGAATAGCAGACGTGTGTGTCCTGCAAGTCTTTCTAAATAGATACCTAAGAAGAGCAAGTTGAGCATATTCAACCCGAGATGTAAAGCATTGGCATGCAAGAAAACGGGAGTGATAAAGCGCCAGTACTGCCCCTGTATAATAAGAGTATTATACTTCCCTCCATCAGTAATTAACACCTTGGAGATAGTCTGGTCATCCTGGGGTTGGATCGTAACCGCGCTGCGGGTGATAAAGATAAGGATATCCCGTATGCTATGTGCTCCTGCTGCTAAGGCTGCTTGAGAGGCAGTGAGAACCCACAGACTGGTTGTAATGGCGATCATACTCCAAGTGACCCAGCTGATCCGTGTCAGCCCTTGTTGTATGTGATGTCGAGCGAATGCTGCTTGATAACTCATCTTTGCGCGTTGAGTGCGCAGCGTAGCCTCTTCTGTAAAGGAGAGATTATGCAAACTTACCCTCATATATGTATTTTTTACTCGTAAGGGGATACGGCGGGCACAATACCCAAAGGGCACCCCCCCAAAGGGGGCACGGCGGTAAATCGCGTTGAGCAGCCTGATCGGTATAGGTCAGGCGGGCGCGATAAATCGGGCCCCTACCCATGGCGATAAATCGCGTTGAGCAGCCTGATCGGTATGTGAGTAATTACTCGTTAGGCCAGATCTTTACTTTTATTCTATAACACTCTTGCTCTGTAATACGTTCTAGCTGGTTGAATGTAGCAGATTGTGGAAAGGAATTCCCTGTAGTCCTAGTAATCGTGCTACAGGATGTTCCGATGGCTTGTGTCAGACAGATGAGCTTTGTAGACGCTATGCAAGTATTCCTGTGAGTGCGTTATAATGAGATAGAATTACTTCAAAATTCTATTAGGAGGCACACTATGCAGTCGGCAAAGCGGTTTCTGCTAATTGTGTTGGTGATCCTGGGAGTATTACTCATTGCGGGTCTCACGTTAGCAGCCATCTTCAAGGTATTACTGGAAGTACTCTATGTTTTCTTAATTCTTCTGGCACTTCTCATGGTTGGTGCGACGCTCTTTCAAATATATTCGATCATAGCACTTATGCGTACGATCAAAACTGTACGTGATGAGATGAAACCCCTGCTAGCGTCGGTTCATGAGACCATAGGTCTCATGAAAGATACGGCGCAGACCGCGGGGCGTACGGTTTCGACGATCGGTGAGACAACAAAGTTGACCTCTGAATTTGCCGTGGCCCCTGTTGTTCATACAGTGGCCTTGGTAGTGGCTGTGCGGGGGATGTTGCGTATGCTGCTGGGTAAAGGGCATATCCGCAGCCGTGCGGAACGGCGGCGCGAAGAACAATTGGAGGCGATGCGAGAGACTCGTGTGAGAGGAGACGAATAATGGAACACCTTGTATCTGCTGCGAATCCTATCCTAGCGATGCTGGGGCAGATCGCTGCTATTGTCATCTGCCTATTTATGCTAATTTTTGTCCTGCTGGCAGTGGCCTTTAGTGCGGTGATGACATTTGCGATGTCGTGGGTACGCGAGAAAGCAGATCTTATTAAGATGCTGCGACCCACGGTCGAGAGCATAAATAAAGCTAGCGAGTCAGTGAGTCAGGGTGTAGCGCCGACTGCCAATGAGAATGCCGTTGTACGTAGAGTGGCCTCCTTGCCTGCGAGCGCACATGCCATTGATGAAAAGGTGCAGCGATCTACTGATCGTATTGCCAATGCTGTGATCGAGATTCGCGCACGTACAGTGCAGATGCAAACGGTGGTTAAAGCGTTTCTCTTACCCGGCTTGATGAAGCGAAAACCTGCTATTCCAGCTGCTGATGGGGTGCTGGAGGTTAAAGGTCCCGACTCTTGGCAGGTAATGGGGGAACGGTCATCTCAGCGTACAGAGGAAGCATCTGCCAGTGCTGGCTCTATTGAGAGCGTCTCATAATGGTCGACTGAGAGATGGTTCATTTAACTGAATACTTCAAACAGTTCGGGCATTTCCAGCGTGATGCCCAATTATACCTCATAAATACCGCACTGGGTGGTGTTTCCGTTGGGATTATCCTGGTCTTATACAACCTCTACCTGCAGTCTCTCGGCTATGGGACGGACTTTATTGGCTTGATCCTGTTTGTGGGGGCAATTGGTGCTGGTCTGGCAATCTTCCCGGCGGGTGTCTGCATCGATCGTTTTGGCGGCAAAGTGATCCTGATCTGGACGACTGTACTGCTTGGTGTTGCTGGAGTGGGGCAAATACTTCTACCCATGCCTATTCCGCTGCTCGTAAGCACATTTGTTGCTGGCATTGGTGCCGCATTTATCCTAGTAGTGAACGCGCCGTTTCTGACTGCGCATAGTACTCCTGTAGAACGTCCTGAACTCTTTAGCCTGAATATTGTCCTGACCTTAGTAACAACTGTGCTAGGGGAGATATTGGGTGGTGCTTTGCCGCTCTGGCTGCGCAGTATCCCGTGGCTGATGACTTCCTTGCCTCCCTGGTGTACATGGGTGGTCGTACATAATTCTGAGCCGCGCTCCTATCAACTGGCCTTACTCTTTGCTGGTGTGATCGCCATGCCAAGTTTTATACCGCTCTTGTTGATGCAGAATGATCGTCCTGAGACTGAGCAAACGACTTCAGTTCGTCTTCTCTCTCGTTTGCCTAACCTAGTAGTGCACACTGTGAGCTTGGCTGTAACTGTATGGAAGCAGAAGTTCTCCATACGTACAATCTTTGGTAGCCCTCTGCTTGCTCTGGTCGTGGTGCAGGCCTTGATCGGTCTGGGCGCGGGATTATTTATACCGTACTTCAATATCTATTTTGTGAAGCACCTGGGAGCTTCCTCGGCCCTCTTTGGAGTGGTTGATGGCTGTGCAAATCTGTTGAATGCCCTACTCGCACTGCTGGCACCCTGGTTGGTGTTGCGCATAGGCAAAGTAATGACAATCCTTCTTCCACGGCTGTTGAGTTTGCCGATTATGCTAACTGTTGGCCTGACCAGTTTCCTGCCGCTGGCTGCTGTGCTCTATCCTTTCCGGCAAGGTTTGATGGATATGTCCCAAGGCATCTTACAGGTTTTTTCGATGGAGGCCGTCTCGCGGGAGCATCGTGGTCTGGCAAACAGTAGCTATCAGGCAGCCTTTCAGGTGGCGTCGGCATGCGGGGCACCGATTGGCGGGTTAATCATCGCCCACCAGGGTTATGCACCCGTGTTTGTCTGTGCAGCCATACTCTATTCCCTGGCATTAGTTGTGATCTGGCTACGTTTTGGTCCGAAGTGTTCTCAATTAGCCTCCTCCGGTTTTTAGGATGCTCTGAATGCTCGTTTAGGGGATCGGGTCCCTGACTTCAATAGGATCTGTGGCTTCATGGGTATCTAATGCTGCGGCCTTCTTACTGGCAATTTCGCGCTCCAGAGCCTCCAACTCCGATTGCTTCTGTTCCAGCAAAGCCTTTTCTTGAGTTTTCTCTTTCTCCTTATCTTCATTATCATTTTCTATTTCTTTCATTCCCTTTTTAAAGGAAGTAATACTTTTGCCGATAGTTGCTCCTATGTCTGGCAATTTCTTGGGGCCAAAGATTAGGAGGGCAATGGCTAAAATGATAAGAAGATCGGGTAGGTGGAGTCCGAGTGGCATGATGTGTATGTCCTTTCTTATGCCTCTGTTGCCTCTATGGTCTCTTGCTTGACGAAGAAGCGGATGAAGATGATCGTCAATTCATACAGAAATGACATTGCTATACCCAGGATAACCGGGCTGTAAGGATCTGCGCCTGGTGTAGCAAAGGTAGCAACTACCCACATAATGACGTGGGCTACTGCACGCTTTCTCTGCAATGTTTCTTTTGAGACTAGGCCGACTTTTGCCAGGAAGGTCAGGATTAATGGTAGTTCAAAGATCAATCCGAAGACTAGGATGAAGACGGCCACAAATGTAAAGTAGCTACCAGCAGTTACCAATGGCGTGAAACTGTCGGAGGCAAAATTAACTAGCCATTGTACGGGATAACGCAAAACAATATAGCCCAGAGCGATACCCGCAATAAAAAGAGCTAGGCCGATAAAGACGAATGGCACTGCATGCTTCTTTTCGTGTTCATATAGTCCGGGGACAATGAAGGCCCATGTCTGGTAGAGCAGCACTGGCAGTGCCAGGATAGTACCAGCAACGATTGAGATCAGCAGATAGGTAGTGAAACCTTCTGTCAGGCCTGTAACAACGAGTGGGTGCCCGCTTTTCAGGCTCAGGATATTAGCAGTATCCGGTAGTGGTGCTTCTAGAAACGTGATAAGCGTGTTTCTGAAGACAAAAGCAATCGTGGAGCCGATAACAATCGCAATCAGTACTTTGAAGATGCGCCAGCGCAGCTCCTCTAGGTGATCCATCAGAGACATAGTGGCTAGACCTTCTACTTCGTCCTCATCCTGCTGGCTGGTGCTATTGAGGGCCACTAGCGGGTCTTGCATATCCGTCTTATTCGCCATTATATTGTCCTTAAGCTAATGACTCTAGCCTGTCTTAGTTTGCCTACATTTCTGTATGTATGTTTTCAGTGGAACCTTCAACTGTTTGAGAGGTCTCGTAGGCATTCAGAGCAGCCTTTTTGTTAGCGATTTCGCGTTCCAGTGCCTCCAGTTCCAAGCGTTTAGCATCCAATTTCTGCTGCTCTAGCAGAGGGGTCACATCTTCTGAGGCTTTATCATCTGTTGACTCTTTTATGCCCTTTTTAAATGCGGTGACGCTTTTACCAATAGCGGCACCCATTTCTGGCAATTTTTTAGGGCCAAAGATCAAAAGTGCGACTATGAGAATAACAAAAAGATCAAGTGGGCGTGATCCGAATGGCATGGCGTGATCCTTTCTTAATATATTCATCTCGTGTGAGATGATTTCAGAGCGACTATGGTGTATTCCTGAATGCGTAATAGGCGTGGGCAAATATACGGTCCTGTATCGAGTTAGGAAAGTGCAGGTTGTGCATTGTCTGTGCCCGACAAAGCAGTCTCCAAAATGTCCAGGCCAGCTCCCAGGATACCGAGTCCAGCGGAACCCATGGCAACCAACTTGAGTGCACGACGCCGATTCATTCGGTAGGCACGTATATTGGCCTCTGTGCGTTCTTGCTGATATCTGACAACTTCTTCATGTCTTACTGAGGAAACGAGCTGCTGTTCCAGTAGTGGTGGTGTGGGAGCGCTATGTCCGTAGTGACGAAGCAGCAACGTTTCGATTGAGTCGTTATACATATTAGCTTCTCCCTACTGAGAGCGGATATGTGGTCAGAGTCAAGTTGTTCTTCATTGACTGAGTGCTATCTCTACCCACCTGATGGATATCAGCGTCATGGTGAGATACTATTGTCGTGCTTGCCACAGGTATTGTATCAATAATCTGCTCGCCGCTCTCATAGTTATATGCTTGCTGGAACTGTTTACGTGCCCGTGCGAGCCGCTGGCGGACCGCAGGTTCTTTAAGATCGAGCAAGGCAGCAATTTCAACGGTAGAGAGTCCACCAACGATCGAGAGAAGCAAGCAGACACGCAAGGCTTCCGGTAACTTTGCCAGCGTGCGATGGACTGCCTCCTGCTCAGCGATCAATTCGGCTGGGTCGTTTGCAGCGTTGGCTCCATAGCCGCTGGGTTGCAGGGGAGCAGCTTGCTCGTGAATGGCTTCAGAGCTGTAATCTCTCGTCTCTGCGATTCCCTGTGCGTCTTGGTATTTTCTCTCTTGCATATGCGAGAACGGAATGAAGCGGAACAGAACCTGCCGACGACGTTGCATCCGCACGGTGTTGAGTGCAATACGCAAAAGCCAAGCTTTGGCATGAAAGTGCGTACCGCTGGCGGCGCGGGCGGCATCAATGCCTTTCAAAGCCTGGAGAAAGGTATCCTGGGTAAGATCCTGGCTTTCCTCCCAGTTGCTGGTCAGGCCATAGATAGTATGGAAAACCAGCTTATAGTATTCATGAATGAGCGCCTCTACCGCTTGATCTGCAGGTATAGTATCCACACAACACTCTTTTCGCTTATACCGGGTGTGTTTTGTCTGGCCCGGCTCTGTTAATGAAGATGCACGAAGGTAGAAGTTTGTGACAATGAAAATTGAGTAAACCTCCCAAGGCAAGAGGATCTTTTGGTACGGAATAGAATAGATGGAGAGCGGTGGGCGACCACGTGGCCGCCCGGTTGGCGCTCAAGATAGGCAGCGTTGAGCGCCTCGGTGGGACATTGTTAGCGCAAGTGCTCTTCGATGTAATCTTCAGCCTCTTGCACTGTTGTGATCTTCTCTGCATCCTCGTCGGAGATTTGCAGTTGGAATTCTTCTTCGAGAGACATGATAAGTTCAACAAGATCGAGAGAGTCAGCATTTAGATCTTCCACGAAGGAAGCGCTAGGTACAACCTCGCTTTCATCAACACCAAGCTGCTCAACGATAATTTTTTTCAGACGCTCATGAATGGTTGCCATTATTTCACCTCGCTTTCGGCTTTTGGGATGGGCTGCTGCTGGGCCCGATTAAATATTGTACCGAGGACCCCATTGATGAAGCGGCTGGAGGTTTCACTACCAAAGGATTTGGCAAGCTCTACCGCTTCATTAATTGCGGCCTTGGCTGGTACAGTATTATTAAACAGAATCTCGTAGATTGCAAGTCTGAGAATATTTTTGTCGATACGTGCCATCTGCTGCAAGGGCCATTCCCGTGCGGCGCTCTGGATGTGCGCATCGATATTGGCAAGATGATCACGCACGCCCAGAACGAGTTCTTGAGCGTATTCTACGACCTTGGGGTGCAGATTACGCTCCTCGGCATGGCGCTGCAAGATCTCTGTTGGGGCATGGTTGGCAGTATCATATTCATAGAGTGTTTGCAGTGCGATCATTCGCGCTTGTCTGCGTATCCCTGGCATAGTTTCCTCGAATGGTTCCTAGCTATTGATCAGGTTCTCCTACAAGAGCAGAGCCTGATGGAGTATGACGACTATCGAACAGGTTTGATATGGATCACAGCACTAGACCAGCCTCTTGGTAGTGTATTGCTCAGGTACACGGATTATATCGGCATATCAGACAACATCCTGAATGTAGATATTAACTTCTCGTACTTGCATGCCAGTCATATTTTCCAGTGCCGAAGCTACTTCTTCCTGGAGGGAAGTGCCAACTTCGACAATATTGCTGCCAGCACTGACGACAATATACAGGTCTGCTGTAACTGTGTTATCCTTGATTGTTAATTTAACTCCCTGCCTGAGCATTTCTCTTCCAAGCAGACGAGACCACTGATCGTTGGCCTGGGCTATGCGCACAACTCCTGGAATTTGCAAGGCCGTATTAATCACGATAGTTGAAAGAACTTGTCGGGCAACACGTACTACGCCGATTGGTTGCGATTCTACTGCCATGCTTATCCTCTCTATAACAGAGTTGAGACCTATCCGGTTCTGTAGAATAAGGAGGGTACTCTGTATTCCTTTCTGCATTTCTGTCTATAGGCTTTATTTTTGGAAGCAAGATGAATTCCGCACTCCTGATTGCAGCCTTACTGCAAAGATAGGCCTTTTTTAGGTTGGTGTCAAGTACTCTCTACTGTAGTAATAGTCCAGCCTCTCGGGCGAATGTCGCCGCTTTTTCGACTTCGACTGCACTGCCAATGTTGATGATCTTTGCACCACGGGCAATGCGCTTGATCATGCCCGCCAGGGCACGGCCCGGGCCGATTTCAAAAAAGGTTGTGATGCCGGCACTTGTTAAATATTCGATAGTGCGTACCCACTGGACAGGTGACGCGAGCTGCTGAGCGAGTTCGTTGCGTAAAGCTGTGCCCTGGGTTAGTGGTGTTGCTGTTATATTGCTAATGATTGGGATGGTGGCGTCGTGGATATCAATATTGGCAAGGAAGCGTGCCAATTTATCGGTAGCTGGAGCCATGATGGGCGAGTGAAAGGCACCACTGACCGAAAGAGATATTACTCGTGTGGCTCCACGTGCTTCGGCCAGTGCAGTGGCCACTTCCAGTGCACGCTGCTCGCCAGAGATAACGATTTGCCCAGGAGCGTTGTAGTTGGCGATAATGACTTCACCCTCTCCTACTTGTATTGTTGTGCCAAGCGTCGCTTTGGTCTGCTGGGTGGCTTGCTCGCAAATCTCTTGCAAGGTCTCCTTGTCCATACCGATGATAGCGGCCATCCCTCCTAGACAGGCTGTTTCGGCCTCGTGCATCAAGCGTCCTCGTTCGCGAACTAGATAGGCGACTTTTTTAAGGTCGGCAGATCCGGCGGGAACGAGCGCAGTGGCCTCCCCGACGCTGTGTCCGGCAGTGTAACTGGGAACTAGTGGTGATGACCAGGACAAGTCGTGGGAAGAGAGGGATTCTTGGAAGGCGGCGAGATAAGCTAGACTGACTGCCACGATTGCTGGTTGAGCATTGATTGTTGAGCGCAAGGTGTCTTCGGGCCCGTGAAAGCAGATTTCACTCAGCGGAAAGCCAAGGGTTTCATCGAAGGCTCTAAAGACGCGCCTAGCAGCCTCTGATGCCTCGTAAATATCTGCTCCCATCCCTACAACCTGACTACCTTGCCCTGGAAAAAGAAAGGCGACTTGTTTCGTCATGTATTTATTTATTTGTAATTACTCAGGTCACCTCGCCACCTACGGTGGCTCGCTTGGAGTTCTCGGTAGGAGATGGATTGGACAGCCTCAGGCTGTCCAATCCATCTCCTACCCCATAGCCTGCGAACTGCCGGAGGCAGTGAGAAAGCAGAAAGGCACCTGAGGAGTTACTCATCAATAGATGTGCTATCTTCTACTTGCTTTTGCTTTTAGGTAGGAATACCTGGCGATTACGATAGGTGCCGCAATTAGGACAGGCATGGTGTGATAGCCTGGGCCGCTTGCACTGTGGACAAGCTACTAATTGTGGGACTTTCAGGCGATGGTGTGCTCGTCGATTTCCCTGGCGAGCACGCGAAACGCGTTGCTTTGGTAATGCTCCCATGTGTTGTTTTCTCCTCTTCCACCAGTATTGTGTCCTGAACGTTAATCAGGCTACTTACTCGTGTGCTAGCTATGATTGGTCTTGGCTTGGCAATAATGTCTTGAGGACGTTTAATCGCGTATCAATCTCAGGTTCACACTGGCAGGGACCGAGGTTGAGGTCATGGCCGCACTGTGAGCACAGCCCGGCGCAATCTGGTTTACAGAGTGATACCATCGGAACTGCCAACAGAATACTTTGTCGTAGGGCTTCGGTAAGATCAACCTGATGGTGCTGATCGATTGGGAATACATCATCTTCCTCAATAGGTGCGAGTGGCATCCCGGTCAGTACGTCCACGGTTGGGTAAAAACGCTCTTCAAATGTCACATGCATTGGCAGCTTAATGTGCTTTAAGCAGCGATCGCATGTCTGCTCTAGGGTCAAGTCCGCCCAGCTATCCACTAGTAGACCTTGGTTGACACGGCGCATGCGCACGTGACCAGTGATGGGGCTAATGACCTTGAGTTCTTGATCAATTTGAGCATTGTCTTCGTGTATATCTGATGCAACTGAAGCTCCTACTGGGGACTTCATCAACTGCGCCACATTAAAGATCATCAGATTGATATCCTCCTTTGGAACCGATAAACATGCTTGCATTGTCCATGTACATCAGATGGTGAGAGAATAGCACAGATGTTGGGATGCGTCAAGAGAGTTGGACTCCTTATCGATAGTCTGGGCCAGCACCCATAGTATCGGCTGCTAGCGATGAGCGGCGAGGACGATGTGCTGATGGCAGAGGTGCAGGAGTGTCCATCACATCTATCTCTTCCATGGCCAATGCTTCATCAGCACTCTCGTTGTCCGGCAGACTTGGACGGTCATCCAGAGTTTCGAGCCCTTTTTCGATGCTCATAACGGTGCGCTCGATCTCTGTTTCGATGCTCATCAGGTGTTCACGCAGATTGCGCAGGGTCTCAGTGGTGTAGTTATCGGCGTCAATTTTGAGTTGTTCAGTCTGCTCTTCTGTTCGGCGCATGATCATCTGAGCCTGCTCTGTCGCTAGTCGCATCATCTCCTGGGAGCGCTCTTCGGCGGCTTGCAGCAGACCTTCGCGGTTCATGGCCTTTTCTACCTCTCCACGTGCGCGGTTCTGGATAGTTTTGGCATCGGCCTGAGCCTGAGCGAGGAGACGCTCTTTCTCCTGAATGATGCGTCGCGCCTGCTTAATCTCTTCCGGAATGGCGATACGCATCTGATCGATGATGTTTAAGATCTCAGCCTCTTTGATGAGTACCCGATTGATCAAGGGCACACGCCCACTACTGGAAATCAGATTCTCGAGGCGGTCTACAAGATACAAGATATCCATGTTTTGCATACCTCCTTCCCAACAAGCCCGTCTTCCACTTACCTATCCTTTTTATCTACTCTTTGTTTACATTAAGCAATCTTCTTATGTATATAATACCAGCCAAAGGGAAATGGCGGGCGCGATAAATCGGGCCCTACCCGATGGCGATAAATCGCGTTAATTAACCCGATGGGTGTCTAATAGGTTTTTAGGCTTTGCCGAACTTCCGCTGCAGGGCATGTGCAACTGCCGTTGGGAGCATATCGCTGACATCACCTCCCAGTTGTGCGACCTCTTTAAGTAATGATGAACTGACAAAAAGCTGCTCCGGTTTGGTTAACAGACAGATGGTTTCGATCTCTGGTGCTAGCTTGTGATTCATCAGGCCCTGCTGAAATTCCGCCTCAAAATCATTTGGTGAACGCAGTCCTTTAATAATGGCTTCGCCACCGACGGATTGGACATATTCTACCACGAGACTAGCGAATGTATCGATGCGTACATTCGCCAATTCTTCGCTCGTGGCCACTTCTTTCCACAGCGCTACACGCTCATCAGCTGAAAAGAGAACATCCTTTGCGGGAAAGGCATATACGGCGATGATGAGCGTATCAAAGAACCGGGCAGCTCGGCGGGCAATATCTAGATGTCCGTTGGTGAGCGGATCAAAGCTGCCTGGATAGACGCCTATGCGCTGACGCTTTTCCTGGTGACTCACAGAAAGTCTCCTTCGCTGGGTTAGCCTTAGTAGGATTGTCAGTCTAGTCCAACAAGTGAAAGGATTCTCTGATGTGGAGTGTACCACATCTGTTCTATTGTGTCACCATCAAATCGTCCTCGTCTGGTGGATTTATACGCTTGACGTATAGCATATATTGAAGTTGTAGAATACCACTAGGAGAAAAGACCATGCAAAAACGCCCAGTCTATCCCATCCACCCCGGTGAGATATTAGCTGACGAGCTAGCCGAGCTGAACACAAGCCCAACCGAGCTAGCGCGGCAGTTGCATGTGCCTGCCAATCGCATTTCACAGCTTGTTGCGGGGAAACGCTCTATGACCGCAGACACTGCGTTGCGTCTTGAGAAATGGCTAGGCGTGAGTGCCGCTTTCTGGATGGACCTGCAAAAACGGTATGAACTGGATATTGCCCGCGAGAAGGCAAGCGATACACTGCAAATGATTAAGCCGATTCACCCCACGAGCAATCAGAGCAGGGCTATATGAATCGCAGTTGTGGGCTTGTACGCTGGTTCATTGTCACAACGCTGAGTTGTCTGTGCCTCTTCGTCCTGACTCCTATGACTGTGCAAGCGGATGGTGGCGCTCCTAATCGAGCTTATATCGCTGGAGCGACAAAAGGGATAGCGATCATTGACATCTTGCAGCGAAAAATCATCGACCACATCGCTGTTGGTGGTGATCCACATATGATTCTCTTGAGTCTGGATGGGAGTTACATCTATGCTACGGAATCTCAACTGGGGCGTGTCGTTATCATCGCTGTTAGCACAGGAGCGATGTTGTGCACTGCTCCGGTGCTAGGACACCCAACCCTGTTAGCCATGGACAATGCCACCGTCCTGTTTGCTGCGAGCAATGATGCCGCCAGCGTGACCGAGATTGACCCTCAGAACTGTCAAATTCTCCACGTGTTTCGGTTGAACGAGCCTGTTTACGGAATTGGCGTGGCTGCTGTTGGGACATCACTCTCCAATGGGAACCAGCTCTGGGTTGCCACTTCCACTGGGTTGACTGTTTTCGATGACATCAATTATTCGCAGATCAAACAGATCCCCATTCCCGATGGACCACGTGCTATCTCCATTCCACCGGGATCAGCCGTTTATGTGACGACTCAGCAGGGTAGTGTTGTCGCTGTGGATCTCAGCACCTCTAAAGTGAAGACGGTGATTTCTGGCGGCAGTTACGGCTCGATGGATTTTAATGAGAATACCAGCGAGGTCTATGTCCCCGATCATAAGAATCATCAACTGGTGGTTCTCAAACCGGTCTATGGAGATTCTGTACTGCCTCAGGAGCCACTGCGCACGATCCCGCTAGAGGAGGGACCGGTAGCTGTTGCTGTAAGCAGTGATGGGCAACTGGCCTTTGTGGCACTAGAGGGTGGAAAGGTCGCCATGCTCGACATCCCGGCGCATCGTATTACCAATACCTTCGATGTTGGCGGTGACCCACACTTTATTATCACGGGACTCAATCCTCCTCTGCTGTCTTCTCCCCAGCATCAGATCCAGCCGTCGCAAAGGTCCTGGGTACTACAGATTGCTCTTCTCCTTGTCTTATGTGGAGGCCTGATCAGCTTGATGGCTGTAGGTAGGATGAGATGGGGGAAGAGGGTGAGTTTCAAATTGTTGCGTGGTCAACGGACGCGCAAATGATGTTTGACAAAACCTCTGCTTCATTATGACTATTGTGACACTTGTGACGAATGTTCCATAAACTATTTAGTTACAGGTCTCTCCTCACTCCACTTCAGTTGACACTTAAGATCATTGCAATGGCTATTGGGCAATACTTTATCATGCTGAAGCCTCCCTACAACTATTCCCGGAGCAACTCCTATTTTCTGAGCAAATTGCCTAATAATTTCTTTTGAAAAGTAAGGAGAATTTTGTGCGATAAATTGTTTTAATTCAAAAGGAGGAATTAACATATCCTCAGCGAATACATTTGCTTGGTGCTCTTCCTCTTCTCTTCTCTACTTTGCTGGCCTGTTTCCAGAAAGACTCGTCTTTTCCCATGCAAGAGAATGTGACCTGCTTCATGGAAGAATGTATACCAAAGTTGGTCGTCAGTTTTATAACGTAGGCTTAGCTGTACCAAAGCCTTCATTCCCAACCCTAAGGCGTCGCCCTTCTTCAATACGGGCAAGAAACTCTTGATATTGTTGTTCACGCTTTAGCCAGAATGAAGCAGGAATGCGCAATACTTGCTCTAGCTGCAATGCTGTTTCAGCCGTGATAGCCGT
>Ga0207416_1000304_pt1 | contig 88251 bp, 77 predicted proteins | sample PaiPotPPM11metaG_FD_184107 | JGI IMG/M metagenome (GOLD analysis project Ga0207416, IMG submission 184107) | Iron sulfur acid spring bacterial and archeal communities from Banff, Canada, to study Microbial Dark Matter (Phase II) - Paint Pots PPM... ... | reverse complement strand
GGGTTCGACGGTGCAACCGCGACCGCGCCGATCGAGGCGATTCGCTGATCGTCAAATATGGGATTCCAGGTGCGTCCGGCATCGCTGGTTTTCCACACGCCGCCGGCCACAGCGCCGAAATACGCCACGGTCGGGTTCCCAGCGACTCCGGCGACCGTGAGCGCACGCCCGCCGCGAAACGGACCAATGAGCCGCCAGCGCATTCCGGAGTAAAATCTCGCGTAGCCGTCCCCATTCGGGGCGGGGTTCGCCGAGCTTGGCGAAAAGGCGAAGGCGGCAACGGCGATTAGCGTGGCGGCTGACGCTTTGAGAACATTCATCTTGGGGATCTCCGTGTTCGCCCGGTTCATTGATCGGCCGATGACGCCATTCGGCGCGCGCAGGAGCAAACTCTCGCAAGGTCATGCGGACCGCTGTGTGCGCGGCTGAAGATGGTAAAAGCAACGAGCGGCAAACGTTGAAAACCCAACAAAACCTCGAACAAAGGCGCGCATTCCCCGATAGCTCAGTTGGTAGAGCGGCTGGCTGAATCGTCTGCTTCGCAGTCTATGGTCGAAATCCGGAGGAGCGTCAAGATCATTTTGGGTGTCGCTGCGCCGCGTGTATCATCGCGTGGGTGACCTCCCATTTTGCGCGGCATCATTAAACACTAAACACTGAGTTAACCGCCACTCGATTCTTCAGGCCGCTCGTAGCCGTAGCGCGACTTCGTGGCGAGGGTACTGTGACCGAGCGTGTCGCGAACGATCTGGATGCCGCGGCCGTGCTCTGCGGAGCACTATGTCGAGCAAGCGGACCATCGGCTGTTGCTGGGCGACGCGTATGCGCGACTGAATCTCGTTTGCAGCGAAACTAGTGGGTTACCCGCGCGGGGAAACCCGCGTAAAAGCGAGAAAAGAACCGCGCGGTCCCCGATAGCTCAGTTGGTAGAGCGGCTGACTGTTAATCAGCATGTCGTAGGTTCGAGTCCTACTCGGGGAGCCAAGCCTTGTAAGATGAAAGTGCCGATGCCATGCGGGTTCGGCGCGTTGGTGAGTGGCTGTTACTCGCGCTTAGCGGATGGTTGAGGTCGACCAGCTCGGCTACTTGTTGCCGGCTGACCTACTGCGGGGGCCGCTCCAGCTGGAGAAGCCACAGGCCCTGGCCGTCACAGCGGCATACGACCGATTGCTCCAGCCCGTTCTTGATCATCAGTTGGTCGTAATTACCGCGCGTGATGCGCATCGGGGTTCCGTCCTCGTCGCTGCGACCGACAAGGGCAACCGCGAATTCCGCTCCGCTGGGAGCCACCATGTGCCGAAGTATTCCGCGCACCGTCGCCGCCGTCAGCGAGGCACTGTGTTGTATCGCCATTACACCGTCCTATCTGATAGGACACGATGGTGCGGATGTACGTTACAGCCGAGCGCCGGCTGGCCGGCGGTCTTTAGGCCGCGATTTTGTGGCGCCCCGGGACCTTTCGGCCCTCGTCGAGGTCGAGCAGATCAGCCCAGGCGATGATGTCGGTTCGATCGGGTGCCAGTTGGTTGCGAAGCTCCAGGAAATACGCCTCGCTTTGCGAGCCGGATTCCGGCGCGTGCTGGATCCATTCGCGATTCCAGCGGTCGATGTCGTCCGCAGACTTCTTTGAAAGATACGCATCGCGTATCCAGCGTTCGAACTCAGCATCGCTCAAGCGAGCCCTGGCCGCGAAATCGTCTTTGTTCGACCCCAGGAACTCGAAGAGCGCCTGATCCATTCCGCAATTGTAGTGGTACTGCCCGAGCGTCCCGGAATTGAAAGCCCTAGCTTTGTCGAGGGTACGGCCGAGTTGGACGATTCCCGCCAGTCTTTCGTGCACGCTGCGAGGAAAAGTTTGGGTGAGATCCATGAAAAATCGACTCCTTTGAGGCGGCACTACTAGATTTCGCGCCGTAGCTATAGTATACTAGGCTTGCAACCAAATTCATAGTACTCTCTGAAGAGTGCTGTAGTATCAAAAAAGGGAGCCTCATGACTGCAGGCTACAAAACAAAGCTGACGTGCCCGATCCAGCGCACCGTCGCTCTCATCAGCGACAAATGGAAAGTGCTGATCATCTGCACGTTGACCGACGGCAAGAAGCGGTTCGGGGAGTTGCAGCGCGAGATGGACGGCATCACGCCGACGGTGCTGACCCGAGCGTTGCGCGATCTCGAAGCCGACGGCCTCATCAACCGCACGGTGTTCGCGGAAGTGCCCCCCCGCGTCGAATATACGCTCACCGGGCTCGGCGAGAGCTTGCTGCCGATTTTGCGGCAGCTGCACGAGTGGGCTGACCGCAACGCCGAAAAGCTGCTGGCGCGGTTCGAGAAGCCGGCCGCGTAAATTTTTGCGCGCATGCATGCGCGCCTCTACAACAAGATCAAGCCGCGCCGGATATGCCCGACCTTGACGGAATCGATGTCGCGGCCCTCGGCATCGGGCAACGGTAAGCCGTTGATGCGAAGCATGGCCAGATTCGTCGTCGGATCTCTCCCGAAGCCGCAAGAGCGTTTGAAAAATCTGGCAACAGCATACGAAAAGTTTCTTTCGCACCAACGATGCGCGGCATTGCCGGGCGAAGCACCCACCGCAAAGGCGATTCGCACCCGGAAAAAGGACTAGGCCGCTGTGGCAAGGCGAGCGATCGTCGTCGGCGGCGGGATCGTCGGTCTTTCAACCGCGTGGTGGTTGCGGCGAGCTTCGTGGGAGGTCGCGCTCTTCGAGCAGGGCCCGCTGCCCAATCCTCTCGGCGCGTCGTTCGACCGCCACCGGCTCATCCGATACCCGTACGGAGCGAGCGCCGGATACGCAGCCATGGTGGGCGATGCGTACGCCGCGTGGGAAGCGCTCTGGGAAGATCTGGGTCAACGACTTTACGCTCCGACCGGAACTCTCGTCGTGCGCCGGACGGACGACGGATGGGCGAGCGCATCCGCACGCACGCTCGACGCCCTATCGATCCCGTTTCGCGCGTCGAGCGCACGCGAGTGCGAGCGAAGCTATCCGTTTCTCGACTGGGATGGCGTGAAGGCCGCTTTCCGCTTGGAGTCCGGCGGAGTATTGTTCGCAGACGCAATCGTGACCGCGCTCGTGCCGCATCTCGAAAAGCTCGGCGTCGAGCTGCATCCCGACGCGGCCGTCGCAAACGTCGATTTCGATCGGCCGAGCGTCGCCACGATGACGGGAGCGCAAGAGCGAGCGGACGCGGTCGTCGTGGCAGCCGGAGCGTGGGTCGCAAAGCTTTGTCCGCGCTTTGCGAGTCGCCTCGTCCCATCGCGGCAAGTCGTCGCGTACCTCGCGCCGCCGCCGGATCTCGCCGACGCCTGGGCTGCGGCCCCGATGATCATGGACCTCGATGCCGAGCCGGGCCTGTACGTCGTCCCTGATGCGCGCGGAGCCGGACTCAAAGTCGGCGACCACGGATTTACTCGCGTCGGCGATCCAGCGGCGCCACGCGGCGCTTCGTCCGCGGAAGCCGCCGGGGCTCTCGAAAAGTGCCGCCGGCTGTTTCGCGAGCTGGATCGCTATCGAATCGATTCGGCGCGCGATTGTTTCTACACCGTGGCGCCCAGCGAGCGATTCGTCGTCGAGCCCGTCGGCGCCGGTTGGATCGCATCGGCATGCTCGGGTCACGGATTCAAATTCGGCCCGGCGATCGGCCGCGCACTGGCAGACGGCCTGACGGGAAGCCGGACGGCTAGCGACGTGAGCGCGTGGGCGGCGGGAACCAAATCGGTGAACGGGTAACCGAAAATCATGGCGGGCAGCTATGACAAGCTCTCGGTGAGCATGCCACTGGATATCGTCGAACGAGTTCGCCGCATCGGGTTTTTCAATCGCCTGAGCGAGAGTTCGATCGTGGAAGCCTCTCTCGCCTCGCTGAACGGCAAGGGCGATGAGGCGAAGGTCGTCCAGCTCTTGCGCCGGCACGGCGCGTCGCTGCGGCGCAGGCTGGATAGCTCAGCGAATGTCCGCACGTCAGCGGCGCGGGATCACGCGCGCTCGCGAAACCGCACGCCCGCAGAACGGCTCGCGAAGATGTCGATGAACGTTCACCGCGAACTCGGATCGCGTCTGCGCCGGTTGGCGTTCGACGCGCGGCTGAGCGAAAGCTCGATCGTCGAGGTGGCACTGCGCGTCTTCTTGGCGCAATCCGACGACGACCAAAGAATGGGAGAGATCCTCCGCCGCCACGGGGCGACGCTGCGCAGGCGATGAAGGCAGAGGTGCGTCCGGGCGTCGAACGAGGCGCTCCCCACGCCTGACGGCAGTGGATTCCGACTCGCAAAGGAGCACGAAATGGCGGGGAAGCGCTATGTCAGCCGTCTAACGGCGGAAGTGTGATGCACGGGAGAGCGAAAGCCGCCACGATGCGGCTTTCATCTTGACTCGACTGAACGCGGCGTTCAAGTTCCTCCGGCCGATCAAGGTCGCATTCCGCGACATCGACGGGATGCGCCATGTCAACCACGCCGAGTATCTCACCTATTGCGAGACCGCCCGCAACGAATACTGGATCGCGGTGACCGGCATCAAGGGCGTAGACGAATACGATTTCGTGCTGGTCGAACTGACCGCGCGCTACCTCAAGCCGGCCTTGCTCGGAGACGAACTCGTCGTCGGCGTGCGCGTTTCGGAGATGCGCCGCTCCAGCTTCATCATGGAGCACGAAATCCGAAATGTGAAGACCGGAGAGTTGGTCTGCGAGGTTCGCAGCGTCCAGGTCATGTACGACACGAAGGCGGAGAAATCGATGCCGATCTCGGACCTGCGCCGCGATCAGATCGAGCGCTTCGAAGAGCGTTCGCTCGCGGTCCCCTAGACGCGCAGGTTCACGCCGCGCTTCGTCATCGAATAGGCGATAAAAAGGGCGAGCAGGGCCAGCGCGGTCGCGACCGTCGCATCGATCGCCACGCTTACGTCCGCCGATCTAGTATATGAAAAACGCAACCCGTCGATCATGTAAAGCATCGGGTTGAAGAGCGCGATCTGCCGAAGCAGGGGCGGCAGCAGGTGGATGCTCGAAAACACGCCGCCGACGTAGGTCAGCGGCGTGATGAAAAAGGTCGTCACGACCGCGAGGTTGTCGAACGTCTTGGCGAGCAGTCCGGCGATGACGCCGACCGCGGAGAACAGCACGGCCGTCACGACCGAGAAGAAGAGGTACAGCGGCCAGTCGTGCGGCACGGTGCGCGCCGCGAACAGCCCGATCAGCATCACGAGATTGCCGATGACCAAACCGCGCAGCACGCTGCCCGCCAAAAATCCCACCAAGAACTCCATGTAGGAAAGGGGCGCGATCAGGATCTCCTGGATCGAGGCCATAAAGCGCTGCTGGAACAGCGACGAGGCCGACTCCTCGTAACTCGAAGCGATGACGTTCATCATGACGAGGCCGGGCAGAAGGAAATCGACATACGGCACGCCGCCCAACGATTTGATGCGCGAGCCGAGACTGACGCCGAAGATGAACAGGAACAGCAGCGTGATGATGACGGGCGGCCAGATCACCTGATTGATCGTCATCATGGTCCGCTTGAACTCGCGGCGGATGAGGGTGAACAGTCCGATCCAGTTAGACATGCGTGCGCCGCCCGACGAGATCGAGGAAGATGTCCTGCAGCGATTGATTGCCGTGGCGGGCCATCAATTCCGCCTTGTGTTCGAGCGCGACGAGTCTGCCGTTGTTGATGATGCCGATCCGGCCGCACAGCGCCTCCACTTCTTCCAAATAGTGAGAGGTCATCAGAATCGTCATGCCGCCCGCATTGATCTCCCGGAGAAAATCCCACAGCTCGAGGCGCAGCTCGACGTCCATGCCGGCCGTCGGCTCGTCGAGGACGAGCAACCTGGGTTCGTGCACGAGCGCGCGAGCAAGCGAGAGGCGCCGCTTCATGCCGCCCGAGAGCTGCAGGTAGGTCGCGCGCCGCTTGTCGGTGAGTTCGAAGCGGTCGAGCAGCGCCTTCGCACGTTGCCGCGCGTGCGAAGCCGGCATGCCGTAATAGCCGCCCTGATAGATGAGGATCTCCTCGACCGAGAGATAGCGGTCGAAGTTGAATTCCTGCGGCGAAAGGCCGATCATGGATCGAGCGCGCCGGTAGTCGCGCACCGCGTCGTAACCGAAGATGGAGATCGATCCGCTCTGGAAAACCGCCAGGCCGACGATCGCGTTGATGGTCGTCGTTTTGCCCGCGCCGTTTGGGCCGAGAAAACCGAAGAACTCTCCGGCGGCTACGCCAAATGAGAGGTCGTCGACCGCAAGAACCTCGCCGTAGCGCTTGGTCAGGTGCGAAAGGGCGACCGCGGCTTCAATAGTAGAAGCCCATCATCATCTTTGCTTCGTCGCTCGCCATCGTCCGAGGATCCCACGGCGGGCTGAAGGTCAGATCCACCTTGCAGTCTTTCACGCCGGGAACGGTGAGAACCGCGGCCTGCACGTTGTTGACGAACATCGGCCCGACCGGGCACATGGGCGTCGTGAGCGTCATGGTGATGGCCACGCTGCCGCCATCGATCTTGACGTCATAGATCAGGCCGAGGCTGATGACGTCGAGACCGATTTCGGGATCGATGACCTTTCGAAGCTCTTCGCGCACCTGCTCTTCGCTGACGTTCGCTTCGGTGCCGCTGCTCGCGTCGCTGCTCATGTCGCTTCTTTCATTAGCAGCGGAGAAAATGGAGTCCTGCGAGAAGCGAGACGCGATGCAGACGAAGACGTTGACGCTCGGCCATTCTCCCGATTCCGACGACGCTTTCATGTTCTACGGGCTTGCGTCCGGCAACGTCGCAACCGACGGCTTGCACTACGAACACATCCTCAAAGACATCCAGACGCTCAACGACTGGGCCACTGAGGGCAAACTCGACACCACCGCGATCTCGGTTCATGCGTATGCATACGTGGCGGATCGCTATGCGATTTTGAATCACGGGGCGTCGATGGGCGAGAAGGAATATGGTCCGATGGTGGTGGCGCGCGGTCGAGTCGAGTCCGACCGCCTGCGAGGCGCGACGATCGCGGTGCCGGGGCTGATGACGAGCGCATATTTGGCCCTGCGTCTGGCGATCGGCGAGTTCAAACCGCTCGTCATGCCCTTCGATGCCATCATGGGGGCGGTGGCCGACGGACGCGCCGACTACGGGCTGTTGATCCACGAAGGCCAGCTGACGCACGGCGAACTGGGCTTGACGGAAGTGATCAATCTCGGGTCGTGGTGGTTTCAAGACACGGGCCTGCCGTTGCCGCTCGGCGTGAACGTCATTCGCCGTGCGTTGCCGGATGAGGTGAAGTCGGCCGCATCGAGACAGTTACGCGAGAGCATCGAGTACGGCTTGGAACATCGAACCGACGCTCTGGCTTGGGCGCTGCAGTTCGCGCGCGGCATGCGGCGCGCTACCGCGGATGCCTTCATCGGAATGTACGTCAATCGGCGCACGCTGGACTTGGGCGAAGACGGCCGCCGCAGCATCCGGTTGTTTTTGGAACGCGGCGCCCAAGCGGGCATCATTCCGGCGGCAGGTGCCGTAGATTTCGTTTCGTAAAGCGCGCATGAAAGCGGAACGCGTGCGTCCGGTCGAACGTTGTAAGGAGCGGATGACTCTTCGATTGTTCCCACCGTTGAATTCGCGTCGTGCGGCGATCGCCGTGGCTTGCGCCATATCGTTCCTCATCGCCGCGCCTGCTGGTCGCTCGGCCGCGCAAGCTTGCTCGCAAGCCGCGTCTTCGTCGCATGGCTTCATGACTGCCGCCATCGTCACGCAGGACGGACAGGCGGACGGCAAGTTCGCCGTCAGCGGTACGATCCAAGCCGTGAACTATGCCAGGAACACCATAGAGGTCCAGGCAGCGGCGGGAAAGATCGTCATCGCGATCACGCCCACGACCGCCATCGCCGTGCACGGGCAGGCGGGCGGCATGTCCGATTTGCGACCGGGAGTTCACGTCAGCGCGACCGGCGTGACCAAAAACGGCGAAAACGTCGCGCTCACGATCACGATCAAATAGCGGTCAAGACCGACCGGCCGCCGAACCGGCCCGGCATGCAGGACGTCGTCATTCTCAGCGCCGCGCGTACGCCGATCGGCCGATTCGGGGGGGCCTTCCGTGACCTGTCGCCCGCCGATCTCGGGTCGTACGCCATGCGCGCCGCCGTCGAGCGAGCCGGCATCAAGCCCGACGACCTCGATCTCTACATATTCGGCAACGTGCTGCGCGGCGGTCACGGACAGCTTTTGCCTCGTCAAGCCGCGATCAAAGCCGGCATCCCCGAAGACGTCGACGGTTATGCCGTCGACATGGTCTGCGCTTCGGGCATGATGTGCCTCATGAACGCGAATAATTCGATCGCCACGGGTCAAGCAGACCTCGTTCTCGCGGGGGGATTCGAGTCGATGTCGCAAGCGGGCTTCGGACTTTCGCATCGCGCCCGCTGGGGTTACAAAACGCTGCTCGGCGCCGGGGAACAATTGATCGATCTCATGCAGCGCGACGGCCTGCAAGATCCGATCAATGGTGAAGCGATGGGGGATGAGAGCGAGCGCGTCGCCCGCGAGCACGAGATGACGCGCGACGAGCTCGACCGTATCGCGCTCGCGTCGCAGCAGCGCGCTGCCGAAGCCACGCGGCGGGGCGCGTTCAAAAAAGAAATCGCTCCGGTGGAGATCAAGACCAAGCGCGGAACGGAGAAGGTCGAAGCCGATGAAGGCATCCGGCCTGACGCAACCTTGGATTCGTTGTCCGCGTTGAAACCGGCGTTCAAGAAAGATGGCGTCCTAACCGCCGGCAACTCGAGTCAGATCTCCGATGGTGCGGCCGCGCTCGTTCTCGCGAGTTCGGCGGCGGCTAAAGAATGCAGCGCGAAGCCCATCGGCCGCATCGTCGGCGGCGCGTGGGCGGCCGGCGAGACGTGGCGCTTTCCCGAAGCGCCGATCCCGGCGGTGAAGCGACTGCTGGACCGCGTCGGCTGGAAGATCGACGACGTGGATCTCTTCGAGAACAACGAAGCCTTTGCGCTCTCAAGCGCTCTGTTCCACGATCTGCTCGACGTGGCGTACGACAAGCTCAACGTCAACGGCGGCGCGGTTGCGCTCGGTCACCCGATCGGCGCATCGGGCGCCCGGATCATCGTGACCTTGCTTCACGCGCTCGAGGAACGAGGCGCGCGCCGCGGCGTGGCGGCCATCTGCCACGGAACCGGCGGCGCGGCCGCGCTCGCCGTCGAACGGATTTAAGTCCCCGCCCCGCCGCCGAAGTGCTGCACGTATTTCACGATCAGCCGATCGAGCGTCGTCGTCGCGGCCGGCGTGCCGAATGCGACGAACAGCTCGTTTCCGTTGGCGAACTGCTTGTGGTAGGAGACCGCGAGATTGACGCCCGGCGCAGCAAATCCGCCGATCCCGGTGATGGAGCGAAGCGACACGGAAACGTTGGATTCTTCGCCCAGCGATTCGCCGAGCGTCACGCGGCGCAAGAATTGCGAATCGACCGCTGCGGGGCTGAACGGCCGCTCGTAGGTGCCGTCGTATTCCAGCGCGACGGTAGAGCGCGAACCGACGGGTCGGGATGCGAACGTCGTGAATTGGTGGTTGTACGTGTTGACAAAATTTGAAAACGTCGGCGTCGAGCAGAAGCTGGGCGCCGGCGGGCCAGAGGGGCACAGCGTCGCGAACGCGCCCCACATATACGACGCGGTCACCGGCGTGCTCGTGTTCGCCCGGTAACTGAGCGCAAGCTGGGCGGTATCGAACGGGAAGATCGCCGCGTGGGCATATGACGGATAGCCAGGACCGTCATCCGGATACGTGCGTAACGTGCCGATCTCCGAAAATACGTTGACGCTGACGAGATCTTTGAACGCGACGTTGCCGCCCGTCTGCACGTCCTCGGCGTGCACGTTGCCGCCCCAGTCGAGGTAGCGCTCGCCGCCCGCGAACACGTTATAGCTTTGCACCGTGCCGTTGCCGCGCCCGGCTCCGTTGGTGTTGACGAAAGCAAACGGTCCGCGAACGTCGTCGATCGGGGTGAATCCGTCGAGCGGAGCAAAAAACGGGCCCAGCGAGTGATATCCGGCGAACCCAGCGTAGTTGGGTTTGCCCACGCTGGCATAGACGTCATAGTAATGGGCCAGGGACGGGTCGGGTGCGAGCGTTCCGGTCTCTCCTGCATATTCGAAGCCGGTCTCGATCCCCGACACGAGATTCGTCTTTCGGCCGCCGAACTGATACGATGCGTCGCGGACGCCCGTGTGGTTGGCGATCACGCCGTCAACGAAATAGCGAAACGACTGATCGGCGCCCCGGTGGTCGTAGCCGTACGCCACATCGTCAAAGCCGTTGCCGGCAGCCTCAAGGACGCCCAGGGCGTTGAGCCCTTGCGTGCCTTCGATTTTGACGCCGCGGTTGAATATTCCGATGTTGGGTGAATAGAACAGCGAAGCAAACGTGCCGCCGGAGATCGTATCGCCGAGGCCCGGCGACAAGTAGTTGGCGCCCTGCGCGAAAAACGATCGGTACTCGGTCAATTGGCGCTGGAATTCTTGCGGTGCGATGATTTGCTGATCGATTTCGACGTTTGAAAAGTCGGGCGCCAGCGTTCCCACGAAGGCCAGCGAATTCGTCAGCGGGTAATCGACGTCCACGCCGTAGTTGCGGATCGTCGTCTGCGCAAAGCCGAGATTTGGCCGCTCGAACCGATTGCGGTCGCGGCCCGCGCTCACCAGGCCATAGACGTCGGCATATGGCTGCGGCCGCGCGCCGCCGAGCTGAATGTCCGTCAGCGAAGGCCAATATGTCGAATCGCCTGCACCGCCCATGCGCGGATCGAAGCTCCAGGTAAACGTTTCGTTCGTGCTCACCACCTGGCGGCCGAAGTTGAACCGCCAGCTTTGGACTTTGCCGGACGACGTTTTCAGGTCGCGAAACGGAATGATGAGCTCGGCCGTCCAGACGTCGCCCTCAACGGTCGAGCGGGCCTGCCAGGGAGGATTGAAACGGCTCGATTCGGTCGATTGCTGGTAGCGCGTGCCTCGCGGCGTGACAAAGAATTGGTATTCGCGCGTGCCGTTTCCGGTTATGTCGAACCCGGCGGCGACCCAGTCGTCGAGGCCGAAGCCGACATTGTTCGTGGCCTGAGTCGCGATAAACGGCACGCCGGGTTGAACCGATCGGAAGGCGACGTAGATGTTTTGAGCGTCGTAGACGAGGTACGCCGTCGTGGCGAATCGGCCCGGCTTGCGCGACGTGTAGTCGACGAAGTCCGTCGCGACCACGCCCTGCTTCCATGCCTGATCGGAGAGCGCGGCGTCGAAGGTGGGCGGATGAGCCACCTTCACGGCCTTGAACGAATCGCTGCGCGCCACGCCGGCGAGGGAAGGCTCGACCGGCCCGACGGCGAGCGTGACTGACGCCGCGGCCAGCGTCACCCAAAGACGCCTCATGCCCGCGCTACTGCGCCTCCGTCGGAGATGTTTCACCCGGTCCGGATCAGCGCGGCGTCGGCCCCTGGACGATTTGCGCGAAATCCTCCACGCGCAAGTATTTGGCGAACGCCGCGCGCACCTCGCTCGGCGTGATCGCCATGTAGCGGTTCGCGGCGCGGATCGGTTCGTCCAGCGGCAGAGCCTGGAGGCTGCGCCGTAGCAGTCCGGCGGCGATGGCATCTTCGCTCGATTCATCCAGCGGAATGGCGCGGATGAGCAGCGCGCGAGCGAGCTGCATTTCGCGCGCCGACGGGTCCGAGGTCTGCATCGCCCGCAGATCTCGAATCACGAACGCGCGCGCGCTAGACACCTTCGGTGGATCGCAAGCATAGCGCACCGAGTACGTCGCGCGCGTCTTGGTGGCGTTGACCGACGTGCCGATGCTGTAGACGAGTCCGGCGACCTCTCGAACGTCGTGGGCCAGCCGAGTCGCGTAGAACCCGCCTCCCAAGATCGATTCGCCGACTTCGATCGGATAATAGTCCGGGTCGGTGCGGCGCAAATCGAGCGTTTCGACGAGCTGCACCGAGTCCTGGACGCGGCCGGCCGCCGGGACGTTCGCGGACGACGCCTTACTCGGCGGCACGGCTGGAAGGTCGGTCACCGGCTTTGGGCCGGTCGCTTTCCAGGCGCCGAACCACTGGGCGACGGCGTTGTAGGCAGACGTGGGCGACACATCGCCGATAACGACGATCGTCGTCTCATCCGGCCGGAAGGTGGCATCGTAATAGCCTTGCACGTCGTCGAGCTTCAAGGCGGAGATGGTCGCCGGCGTCGCTTCGCGCAGCGTCGGGTCGGACGCCGGATAGAGCGCCCTTAGCACCGCGCGCTCCGTCAGATATTCGGGGCTTGTCAGCTGGCCGGCGGTGGACTGCGCCGATTGCTGCTGCACGATCGCGAACGCCGATGCCGGCAGCGCCGGATGCAGCACGTTGTCGGCGAGCAGCTGCATGCCGCGATCGAAATGGTCCGACAGCACGGACAGCGAGAACGAGGAGCCAGCGGATTCGTTGGCCGCGATGTCATCCAGTGCTTTTTGATAGGCGAGGCGATCGAGCGTCGTCGTGCCGTACAAAAACAGACCATTGAGCACGCCGTCGACGCCGTCTTTGCCCTGTGGCTGCTGCAGAACGGGTTCGTTTTTGATTTCCCCCGTCACGCTCACCGTCGGGCTGATCGACTCCGGCTGGACGATGAGCTTGAGTCCGTTCGGCAATCTGAACGTGGTAGGGTTGGTGGTCGATTTCGGTACGGTCACCTTGGCGAGCGCCGTTGCCGCCCAGTCGGGCAGCGTGGCGCTCTTGGGCTGCTTCGGCGCGAACGATTCTGCGCCGCCGAAACCTCGCGCGGCGGACGGCTTGCCGGCCGGCTTCGGCGTCAGGATGCCGACGACCGCCGTATCGTTCACCAAGTACGTGCGCGCGACGCGGTTGACGTCGTCGACGGTCACGTTTGAGATCATCGCGATGTCGTCGTCCGGCGAGGTGCGCCCTTCGACGGCGAGCGCCTGCGACCAGACGTTGGCGAGCCCTTCGATCGAATTGCGGTTGAAGGCCGCCGATGCAATCTCTTTGCGCTTCGCCGCATCGACCAAGTCGGCCGGAAAACCGCTGTGCAGATAGTTCGCGACGACGCCTTTCAACGTCTGCGCCATGGCGGTGCTGTCGCCGCCCGGCGGGATCGCCGCAAAAGCGAATCCCAGTCCTGATTGCGGCAGCGGGTTACCCTCGAATCCGGTTTGCAGCGCTTTGCCTTCGGCGGCGAGGGCGAAGAGGTCACCTCGCTGGCTCCCCAGCACGTCGGCCATGACCTGCGAAGCCGCGTAATCGGGGCTGTCGAATCCGGGTAAACGATACGTGACCAGGATGATCGGCACCGGCAGGTCGCTGACGACGCTGATCGTCTTCGCCTTCAGGGGCCGGAAATGATATTGCGGGCGGGTCGGGAGCTTTCTCGATGGGATGGATCCGAAGAGCTGTTTCACCGAAGCAAGCGCCGACTGCGGATCGACGTCGCCCGCGATGATGAGAATCGCGTTGTTCGGCGCGTACCATGCGTCGTGAAATCTCTTCAAGAGCGCACCGGTGGTCTTATCGAACGATGGCCTGGTGCCGAGCGCGTCGTGGGCGTAGGGCGTGCCGGCGAACATCTCGGCGATGGCGGTCGAATAGAATCGGTAAAACGAGTTGGAAAGATCCTGCGCGACCTCTTGCTCGATGGCACCCCGTTCCTGCGACCACTCGGCTTGCGAGTCCATCACGCCGGTCATGCGTGCGGCTTCGATGTGCAGCGCAACGGTGAGGTACTCGGAGGGCACGGTGAAGAAATACTGCGTCACGGCGTCTTGGGTGTCAGCGTTGAAATCGCCGCCCAACGACGCCGAGATATCCGCGAGCTGCGTCGCATTCAGTCCGGTGCTGCTGCGGAACATCATGTGTTCCTGCGCATGCGCCGTTCCCGGGAAACCGGCGGGGGCTTCGTCCGAGCCGACCAGATAATTCAGCTCGGTGGTGACGACGGGCGCGAGCGTGTTCCGCACGATCACGACTCGCAGTCCGTTCGACAGCGTTGCGCGCGCGACGTCGCTCTCCGCTGCCGTCGCCGGGCGAGCGCTGAGCAACGCGCTCAACGCGAGAGCGCTGGCGATCAATGCGTGATGAAGTCTCATCGTGAAGTTCATTCTTTCTGATTCGCCGCGGTGCGCGGCACCGTGGACGGGCAGCTTTAGAAGGTGCGACCTGTGTCGGCCTGGTAGCCCGAGGTGACGAAAAACACCGACCATCGATGTCCAGCAAGGAGCGCCGTGCGGCCGAACGCACTCGCAGACCGCATGTACGGTCTGCTGATGATCGGATTCGAAGGAACGGTTCCTGCGGACATCCCCGCGGACCTAATTGCGGGCGCGGCGGGCGCCATCCTTTTCCGACATAATCTGGTCGATCCGGTCCAAGCGCGCGACTTGATCGACGCCATCCGAGCGACGCAGCCTGCCGACATGCCTCCGCTGATCGCTATCGATCAGGAAGGCGGGGCCGTTTCGCGCTTGGTCGGTTTCGCAACGGCGATGCCTTCCGCAGCGGCGCTCGGCGCGATCGGCGACCCCGCACTGACGCGAGTCGCCTACCATGTGATGGGCGAAGAGCTGGCCGCGTTGGGTTGCAATGTTGATCTCGCGCCGGTCGCCGACGTCAACGACGAGAAGGGAAACTCGGTGATGGGCACCCGCTCGTTCGGCGATGATCCGGCGCTCGTGGCCGGCCATGTAGTCGCCGCGATCCACGGACTGCACGACGCCGGCGTTGCGGCGACCGCGAAGCACTTTCCCGGCCACGGCAGCACGCGTGCGGACTCGCACCACGAGCTGCCGGTGCTGGATCACGACATCGAACGCCTGCGCGCCGTCGAATTCGTGCCGTTTCGCGCGGCGCTGGAAGCCGGAGTCGACATCGTGATGACCGGACACATCGCGCTGCCGCGTGTCGATGAGGCCGGGCTCCCGGCCACGCTGTCGAGGCCAATCGTCACGGATCTTTTGAGACAAGAACTCGGGTTCGACGGCGTGGTGTGCACCGACGATCTGGAGATGAAGGCGGTCGAAACGAGCGCAGCGCCGGTGCAAGCGCTCGCTGCCGGCGCTGATCTGCTGCTGTTTCGGACGGCGGCCGGTGCGCGTCGGGCGATCGAAACGCTGCGCTCCTCGGCGCACGGCCAGGTTGAGCAGTCCGCGCTCGCGGCGAAGATCGCCCGGATCGAGCGGTTGCGGCGCAGCCTCGCTTCGCAACCGCGATCCGATATCGAATCGGTCGGGTCGGGCGCGCATCGCGCCGCCGCCCTCGACATCGCGAGACGAGCCGTGCGCGTCGTCCGCGATCCGCACGGCGCGATCCCTCTCGCGCCGACTTCCGGCAAGCGGCTGTTCCTGGTTGATTTTCAATCCGGGCCGAAGACGTCCGCCACCTTGAGCACGCCGCTTAGCAAGCTGCTGGCGCGCGGACCCGCGCGGGTCCAGGAGCAGATCCGCGAGCTCGATCCTGCCGGGCATTCCTTCAAACAGCTGCTCATGGCGGCGACCGGAGCCGACGTCATCGTTGCGGTGGCGCGGTCGTTGATCCGCCATCCCCTGCAGGCGCGCGCCGTCGGCGATCTCGCGAAGCTCGGAAAACCGCTTGTCGTCATCTTGGCCGCGGAGGCAAACGATGTCGCGAAGGTCTCGGACGACGTCGCGGTCATTACGGCCTTCGGCGACGACGAATCGACGATGCAGGCAGTCGCCGAATTGCTGCTCGGCGATGGAGCAAAGTGAAGGTGATGCGGGCCGATCTCGACGCGCTCGATCTCGCGCCCGCCGCCGACTTGCTCCGGTCGACGCTCGGCACCGTTCACACCTGCGCGGTGCTTCACGCGCGTGCCGGAGGCGCCGTCGTGGGCGAGATCGCCGTCGGCGAACGCGTTCCCGGCGGAGTGCCAGCGACCGCGGATTCGATTTTCGACCTCGCGTCGTTGACCAAGCTGTTTACGGGCACCACGCTGCTCGCGCTTTTCGACCGGCGAGCGGTCGCGCTCGACGATCCGGTCGTTGGCGTCATCCCCGAATTCGCGGGCCGGGATCCGCGCCGCCGGCGCGTCACGTTTCGGCATTTGCTCACCCATGCGTCGGGGCTACCGGCACACGTCAACCTCCGAGAAGAGATCGGCGCGGCCGCGGTCATCGAGCGCGTTTGCTCTACGCCGCTTTCGTTCGCTCCCGGCGCGGATGTGATCTACAGCGACCTGGGGTTCATGCTCGTCGGCGAGGCCATCGAGCGGATCTCGAAACTGCCGCTCGCGGACGCCGTCCAATCTCTGGTCGCGGACCCGCTCGGAATCGAGGACGTCTCGTTTCGGCCTGCCGCTCGGATGCGAGAGCGGGTCGTGTGCACGGAAAACGATCGGTGGAGAGGACGACTGCTCAGCGGTGAGGTGCACGACGAGAACTGCTGGGCGATGGGCGGCGTCGCGGGTCACGCCGGACTGTTCGGCACGGCGGCGAGCGTCGCCGACCTCGCCGAGGCATATCGCGAAGGTGGTGCTATCGAACAGCGTCGCGTACTGGCGCGGCCGACCACCATGCTCGCGGTGCGCGAAAGTGCGCTGTCAAAGGACGGGCAGGAACGTCGCGGCCTCGCTTGGGGGCTCAAGGTGTCGGATGCGTCGTCCTGCGGCGCGCGCTTCTCCATGCGCTCTTACGGCCACACCGGATACACGGGCACGTCGGTCTGGGTGGACCCGCGGCGGCGCCTGACCGTCGCGCTGCTGACGAACCGCGTGCACCTGTCTCGCAATCCCGACCCGGTCCGCGCCCTGCGCATCGCGATCCACGACGCGGTGGCGGAAGCGGTCGACGCGAGTTCTTGATCGTGCGCGTGGCCGGCTTGATGTCGGGAACCTCGCTCGACGGCATCGACGTAGCGATTGTCGACATCGAACGGCGGGCTGGCAGGCTCGCGACGCATGTCGTCGCCTTCGAGACGATCGCATACGAACGTAACGTGCGTGACGCGCTTGGCGCCGCATTGCCGCCGAACCCGGGCACCGTCCGCGATGCCTGCGTCCTCAATGCGCTGATCGGCGGAGCTTTCGCGCACGCTTTGCTGCGCGTCCTCGACCGCGCGGACATCCCCTCGACGGCGCTCGAACTCATCGGTTCGCACGGTCAAACGCTGTATCATCTGCCGACGGACGACGGACGATCTCCGTTCGCGCGTTCGACACTGCAGCTGGGCGACGCGTCGGTCATCGCGCAGCGCAGCGGCGTGACCTGCGTCGGAGATTTTCGCACTGCCGACGTCGCCGCCGGCGGCCAGGGAGCGCCGCTGGTTTCGTACGTCGATCTTTTGCTGTTAAGCGACGCGACGGAACATCGGGTCGCCGTGAATATCGGCGGCATCGCGAACGTCACGATCTTGCCTGCACATTGCCATCCGGCAGACGTTCGTGCATTCGACACCGGCCCCGGCAATATGCTCATCGACGCTTGCGCACGAATCGCCGGCGACGGAAAGCTCGTGCGCGACGATGAAGGCCGGCTCGCCGCCGCCGGCGAGGTCGACGTGCGATTGCTGGACGAGCTCCTCGGGCATCCATATTTTTCGCGCCGTGGTCCGAAGACGACCGGTCGCGAAGAGTTCGGCGAGCGGTTCGCGAGTCACGTTTGGGATCGCGGTCGCCAGCTCGGCACCGAAGCGGCCGATATCGTGGCGACCGTGACGGAGTTGACGGGCCGTACGATCGCGGCCGCGGTGCCGGCGGATTGCGACAGGATCATCGCGAGCGGCGGGGGCACGCACAATCCGTCGCTCATGGCGGCGATTGCCCGCAATCTTTCGAGAGATCGGCAGGTCGGGAGTCCGCGAGTCTCGCTCAGCGACGACTACGGACTGCCGGCCGACGCCAAAGAGGCGATCGCGTTCGCCGTGCTTGCCTACGAGACGATCCATGCGCGGCCGAACAACTCGCCGCCGGCGACAGGCGCCGCGCGCGCCGTCGTGCTGGGAAAGATAGCACCCGGCGAAAATTTTCGGAGACTCATGCGAAGGGTCTTGCGCTGATGGTGCCGCGTTGAACGGCGACGACCGGCTTCCGTTGACGGAAGAGATCAACCCATCCACCGCCGAGCTCGACCGACTCGGCACGCGCGAGATGCTGCGCCGCATCAACGACGAAGACCGACGCGTCGCCTGGGCGGTCGAACGCGAACTCGACGTCATCGCCGCCGCAGTCGACGCGATCGCGCTGCGGATGACGGGAGGCGGGAACCTTCATTATTTCGGCGCCGGTTCGAGCGGGCGGATCGCAGTGCTCGATGCCGCCGAAATCCCGCCCACGTTTTCGTGCCCGCCGGAACGCGTCTTGGCGCATATCGCCGGCGGCGATGCAGCGCTTCGCGGGCCGGCTGAAGGTGCGGAGGATGACGACTGCGCCGGCGAAGCAGAAGTCGCCGCCGCCGGCGTCACGCCACACGACGCCGTCGTCGGGCTTTCGGCTAGCGGCCGGGCGCCTTACGTCGTCGGTGCGCTCCGCGCGGCCAAGGGGCGAGGAGCCCTCACGGTGGCGATCGTGAATTCGCCCGGCGGCCCGCTCGCCGACGTCGCGCAGATGGCGATCGTGCTGCGCACCGGTCCGGAAGCCGTCGCCGGCTCGACGCGCCTGAAAGCCGGTTCGGCGCAGAAGATGACGTTGAACGCGATCAGCACCGCCGTCATGGTGAAGTTGGGCAAGGTCCACGGCAATTTGATGGTCGACGTTGCGCCCACGAGCGAGAAGCTGCGGCGGCGAGCGGAGCGTTTGACCGCCCTGTTGGCGGACGCGGACGTTCAACGCGCGCGTCGGGCGCTGCAGTCGTGCGGATACAACGTCAAGACCGCCGTCGTCATGTTGAGGAGAGCGTGCGGTCGCGAAGCTGCGGAAGCGAGATTGAGGGTCGCCGGCGGCATCCTGCGCGCCGCTTTGGGCGAGCCGTGATTTGATGATCGGCGATCGCATCGAGCGATTGCGTTCGAAGGACTTCGACCATTACGTCCTCGGCTTGGTGGTCCGGCTGTCGGTCGGCGGCTGGTTCGAGATGTACGACCTCTTCATGACCGCGTACATCTCGCTCGGCCTGATACGCGAGCGGTTGTTCGTTACGGCGGGAACGGGGCTCGCGGCCTTTTCGAGTTTCGTAGCCGCCGGCTTCGCCGGCATGTTCGTGGGCACGCTGATCTTCGCTTGGGTTTCGGACCGCTTCGGACGGCGGACCGCGTTCACGTGGTCGCTCGTGTTCTATTCCGTCGCGACGCTCATCATGGCGTTCATGCGCAGCGCGTGGCTCATCGATGTCTTTCGGTTGTTGGCGGGTGTCGGCATCGGCGTGCAGATCATCACGATCGATGCGTACGTGTCTGAGATCGCGCGCGCCGAGCGACGGGGCCGGTTGATCGCCTTCAGCCAGCTCGTGACATACACTGCGACGCCGGTGGTCGCGCTGTTGTCGTTGCTCTTCGTGCCGCATGAATATGCGGGCCTGGCAGGGTGGCGGATCGTTGCGATCGTCGGCGCGTTGGGCGCGGTGCTCGCGTGGCCGATCCGGGCCGGTTTGCCGGAATCACCGCGCTGGTTGGAAAGTCGCGGTCGCTTGGAAGAAGCCCGGCGGGTGATGCAGGCGTTCGAGCGGCGCGAGCCCGGGTTCCGCTCGGGAAACTGCAATGAACCCGAGCTGCGCTCGGGGAGCCACGGCGGACTTCGTTCGCAAGCCACGGGATATACGAAGCGCACCATCATGCTGATGATCTTCAATTTCTTTCAAACCATCGGCTTCTACGGCTTTGCTTCTTGGGTTCCCATCCTTCTCGCGCAAGAAGGCGTGACGTTCATGCACGATCTCCAGTATGTGCTCGTCATCGCACTGGCCAACCCATTCGGTCCGCTCATCGCGCTCGGCTTGGCCGATGCGTTTCAGCGCAAGTGGCAGATCGTGGTGCTCGCCGGGTCGATCGCGGTCTTCGGTTTGGCATTCGCGCAATCGCGTACCGCGGTAGCGATCGTCGCGTTTGGCGCGCTCATCACGCTCGCCAGCAACTGGTTTTCGTGCGCCTTCCATGCCTATCAAGCGGAGCTGTACCCGACGCGGATGCGCTCCCGCGCCGTCGGCTTCGTCTACAGCTGGAGCAGATTCAGCGCGATATTCGTGAGCTACTGGATCGCGATCGTGCTCGCGCGCTACGGCGTGCCGGGCGTCTTCGCGTTGATCGCGATCGCAATGGTGATCGCAGCGTCCTCGATCGCGATCTTCGGCCCGCGGACGAACCGCGCGACTGTAGAAGTGCTGGCGCCTTGATCAAAAAAGCTGCTCTTGGCGCGGGCCTGCCGGACGCTTCATTTCCCGCCGCCGCAAGCCTAGCATCTGTCCCATCTGGTTCGCGTTCTGGGCCGCTTTGCCGAGCCGGTGGTTGTTGAAGAAGACGTATGTCTCGCGCGTCCGCGCTTCGATCTCCGCGATGCGCGGCAGCCACTCGACCAGCTCCTCTTGCGAATACAGATAGTCGTAGCGAGCGCCGGGCGACCGGCCCTGTTTCCACCAGTCCGCACTGTTGCGCCCGTGAAAGCGGACGTAGCCGATCGCCGAGGTCACTTCGGAACCCGGCTGCATGAGCGTCGCGAAGCGCGGTTCATCGACGTTGCACCATCCGATGTCGAGTTCGCGAAGCAGCTGGATCCCTTCGGCGTGCTGCCAATCGCGATGGCGAAACTCCGCGACCAGGGGAAGCTGCGGCCACCAATGCCGCATCGCCGTGAGGCGCCGCGCGGCAGCCGCGTCGGGCCGGAAGGCGTGCGGGAACTGCGCGAGAACGGCGCCGAGCTTGCCGGCCGAACCAAGCGGCTCGAGACAGTCGGCGAACGCGTTGACGTCTTCGTCCGATGGCTGAGCATCGGGCGGCACGTGGGACACGCCGCCGGGCACCTTCACGCAGAAACGAAAATTCGGCGGCGTGCGGCGGTCCATGCTCTCAAAGACCGACCGCTTCGGAATCGCGTAATAGGTGCTGTCAATCTCGACGCAATCGAAGGACTGGGCGTAGAGCTCGAGCATCGCCGCCGGCTTCGTCGACGAAGGATAGAATGCGCCCAGCCAGTCCTTATACGAGAATCCGCAGGTCCCGACGTACAAGCGGCTTGAAGAATTTGGAGAAATCGACATGATGCACTGCACGCTTCGGCGCGCCGCCGGAATCGGCTTGGCGCTGTTCGCGAGCCTCGCTGGAGCCGCCTCCGGTGCGGACGGACGCAGCGCGGCGCTTCACGCGCAGATCGCTGCGGCCAAAGCGAAGCTCGTCAGCCACTTGCCGCAAGTCGCCGACCGGCTCAAAGCGATTCCCGGACTCCTCACCCGGCTGGTGACGGACGATTCGTTTCTCGACGAGACCGCAAAACCGGCGTGGATGACCGACGCGGACTTTTGGGCGGTCAACCAGCTCGAAGTCCGTCTGGACAGCGGGCTCGTCGATCAGATCGTCAGCGGAACGCCGCACGCCGTCGCGCGCGTGCGCGGCCCCGACGACGTGGTTTTCGTTTCGAACGCGGACCATGCCATGCAGCCGCTTGCGCTGTACGTCCCGGCTGCGTACACTCCGGCAAGACCGGCATCGCTCGTGGTCTGGTTGCATGGCCGCGGCGAAACCGAGAACGACATCATCGCGATCCCCGGCCTGCAGCAGCTTGCCGACATGACCGGGACGATCGTAGCCGCTCCGTATTCGCGCGGCGACTCGGGTTATGCGGATCCCGCATCTGACGACATCTACCAGGTGCTCGACATCCTGCGCCACGCCTTCGTGACGGATCCGAACCGGGTGTATCTCGCCGGTGATTCCATGGGCGGATTCGGCGTCTATCACGTGGGCTGGCGTCATCCGCAGCTGTGGTCGGGATTTTTGTCGGTCATCGGGGGCATCGATCCCGCGGACCACGTGCAGCTGACGGCATTTCGCGGCAAGCGCGTGTACGTGGTGTCCGGAAGAAACGACCAAAACGTCGGTGTGCAGCCGTCGCGCGATGCGGTGCGCGAGCTTCAGCTCGCCGGAGCGGACGTGCACTACTACGAACAGCCGGACGCCGGCCATTCGATGCATGCCGTGTTTCCGTCAATCACGAAAGCCTGGAACGACATGTTCGCCGCGCGCGGCCCCAAGCCGCCCGAGACGAGTACTCAGCTCGGGCCGACCGCGACCTCGGCGCCGACGCCACAACCGGTACCCACCAGGGTCGCGCCCCCGTAGGGGCGAGCGAGCTCGACCTTCTACAAATCCGCAGTCTTCGGCGGCTGGCAGATCTCGATCAGCACGCCCGCCGTCGCCGACGGACGAATGAAGGCAATTCGATTGCCGTGCGCGCCGCGTCGCGGCCTCTCGTCGATGAGCTCCATGCCGAGCGCCTTGAGGCGCCCGATTTCCACCTCGACGTCGTCGACGCGATAAGCGATGTGGTGGAGGCGCGATCGTTTGTCCCCACGAAACCGCTCGATCGGCGAATCGCCGCGCAGCGGCTTCAGCAGTTCGATCGTCGCGTCGCCGGCCCGCATCCCAAGGATGTCCACGCCCTGCTCGTCGATCCGCTCGCGATAGCGCACGTCGAAGCCGAGCGATCGGAACAATCGCTCGGCGTCTTCGAGGTCTTCGACCACCAGAGCGACGTGGTCGATCGGACGCCCTTCCATCACACCGCAGCCGCAGGGCGATAGACGGAAAAAACGTCGCGAAGCGCGTCGCAGATCTCGCCGAGGGTGCAGCCCGCGTCGGTCGCCTCGATGAATTCCGGCATGAGCGGCGCGCCGCCCGACGCCGCCCGCTTGATGGACGCCAGCCGATCGCCGATTGCGTTTGCGTCGCGCCGGGCTCGGAACGCCGACAGGCGCTCCCGCTGCTCGCGCTCGACCGCGACATCGATGCGTTGCAGCGCAGGCTCCTGCGCCGCCGCATGCGAGTCGGCGAAACGGTTGACGCCGACGACGACGCTCTCGCCGGATTCCATCCCCGATTGCGCCCGGTAGGCGCTGTCGGCGATCTGCTCCTGCATCCAACCGCTCTCGATGGCGGCCACGGCGCCGCCTCTGTTTTGAACTTCGACCATGATCGCGCGAGCGCGATCCGCGATATCGGCCGTCAAGTGTTCGACGAAATACGATCCGCCCAGCGGATCCGCCGTATCCGCCACGCCGCTTTCGTACGCGATGATCTGCTGCGTCCGCAGCGCAAGCTTGGCCGACGATTCCGTGGGCAGTGCGAGCGCCTCGTCCATCCCGTTCGCGTGCAACGACTGCGTGCCGCCCAACACCGCGGCGAGCGCCTGGAGCGCCACTCGGACGATGTTGTTCTCCGGTTCCTGGGCGGTCAGCGTCGAACCGCCGGTCTGCGTGTGGAAGCGCATGAGCCACGATTTCGGAGAGCGAGTGCCGAACTCGTCGCGCAGGATTCCCGCCCAAAGCCGGCGCGCCGCGCGGAACTTCGCGATCTCTTCGAAGAAATTGTTGTGCGCGTTCCAAAAGAACGACATGCGAGGGGCGACATCGTCCGCGAGCAGTCCGGCATCGACCGCCGCCGTGAGATACGCCTTGCCGTTGCTGAGCGTAAACGCGAGCTCCTGCGCCGCAGTGGCGCCCGCTTCGCGGATGTGGTAACCGCTGACGCTGATGGAATTCCAGCGCGGCACCGCGATCGCACAATAGCGCATCAGGTCGGTGACGAGCCGGATGGAGGGTTTGGGCGGGTAGATGTAGGTGCCGCGCGCCGCGTATTCTTTGAGGATATCGTTTTGCGACGTTCCCGAAAGTTTGTCGAACGGCACGTTTCTGCGGCGCGCCGTCGCGAGATAGAAGGCCAGCAGGATGGCGGCCGGCGCGTTGATCGTCATCGAGACGCTCACCTGGTCCTGCGGAATGGCGTCGAACAGTGTCTCCATGTCGTCGATCGTGTCGATCGCGACGCCGGTCCGGCCGACTTCGCCCGCCGCGAGCGGCGCATCGGAGTCCATCCCCATCTGGGTCGGCAGATCGAACGCCACGGACAATCCCGTCTGACCGTGCGACAGCAGATACCGATAGCGTGCGTTCGATTCTCTGGCGGTGGCGAAACCCGCGTACTGGCGCATCGTCCACAAGCGCGCTCGGTACATCTGCGACTGGATGCCGCGCGTGAAGGGATATTCGCCCGGCAAGGGCTGGTGCGCGAGATCGAGATCGTCGACGTCCGCCGCAGCGTAGACGGGCTTGATGGGGATCCCACTGTCGGTCGATCGCTCGTTCATGCGGTCAGACTTTCGCGACGGGCGGGCCGTTTCCGCCGCATCGTTCTCGTGGATCAGCGGCTCGGCCCGATGCGGAACATACAGCAGCCGCGCGAGACGCTGCGCGCGCGAAGATATGCGACTCAAGCGTCGCTGATATCAGCTCGGGCCGTCGATCCCATATCCCGCCGGTCGACGGCTTCCTTTTCGTCGTCAAACGTGATAAGCCCAGTGCCCGCTTCGACCGCGTCGCCCGGTCCGACGTCGACGCTCCGTACTTTTCCCGCGCGGTGGGCGACGATCTCGTTCATCATCTTCATCGCCTCGACGACGGCGATGATCTGGCCGTCCGACACCTCGTCGCCCGGCGCGACTTTGATCTCGGCGACGATGCCGTGCATCGGGGATTCCACTGCAGACCGATGGCGATCCACCCGTTTGGGCGGCCTGAACTTCAGGCTGCGGACCGCGCCGCCGATGAAAGCGGGGTTGGGCCGACCGTGAACGCGCACCGCGAAGCGCTTTCCGTTCACGTCGACGTCCAACTCGGTCGGCGCCGATCCGTTATCGGCGGATATCAGCCCAGGTTCGGGATACGCCGCGGCAAGTTCGCGCCAACGTTCGCGGACGAAGGCGTCAACAGTCGACGTCGCATACGTCCCATCGACGAACCGGCAATCGCGCAGCAGCAGCCGCAAAAACGGCACCGTCGAGTCCACGCCCTCGATCGAGACCTCATCGAGGGCGCGCAGCATCCGCAGCCTCGCTTCTTCGCGATCCTGTCCCCAAACCACGAGCTTGGCGATCAATGAATCGTAGTCTTGAGGGATCGCGTAGCCTGCGAACGCCGCCGTATCAACTCGGACGCCGGGTCCGGCAGGCAGATCGAACCTCGTGATCAGCCCGGCCGAGGGCCGAAAGTCGAGCGCCGGCGATTCGGCATTGATGCGGCACTCGACGGCGTGGCCGCGCGGTGAAGCGTCGGCTTGCGAAAACCAGAGCCGCTCGCCGTCTGCGATGCGGATCTGCGCTTTGACGAGATCGGCTCCCCACGCCATCTCGGTCACGGTGTGCTCGACTTGGATCCTGGTGTTCATCTCGAGGAAAAAGAAGTCATCGCCCTCCACGAGACATTCGATCGTGCCGGCGCTGTCGTAGCCGATCTCCGCCGCGAGCCGGAGCGCCGAGTGCAGCAGCTCGTCGCGCAAGCGCGGATCGATGCGTGCGGGAGTCTCTTCGACGAGCTTTTGATGGCGGCGCTGCAGCGAACAGTCTCGTTCGCCGAGGTGCACGACGGTGCCGTGCCGGTCGCCGAGCACCTGAACTTCGACGTGTTTCGGGTGGGGCAGATACCGCTCCAAATAAACCGTCGCGTCGTTGAAATATGCCGCGGCTTCTTTCGAGGCCAAGCTCACGGCTTGATCGATCTCGCCCGCGTCGCGCGCGATTTTCAAACCTTTGCCGCCGCCGCCGCCGGCCGCCTTGACGGCGATGGGAAAGCCGATGCGCTTGCTGGCTTCGCGCACGTCCGCCGGTGAGCGAATGGGCTGCGTCGTGCCGGGCACGATCGGCATGCCTGCTTTTGCGGCCGCGCGCCGCGCCGAGATCTTGTCGCCCATCATCTCGATGACGGCGGGCGCAGGGCCGATCCAGGTCAGGCCCTCGCGTTGGCAGCGCGCCGCAAATGCCGCGTTCTCCGCGAAAAATCCGTAGCCGGGATGCAGCGCGTCGCATTTCGCAGCGCGCGCGATCTCGAATAGCCTATCGGCATTGAGATACGAAGCGGCCGGGGCGGCCGGACCCAATCGGTATGCGTCGTCTGCTTCGCGCACGTGCTTCGAGAGCGCGTCGGCGTCGGAATAAACCGCAACGCTGCGAGCCCCAAGCTCTCGGCACGCTCGGACCACGCGAAGCGCGATCTCGCCGCGGTTGGCGACGAGGATGCGCTCAAACACCGTCGTCGACCGATTCGAAACGGGCGGTTTCGCGCCACGAAGGTCGACCGAGCTCGGCCCGTGCGGTCCAGAGCCGCCGCCGGAAGGCCGCCGCCGGCTCGGCGTTCGCCAGGCGTTCGAGCGCGATACGAATCGCGGCGAGCTCGTCGGGCGACGGCTCGGGCGTCACGTCGATTCTCACAACGGGATGTTGCCGTGTTTGCGCGCCGGGCGCGCGACGCGCTTGGTCCGCAGCGTCTCCAGCGCGTCGATCAGAACGGGACGGGTGTCTGCAGGGTCGATAACGTCGTCCAGATAGCCTCGCTCGGCCGCGACGTACGGATTCGCGAAGCGCTGCACGTATTCGGCGACGAGCTCGTCGGTGCGTCGCGCGGGATCCTCCGCTTTGGCGATCTCGTCGCGAAAGACGATCTTCACGGCGCCTTGCGGGCCCATCACCGCGATCTCCGCCGTAGGCCAAGCGTAGTTGAAATCCGCGCGGATGTGCTTGCTGCTCATGACGTCGTAGGCCCCGCCGTACGCCTTGCGCGTGATGAGCGTGATTTTGGGCACCGTCGCTTCGGCGAACGCGTACAGCAGTTTCGCGCCGTGCTTGATAATGCCGCCGAATTCCTGACTGGTGCCCGGCAGAAAGCCGGGGACGTCCACGAAGGTGACGAGCGCGATGTTGAACGCGTCGCAAAACCGCACGAAGCGTGCGCCCTTGGTCGAAGCATTGATGTCGAGGACGCCGGCCAGCACTTTCGGCTGATTGGCGACGATGCCGATTGGCTGGCCGCCGAGCCGCGCGAAGCCGACCACGAGCGATCCGCCGAAGAGCGACTGCACTTCAAAGAAATCGCCGTCGTCCACCACGCGATGGATGACGTCGGTCATATCGTACGGCAGCTCGGACCGTGCCGGGATGAGGTCGATCAGGCCCGCGTCGGTCCGGCGGCGGTCGTCGCCTGATTCCACCACCGGCGGTTCGTCGAGATTGTTTTGCGGCAAGAACGACAGCAGATGTCGGATTTGTTCGAACGCGTCGCCCTCGTCGGCGCAAAGGAAATGCGCGACGCCGCTCTTGGTGTTGTGCGTCGCGGCGCCGCCGAGCTCTTCGAAGGTGACGTCTTCGCCGGTCACCGTCTTGATGATCTCGGGGCCGGTGATGAACATCTGGGAGATGCGGTCCACCATGAAGATGAAGTCGGTAATGGCGGGGCTGTACACCGCGCCGCCGGCGCACGGTCCGGCAATCAACGAGATCTGGGGAATGACGCCGGACGATTGCACGTTGCGCCAAAAGATTTCCGCGTAGCCGCCGAGACTGACGACGCCCTCTTGGATCCGCGCGCCGCCGGAGTCGTTGATGCCGACGACGGGGCAGCCGATCTTGACCGCGAGATCCATGACCTTGCAGATCTTCTCCGCGAACACTTCACCGAGCGAACCGCCCAGCACGGTGAAATCCTGAGAGAAGATGCAGACGCGCCGACCATCGATCGTTCCGTAGCCCGTGATCACCCCGTCGCCCACGAACTTCTTGTCGGCGAGGCCGAATGCGTCCGTGCGGTGCACGGCGAACGCGTCCAGCTCCACGAAACTGCCGGCGTCGAGCAAGCGTTGCAGACGCTCGCGCGCGGTGAGCTTGCCGCGTTCGTGCTGACGCGCCACCGACGCCTCGCCGGCAGGCGCGATCGCATGCTCGCGCTTGCGCCTCAATAACTCTGCATCGGCTTCATGAGTCATGAGGTCAGACGTTTGGGGCCGGCGCTTCCGGGTCCCGCCGCCAAGGGCAACGCGCCGGTGGCGCGCGAACGAACGGTGCGTGTCGAAAGTCCTGCTCCTGCAATTCGAAACGGATCCGGAAAGCGCCGCGCGGCGACAGGCACTGAACGCGGCGGGAGTTTCGCTCACCGAAGACGAGCCTCGTTGGCCGAATTTTTTTGCAACGGTGACGGCGCAGCGCCCGGACGTGATCGCGATCGCGTGCAGCCGCTTGCCGGACTACGCGCGCGAGGCGGCTCGGTATTTGGGGGAGGGTTTCAACACGCGCGACATTCCGCTGCTGCTCGTCGATGCGCCGGAAAAAGAGCGCGCCGCCCTCGAATCGTACGTGCGGACGTATCAGCCGAACGCGAAGTTCGTGCAGACCGGCGAGTTAGCGGCTGCGCTTGGTTCCTAGCGCCGCGATCGCGGCGCGCAACTGGCGGCCTGGCTCCTTCACCACCACGTCCGGCGCAACGCCCGTGCCTTCCAGCCGTTTCCCGTCAGGCCCGAACATGTCGAGCGTGGCGACCCGCAGCAGGCCCCCGTCTTCCAACGGAACCTCGACGTCGACGCCCAAGACTTTTCCCGCCGTGCGAGAGCCGACCACGACCGCTCGCCGGTAGAATTGCAGGGCTTTCGCCAACGACTCGGCGCCGCTCTGGGTCGTGCCGTCGACGACGACCGCCAGTTTACCGCGATATGAGATGCCAGGCGTCTCAATCGCGGTAAAGCGCTGCGCGCCGAACGGATGGAAGCGCCGAAGCCCGGTGGAGATCAGCGTCCCTGTCGGCAAGAAGACGCCGGCGACGGTGTCGACCGATTCGACGAGCCCGCCCGGGTTGTGCCGCAGATCCAAGACGAGCGCGGGGTACCGGCCGATGGCAGCCATAGCGATCTGCAGCTCGGGGCCGATGCTGTCCGGGAACGCTTCGAGGCGCAAGTAGCCGATGCCGGGAGCCGCTTCGCCCCAGGAACCGAGCGATTGATCGTCGGCCGACGAGGCTGCTCGTGCCGTGGTCCGCGACACGACGGCTTGGCGATTCGGTTCGGCGCGGGCCAGATCGGTCGGAGAGAAGACTGCGGTGTGGCTGTCGTCGAGCGCGGCGACCATGCGCTTGAGCAGCTCGTAGCGCGCGGCTCGCGTCGGGGCGCGGGCGACCAGCGGGCGATAGTGGGCGACGACCGAGCGCCAGTCGACGCCGTGGAAATTCGGATCGTAATATCGAACCGCGATGATCGATGCGATTTGATCGACCATCCGCTCCCCCACCGGTTCCGCCGCGCGCTCGCGGCGCACGATGAGGTAGGGGATGACGATGAGCGCGATCATCGCGGCAATCAGGATGCGGCGACGCAGAAGCAAGCGGCGCCGTATCGGTCGGTATGGCTCGGCGGAGTTTTCCCAATCCATCGTGCGTCACCCGACCTCCGGTCGGGAAGCTACGGCGAGCTTCGCTCGCGAGCTGCAGGATAGAGCCATTCTTCCAGCGTCGTGTGACGAATGCTCGAATCGCCGCGCAGCTCGCGACGCAATTCGCCGAGCATTTGACAGGACTCCGCCACGGCATCGTGCTTGTGGATGCTCTCGTAATTTACTTGACGAGCGAAGAGGAATGTGTCGTCGGGGAAATCTTCGAATGCGGCGTGAGCGTAGCGCAGGATTTCGCGGACGCAATCCTCGACGAAGCGCGGCGACGCGTGCGCCTTGTTGACGACGAAAAGCTCGTCCGGCCGTTTCAGCAGATCGTACGTCTCCGACGACATCGATTGTTCCACGATCTCGACGAGCGTCGGAAGCTCGACGCGCGCCTGCGCGCCGACCAAGAGTGTCCCTACGCTTCGCTGATTGTGCGTCGCGATCGGCACGATCGACAGGATGCGCTCGATCTCGGCTGTGTCGAAACCGTCGCGCGATAACCGTTCGCGCACGTCCTCGGCGACCATCGATCGCGCGCACGGGCATGCCGTTATACCTTCGGCTTCGACGCCGATGAGACTGCGCCGGTGCCCGCGCGCGACGACCGCCTTGGCGACCGCCGTGTAGAACTCTCGCGTCTTGATGGCGCTGACCGGCGTGTGCCGGTGCAGCGGGAATTCCAGGCGCGCATCGACCGCCGCGCTCTCGGCGCCCTGGCTCTCGACGACCCGTTGCGCAAGAGCGAGCGCAACGGCCTCGAGGCCGCCGGCCGACGCCGACGCGAGCTCCGTCAGCGCATCCTCGAGGTCTTGCGAAAAGCGCGACATGTGCACGCCGCTGCGACGCGCGTCGAGGTCGGCGTAGACGTCGAAGTTCCCGATCAGCGCCGCATCGCCGATGGTGATGAGCGCCTTCACGCCCCGCACGCCCGCCCGATTGAGCGCGAGGGCGACGTTTGGCGGCGACTCTTGAACGTCGCGTCGCACGCGCATCAACACTCCGGCGTCGAAGCGCCGCACGTTGGATGCGTCGACTCTCAGCGCCAGCTCGCGGATCGTCTTACCGGAGACGGGTTCTCGCCGCTCGGGGGCGATCTCCGCAAGCGGAACGAGGACGAAAGCTCGGGTAGCGAGCCCGTCATGTGGAATCGCGATGTCGGCTTCGCGCACGATCGCATCATCGTACAGCAAGAGATCGAGATCGATCGGCCTCGGCCCAAGCGGCATGGCGGCACGCCGGCCCACGTGGCGTTCCACCTCGCGCAGCGCATCTCGCAGTTCCCGAAAGGACAGCTGCGTCGTCCCCACGCACGCAAGGTTCAGGAAATCCGGTTGGGCCGCATAGCCCACCGGTTTGGTCTCATATGCCGAAGACACCAAAGCGACGTCCACGAACGAGCGCATCCGTTGCAGCGCCGCCGCGATGTTGCCCTGACGGTCGCCCAGATTAGAGCCCAAGCCGATCGCGACGTCGTGCACTTCCGTCATGCGCAAATATTCGCCGCTCGCTCGTGACTTGACTTCACACTGCGACCGGAGTATTCTCGTGATAGGCCTCAAGAGGCGCGCTCCGACGCATGCTGATCGGCGAGCGGTTTGGACGAGAAACCGCATCCGAGTTGTGAAACCCGGGCGTAGCGATCGGTCATACCGATCAAGACGAAAGCCGATGCGACACCCGGATTACCGGGACCGGTATAGTAAGGACCGCGATCGCTTGGGGCTGATATAGGAATCATACGTAAGGTCGCCTGCTTTTTGGATGATCGAATGGGACCGGCATGAGCCGGTCCCATTATTTTCAAGAAACGGACTTTCAAGCGTCGCGTCGAACAACTGCTCTGCAGGAGCGAGCTTGCTCGATCCGTCGATAAGGAGAATAAGACTCGATGTCAATGTGGGAACCGTTCACCGAACGCGCGCGGCGCAGCATCGTGCTCGCCCAAGAAGAGGCGCAGCGTCTCGGTAACAACTACATCGGCACGGAACACGTCCTGCTCGGGATCATCAGCGAAGGTGAAAGCCTGGCCGCCAAAGTGTTGGAAACGCTTGGGGTCAATCTGGCGAAGGTCCGAGCAGAGGTCGAGGCGATCGTCGGGCGCGGCGGTCAGACGGTTCAGCAGGAGATGGTGTTCACTCCGCGCGCCAAGCGAGTCATCGAGCTGGCTTTCGAAGAGGCGCGGCAGCTCAACCATAACTACATCGGTACCGAGCACCTGCTGCTCGGCTTGATCCGCGAGGGCGAAGGCGTCGCCGCGCGGGTGCTCACGAACCTCGGCGTCGATCCCGCCAAGGTGCGCGTCCAGACGACCTCCTTGCTGGGCGCCGAGAGCCAGTCGCAGAGCAGCGCCAAGGGCAAGAGCAAGACGCCGACGCTCGACGCGTATGGACGCGATCTCACGCAGTTGGCGCGAGAAGGCAAACTCGATCCCGTCATCGGCCGCAACACCGAGATCGAGCGCGTAGTGCAGATCCTGTCGCGGCGCACCAAGAACAATCCGGCGCTCATCGGCGAACCCGGCGTCGGCAAGACGGCGATCGCCGAGGGGCTCGCGCAGCGCGTCATCGCCGACGACGTGCCCGAGCTGCTGCGCGACAAACGGGTCATCACGCTCGACTTGGCTGGGCTCGTGGCGGGCACCAAATACCGCGGCGAGTTCGAGGAACGCATGAAGCGCGTGATGGACGAGATCCGCGGCGCCAGCGGCGAGATCATCCTGTTCATCGACGAGTTGCACACGCTGGTCGGCGCCGGCGCCGCCGAAGGAGCGATCGACGCCAGCAACATCATCAAACCGGCGCTCGCGCGTGGTGAACTACAGTGCATCGGGGCGACGACGCTCAACGAGTTCCGCAAACACATTGAAAAAGATTCCGCGCTCGAGCGCCGATTTCAGTCGATCATGGTCGGCGAGCCGACCGTCGAAGAGACGATCGAGATCCTCAAGGGACTGCGCGATCGTTATGAAGCCCACCATAAAGTGCGCATCACAGACGAATCGTTGGAAGCCGCAGCACGTCTTTCGGCGCGCTACATCACCGACCGATTTTTGCCCGACAAGGCCGTCGACCTGATGGACGAGGCCGCGTCGCGCGTGCGCTTGCAGAGCACCTCCCTGCCGCCGGAGATCCGCGACGTCGAGAACGAGATCCGCAAAGTGAAAGCGGAAAAGGAAGCGGCCATCAAGGCGCAAGAGTTCGAGCGCGCGGCGCAGATCCGCGATCGCGAAGAGAAACTGCGCGCGAAGAAACAGCAGATGGAAGCCGAGTGGGTGGAAAAGCGCAGCCTCAAAGGCGAGACGAACACCGTCGGACCGGAGGAGATCGCGCACATCGTTTCCACCTGGACGCGCATCCCCGTCAGTAAACTCAAAGAAGAAGAGACGGTCAAGCTGCTCAACATGGCCGACGCGCTGCACAAGCGCATCGTCGGACAAGACGAAGCCATCAAGGTCATCTCGCAGGCGATCCGCCGAGCGCGCGCGGGATTGAAGAACCCGAAGCGGCCGATAGGCTCGTTCATCTTTCTTGGCCCGACCGGCGTCGGAAAAACCGAGCTGGCGCGCACGCTGGCGGAATTCATGTTCGACGATGCCGAGTCGATAGTGCGCATCGACATGTCCGAGTACATGGAGAAGTACGCCGTTTCGCGGCTCGTCGGGGCCCCGCCCGGCTACGTCGGCTATGAAGAAGGCGGCCAGCTCACGGAGGCCGTGCGCCGCCGGCCGTACTCGGTCGTGTTGCTCGATGAGATCGAGAAGGCGCATCCCGACGTCTTCAACCTGCTGCTGCAGGTCTTGGAGGACGGCCGCCTTACCGATTCTCAGGGGCGCGTCGTCGATTTCAAAAACAGCGTCGTGATCATGACCAGCAACATCGGCGCGATCGGCCTGCAGCGCAGCACCGACATCGGCTTCCGCCCGATCAAAGAAGAAGGCTCGCCGGCGATCCGCTACGAGAAGATGAAGAACAAAATCCTGGAAGAGGTCAAACACGTCTTCCGGCCCGAGTTCCTCAACCGCGTCGATGAGATCGTCGTGTTCCATCAGCTCGATCTGGATCAGATCAAGCAGATCGTCGCGCTCGAACTGGCAAAGGTCGTCAAAGAACTCGAGAATCAGCACATGACGCTTGAAGCGACGGAAGCCGCCCGCGAGCTGATCGCGAAAGAAGGCTGGGACCCGGCCTTCGGCGCCCGCCCGCTGCGGCGCGCGATCGGCCGATTGGTGGAAGATCCGCTGGCCGAAGAGCTGCTGCGCGGCAACTTCAAGGTCGGCGATCACATTTTGCTGGATGCGCAAGACGGGAAGATGGTGTTCCATAAGGCAGGCGAGCCCCTTCGGCCGCCCGCGCCGGAACCCGCCGCACCCTCGAGCAACTGACGCACCGCGCGGTTGCGGTTCGACTGAAGGTCGATGACTGGCCCGAGCGAAGAGCTCGGGCCTCTTTGATCAGCAAGAATCGGGTGGCCGCGAGCGCGGCGAACCGGCATAATGATCCTATCATGAACGGCGAAGCTTCCCTCAACAACACCGATTACGACCTCATCGCCGCCGCCATCCGCTTCATCGACGCGCACGCCAGCGAGCAGCCGTCACTTGAGCTTGTAGCGGCGCGCCTTCACGTCAGCCCGTTTCATTTTCAGCGGGTGTTCCGTAGATGGGCCGGCATTTCGCCCAAACGCTTCTTGGAGTTCTTGACGCTCGAACACGCCAAGGATGCGCTGGCGCGCTCGAAGAGCGTTCTCGAAACCAGCCTCGAGGTGGGCCTATCGAGCCCGGCGCGGCTTCACGACCACTTCGTCACGTTGGAAGGCGTGACGCCGGGAGAATTCAAGCAGCGCGGCTCAGGTCTCGAGATCCGCTACGGATTCCACCCGAGCCCGTTCGGCCGGATGTTCCTGGCGGCGACGCCGCGCGGCGTCTGCGGTGTGGCGTTCGTCGGGAAGGATGGCGCGATGGAAGCCCTCGCATCGCTGCAGCGCCGCTGGCCGAACGCTGCCTTTGTTGAAGACAGCCAGGCGACGAGCACCGTTGCGGAGGGCATGTTCGCGGGATCGCGGCGCGACGGCGACCCGATCCATCTGACGGTGCGCGGCACGAATTTCCAGATCAGCGTTTGGAAGGCGCTGCTCGACGTCCCGTTCGGCCGCGTCGCGTCGTACGAGCAGATCGCGCAAGCCATCGGCAGGCCGAAGGCGGTGCGTCCGGTCGCGTCGGCGGTCGCCGACAATCCCGCATGCTATTTGATCCCCTGTCACCGCGTCATCCACAATACGGGAGCGATCGGTCAGTACCGCTTTGGCGCCGAGCGTAAGCGCGCCCTGATCGCCTGGGAGGCCGCCATCCAAAGAAGGTAGTGGGACCGGCGCATGCCGGTCCCACTACAAAAATCAACGGAGGCCGGTTTTGCGCGGGCCTCGTATGTTCCGCCCATGACCGTCGAGGCGTGGAGCGCCATTGCCGCGTGGGCGACATTTATCGTCATCGCAGCATCTGCAATCGCGGCCCTCGTGCAGCTTCGCCATCTGCGAACCGGCAATCAGTTGACCGGACTGCTGAGTTTTCTCGAAATGCTTCAGGCCCCGGACACGCGCGATCTGCTCAACTTCGTCAGGCATGATCTTCTGCACAAGTTGAATGACAACGCGTTTGTCGAGAGCCTCGACGAAGTGCCCATCGATCGTCGCACGCATCCCGAGCTTTACGTCTGCCAGCTCTACGAACACATCGGTTCTTATGTCCGAACCGGGCTCATCGACGAACGCACATTCATGATGGCGGCCTGGTACGACGTGCACCTGTATTGGACGCTGCTCGAACCGGTTGTGCGCATCGCCCGTAGACGGCGACCGTACATCTTCGAGAACTTCGAATTTCTCGCGGCAAGCGCCCAGTGGTGGATGAAGGACCACCCGCGTGGTAATTATCCGAAGAAATTTCCGAGGATGGCCCGCTCGTGAACCAACAGACGCTCGGCATCTTGGTCGGCGGCGGGCCGGCACCGGGCATCAACGGCGTCATCGCCTCCGCCACGATCGAAGCCATCAACGAAGGTTTTCGCGTCGTCGGCATCTATGACGGCTATCAATGGCTGGCGCAGGCAGACACGTCGCACGTCGTTGTGCTTTCCATCGAAGACGTCAGCCGCATCCACTGGACCGGGGGCTCGATCCTTCGGACGTCGCGGACAAACCCCGCGCAAGACGATCGCTCTCTTGCGAACTCGGTCAAGGCGCTGCGCGCGCTCGGCATCACGCACCTGTTGTGCATCGGCGGCGACGACACGACGTTCGGCGCGGCGAAGATCGCGGAGTTGGCCGGCGGCGCGGTGCACGTCGCGACCGTGCCGAAGACGATCGACAACGACCTTCCCCTGCCCGACAACATGCCGACGTTCGGTTTTGAGACGGCGCGCGCCGTCGGTGCGAACATCGTCGAGAGCCTCATGGAAGACGCTCGTACCACGACGCGCTGGTATCTCGTCGTCAGCATGGGCCGCAAATCGGGAGCGCTCGCGCTCGGCATCTGCAAAGCGGCAGGCGCGACGCTGGCGATCATTCCGGAAGAATTTCCCGCCGGTGGTCTCGCTCTCGACGAGCTCGCCGACATCCTCATCGGCGCTATGATCAAGCGGCGCGCGATGGATCACGACCACGGCGTGGCGGTGATCGCCGAGGGCGTCGCCGAGCGCCTCGATCCTGCGCAGCTCGCCGGCTTGGAAGGCGCTGCGCGCGACGCCTACGGGCACGTCAGACTGTCCGAAGTCGCACTGGGCGACGTGCTGAAGTCGACCGTTTCGCGGCGTCTCGCGGAACTGCGTCTGAAGGTCACGGTCGTCACGAAAGACATCGGCTACGAACTGCGCTGCGCGAAACCACTGCCGTTCGACGTCGAATATACGCGCACGCTCGGCTACGGTGCGGTGCGCTATCTGCGCGACGGCGGGTCGGGAGCGATGGTTGCGCTGCGCGGCGGAAAAGTCGCGCCGGTGACGCTGCGCGACATGCTCGACCCCGCGACCGGACGCGTCAACGTGCGGCTCGTCGATACGAAGACCGAAAGCTATGAAGTCGGGCGGAAGTACATGATCCGGCTGGACCCGATCGATTTCGAGCAGCCTCGGCTTTCTCGCCTAGCGACGGTCGCTGGTCTTTCCAGCGCCGACTTCATCGATCGGTTTTCGCGAGTGGCCGCCGTCCGCTGAACAAGATCGATGTCGCGCTGCCGTCGCCGCCGCGGTCAGGGGTCGGCGCTTGCAAAGCATGACGGTCGTGCCTGCGCCGCCGACCGCGAACCGGACGACGTCCATCAGCGAGCGCATCATAAAGATGCCGAGTCCGCGCGATCCGCGCTGCTCCCTTGGCACGGGAATCTCTTTGTCATCCGGGTCGAAGCCGCTTCCCAGGTCCTTGACTTCGATCCGCAATCCGTCGTGGTCGAAAGCGCACGCCAGCGCGAAAGATCCGTTGATCACGTGACCGTGCTCGGTCGCATTGTTGCACGCTTCGCCGACCGCCAAGCCGATGTCGAAAACCTCGTCAGGAGCATAGCCGCATTGCGCTGCGAATCGCTCCGCCGCGCGCCGGGCTAGCGCGACGGCTCGGTAGTGGCTGGGGAACCGTAGCCTGGAAGCTTTCAAGAACGCCGACTTTCCGTGCGCGTTCATCGTACCCGAGATTCGCGGCGAGCTAAACGCCGATCGCGACGCTTTCGAGCCCGTTCGTTCCGTAGTAATAGCCGAAGTGGCGAAAATCGCTGAATTCGAACAACGCAAGGTCGGCACGATACCCAGGCAGGAGTGCGCCTGCTCTGCCCTCGAGCCCCAGCGATCGGGCGGCTTGCGTCGTGACGCCCGCGATCGTCTCCGCGGCACTGAGTTTCAAGCGTCGTCGCGCGAGGTGCGCGACGGTCTGCAGCGAGCAGCAAGGGCTGGTTCCCGGATTGAAATCGGTAGCTAAGGCTACCGGCACGCCGTTGTCGATGAGCATGCGAGCGGGGGCCCACCGTTCGAGATCCAGATATTCCGTTGTCGCCGGACACAGCACAGCGATCGTGCCGGCCGCCGCCAGCCGGCGCGCACCGCCGTTGCCGATGAAGTTCAAATGGTCGGCCGATGTGCAGCCCAGCTCGGCGGCCAGCGCGCCGCCGCCGCTGCCGGACAGTTCGTCGGCGTGCAGCCGCAAGCGCATGCCGCGCTGGGCGCAGGCTTGCAGAAATCTGCGGCTCTGCTCGGGTGTGAAGTAGTTGGTCTCGCAAAAGGCATCGGCGAACTTCGCGATGCCCAGATCGGCCACGCGCGGCAGGATCCGTTCGCACAACTCCTCGACGAATGCGTCGTAATCTCGGAATTCCGGCGGCAAGGCGTGCGCGCCGCAAAAAGTGGGAACGACGTGCGGCAGATCGTCGCGCGCATCCAGAGCCGCCATCGCGCGTAGCATGAGCGCCTCGCCCTGGGCGGTCAGGGTGTAGCCGCTCTTCATCTCGGCGGTCGTCGTACCATGGGAGAGCATGATGGCGAGATGACGCGCGCCGAGAACGACAAGTCCGTCGAGGTCGCACTTGCGCGTTTGTTCGACCGTGTAGCGGATGCCCAACGGCGGCGTCTCGCCGGCCGCGAGCGCCTCGAAGTCGGCGACGCGGTCGCCGGCGAACAACGCGTGCGTGTGCGCATCGACAAGCCCCGGCATGAGCACGCGACCGGCCGCGTTGACCTCCTCGAATTGCGAACCTGCTCGCGAAGCAACTTCGCGCAGCGCGTCGGCGCACTGCGCTCGCGATCCAGCCGCCTCGATTCGTCCGTCTGCTACGACGACTCCGCCGCCGGAGACAACGCCGAGATCCTCGTCGGTGACGCTTGCGAAGCCCGTCGTCTTGCGTGCCTGCGGTCCGAGCGTCACGAGCGTAGCGCTGTGGACCGCGTAGTTCGGCGTATGCGCGAGCGGCTTCACCACGTGATCTGTGCGGGGTCGATCGACGCTAAGCGCAGGTAATAGGCAGCCGAATCGGCGATCGCGGCGAGCGGCGCCAGGCCGACGAGTTCGCAGTTGCGGATCGCCGCGCCGGACGCGCCAGCTTCTCGTCGCACGAGCTCGATGACCCGATACAGGGCGGCCCCGCGAAAATCGGTGATGTTCATCGAGACCTGCACGACGTTGTCCGCAATCGCGAAACCCTTGGCTTGGATGCCGGCCAGCCCGCCGCTGCTTGCCCGGAGTCCGGCCGCAATTCGCTCCGCGACGTTCACGTCCGACGTCGCCAGGTTGATGTTGAACGCGATCAGGAAGTCGCGCGCGCCGACCGCCACGATCCCGGCGCTCGGATGCAGCGCAGGTTCCCCCACGTCCGGGTGCCGAGCCGGCTGCTTGACGCCCTCCAGCAATCCTTCGAACTCGCCCTTGCGCACGTCCGGCAACCGGCGCCGCTCGGGCCTCGTGGCGGCGAGCCCGTAAAAATACGACGGCAGCCCGAAGCGCCGCCACAGCTCTTGGGCGCAGCTCCGCGCCAGTCTGATCGCCTCGTCCATCGACGCGTCGCCGAGCGGAATGAACGGGATGACGTCGACTGCGCCCATGCGCGGGTGTTCGCCCTTGTGCGTGCGCAGATCGATGCGTTCGACCGCAGCACCCGCGATGCGAACGGCGGCTTCGAGCACGCCCTCGCCGCTGCCGATGAGCGTATAGACGGATCTATTGTGTGCTGCGTCGGTTTGGGTATCGACGAGCACCACGTCCGCGCCATCGACGGCGATCTTGCCGATCGCATCGACGACGTCGGCACGGCGTCCTTCAGAGATGTTCGGAACGCATTCAAAGATGGTGGCCATCCTCGATTTGAGTTTGGGACGCCGCGTTTCGATTCCCGCCCCGTCGCGGTTTGCAGCGACGCGCATTCATGCGCGCTCGTGCAGTGGTTCGAGCGCAGGTCGATGACCGGCCGAGTGCAGCGGTTCGAGCGCAGGTCGATGACCGGCCGAGGTGCAGCGGTTCGAGCGCAGGTCGATGATCGGCCGACGTGCAGCGGTTCGAGCGCAGGTCGATGACCGGCCGACGTGCAGCGGTTCGAGCGCAGGTCGATGACCGGCCGACGTGCAGCGGTTCGACCGCAGGTCGATGACCGGCCGAGTGCAGTGGTTCGAGCGCAGGTCGATGACCGGCCGAGTGCAGCGGTTCGAGCGCAGGTCAATGACCGGCCGACGTGCAGCGGTTCGACCGCAGGTCGATGACCGGCCGACCGAAGGTCGAGCCGTCCGGCGAATCGTATTTGACCGCGCATGGCTATACTGGAGTCGCGCGTCGACACGTCGTCGAACGAATTCTCCGACAACCGCGACCACAGCATACGATTGCTCGACGAACTGCGGCAGCGGACCCAACTCGTCTCGCAGGGCGGCGGAGCCGATGCGATGGCCAAGCACGTGGCGCGGCACAAACTGCCGGCTCGGCAGCGCATCGAGCGCCTGCTGGACCCGGGAACCCCGTTCCTGGAGTTCTCCGCGCTCGCGGCGTGGGAGATGTACAAGAACGAAGCGCCGAGCGCCGGCATCGTGACGGGCATTGGCGTCGTCGAGGGCGTCGAATGCGTGGTGATCGCCAACGACGCCACGGTCAAGGGCGGCACGTATTTCCCGATGACCGTGAAAAAGCATTTGCGCGCGCAGGAGATCGCCGAACAGGACCATCTGCCGTGCGTCTATCTGGTCGATTCGGGCGGCGCGTTCTTGCCGCTGCAGGACCAAGTCTTCCCGGACCGCGAGCACTTTGGCCGGATTTTCTACAACCAAGCGCGCATGTCGAGCAAGGGCATTCCTCAGATCGCGGCGGTGATGGGATCGTGCACCGCGGGCGGAGCGTACGTGCCGGCGATGTCCGACGAGACGGTCATCGTCAAAGGCCAAGGCACGATCTTTTTGGGCGGCCCGCCGCTGGTCAAAGCGGCGACCGGCGAAGTCGTCAGTGCAGAAGCGCTGGGAGGCGCCGACGTGCACGCGCGCGTCTCCGGCGTCACCGATCATTACGCGCTTTCCGACGAACACGCGCTCGCGATGTGCCGTGAGATCGTCGCGCACCTGAACCGGTGCAAACGGGTGCCGTGGCTCGTCGAGGAGCCGCGGCCGCCGAAACACGATCCATCAGAGATCTATGGCATCGTGCAGCGCGACTGGCGCAAGTCGTACGACGTGCGCGAGATCATCGCGCGCCTCGTCGACGCGAGTGACTTCCACGAATTCAAGGCGCTCTACGGCGAGACGCTGGTGTGCGGCTTCGCCCACATCGAGGGTCATCCAGTCGGCATCTTGGCCAACGCGGGAATTCTGTTTTCCGAAAGCGCGCTGAAGGCGACGCATTTCATCGAACTGTGCTGCCAGCGCGGCGTCCCGCTCGTTTTCCTTCAGAACATCACCGGCTTCATGGTGGGAAAGAAGTATGAGGAGGGCGGCATCGCCAAAGATGGCGCCAAAATGGTGATGGCGGTCGCGAACGCCCAAGTGCCGAAGTTTACCGTCATCATCGGAGGATCGTTCGGCGCCGGCAACTACGGCATGTGCGGACGAGCGTATTCGCCGCGTCAACTCTGGATGTGGCCGAATGCGCGCATCTCCGTCATGGGCGGCGCGCAGGCTGCGAGCGTATTGTTGACGGTGCGGCTCGAAGCGCTGGAAAAGCAGCACAAGACGATGAGCCACGACGAACGCGAAGCCTTCACGCGCCCGATCCTCGAACGCTATGAGGCCGAGGGCAGTCCGTACTACAGCACGGCGCGGCTGTGGGATGACGGCATCATCGACCCGGCCGACACGCGCGCGGTGCTCGCTCTCGGCATCTCCGCCGCGGCGAACGGGCCGCTGCCTCCGACCAGATTCGGCGTCTTCAGAATGTAGCTCGCGAACGACGTTCGCCGCAGCTTCCTCAAGCGAAGCTCGGGCGAGGAAGGTAGAGAACCAATGCCCGATTCCATCATCGTCGAACGCGGCGCGGTGACGCGGGTGCGCCTCAACCGGCCCCAAGTCCGCAACGCGCTCGATCAGCCGACCATCGCCGCGCTCGCCGAGACGTTTCACGCGATCGCCGACGAGGAGAACGTTCGCGCCGTGCTGCTGTCGGGCGAGGGTAAAGCGTTTTGCGGCGGCGCGGACATCGGCTACATGCGCGCGAGCTTGGACTGGGGCCACAAAGAGAACGAGCGCGACGCGCTCGCCCTATCGGATATGTTCCGCGCCATCGACGATTGCCCGGCGCCCGTGCTCGCGATCGTGCACGGCGCGTGTCTCGGCGGCGGCATCGGCCTCATCGCGGTCTGCGATATCGTCGCCGCCGCTGACGACGCGCTCTTCGGGTTCACGGAAGCGAAGTTGGGGATCGTTCCGGCCGTCATCTCACCCTTCGTCGTGCGCAAGATCGGGCAGAGCCATGCGCGCGCGCTCTTTCCGACCGCCGAGCGTTTCGGCGCCGAGCGAGCGCTGCGCATCGGACTGATCCACGCGATCGCGCCGCTCGCCGGCCTCGAAGGCGCCGCGCAGAAGATCGTTGACGAATTATCAAGCAGCGGCCCGCAAGCCGCGCGCGTTGCAAAAAAGATCGCCCGCACCGTCGGAAGCCTGCCGCCGGACGACGCCCGGACGTGGACCGCGGCGCGCATCGCAGACCGTCGGGCGAGCGGCGAAGGCCAGGAAGGCTTGCGCGCGTTTCTCGAAAAGCGCAAGCCGACGTGGCGCTAAACATTCCATTCGGCTGCGTCCTCATCGCGAACCGGGGCGAGATCGCGCTGCGGATCGCGCGTACGTGCCGCGCCATGGGCATCCGCACCGTCGCGGTGTATTCCGACGCGGACGCCGGCGCGCCGCACGCCCGCGCCTGCGACCTTGCGATCCGCATCGGGCCGCCGCCCGTGCGAGACTCCTATCTGAGGATCGAGGCGATCGTCGAGGCGGCCCAAAGCGTCGGCGCGCAAGCCATCCACCCGGGCTACGGCTTTCTCTCGGAAAATGCGGCGTTCGCCGAAGCTTGCGCTGCGGCCGGCATCGCGTTCGTCGGACCGCCGCCGGCCGCGATGCGCGTCATGGGAGACAAGATCGCAGCGAAAAAGACGGTCGAAGCGGCGGGCGTGCCCACCGTTGCAGGTTACCTCGGCGGCGAGCAATCGATCGCGGCGCTTACCGAACAGGCGAAGCGCATCGGGCTGCCGATTCTCGTCAAAGCAGCCGCCGGCGGCGGCGGCAAGGGCATGCGGCTGGTGACGGAAGGCGGCGCGTTCGCCGACTCGGCGGCGGCGGCAAAACGCGAGGCGCAGGCCGCGTTCGGCGACGATACGGTCTTCCTCGAGAGATTCCTAAGCAAACCGCGCCACATCGAAATCCAGATCCTCGCGGACGCACACGGCCGTTGCATCTCGCTCGGCGAGCGGGAATGCTCGATCCAGCGGCGCCATCAAAAAGTGTTGGAAGAGACTCCTTCGACGGCGGTCTCGCCTGCGCTGCGCGAACAGCTGGGACACGCTGCGGTGCGCGCCGCGAGCGCCGTCGGCTACAGGAATGCCGGCACGGTGGAGTTCATGCTCGACGCCTCTGGCGCGTTTTACTTTCTCGAGATGAACACCCGGCTGCAGGTCGAGCACCCAATCACCGAACTCGTCACCGGCGTGGACCTCGTCCGCGCGCAGCTATTGATCGCGGCCGGGCACGATCTGCCGCTGCGAGGCGAGGACGCATCGCCGCGCGGTCATGCGATCGAAGTTCGCATCTATGCGGAAGATGCCGAAAACGACTTCCTGCCGTCGACCGGCCGCATCACGCATTTCGAACTTCCCGAAGGTCCAGGCATACGCAACGATGCGGGCGTCGAGACGGGCAGCATCGTCACCGCCGACTACGATCCGATGCTCGCGAAGCTGATCGTCTACGATCGAACTCGCGATGCGGCGATCGAGCGCCTAAAGGCTGCGCTCGATGAGTATCTGGTCGGCGGCGTCACCACAAACATCCCGTTCCTGCGATGGATCGCCGGCCATCCGGCATTTGCCGCCGGCGCGACCACGACGGCCTTCATCGCAGACCACTTCCGGCCCGAGCAGCTTCGCGATCAGGCGGACGGCGAGCGCGCGCTCTTGGCGGCCGCGGCGGCTTGGGCGGCGCTCGACGACGAGGAAAGCGTGGATCCGTGGCGCCGCCTGGGGGCGTGGCGCCACAGCAGCAGTTCGCGGCAGGTCACGTTCGGCTCGCACCCCGACAAAAGCATTGCGGTATGGAGAGCGCGCGACAGCGGCGCATGGCATGCGAGCTTCGGTCGCCAGGAGGCGATCGTCGAGGAACGCGGCAACGGTATTTTCGAATTGCGAAGCGACCGCATGCGGGAGAGGTTTGCGGCTTGGAGGCGCGCAGCGAGCGTCGTCGTGAGCCTGGCCGGACGGCCGCGGGAATTCGCGATCGCCCGACCGCCGAGCTTGGCCGATGCGGCGCGCGGCGGCGCCCACGATGGCCGGTCAGCGGCGGGAGTCGTGCAAGCTCCGATGAGCGGCACGATCGTCAAAGTCGACGTCCGAAGAGGCGATGCGGTCCGTGCGCGGCAGGTGCTGGTGGTGATGGAAGCCATGAAGATGGAGCACGCGATCGTCGCGCCCTACGACGGCGTCGTGAAGACGGTGCGGGCGAAGGCCGGCGGCACCGCGAACTCGGGCGACGCGCTCATCGAGATCGAGCCCGCGTAAGCGATGGCCAAACTGTTCGAAGTATTGCCGAAACGCGTGACCGTCGTCGAAGTCGGACCGCGTGACGGATTGCAGAACGAAAGCGTCGCGATCCCGACCTCGACGAAAGTGCGGTTCATCGATGCGCTGTCATCGGCCGCGCTGCCCGTCATCGAGGCGACGTCGTTCGTCAGCCCGAAGGCGATTCCGCAGCTCGCCGATGCTGACGATGTCATGCGGCGGATCGAACGCAAGCCGGGCATTCGTTATCCCGTGCTCGTGCCGAACGAACGCGGCTTCGAGCGGGCGCTTGAGGCCCACGTCCACGAAATCGCCGTGTTCACGGCAGCCTCGGAGACGTTTAACAGACACAACATCAACGCGACCATCGACGAATCGATCGGGCGCTTTGCGCCGGTCGTCCAACGCGCGCTCGATGCGAAGATGCGGGTTCGCGGTTACGTTTCGACCGCGTTCGTCTGCCCGTACGAAGGCGTCATCGCGCCGGCGCGGGCGATCGAGGTCGTGGAGCGCCTGCTCGCGCTGGGCATCGACGAGGTCAGCATCGGCGACACGATCGGCGCCGCCACGCCGAATCAAGTCGTCGATCTTTGCGAGCTGCTCTTCAAGAGCGTCGAAGTCGGCCGGGTCGCGATGCACTTCCACGACACGCGCGGCACCGCGCTCGCCAACGTCGTCGCGGCGTTGGAGATGGGCATCGCGATTTTCGATTCATCTGCCGGCGGGCTCGGCGGCTGCCCCTACGCTCCCGGCGCGAGCGGCAACCTCGCGACCGAAGATCTCATCTATCTGCTGCATGGCATGGGCATCGAAACGGGCATCTCGCTTGACGGCGTCGTCAAAGCGACGGCGCTGATCGCAGGTGCGCTCGACCACACGCCGACGAGCCGCTACTACCAGGCCCACCTGCGCTCGACGTTGTAGCGGTCGAGCGTGCTCGACCCGCTTTGACTCGAGCTTCGCTCGGGAAAGCCTCGGCGAACTTCGTTTGCAAGCTACAAAATCGGCGGCACGTCCCACAGCACGAGTTCGCCGCTGCCGGAAATCTCGAGATCGGGCGTTCCGGCGACCCTGACCGCGTCGCCGTTTCCGAGAGCCTCGCCGTTCGCCGCTACCTGACCCTCGGCAACGAACAGAAAGCCCAAGCGACCGGGCGCAAACACGTGCGACACTTTGCCCTGCTCGATCCGCGAGACGTAGAATGACGCGTCTTGACCGAGAACGATCGGCGCACGCGGGCCCGCAGCGCCGCTTGCAACGGGAAGCCAGACGTCGAGCCGCTCCTCGACGGAAAACTCCTTTTGTCCATACGCGGGCGGCGCCCCCGAACGCTGCGCCAGCACCCACATCTGTACCAGCCGGAGATCGTTCTCGTTGGAATGGTTGAACTCGGAATGCCGAATGCCGGTGCCGGCGCTCATGTACTGCACGCCGCCCGGCCCGACGACGCCGCGGTTGGCCATGCTGTCGGCGTGTTCGAGCTCGCCGCGAAGCACGTACGTCACGATCTCCATATCTTTATGCGGATGCTCGGGAAATCCGGCGCCGGCCAACACGGTGTCGTCGTTGAACACGCGCAGCGCCCCCCAGTGGAGATTCGCCGGATCGTAATAGTCGGCGAAGCTGAACGAGTGATAGGTCTTCAGCCAACCGTGATCTGCGAAGTAGCGCTCGCCGCTGCGCTGGATGGAAAACGTCGGCGACGTGATCGCCATGAGCTCACCTCATCTAAAGGCGCCAGTCGATGCCGAAACGGTCGGCGGCGTTCTGCGCTTCGGCGTAACCGGCGTCCGCATGACGCACGATGCCGATGCCCGGATCGGTCGTCAGCACGCGCGATAGCCGCGCGGACGCATCTTCGGAGCCGTCCGCCACCACCACCATGCCGGCGTGGATCGAGTAGCCGATGCCGACGCCGCCGCCGTGATGGACGCTCACCCAATGGGCTCCGCCGACCGCGTTGATGAGCGCGTTGAGGATGGGCCAGTCGGCGATCGCATCGGAGCCGTCGAGCATCGCTTCCGTCTCGCGATTGGGCGATGCGACCGAACCGGTGTCGAGATGATCGCGGCCGATGACGATGGGCGCCTTGAGCGATCCGCGGCGCACCATATCGTTCGCCAGCAGACCGAAGGTGCGGCGTTCGCCGTAGCCGAGCCAGCAGATGCGCGCCGGCAAGCCTTGGAATTGAACGCGCTCGCGCGCGATGGTGATCCACCGCCGGAGATGTTCGTTGTCCGGAAACGTCTCGAGCAGCGCATCGTCAAGAGCCGCGATGTCCGATGCTTCGCCTGACAGCGCGGCCCAGCGAAACGGGCCTTTGCCAACGCAGAAGAGCGGCCGGATGAACGCCGGCGTGAATCCGGGAAAGGCGAACGCATCGCGTACCCCTGCGGCTTTTGCCTGTGCGCGGATGTTGTTGCCGTAGTCGAAGACGATCGCACCGCGCTTTTGGAATTCCAACATCGCGCTCACGTGCCGAGCGATGGATTCCAGCGAGCGCCGTTCGTACTGCTCGGGATCGGTTGCGCGCAGCTCTTGCGCGCCTTCCAACGACAGCCCGGCGGGTATGTAGCCGTTCAAGAGATCGTGCGCCGACGTCTGATCCGTGACGATGTCGATCGCAGAATTGCGGTTCAGGATCTCGGGGAACACGTCGGCGGCGTTGCCGAGCAGGCCGATGGACAGCGCACGCCCGTCGCGCGCGGCGGCTTGCGCGGCGGCGAGCGCCTCGTCGACCGTATCGGCGGACGCGTCGAGATAACCGGTCTCGATCCGGCGGCGGATGTGCTCGGGATCGATCTCGACGACGATCGCGACCCCTTCATTCACCGTCACCGCCAGCGGTTGCGCCCCACCCATCCCACCGAGACCGGCCGTCAGCACGATGCGTCCCTTCAACGATCCGCCGAAATGGATATCTGCCGCGGCGGCCAGCGTCTCGTACGTCCCCTGCAGGATGCCTTGCGTGCCGATGTAGATCCACGAGCCGGCGGTCATCTGGCCGTACATCGTCAACCCTTGAGCTTCCAACTCGCGAAACGTCTCCCAGGTCGCCCACTTTGGGACGAGCATCGCGTTGGAGATCAGAACGCGCGGCGCTCCTTCGTGCGTTTGGAAGACCGCGACCGGCTTGCCGGATTGCACGAGCAGGGTTTCGTCGTTGCGGAGCCGCTGCAGCGTCCGCACGATGGCGTCGAACGCCGGCCACGAGCGCGCTGCCTTTCCGCTGCCGCCGTAGACGACGAGATCCTGCGGCCGCTCCGCGACTGCCGGATCGAGATTGTTCATCAACATGCGCATCGCGGCTTCTTGTCCCCAGCCGTGACAGGTGCGCTGCGGGCCGCGCGGCGCCCTTACGGTGCGCGGCGTCGATTGAACGCTCACAGCGCTCCCAACTCCGACTCGACGGCGCGCACGAGTTCGCCGCTGGCCACGAGCCGGCGCGCCGCCGCGATGTCGGTGCTGATCTGGCGGTCGCGATCGAGATGCCCGACGCGCGATCGCACGACCTCGTGCGCGATCGCCGTGCCTTCGCCGAAGACAAGCGGCTTTCGAAAATCTAGCGCTTGAGCCGCTTCGAGGAGCTCTATCGCGATCACGTTCTCCGCGTTTTCAAGCACCTGCGCGCATTTGCGCGCGGCGATCGTGCCCATGCTGTTGTGATCTTCCTGGCCGGCGGCGGTCGGAATCGAGTCCGCGGAAGCGGGGTGCGCTAGTACCTTGGATTCCGACACGAGCGCCGCCGCGGTGTATTGCGCGAGCATATAGCCGTTATGCAGTCCGTGATGCTCGCTCAGCACCGGCGGCAATCCTTCGGCTCCGTCGAGCAGTTTAAAGCTGCGGCGCTCGGAGATGGAAGCAAGCTCGGTCAGTGCGATGCATAAATAGTCCATCGCCAAGGCCACGGGTTCGCCGTGAAAGTTGCCTCCGCCCAAAAACTCGCCGTCTTCGGGAAACGCGATCGGATTGTCGGTCACCGAATTCACTTCGATATGCAGCGTGTTCTCCACAAAGCGCAGCGTGTCGCGCACCGCTCCATGCACAACGGGCATGCAGCGGAACGAATACGGGTCTTGCACGCGATCGCAGCCCTCGTGCGAGGCGACGACGGCCGAATCGCGCAGCAAGCGTCGGACGTTCGCGCCCACCTGCGATTGTCCGACGTGCGGCCGGAGCGCGTTCAGTCTTTCGTCGCAGGCGACCACCGAGCCCAAGTACGCTTCGAGGCTCATCGACCCGGCGATATCGGCCGCTTTGCAAAGGTTCAGCGACCGGACCGCAGTCAGCACGCCGATCGCCGTCATGATCTGCGTGCCGTTGATCAAAGAGATGCCTTCCTTGAAAGAAAGCGCAAGCGGCTCGAGTCCCGCAGCAGCGAGCGCCTGGGCGCCGGACATGCGCTTGCCTGAATGCCAGGCCTCGCCTTCGCCGACGAGGACGAGCGCCATGTGCGCGAGCGGCGCGAGATCACCCGACGATCCGACCGACCCCTGGGCGGGAATGATTGGCGTGACGCCGCGATTCAACAGTTCGAGCAACAATTCGACGAGCTCGATGCGCACGCCGGAATTGCCGCGCGACAGCGAATGAGCGCGAAGCAAAACGCTCGCGCGCGCGGCGTCCTGCGGCAGCGGTTCGCCGACTCCCGCGGCGTGGCTGCGGATGAGGTTCAGCTGCAGCTGCAGCGCGTCTAAAGCGGGCACCCTGACGCTTTTCAGCCGACCGAAGCCGGTGGTCACGCCGTAGACTCGCGCCTCGGACTCCACCACGCGCTCGACGAGCGCGCGGGCGGCGCGCATCGCCGGACGCATCCGGTCGTCGAGTTGAACGCGCAATCCCGCGCAGGCGACGTCGTACACGAGCGGCAGAGTCAAATTCGCTCCGTCGATCGATGCGACGGCGGTCGTGGACATATCGTTCGGCCGTTCGCTGCGCCGGTCGCGCCATCCGCTTCCGACGCATGTCGGCGGCAAAAACGCAAGGTCGAAAATGCGCCGGAATCAAACGCCGCAGTGTGATGTCGGCCGCCGGTCCGCTGCAGATCGCGATTGACGGTCCGGTGGCATCCGGCAAGAGCACGGTCGCGCGGTTGCTGGCGCTACGGATCGGTTGCCTGTTCCTCGACACCGGCGCACTCTATCGCGCGGTCGCACTCTCGGCGCTGGAACACGGCGTCACGCCCGATGACGAAGCCGCTGTGAGCGAGTTGTTGGAAGCAGAGCCGCCCGAGATCAGCGCGGATGCCGCGGCGGAGTTGGGTTATCGTCTCCGTATCGGCGGCCGCAGCGTGGCAGGCGAGTTGTTTGCGCCCGCCGTCTCCCGCGCCGTGTCCGCCGTAGCAGCCATGCCTTTGGTGCGCAAGCGTCTGTTGACCGTTCAGCGCGATTTCGCCGGCGACCGAACCGTCATCATGGCCGGTCGAGACATCGGCTCGGTCGTCCTGCCCGACGCCTCGCTAAAGTTCTTTCTCACCGCGAGCCTCGATTCGCGGGTGGACCGCCGGTTTGCCGAACTGCGCACATTAGGCGTCGAAATCGATCGACAGACGCTGCGCGATGAGATCGAGCGGCGCGACGAACGAGACCGTCACCGCGCCGCTTCGCCGCTGGTCAAAGTGCCCGATGCCATCGAAATCGATACCTCGCTGATGAGCGTGGATCAAGTGGTCGGCGAGCTGCAGCGCATCGTCGCGGCGCGCTCGGACCGTTCGTGATGACGCTCTACGAACTGACCAAAGCCGTGCTGCGCGTCGTCACCCGACCGGCGTTCGCCGTGACGGTTGAAGGCGAAGCCAACGTGCCGTCGAGCGGCGGTCTCGTCGTGGCTGCGAACCACCGCTCGTACCTTGATCCGCCGCTGCTTGGGACCTGGTTTCCGCGCACGATCCACTACATGGCGAAGCGCGAGCTGTTCGCGATCCCCGTGCTCGGACCGTTGATCGCCGCGGTACACGCGTTTCCTGTGGAGCGCGAGAAGTCCGACCTGGGATCCGTGCGCCGCGCGCTGCGCGTAATAAAGGAAGGCGGCGCGGTGGGTATATTCCCAGAAGGGACTCGCAATATCGCCGGAGATGCGAAGGCGAAGGGCGGCGCCGTGCTGCTCGCGGCGCTCGCGCGGTGTCCGCTCGTGCCGGTGGCGCTGGTCGGGACGCAGCACGCGATCCGCCGGCTGCGCGGCAGCCGTGTGCGCGTGATCATCGGCGAACCCATCGTATTCCAGGGAAGCGAAAACAAACCAACGAAAGCCGAATTAGCGCAGTGGACGGAACGCGTTTCGAAAACCATCGCTGATCTGGCAAAGGGGCCGTAAACAGGTGCAAATCCTCAAAGCGAAGACGCAAGGTTTCTGTTTCGGCGTCGAGCTTACGTACAAGGCCGCGCTAGCAGAAACCGCTCAAGCCGACGACGTCCACACGATGGGCAATATCGTCCACAACCCCGTGATCGTGGAAGAGCTCGAGAAGAAAGGACTCAAAAACGTCGACTCGCTCGACGACATCGGCCAGGGAACGCTCTTCGTGAGGGCGCACGGCCTGCCGCCGAAGACGCTTGAGGAGGCGCAAGCGAAAGGACTGAAAGTCGTCGACGCGACCTGCCCGATGGTCACCCGCACGCAGAAGCTGGCGCACAAGCTGACCGAAGAGGGTCGAACGGTCGTCGTTCTCGGCGATCCGAATCATCCTGAAGTCAAAGGCATCGCCGGTCACGCGCCGGGCTGCGTGATCCTCAACGAATGGCCCGAAGATGAGACCCAGATCCGGCGTCTGCGGCGAATCGCTATCGTCTCGCAGAGCACGCTCAACCAAGCGAGATTCCGCGAACTGGTCGGCAAAATCACGGCGATCAACTACGAGACACGCGTCTACAACACGATCTGCCCGGACACACAAGGCCGCCAATTATCGGCGCTCGAGCTCGCGAAGGAAGTCGACACGCTCATCGTGATCGGCGGGCGCAAATCCGCGAACACGCGTCATCTCGCTGAGATCGCCGAAAATGAAGGCGCGAAAGCACATCTCGTGGAGAATGCGGAAGAGCTCGACCGGCAGTGGTTTCGCGGCGAGGAACGAGTGGGCGTTGCGACCGGCGCATCGACGCCTGGCTTTCTGGCGGACGAGATCATCCAGCGTCTGCTCGACTGGTTTCCAGAAGCAGAACTCGTAGCAGCGTGATGTAGCGGGCCGGCGCACGCCCACCGCAACGTGATTTGAAGGTTCGGCCCGTGGGGCCGCGAGAACCGACCGATCAGTGGCAAAACGGGCTGCCGGCACTCCGGTAGAGAAAAAGTCCCAGGGGAATGCGTCTGCTCCGACTTCGCTCGCACCGGCGAGCGGACGGTTCGGCGCGCCGCTCGAGCGCCGGGAATGGCTGACGCTGGGGATCATCTTGTTCGCCGGCCTGCTCCTGCGCCTGGCGTTCATGCCGATGCTCGGCCACGCGACGGATATCGGCACGTTCGAAGCGTGGATGGCCGACCTGGCCAAGCAGGGCACGAAAGCGTTCTACTCCGCGACGAATTTCGTCGACTATCCGCCGGGCTACATGCTCATCCTGTGGCTGTTCGGCCAGATCTACCGCGCAATCGTCGCCGCCAACGGCGCCATCGACGGCACGACCTTCATGATGCTCATCAAGTCGCCGGCCGTCCTCGCGGATCTCGGCATCGCATACCTGACGTATCTGATCGCACGGCGGACCTGGACCTCGGGTCAGGCGTTTATCGCCGCTGGCATCATCGCGTTCAACCCGGCGATTTGGTTCGTCTCGGCGTACTGGGGTCAAGCCGACTCCGTCGCCGCCGTGTTCATGGTTTGGGCGCTGTATCTGGCGTTGACCGACCGCTTCGAGTGGGCGTGGGTGGCGCTTTCGGTGGCGGTATTGATCAAACCGCAACCGCTCGTCGTGGCGCCGCTGCTGCTGTTCTGGCAGGTGCGGCGGCAAGGCTGGACGTGGCGAATCGCGTTGATTCCGCTCATCGCGCTCGCCGTCGCGTACGTCGGCTCGCTGCCGTTTTCGCCGACGAACGATCCGCCCGGCGTCTGGGTCTGGCTGTACGACCGCTATCATACCGGCACGCAAGTGTATCCGTACAACTCCGCAAACGCGTTCAATCTCTATTCGATCGCGCGCGACATGTGGCAATCGGACACGGCGACGATCATCGGCGTCCATCAGTGGGTCTTCGGGGTGTTGCTGTTCATCGCGTTCGCGGTCGCGGTCACGATGCGTCAGTGGAGATTGACCGCGCCGGCGCTATCGCCTGCGTTGCGCGAGCGGGCCATGTACCTGGCGTGGTTCTTGCTGCCGCTCGGCCTCTTCATGTTGACCACTCGCATGCACGAACGCTACATGTTCTCAGCCCTAGCGCTCGCGCCGCTCGTCTGGAACGTCAGCCGGACGCAGCGGGTCAGCATCCTGATCCTGTCCGCTACGTTCATGACCAACCTCGTTTACGCATTGGCATACTTGAAGACGCCGAGCGCGGACCTCAATCCGCTCTTGGTCCACTCGGTTTCGTTCGTGAACGTGCTTGTGCTGTTCGTGCTCGCCGGCGCGTACCTGATCGAAGAGATGGGAACGGCGGTCGAACGCAGGCTCACGGGCGTGTCGGCGGCGGCCGACGGCAAACCCGCAGCTCAGCGAGCGGCGCCGTCTCGCGCGCCGCTCGCGACCGAAGGGCTGCTCGGCTTGACGCGCTGGGATTATCTCATCGTCCTTGGGTTGACCGGCTTGAGCGGCCTGCTGCTCTTCTACCGGCTCGGCGTTCCCAACTCGCGCATCTTCGACGAAGTCTATTTCGCGCGCGCGGCGGAAGAATATCTCAAGGCGCTCCCGCAGTTCGAATGGACGCATCCGCCGCTCACCAAACTGCTGATGGCGGCCTCGGCGGGAATTTTCCGTCAACTGCCCGATCCGCTCAACGCGCGCACGGCCAGCGCCACGTTCGGCATGCTCAGCATTCCGCTGCTCTACGCGTTCGCGAAACGGCTTTTCTCGTCGACAAAGGCCTCTGTGCTGGCGGTCTTTTTGCTGCTCACCAGCGGCTACTGGTACGTCCAGTCCCGCATCGCCACGCCGGAAATCTTCATCGCGTTCTTCTCGCTCGCCACGCTGTATTGCTTTTATCGCCTGGTCATCTCGTCGCAGATCGTGCGCCGCGCAACCGGCGGGCCGGTGATGACCGCCGCCGCGATCCTGTATCCGCTGCTGTTCGTCGTCTCGCTCGCTTTTTCGCTGTTCGTCTTCAGCTACGACGCGAATGACCTGCCCAATCGCTATCGCGTGTTCGTCATACCGATCTTCTTCGCGATCCTGTCGGTCTACAGCGCGATGCGCGCATACAGACTCGCGACCGGTCGACCGAAGGGAGAGATCTTCCCGGACGGCACGCGAGTTGAAGGGTCGTACGCCGCGTTCGCAAGCGGCGAGCGGATGCCGCTCCGATCCGCAGCCGCCATCGATGGCGGCGGAAAGACGACCTGGGCAGCCGATTCGGCACAGACCTCGAGTTTTGACGCGACCGTGACGTGGAATTCGGACGGAACGATCGCGGCGACCATCAAGGGCCGGCCTCGACGCGATCGACAGCGCTGGCTGGTATGGTTCGTGTTGGCCGCGGTCGCCGTGGCGTGTCTGGTCGACAGCAAGTGGGAAGGCGTCATGGGGCTAGTCGCGCTGTGGTTCGCCGCGACGTTCGTGGCGGCTCAGCGCTGGCTGCCGCAGCTATTCGAAATGGCCGGCGCCAAGCGCAGCGGGCCCGCGCGCTTCGCGTGGGGCAATCCGTGGGGCGTCCGCTGGACGCTGTTCATCGCAACCTCGATCGCGATTTCAATCGTCGTTTATCTCGTGTCGTACATCCAGTTCTTCCACACCGGCGACAGCCACGTGGTCTCGGGGCACGGCTGGAGCGCCCTTTGGGACCTGCAAAAGCAGATGTACTGGTACCATCACAATCTGCGCGCAACGCATCCCTACAGTTCCCAGTGGTGGACGTGGCCCCTTGAGTTACGACCGGTATCGTATTACTTCCAGGGTTTCGGTCCGCCGGGGAACGTGGATGCGGTCGTCGCCGAGGTGCTCGCATTGCCGAACCCGGTCGTGTGGCTGATGGGGCTGATCACGGTGCCGTTCGCCGCTGTCTACGCTTGGCGCGAGCGCCACAAAGGCGTCATGTTGCTCGTGGTGGCCTACGTGCTTCAGTGGCTGCCGTGGGCGCTGTCTCCGCGCATCGACTTCGAATACAATTTTTATCCGAACCTCGGGATCATCTGCCTTTGCTCGGCATACGTGCTGAAGAAGTGGTGGAGCCCCGCGCCGGATGTGGTCGGAGAACAAGCCGCGTCGATCACCAAGGGCAACCGGGCACTGATCGCGATCTACCTCGTCGCGTGTGCGGTCGCGTTCGCTTATTTCTTCCCGATCTTGAGCGCGATTCACATCCCGTATTCCGCCTGGATGGAGCGCATGTGGATCCCGATCGGCCCGCCGCATCACGTCGGTTGGATCTAACGTCGTCGTGACCGCGCTATCGGTATTCTTCCCAGCGTTCAACGAGGAAGGCATCATCGGCAAAACGGTGCGCGACGCGGTCGCCGCCGTGCGGCCGCTGGCCGACGATTTCGAAATCATCGTCGTCGACGACGGCAGCCGCGACCGGACCGCCGAAATCGTGGCGCAAGCTGCGGCGGCAGAGCCGCGCATCCGGCTGGTCCGCCACGATCGCAATCGAGGCTATGGCGCGGCGCTGCGCACCGGTTTCGCGAACGCTCGCAACGAGCTGATATTTTTCTCCGACGCGGACGGCCAATTCGATCTGGGTGAACTCCCGGCCACGCTGGAACTGGCGAAGGCGGCGCCGCTCGTGGCCGGCTTTCGCATCCGGCGCAGCGATCCGCCGCACCGTCTCCTCATCGCGCGGACGTACCGCCTCATCATCCGGATCGTCTTCGGTTTGCGCGTCCGCGACATCGACTGCGCCTGGAAGCTCTTCCGCCGCGAGGTGCTGCAACGCCTCGACCTCGAATCTGACGGTGCCTTCATCAGTTCGGAACTGCTCATCAAATTGAACCGCCTGGGCGTGCCGTTCGTCGAATGCGGCGTCCACCATTATCCCCGCACGACCGGGCAATCCAAAGGCGCGACGCCGAAGGTGATCCTCAGGACCATGCGCGACATCGTGCGGCTGAAGCTCGGGTTGCCGCTTCGAGCAAGCTCGACCCCTACAGAGTTGTAGTTGGTCATGTCCGGTCACTCGAAATGGCACAACATCAAACTGCGCAAGGGGAAAGCCGACGCGCAGCGAGGTCAGCTGTTCACCAAGCTGAGCAAAGAGATCATCATCGCGGCGAAGGCCGGCGTGCCCGATCCCGAGGCGAACTTTCGGCTGAAGACCGCCGTGGAAAAGGCGCGGGCCGCCAATATGCCGGCTGACACGATCAAGCGCGCGATCGCTCGCGCGACGGGCGAACTCAAAGAAGAAGCGCTCGAAGAGATCCGTTATGAGGGTTACGGCCCGGCCGGCGTCGCGGTCATTGTGGAGGCGGTCACCGACAATCGCCATCGCACGGCGTCGGACATGCGCTACATCTTTTCCCGCCACGGCGGAAACCTCGGCGAATCCGGGTCGGTCGCATGGCTCTTCGAGCCACGCGGCGTTATCCGGCTGCCGGCAGACGGAATAACGGAAGACGAGCTGCTGGAGAGCGCCGGCGTCGACGGCGTGCTCGACGCGAAGATCGAAGACGGGCAAATCGAGATCGTCACCGAGCCGAGGGCGTTGTCGGCCGCGCGCGACGCCATCGAGCGCTCGCTGCCGCGACCGCACGGCCGACTCAAGCTCGGGGCCGGCATCGAGCTGGTCGCTAAATCTCGCGTCGACGTTTCGAAAGAAGATGCTTCGGCCGTGCTCCGGCTGCTCGATGCGCTCGAAGAGCACGAAGACGCGAGCCAGGTATTTTCTAACGCCGAAATACCCGACGCCGTGCTCGAAGCGCTCGCGTGATCGAGACCGCTCGACCGCGCCGCCGGCGAACGCCGCAGCCGGGTGCGCCGCGCGGCCGCCCGGGCGCAAGAATTCCGCCGATCACCTACGTCATCTTCGCGCTGGTCATCATCGCCGCGGGCTTGATTCTCTGGTTGACCGTGACCGCAGCGTACTGGCTGGCCCCGGCGGGCAGTCCCGTTTCCGTGCCGGATGTCGTCGGCATGACGTTCGACGAGGCGTCGAGCGCCGCGAGCGGCGCGCACCTCGGCATCAACGTCATCGCGCGTCGGCCGGATGCAAAAGCGCCGAAGGACGCTATCATCGGTCAGCTTCCATACGCAGGCGAGCAGGTTCGGGAAGGCCGCATCATCTCGGTGATCGTGTCCGACGGAACTCTCACGGCTCAAGTCCCCAACGTGAGCGGGATGACGCAGCGCGAAGCCGCGGTCGCGCTCGAGAACGTGCGCCTCGACGCCGGCAAAGTTCAAACCCAGCGCGATCTCACGGTCGATGCGGGCACGGTGATCGGTCAGAGCGTCGATCCGCTTTCGACGGTGCGCGTGGGCACTCGGGTTGACCTCGTCGTCGCGACCGGCCGGCCGATCAAATTCGTGCCGACGTTCGTCGGCCTGCCGCTGTCGGTGGCGCAAGCGGCCGCAAAAACAAGGAACATCGCGCTGACGGCGCCGCAGTTCAATCCAATCGCTCAAGGTGCGCCGCCAAGGGGCATCATCGTCGCGCAGGACCCGGTGCCCGGATCGAATCTCGCGCCGACCGACAAGATCTCACTGACGGTGAGCGGCGGTCCGCCACCCGCCCCCGTTCCATCGCCGACGGCGATCGCGAGCTCCGTTCTGCCGAATCCCGACGCGATGCGCGGATTGCGCGTCTCTGTGAAACTGCCGTCCGAGCCGCAACCCTCGCAGTTCCGCATCGTCGTGCAAGACGGCACGGGAGCTCGAACCATCTACAATCAGCAGACCACAGGCGGTTTTACGCTCTGGTTCGATCTTTCGGTGACGGGCGGTGCGACGCTGGAGACGTACGTGGACGATCAACTGGTGAGCGCGACGCCGATCTGACGCATGCGGCGCTGCCAAGGCGCCGTGCCCGCATCGGCAGAACGACTAAAGAGCATGAAGCCTTCCGGCGACGGCGCGCGCCCGGGTGCCGTCAAGATCGCGCCCTCGCTGCTCGCAGCGGATTTCGTCGAGATTCGCGATGCGATCGAAGCGGCCGATCGCGGCGGCGCGGATTACTTCCACTTGGACGTGATGGACGGACGCTTCGTCCCGAACATCACCTGGGGCCCGAAGCTCGTGCACGACATGCGCAAGCTGACGAAGACGCCGTTCGACGTGCATTTGATGATCGTCGAACCGGAGCGCTACGTTGAAGAATTCATTCAGGCGGGCGCTCAGCTCGTCAGCGTCCACTGGGAAGCGCTCACCCACGCGAACCGTATCGTTTCGCGCATCAGGGAAAAGGGCGCGAAGGCCGGCATCGCCATCAACCCCGCTACGTCGCTGAGCGTTCTGGACGAGATTCTGCCGTATGTGGACTATTTGGTCGTGATGAGCGTGAACCCGGGGTTTTCGTATCAAGAATACATCGCGGGCTCGACCGCCAAAGTCGCGACCGCGAGGCGGATGATCGGCGAGCGACGTCTGAATGTCGAGATCGAAGTCGACGGAGGAGTCTCGCTCGACAACGCTGCCGAGATCGCCCACGCCGGCGCCGACATCCTGGTGATGGGCGCCGGGATCTATGGAACGCCCGCGCCCGCAGAGACGATCGGTCGGGTGCGAGCTGCGTGCGCGCCGTAGCCGCTGATCCCCTCACGGAAGACGCGCTCGTCGCGGCGATCCAGCAAGTCCTCGCGGGCGTGCCCGGCGCCGGAAGTGCGCCGCGCTTGCGACTCGGGATCGGCGATGACGCCGCGGTATGGAAGCCCAATGCGCATCACTTGTCGGTCATCACGACGGACATGCTGATCGACGGCGTGCATTTCCGCCGAGAGCACTCGCAGCCGGAGGCCCTGGGCCACAAGGCGCTCGCGAAGAACCTCTCGGACTTGGCGGCGATGGGTGCCGTGCCGTCGCTGGCGGTGATCGCTCTTGGCGTGACTGCGGATATCGATGAGAAGTGGGTTCGGTCGCTCTACGGGGGGATCGCCGGACTCGCCTCGCGGACGCGCTGTGCGATCGGCGGCGGCGACATCGTTCGTGCCCCTGCGTTGACGCTCGGCGTCACCGTCGTCGGCGAAGCGCGAAAAACGCGCATCCGCTTACGTTCCACAGCGAGACCCGGCGACACGATCGCGGTAACCGGGCCGCTCGGCTTGGCGCGCGTCGGTCTGCTTGTGCTCGACGAAGGCGTTGAGTCCAAACTGAGCACAGCCGCCGCCCAGGCCGTCACGCGCGCTTATTTGAAGCCGATGCCGCGCTTGCGCGAAGGCTCGTACCTCGCGTCGCGTCGCGCGTGCCGCGCGCTGATGGACATCTCCGATGGGCTGTCGAGCGATCTCGCGCGGATGGCGCGCGCGTCGGGCGTTGACGCCGTCGTTCGCCGGGATGGGCTCGTGTCCGGCCGGTCGATGTCAGAGGCGGCGCGCGCCGTCGGCGCAGATGTTCTGGACTGTATCCTTAACGGCGGCGACGATTACGAACTGCTCGCCGCCATCGAGCCGCGGGCGTTCCATCATGTCGCGCGCGGGTTTTCGGCACGGTTCGGCCGCAAGCTCGAGGTCATCGGGAATTTCGAAAAAGGCGAAGGTCGCGTGTGGCTTGAGTCGGACGGACGCCGCGCCGCGCTGCCGGCGGCGGGCTGGGATCACCTTAGACCGCTCTGACGACGCGCTCCGAGCGCAAGCAGGAGGCGCAGACCTTGGCGGTCCGCACGGAACCTTTTTGTTTGATCCGGACCGAACGCAGATTCGGCAGCCAGCGGCGGCGCGTCTTGCGCATCGAATGGCTGACGTTATTGCCGGTCGCCGGTCCCTTGCCGCAAACTTCGCACCGCTTTGCCACGAAACGAGGATTCCTCCGTTATGCTGACAACCTCGCTATGATACCATAACAAAAGCGCGCCGTTCAAGGGGCTCAAGCACGAAGGAAAGGATGTCGCCGATCGCTTCTTCTCAATTGAACGGCGAAAAGGTTCGAATCGCAGTCGACGCAATGGGCGGCGATCGGGCGCCGGACGAGATCGTCGCGGGCGCGTGCCGCGCGGCGGTGACGCAGCCGTGCGGCGTTGTCCTCGTCGGAGATGAAGCGCGCATCTCGTCGCTGGTCGCGCGGCATGGGTCGCCGAAAACGGTGACCGTCGTCCATTGTGCAGAGGCCGTCGCGATGGACGAAGCTCCCGCCGTCGCTGCGCGACGCGGCTCTTCGACGTCGATGGGAAGGACCATCGACTTGCTGCGCGACGGAGAAGCGGACGCCGCGTTCTCGGCCGGCAACAGCGGAGCGTTTATGGCTTTGGCGACCATCCGGTTGCGCCCGCTGCCGGGCATCGCCAGGCCTGCGATCGCCACCGCGTGGCCCGTCAAAAACGGCATCATGCTGCTTATCGATGCCGGTGCCAACGTCGATTGCAAGCCGGAGTGGCTCGCGCAGTTCGGCATCATGGGCAGCGCCTATGCTCATGCCGTGCTGGGCGTCGAATCGCCGAAGGTCGGCCTGCTCAACGTCGGCGAGGAACAGGGCAAAGGCAACGCGCTCACCGATGCCGCATATCCGCTGCTCGCTGCGGCGCCGATCCGCTTCGTCGGCAACGTAGAGGGCCGCGACCTGTTGCTCGGTAGCGCCGACGTGATCGTGTGCGACGGCTTCGTCGGCAACGTCGCGCTGAAGCTGGCGGAATCGGCATCGGAGTTTTTCTTCTCCCTGCTGCGCGAGGCCGCCGGCGGCTCGGCGCTGGCGAAGCTCGGCTCGTCGCTGCTGCGCCCCGCGCTGCGCAGCGTCCGCAAACGGCTCGACTACCGGGAACACGGCGGCGCACCGTTGTTAGGCGTGCGGGGCGTGTGCCTGATCGGCCACGGTCGCGCCGACGCGTTGGCGGTGGAAAGCGCCTGCCGGGGCGCCGTGCGCGCGGTACGCCAGGATCTCGTCGGCAACATCTCGCGCGTCATCGCATGACCGGCGTCTACGTCCATCTGCCATTCTGCGATCGGATCTGTCCGTATTGCGATTTCGCAGTCGTCGAATTCAAGCAGCGGCGCGTAAGGCGCTACCTGGCGGCGCTGCGCGCCGAGATCGACCGCGCGGAACCGCCTGCAAGCTTGGTCGGATCGATTTTTGTCGGAGGCGGCACTCCGTCGGCGCTCGCCGCCGACGAAGTGGCGGAGCTGCTGGCGGCGATTTTTGAGAAGTTCGACATCGCGCCCGGCTCGGTCGAATGCACGCTCGAAGCGAATCCGTCGCGCGGCGATAGCGGCCGGCTGCGCGCCTATCGCGAGGCGGGCGTCAACCGGCTGTCGGTCGGCGTTCAATCCTTCGAAGACGCCGAACTCCATCGCCTCGGTCGAGATCACGACGCTCGCGCCGCCAAAGATTACATCGCGACCGCGCGCAGCGCAGGCCATGAAAACCTGAGCCTCGACCTCATCGCGGGTGCGCCGGGCCAGTCTCTCGAGAGCTTCGATCGGAGCCTGCGCGCGGCGCTTGGGTGTGCGCCGGATCACGTTTCCGTCTATGGGCTGACCATCGAGCCAGGAACGCCGTATGCCGCCTGGCACGCCCGCGATTCAGCGGCGTTCCCCGACGACGATGCCGTCGCCGAACTGCTCGATCGGGCACGCGCCGTGCTTTCGCAAGCCCGGTACCGGCACTACGAGATCTCGAATTTCGCTCGCTCGGGGCGCGAGTGCGTCCACAACCTCGGCTACTGGCGGCAGGGCGATTGCATCGCTTTCGGGATGTCGGCGGCCGGTTATTCAGACGGAACGCGATACCGCAACCATCGGGATTTCGAGCGCTATTGCGCGGCGATCGAAAGCGAGGTGTCGCCGCGTTCGGAGAGCGAGCGGCTCGATCGGGGCGCTCGGATCGGCGAGGCCGCCATGCTGGCTTTGCGCACTTGTGAAGGGATCGACGACGGCGATTTTCGGCGGCGCTTCGGCATCGATGCCGCGGCCGCGTTTCGCGCGGCGCGGCAAAAATTCGCCGGTACGGGACTGCTCGAAGTCGATAAAATCGGCGTTCGCTTGACAGACCGAGGCCGGCTCGTGGCGAATACGATCTGCGCTGAATTCCTGACCCCCGAAATGGAGACCGTTTCCTCGCCGTGACAAAGCTGCTCCTGCGCATCGCCCTCGCCGTACTTCTCGGATTGCTCGGGGTCGCGCTCGGCTGGGAGATCGGCCACCACGTCCAGTCTCTCGAAAACGTGGCGTGGTTGACGCCCGCCATGCGAGACTATGTCTTGCCCAGCATCGGGCTCCTCGTCGGCATCGGCATCTCGCCGCTGGTCGACCGGATATTCGAGCGGCTCGTGGTGCTGGTTGAAGAAGGCATGTCGAAGCTCGCGCCTTCAGAAGCGCTTTCGGGAGCGATCGGCCTCGTGGTCGGCCTCGTCGTCTCGGCGCTCGTTCGCGAGATCTTCAACGGCCTGATGCTCGTGCCGCACTACGGTCCGTACATCTCTTTCGCGATCTACGCGCTCGTCACGCTGTTCTTCAGCTACGCCGGATTGCGTGTCGGCGTGCGGCAGCGAGTCGCGTCCTGGATGCCCGGCGCGCATCACGGCGAGCAGTCCGCGAAGCTGCTCGACACCTCGGTCATCGTGGACGGTCGCATCCTCGAGATCTCGGAAGCCGGCTTTCTTGAAGGCCGCCTTCTCATCCCAAAGTTCGTCTTGAACGAAGTGCAGGCGATCGCCGATTCGAGCGACGCGCTCAAGCGCGTGCGGGGGAGGCGCGGGCTCGAAGTGCTCAACCGTCTGCTCGAGCGGGGCGGCAACATCGAGATCCGCGACGACGATCCCCCGGAACGCGACGTCGACGGCAAGCTCGTCGCCGTCGCGCGCGAGCTGCACGCCCAGATCCTGACGACCGATTACAACCTCAATCGCGTGGCCAAGCTGCAAGGCGTCCGCGTCCTCAACGTCAACGAACTCGCCAACGCCATCAAGCCGGCCGTGCTGCCGGGTGAAGACATGTCCGTCAGCATCGTGAAGGATGGCAAAGAGCAGAATCAGGGCGTCGCGTACCTGGAAGACGGCACGATGATCGTCGTTGAAAACGGCAAACCGCTGATCGGCGAGACGGTTGGCGTCCAGGTCACCTCCGTGCTGCAGACGGCAGCCGGCCGGATGATCTTCGCGAGAGTCAAGCAGAAGGCATGAGCGTCGCCGCCATCCTCGCGGCGGCTGGACGCGGCAGCCGGCTCGGTCGTCCGAAACAGATGCTGGTGCTCGACGGCAAACCGATCGCCGGCTGGTCGCTCGATGCGCTGGCTCGCTCTTCGCACATCGATGCCATCATCGTGGCCTGCGAGGACGATGAACGAGGCAAATTCGAAGACGTCGCGCGATCGTATGGCCGCGGAAAGGTCGCGGCGCTCGTCTCCGGCGGCGCCCGCCGCCAGGATTCGGTGTATGCAGCGCTGCGGATCCTGCCGGAACACACGGATTTCGTCGTCGTGCACGATGGCGCTCGACCGTTCGCCAGCGACGCGCTGATCGAACGCTGCCTGGCGGCGGCTCGCGAGACGGGCGCCGCCATCGCGGCGGTTTCCGTCAAGGACACGATCAAGCGGGTCGGAGAGCACAACGTCGTGACGACCACGTATCCGCGCGAGCAGTTGTGGGCCGCGCAAACCCCGCAAGTGTTTGGTTTCGAGATCCTGCTGCAAGCCCACGAGCGCGCGCTGCAGGGTGGCTTCGTCGGAACCGACGACGCCATGCTGGTCGAATGGGCGAACCTTTGCCCGGTGATGATCGTCGAAGGTTCGTACGACAACATCAAGATCACGACGCAGGAGGATTTGTTCCTCGCCGCGATGATCGCGCATCGCGACCAGTTCACGGAATCGCAGCGGCCGTGAGGGTTGGCTTGGGCTACGACGTCCATCCGCTGAAAGCGGGCAGAGCTCTAGTACTTGCTGGCTGCGCGATTCCATTCGACCGGGGCCTCGATGGCTTTTCCGACGCGGACGTCGCTTGTCACGCAGTCATCGATGCGATCCTGGGGGCGGCGGCTTTAGGCGACTGCGGTTCGCATTTCCCCGCGGGAGACAGCGAATTCGCAGACGCCGTGAGCCTGACGCTGTTGACCGCTGCGGCGCGATCCGTATCTGAAGCCGGCTACCACATCTCCAACGTCGACTGCACGATCGTCGCTGAAGAACCGAAACTTGCGCCGCACATCGACGAGATGCGCGCGGCGCTGGCTCAAGCGATGCAGATCGACCGTGCGCGGGTGAGCGTCAAAGCAAAGCACACCGAGGGGCTGGGTTTCACGGGCGAAGGCAAGGGCATGGCGGCGTACGCCGTCGCCTGCCTCGAGGAGAACGGAGCGTGAGCGCCGTCCGCGTCCGATTCGCGCCCGCGCCGACCGGATCGCTGCACGTCGGAGGGGCCAGGACTGCGCTCTTCAATTATCTGTTCGCGCGCCGCAACGGCGGCGCGTTCGTGCTACGCGTGGAAGACACCGACGTGGCGCGCTCCAAAAGCGAATCAGAAACCGTCATCCAGGACGACCTGCGCTGGCTGGGCATCCGATGGGATGAAGGTCCGGACGTTGGCGGGCCGCGTGCTCCGTACCGGCAAAGCGACCGCGCCGACCGCTACGCGCTCGCGGCCGCGCGCCTCATCGAAACGGACCACGCGTACCCGTGCTATTGCACGCCGGAAGAGCTCGAAGCGGAACGCATCGCCGCCGAGAGATCCGGCGCCGCTCCGCGCTATTCCGGAAAATGCCGCGAGCTGAGCCGAGAGCAGCGCGCCGGGCTGGAAGCCGAGGGCCGGAAGCCCGCGCTGCGCTTCATCATGCCCCAGCGCGATGTGTTTGTGGAGGATCTCGTCCGCGGATCCGTCCACTTCCCGGCCGGCTCGATCGGCGACTTCGTGATCGTGAAGTCTGACCACGGCCCGGCATATAATTTCGCGGCCGTCGTGGACGATAGCGACATGGAGATATCGCACGTCATCCGCGGCGACGAGCACCTGCCGAATACGCCGCGGCAGGTTGCGTTGTACGAGGCGCTCGAACGGCCGCTGCCGCTGTTCGCCCACGTCTCGATGATCCTCGCGTCGGACCATCAAAAGCTTTCCAAGCGGCACGGCGCTACGGCGGTCGCCGAGTATCGCAAGCTCGGGTTCGTGCCGGAAGCGCTCGTGAACTACCTCGCGCTTTTGGGCTGGTCGCCGGGAGACGACACCGAATTCTTTTCGCTCGATGACCTCGCCGCCGCGTTCTCGCTCGACCGCGTGCAGAAGAGCCCTGCCGTCTTCGACACGCGGAAGTTGCGCTGGTTCAACGCCCATTACATCCGCGCAAAACCGCTCGCCGAACGCGCCGAACTTTTCGCCGACTGGGCGTCGGCCGACGGGCGCATCGCAGGCGCCGCGGAACTGCAAGACCCGAAATGGCGGGAATTACTCGCGAACGCGATCAGCGATCATATCGAAGTCTTGAGTCAGGTGCCGGATGAGGCCGTGGCGCTGCTGAGCGATCGAGTCGAATTCGACGTTGCGGCAAAAGATGTGCTGGCCGACCGGGCGGCGCGCGCGCTCGTCACCGACCTCGCAGAAGCTGCGGCGGCGTCGTTCGACCGCGCTGCTCTCGCCGAGCACGTTTCGAAGGAAGGCCTGACGAAGCTCGGCGCAAAGCACCGCGTCAAGGGCCGGGCGTTGTTCCGACCGATCCGGGTGGCCGTGACCGGCTTGGATCACGGCATCGAACTGCCGCTGCTGCTGACGCTTTTGGGCCCGCAGCGCGTCGCGAGCCGCATCCGGTCAGCGCTGTTGCAATGATGAGCGACGCGGGAAGGGCCCGGATTTCAGGCGAACGCTTCATCCCATGACGCCAGCCTCGTCCTGCCACTGCCTCTGTACCGGCGCGCATGATTGCGCGCCCTCTCGCTGACGTCCGTCTCTGGCATTTCCTAAGATCTACGCGAGGCAGGACCGATGTCCAACCGTCGAGAGTCTCTATTTCGGCAAATCCGTCGCGACTGGCGCGCGTGCTTCGAGCGCGATCCGGCGGCTCGAACGTGGCTCGAAGTGCTGCTGGCGTACCCAGGGTTCCACGCCATTTTCTGGCACCGCCTGATTCATCCGCTTCACCGGTGGGGCATTCCGGTATTGCCGCGACTGCTCGCGCACGTCTCGCGTTTTCTCACCGGCGTTGAGATCCATCCGGGCGCGCGGATCGGGTCGGGACTCTTCATCGATCACGGCATGGGAGTCGTCATCGGAGAGACGACCCAGATCGGCGAGAACTGCACGCTCTACCAAGGCGTCACGCTCGGCGGTACGAGTCTGCAGCGCGGCAAGCGGCATCCGACGCTCGAGGACAACGTCGTGGTGGGCGCGGGCGCGTGCATTTTGGGAGCGATCGTCGTGGGCTCATCGTCGAGGGTCGCGGCCGGCGCGGTCGTGGTGAGGTCGGTGCCGCCCGACAGCATCGTGGTCGGCGTCCCGGGTCATGTCACGTTCGTGGCCGGCAAGCGCATCGTTCCGGACGCGACTCGGCCCCAGGTCGACATGCCCGATCCGGAAGGCGAAGCGATCGCGAGCTTGAGCAAGCGCATCGAAGCCCTGGAGACGCAACTCGGCGAAGCCGAAGGACGGTATGGCACTCCGACTCCATAACAGTCGGACGCGGAACCTCGACTCGTTCGAGCCGCTGCGGCCGGGCAAAGTCAACCTCTACGTCTGCGGCATGACGCCGAGTTCTCATCCGCACCTCGGCCACGCGCGCACGTTTCTCACCTTCGACGTCTTGCGGCGACATTTGGAGGCCGGCGGCTGGGACGTGACTTACGTGCAGAACGTCACCGACATCGACGACCGCATCATCGACCGGGCGAACGCGGATGGCACGTCCTGGGAGCTCGTGGTGAAACGCTACTTCGGCGAATACGAGCGGTGCGCGAAGATGCTGGGCATCCGCAAACCCGACCTCGAGCCAAGAGCGACGCAAGAGATGCCGCAGATCATCGAGATGATCTGCGGGCTGATCGAAGGGCGAGCTGCGTACGAAAGCGCGGACGGCGTTTATTTTTCGGTCAAGAGCTTTGCGCGCTACGGGGAATTGAGCAACCGCGACGTCGATGAGCTGCGATCCGGCGAACGCGTCGCCGTTCGCGAAGACAAGCGCGACCCGCTCGACTTCGCGCTTTGGAAAAAGGCCAAGCCGGGAGAGCCGACGTGGGAAAGCCCGTGGGGACCGGGCCGACCAGGTTGGCATATCGAGTGCTCGGCCATGTCGAGACGCTATCTCGGCGACCAGATCGACATCCACGGGGGAGCGACCGATCTCATCTTTCCTCACCACGAGAACGAGGTGGCGCAATCCGAATCGTTCTCGGGCCGGCATCCGATGGCGCGCTTTTGGGTGCATGCCGGCTTGCTGATGGTCGACGGCCGGAAGATGAGCAAGTCGCTCGGCAATTTCACGCCGTTGTCCGAAGTTCTTGAACGGTACCCGGCAGCGGCGATCCGATTTCTCTTCTTGCAGACCGGGTATCGGAAGCCGATCAACTTCACTGAAGACTCGATCGACGGCGCGCTGCGCGGCTTGCGAGGTCTCTATGGCGATCTTCAGGCGCTGCGCGAAGCCGCTCCATCGTCGGCGTCCGGCTCGGACGACGACGATGTGCGTACCGACGGATTCGACGCCTTCCTGGACGACGATCTCAACACGGCCGGAGCGATCGGTTGGCTGCGCACGAAGATCCGCGAAGCTCGCGGCTCAGCGGGCGTTGCCGGGCGGTCGATGACGGCAGTGCTGGCCGAGCGGTGCCTGGCTCGGCTCGGTCTTCCGGCGACCGCCGGCGCTGCCAGGATCGCTAAAATGACGCAGGGCGTCGAACTCGCCGAAAACTCGAGAGCCGCGTTGCGGGAGGCGGCAGGCGTCCGGTCGTCGACGTCCGACGACGCCGCGCTCGTCGAGCGAGTCATCGCATTGCTCGATGATGCGCGAGCCAAAAAGGATTTCGCGAAATCGGATGCGCTGCGCGCGGTCCTCACCGCGGCGGGCATCGCCGTGCGGAACACGAGCTCGGGCACGCAGTGGTCGGTTGACGGGTCGAAGTAGGCGCCGCCCGCGGATGAGCCGTGGAGCCGGCGCGGTCGGACGACCGGCGGGCTCGGAAATCATCGCCGGGGTTCACGCCGTCGACGAAGCCGTGATGGCAGGCGAACGGATACATCGGATCGCCCTCACCAGCGCCCGGACCGCAGATTCCCGCATCAAAGATCTGATCGCGCGCGCGAAGGCGCGCGGGATCGCGGTCGAGTTTGAGTCGGAGCCTTGGTTCGCGCGGCTTGCGCCGCACCATCAGCATATAGCGGCGATCGTCGACGCGTTTGCGTACGCTTCGTTCGAAAGCGTGCGAGGCTTGGCCCGAACGCACCAGGACGTCATGCTCGTCGCGATCGATCACGTCGAGGATCCGCAAAACATCGGCGCGATCGTCCGAAACGCAGAGGGAGCAGGGGTTGGGGCGACGATCTTACCGGATCGGCGCAGCGCGTCGTTGTCGTCGGCCGCTCGTCGCGCCGCTGCGGGGGCCGCGTCTCACATGAAAATCACGCGTGTCCCGAATTTGGTCCGAGCGCTGGAGGACTTGAAAGAAGTCGGCTGCTGGGTGACCGGGCTCGCGCTTACCCGCTCCGCGGTGAGTTACCTCGATGCGGACTTGACCGGAAAGCGCGTTTTCGTCGTCGGATCGGAAGGCAAAGGTCTCCATCGTTTGGTTTCGGAGCGCTGCGACCAACTGGTGCAGATTCCTTTGCTAGGCAAAGTAAGTTCGTTGAACGCGGCGTCGGCGACCGCGGTCGTGCTGTTCGAAGCGCTCCGGCAGCGACGGTTGGCGGCTACCCAGCCAATGCCGACAAACGCGCCGGAAAAGACCACCAATCCTTGACGAAACGCGTCCGCGACCCTATAATCGTTGAGGACTAACTTCAAGCGGAAAAGAGAGAAATTTGGCAGCTTTGCACGCAACCGAAGACACGTTTGACTACAGCGAGCGGGCGGACGAGGAACTGGTCAATGCAGCGAAATGCGGCGACAATCTGGCGATGGAGTTCCTCCTCAACAAGTATAAGAATTTCGTCCGGATCAAAGCGAAAAGCTACTTCCTGATCGGCGCCGATCGCGAAGATATCATCCAAGAGGGGATGATCGGCCTCTACAAGGCGGTGCGCGACTTCAGGGCGGATAAGCTGTCGTCGTTCCGGGCCTTCGCGGAGCTATGCATCACGCGCCAGATCATCACGGCCATCAAGACGGCTACGCGCCAAAAGCACATCCCGCTGAACCAATACATCAGTCTGAACAAACCGATCTACGATGAGGACAGCGAGCGCACGCTGCTCGACGTCATGGCCAGCGCGAAGATGTCCGATCCGGAAGAGCTGGTCATCAATCAGGAAGTGTCGGAAGATATCAAGGAGCGCATTCAGGAGAACCTGAGCGATCTCGAGTCGCAGGTGCTGCTGAGCTATCTCGAGGGCAAGTCGTATCAGGAGATGGCGCGGGATCTCAACCGGCACGTGAAGTCGATCGACAACGCGCTGCAGCGCGTGAAACGGAAGATCGAGAAGAACCTGAGCGAGGTCGAGCTCTACTAACGGGTTGTGGTGGGACCGGCGTAAGCCGGTCCCACTGCATTACGGCGTCGCTCCCGCGGCGACTTGCTCCGCCGTGCGCGGCGAATAGTTGCCGATCTTGTCGATGGCGAGTGCCGCTTCGGCGCGCGTCACCTGCCGCTGCGGATAGAAAAACTTCAGCGCGCCGAAGATGCGCGGCACGTTTTTCGAGCCATCGAAATCGTCGCCGTACACGGCGTCGTAGTAGCGTTTGCTGATCTTTTCGACGTCCGCGAACGGATAGACCTCACGGACGTCGCCGAGCCCTTCGTTCTTGTAGGGATCGCCTTTGAGATCTCGGCCCACCTTGATGGCGATCATCTCTTCGCGCGTCAGGTTGCGATCGGGCGCGAAATGGTTTTGATCGATGCCGACGACGAAGCCGGCGTCGGCCAGCGCCTGGATATAGGGATAGTCCGGATGCGACGGCGGCACGTCGGCGAAGTATTGTCCGGCGGTCGCGGGACGGATCTGCTCGCCAGGGGTGTCCGCATAGTACGCGTTGTTCGCCTTGACAAGCCACTTGACGAACTCTCCGCGCGTGATCGGAGCGCTCGGATGGAATGCGCCGGTCGTTGTGTCGAACACGCCGAGTTTCGCTTCGGCTACGATCGCCTGTTCTGCCGGCAAGCCGCGGATGTCCGTGAAGGACACGTCGATGGTCGGGCTCGCCGCCGGCGACGGGCTTTCGGTCGCTTCGGCGGAGGCTGTAGCTTGCGGCGATACGGTCCCTTGGGTTGCGACTGCCGCGGGCGCGGTTCCGGCCGGATTTGCCGTCACTTGAGACGACGAAGTCGTCTGGCTCGTCTTCGAACACGCCGCAAGCAATGCCGCCGCCAAAAACGCTGTGCAAATAGCACCGACTGACGTGCGCATAGATGCTCCTGCAAAAGTACCGGACACGCCTGGGAACTGTTGGAGTAGGGGCACGCGCCGCCCTGCCCTCATATGACAAGAAATGAGAGAAGCAAGCCGAGCAGGCCGGATTCGACGATGACGCCGGTCCAGGTCGGAACGGGGTAATACAGCGACTGGCCCGAGACGAAATAGGTGACATAGTGCCCGAGCCAGTACGCGATCGGCAGGGACACGGCGAACAACCGGACCTGCCAAGTGCGTGCGGCGCCGGGTTTCAGCTTGGCGATAAGAACGTCGCCGACGATGCCGGCCATCGCGACCGCCGGTAACAGATAGTATTCGTCATTCTGAGTAGCCATCAGCGCCGCGTTCGCGAGCAAGAGAAACGTGATGGACCCGAACGGCAGCCGGGAACCCCACACCCGGATCAGGAGCAACACGACCGACATCATCACCACCGTGAACCACAGCTGACTCACGACGCCCCTGGATTCCATGATCTCGAACCAGCGAGGCGGCGGCGCCGGGGCGACGCCGTATTGATACAGCGGCGACGAATACTGAGTGATAAACGTCACAATGGAGAAGACGCAGAAGATCGCAATGATGGCCGGTGCCGGCGCTGGCCGGTCGGAGTATCCGGACGCCGCCCGCAGCGGCCCAGCCAAGATCAAGACCATCCCGCTTGCGAGCCCGAGATGCGTCGGGCTCAGCAGCGCGGCTGTGTTCGTCTCGATGCCGAACAGCGTATGCCAGATCATATCGCCGACGCCGGAGACGAGAAACAAAACGACGCCGACGAAACTCCACTGATAGCCCTGCGGCAGGGATTTCGACCACGCGTAACCGGCAGAGTGATTGCGCGCCATCGTCAGGACGATGAGCCCGGCGAGCACTGCGAAGCCGCTGTAGAAGATCGCATGCCAGGGCGTGAAAAAGCTCTGGTCCACGCGATGGTGGTTATGCGCCCAGCCGTCGACGAACAGACCGCAGAGGAACATCAGGCCGAGGGCGGCCATGGACCAGTCGAACGCCCTCGAAGCTGCGGGCCGCTCGTGCATCGACCGCGCTTCGCCCCGGCGCCCGCGGCTCCCCGGCGCGGAATTCGCCGGCGCGGGGCAGAACGACGCAGTGCGCCGGCGTAGCTCAGTTGGTAGAGCGGCGGTTTTGTAAACCGCGGGTCGGGGGTTCAAGTCCCTCCGCCGGCTCGGGGACGCTCGAGAAGCATATTCATCGGAACATCGGATATTGCACCGCATAATGTTCGGTGATATAATGGCATCACCGAACAAAGCACCGTTCAAACACCAAATGATAGAAGAAACCAACAAACTGGACGAGCTCGACATCCGGTTGCTCGAGGCGCTGCAGCTCAACGCCAGATCGACGTTTACCGAACTCGCCGCAAGCGTCGGGTTGAGCGCGCCGAGCGTGCACGAACGCGTCAAACGCTTGGAGTCGCGCGGCTTCGTCCGCCGTTATTCGGCGCAGCTCGACGGCAAGATGTTGGGTTTCGGCTTGCTCGCGTTCGTCAGCTGCTTCACCTCGGCGGATACGGAGTACGACGATTTCACGAAACGGCTCACCTCGCTGCCTGAGGTGTCCGAGATCCACAGCGTGGCCGGCGAAGAAGCCTTCCTGCTCAAGGTCACCACGCGCTCGACGACGCACCTCGATGAATTTCTTTCGCGGCTGAAGCACATCCCGGGCGTTCAGCGGACGAAGACGACGATCGTCCTCTCAACGACCTTCGAACGCGGCGGCATCGCATTGACGCCGCAGAGGGGAACGACATGGCGATAACCGGATTGGAAAAACTGCACGCCGCCACCGAAGCGGGGCACAAGCTGAAGCCGCCGGCTCCGGCGGATGCCCTCGAGCACATGAACATCCGTCAAGGCGAGTTCTGGCGTTCGGTCCCGAAGTACAAGGATGTCGACGAGAAGACGTTTCTCGACCATCTGTGGCAATATCGCAATTCGGTGAAAACCGTGGACGAGATCGTGGAGACCGTACAGGATCTCGTCGAACCCGCGTTCATCGAGGACATGCGTGTCGGGTTTCATCGTGCGCCGATGAACGTACGCGTCTCGCCGTATGCGATGGCGCTCATCGATTGGAAGGATCCCTACAACGATCCGATACGCACCCAGTTCATTCCGCTGAGGTCGCGGCTGCTGCCCGACCACCCAAAGCTCACGCTCGATTCGCTGCATGAGTTGGACGACTCGCCGGTGGTGGGCCTCACGCATCGCTACGTTGACAAAGCGTTGTTCCTGCCGACCAACGTTTGCCCGGTCTACTGCAGATTCTGCACTCGCTCATACGCCATCGGCGGCGACACGGACGTGGTGGAGAAGTCCGAGTTGGCCACCGATCCGAAACGCTGGCAGCAGGCGTTCGACTACATCGCGTCGCGCCCCGAGCTGCAGGATATCGTGATTTCCGGCGGCGACGCATACCAACTCCCGGCCAAAAGCCTTCAGAAGATCGGCGACGCGCTGCTCGACATTCCCAACGTGCGGCGCATGCGCATCGCGACCAAAGGCCCGGCGATATTGCCGAGCAAGCTGCTCAGCGACAGCGCGTGGACCGACGCACTGTGCGCTATCGTCGATCGCGGGCGGAAAATGGGCAAAGACGTGGTTCTGCATACGCACTTCAACAGCCCGAACGAGATCACGTGGATTACGGAAAAGGCCATGCGCCTGCTCTTCGAGCGCGGCGTATTCGTCCGCAACCAGTCCGTGCTCATCCGCGGGGTGAACGACGACGCCCGCACGATGCGGCTGCTCGTGAAACGCCTGGGATATCTGAACGTGCATCCGTACTACGTGTACATGCACGACATGGTCAAAGGCGTCGAAGACCTGCGAACGACCGTGCAACGCGCCATCGATATCGAAAACTTCGTCCGCGGATCGACCGCGGGTTTCAATACTCCGACGTTCGTGTGCGACGCGCCGGGCGGCGGCGGCAAACGCGACGTCCACAGCTTCGACTATTACGATCGCGACAACGGCATCGCGGTGTACAGCGCGCCGAGCGTGAAGCCCGGCGAATGGTTCGTGTATTACGATCCGATCGATCAGCTCAAACCCGCAGCGCAAGCGCGCTGGGCGGACCCCAATCCGAAGACGCACCAGGAGATGATCGACGCCGCGCTCGTGTCCGCGAAACGAGCTATCTCGAACTAGCCAGCCGGCGGCGCCGGCATCTTAGGGCTTGGCGTTCCCGCGCTCGAATTGATCCGGGCGGTAGTTGGGATCGTTCGGCGGCCGCGGGACGTCCTTCCACCAATCGCTGTAGCGCGCCAGCCACTCGAAATTCTCGAAGATATAGGCGTTCTGTTGAACGCGCCGCAGCCTCACGACGAAAGGTTCGATGGTCGACCAGCGCAAGCGGATCAAGAAACCCACCGAATCGACGATAAGCGACGGATCGAGTACTCCTCGCCGCGCCAGGGTCGAAACGGTCTCGATGTACTGGCCGATCGCGAGCAGCGCGCGCTCGTCCGCCGATCCGTGATAGCGCTGGCGGATGTCGGCGTCAGCGGGATATCGATCGCTGATGCCCTCGAGCTGGTGAAAGAGGTCCACGATCTCGCGTGACGATATTCGATCGATGGAGTCCAACAGCGCGAGCGCGTTGCGCTCGTGTTCCATCGCCCGAATTTGGCGGGCCATGAGCCATGCGGTGACGAGAATGGTCCCAAACGCGAGAACGATCGATGCCAAAGGCGCCATCTGCTCGAAGGTCGTCATCCGTGCCACCGTTCTTGACGCCGGGTTTTCGTTCCCGGTCGTTTTGGCGCTCGTCGGGCTGACGCTACTTGCCCGCGCGTCGGCATTTTTTCACGTCGTCATCGACTGGGATGAAAGCTTGTATGCGCTCGTCGCACGCGAGCTGCTCCACGGCGGCTGGCCATACGTGGCCGTGTGGGAAAACAAACCGCCGTTCCTGTTCTTGATTATCGCGGGATTTTTCAAAGCGCTGGGCGAGAATATCGTCGCTCTGCGCCTGGCGGGGGATGCGGCAGTCGTCGCGGCTGCATATCTCATCTATCTCGTGGGTAATCGGTTCCCGGGTTCCGGGAAGGCCCTCGGTTGGGCCGCTGCCGTGCTCTACGTTGCGGTCACCGCCAACGACGGCGGGTTAGCCTCCAATGCTGAGATTTTCGCGGCCCCATTCATTTGCGGCGCGCTGCTCGTCGCGTCGTCGTCTTCCGAGCAGCGCTCGTCGATGAGTTTCGCGCGCAGCGCTTGGCTCGGCTTGTGGTTGGGATTAGCGATCCAGATCAAACTCACGGTTGTTCCCGAGGCGGTAGCTATCGCCGGTCTCGCGCTTCTTTTTTGGCGAGTGAGTTGGCGGCACGCAACGCTGATCGTTGCAGTCGCTGTCGTTCCCTTTGCGCTCGGTGTGGCAGCCTATGCGTATGGCGGCCATCTCGCGGCCTACGTGGACGCGAATTTTCTCGGTGACCTTCGGCGGGTCGGGGAGTGGAACGCCGCGCCTGCCGCACCTGCCGGAATTTCGAACGCGTTTCTCGGCCAACTCGGACAATTGCGGCCGCTCTCGATCCTCGCGCCGCTCGCGGCCGTATTGGTGTGGCGCCACGGTCATGAGCAAGCCCTTACGCGCCGACTCGTCGCCGCGATTCTCGCGTGGTGGGCGATCGACGCCCTCACGATTTCCGCCACGAACGAGTTCAATGGCCATCAATTCGTTTCGCTTATGGCGCCGATGGCGCTGCTTTCCGGCTACGCACTATGGGCGCTGATGCGGCATCTGCCGCTTCGGCGAGCGTGGATGGTCGCCGCCGTCGCGATCGGGTATCTTATGAATGCCGCCGGTCCCATCGCGCAAGCGGCAAACATCGCCGAGCATCGTATCGTGCTTCGCGACGCCACGTGGGGCGATCCGGACGCAAGACTCGGCGCGCTGCTTCGGTCGAAAATGCGCGGAAACCGATCGCTGTTCGTCATGCATCAACAGCCCGTGTTGTATTTCCTTACGAACAGTGCTCTGCCGACGAAGTATGCATATCCGCCGTTCTTGGAAGAGCCCTCCTTCGAACGCGTCGCCGGCATTGACGGCGCAGCCGAAGTCGCACGCATACGCTCCGCTTCGCCGCAGTTTATCGTCGGAAGCATCTATGTATTTGACGCGGATTCGCGAACCGTGCAAGCAGAGCTGGCGCAGCTGTATCCGAAATATCGTCTCATTTTTACGAGCGACGGGACGATGATCTACCAGCTGGTGCACACCGCCAAACGCTAAGATGGAACCGTCGGCATCGTCCCGAAACCTCGATGGTCCCAATAAGTCGGCGATTCGCAAGGCGGCGGAGGCGAACGGTCTTCCGGTCGATTCGGTGAGCGAAGTGTCGTACTCGTATTTCTATCACTAATGGATTTAGCACGAATTCATCGGCGTTGTTTCTGGGCTCGTGACCCGCGTTTGAGTGCACTTGGAGGTCCAGGGCATTCCGTTCAGAACGTTTTGACGCCATGCTTTGTAGCCTTTGCGGAAGAGACGCCGACCAGGTGATTCGCGTTGATGGTTGGGTAGTTTGCCAGTGGTGCGTCAGCAACAAAGTGCTCGAGCACGCCATCGAAGTCCGCGCAAACCTAAAAAAGCTTACCGAAGTGGTAGCGACGACACGTATAACACACCAAGAAGATGCCAAACGTGCGAAGGAAGCAGAGGCCCGACTACGCGCTGCTTATGGGGAGTTGGCGGCTGCAATCCAAAATCTCGCGACCATCAGTACAGAGTCCCATCAAAGTTTGGAAACATCTATGGTAGCCGCCGCGAAGCTCCATGGATATGAATCTTCTGAGGTCGAAAAAACCCGGAAGGCACGTAAAGAAACGCCTCAGTAATTCGCAGCGATAAGGTGTAGCGGCTTCTGGCATGCTTATTTGGAAGCGTGTTGACCTGGGGATTCTTTTCGATTCTACCCAATCTTGACAAGCGTCGCTCAAAGCTTGGACTATGATCGCGCGGCCCCGGTGGATGGACAGCTCACGTTCGAAGCATCCAAGACAAACAAAGCCCGAGCCATTGCGTTGCCGGCGTTCGCCCCGGGCTTCACGCCTCGAGTGTATGCACACGTCGAGCCAGGCTCGCCCCTCAAGTCGCATCGGCGATAAACGACGTTTAACAAGCTGCGAAAGACAATGTAGGTAAACTCCTACCTATCGGCGCAAGAGATGACGCTGCGGTGGTCGTCGGTAACGAAGGTAGTGTGCGCCAAGTGTATCTCAACGCACCAGCACTGAGACCGTCAAAGAAAAACAGCGGAAAAGCCCGTAAATAAAGGGATAAAAGTGAACGGGCAGGTGGCCGAGTGGTTAATGGCAGCAGACTGTAAATCTGCCGCGCTCAGCGCTACGTAGGTTCGAATCCTACCCTGCCCACCAGCTTTTGTCAGCCCTCGTTCCTATGGAGCGCTGGTCGGAGTCCTCTATGGTGCCGCTCGGCCGCAAGAATCTCTTCGAAGACATCCCGAGGTTCCTGGTGGCGCAGGCCGGCGTGCTGTTTGCGGTCGGGCTCGTCGCCATTCAACTGGGGATCTTCGACGGATTCGTCAAGTCTGCCGGCTTGGCGATCGATGAGTCGTCGGCCGATATCTGGGTCGCGGCAAAAGAGATGCTCTACTTCGAGTTGACCCTGCCGATGCCGTACCAACGATTGGCGCAGGCGGCGCGGGTCCCCGGCGTCGCTCGCGCGGAGCCGATGATCGTGCAGACGACCGTTTGGCGCGGCCCGGATCACAAGGCCGAATACATCCGCGTCATCGGCTTCCATCCGTCGGGCGCACTGTTCGTGCCGGGGCCGGTGACCTCGAAGGATCTGGCGGCGCTGCGCGCGCCGAACACCGCGCTCGTCGATCGATCGAACCTGAAAGCGCTCAACGTCGGCGGAATCGGCGGATCCGGGCGGATCGGCGCGTCCCACGTCCGCATCGTGGCGTTGACGCACGGCACGCAGCCGATCATCTCGGCCACGTTTATCTTTGCGTCGCTCGAAAATGCGCGAACCTATCTTGCCCCGCCGATGCCTCGCCTGCCGTTCGTCTTTCGCATAGCGTCTGCTCCAGGCGGTTTCGGTCCCGGCGATAACATCAGCTATATCCTCGTCAAAGCCACGCCGGGCGCAAATATATCTGCGCTGAAGGCGCGGCTCGATGCAGCGCTGCCGGGCACCCGCGCCTATACGAAGCTCGAGATGGCCGACCGAACGCGTGCGTACTGGCGCAAACGGACCGGGCTTGGCTTCGTGCTCGGCCTCGGTGCGCTGGTCGGGTTCATCGTCGGGATGGCGGTCGTCGGGCAAATCCTGTACACGTCGGTCGCGGACCACATCAAGGAATACGGCACGCTCAAAGCGATCGGCGCTCCGGACCGGCTGTTCTACGCGATCGTGATCGAGCAAGCGGCGCTCATGGCGCTGACGGGTTACGTGCCGGGAATAGGCTTGAGCCTGCTCGTCGCAGTATGGGCGCAGGCGCATCGCGGAATCTTGATCCTGATCACGCCTGCCACGGCTGCGCTGGTCTTCGGCGTGACGCTCGGCATGTGCATCCTGGCAGGCGGGTTCGCCGTGCAGCGTGCGCTGCGCGTCGATCCGGCGATCGTGTTCAAGGCGTGACGTGAGCACATCGGTCGAAGCCCGCAATGTCGAGATGGTGTACGGTTCGGGGGCAGAACGCGTCGCGGCGCTGCGCGGCGTATCATTCGACCTGTCCGCGGCGGAATTTTTGCTGCTGATGGGACCGTCGGGATCGGGGAAAACCACGCTCGTCTCGATCGTCGGCGGCATTCTTAGCCCGTCGAGCGGCGCGATCAGCGCGTTTGGGGCCGAGCTCACGTCCATGTCGCGAGCCGCGCGAGCCAGATTTCGTTTGGACAATATCGGTTTCGTCTTCCAAGGATTCAATCTGTTCGGCGCGCTCACCGCGCGCGAAAATGTCCAGCTCGCGGTCGGCCTCAAAGACTGCTGCAAGGGTCCGGAATCGCTGCGCCGGGCTTGCGCGCTGCTCGCCGAAGTCGGCATGGGGGAGAAAGCCGACCGACTGCCGCGCGAGCTCTCCGCCGGCCAAAAGCAGCGCGTCGCTATCGCCCGCGCGCTGGCGGGCGATCCGAAGCTGCTGCTTGCCGACGAGCCGACCGCTTCGCTGGATGCCGAAAGCGGTAGAGAGATCGTCGAGCTGCTGCGCTCGCGCGCCAAACAGCGCGGCTGTGCCGTGCTCACCGTGACGCACGATTCGCGCATCGCAGAGGTGGCGGACCGCGTGCTTCAGATGGAAGATGGGATACTGCGCCCTTGAGACCCGAAATGTTCGAACAGCAAAGCATTGAATTCGGCCGGCTTTTCGATCATCGGATTGTGACCGCAGCGGGCGATCGTGTGAAAAACGCCGCGCCGGATGAGCGGAAGCAATCGTCGCCATTCGCGCGAGAAGCTGACGCGATCGTCCTCGCCCCAGATCATCAGCGTAAACGCTTCAATGCGAGGCAGGACGCCGCGCACGTCGTACGCGCTCGCATCTCTGAGGAGCCTGACGAGGTTGGCGAGCCGCCGCCGCTCCGCGAAGAATTCCCAGGCCGAGCGGATCACGGCTTCATCGATGCACCGCCGGTCCCAAAACAAATGGTCGCTCACGCTCAGCGCGACCCGCAGCGTCAGTTTGCCATGCATGGCGAGATTCATCGTCGCCGATCTGCCGTTGACCGGCGCGCCGCTCAACACCAGCGTTGCGACGCGCTGCGGATGCAAAACGGCATAGTCGAGCGCTACCAGCGAGCCGAACGAGCCCCCTACCAGATAGGCGGATGCGATCTGAAAACGATCCATAAGATCGACGAGCCATCGCGTGCAGGACGTGACCGAAGCGTGCCGGGCGGCGAACGGCTCGCGCAGCGCAAGATAACCGAAACCGAGAGCGTCGAGCGCGCGCAGCGTGCTTTCCCACATCCAACTGCCCGCGACCAAGCCAGGAAGCAGTGCGACGAGTGGATCTGCGTTGCGAGGCGGCCTATATATAGCCGCTTCGTCCACGACAGCGGAAGCCGACATGCTCCAAAACGCGTTCCTGCAGGTGCAATCGCGGACCTGCGCATGAACGGCGCGCGGCAGCGTCACATCTTCGACAGCGACGATGGCGAGGCGCTCTGGTTTCTTGGAACGCTGGCGGTGATACGGATCGACGGCGAGCAAACGGGCGGACGATTCGCGATCTTCGAAAATCTGTTTCCCAAGGAAGCCGCGCCGCCGCTGCGCACCCATCCCCAGGACGAAACGTTCTACGTTCTCGATGGGGAAGTCACAGCGTGGGTTGGCGACGAGTCACGGCGGTGCCGGCCTGGCTCGTTCGTTCATGCGCCCGCAGATGCGCGGAAAGAGAAAAAATCTCGGCGGCGTTTGCGGCGTGGAGGTCCTTGGGCCGCCGCCCACAGGAAGCTCCGCGGGCCGACCGTAACTACATTATCCGGCCGCGGGAGTAGCTCAATTGGTAGAGCGCTAGCCTTCCAAGCTGGATGTTGCGGGTTCGAGACCCGTCTCCCGCTCCAGCATCAATCAATAGAAAGCGCCGTTTCACAAACGTGTCCCGCGCTTTTACCATTTTCGGCCACGTTCGGTGTCGTTCGCCAAAATGCGCTGCATATGTAGGACTCAGGTAGGACGGGGTTGTTTCGTCATATCTGCCGTGTTCCAGCAGATGCCTGCATATCCTAAGGGCGTGCCAAGACTGCACATCAACGTCACGTTGCCTGAAGTCGCGTAGTGTGCTTACATCGCAAAAAGCAAAAGCCCGTTCGGAAACTGTCACGCAGTGCCGACCGAACCGCCTCTCTTCATCGGATCCGGATAGTGTTCGTCAACCCACCTCTTCGTGGATTCGTAAAGGAAGCCGAAGTTTTCCCAGGATAAGGGGAACCGTTCTCGCTGGCTCGCGACCATCGGCCACAGATTCTCCCACAGCCTGAGGATAGCCGGGCTCATGATGTCGATGAGAACCGTGCCGTCGAGCAGACCATTCTTGGAGTATGTCCCGATCTCTTCATACGACTTGAGCACGGCCAGACACTTTCGAACGTCGGGATCGTGACTGCGAAAGCCGAGGGCGGCTTCGCGTCGAAACTCCTCGTCTTGCCACCGCGCCGGCATTTCCGCGTATACGAATTCCTCCGCAGCCACGTACGCGAGATCGCGCTGGCGCGAGAAGATCGTCATCGTCGCTTCCAGCAGCGTCGTGCGCCGCAGATGTTGGAGTTGGTCGTTGGCGTTGCGCAGCTGACGCGCACCGAGCACGACGGTGATGAGAATGATCAGAGCCGTCATAAGCGTGCCGACGGCGGTGAGTGCTTCCCACACAGCGGACTCCCTTCAGGGCAGTTACGCGCCACTCATCGCGGGGATAGGACCCAAACCTGCAATTATCGGGCTCCCGAAGTGGTTCCTTAGTAATTCAAGCGACATGGCGAACTCCAACCACCTAAAGGCCGCGCACCGTGAATGGCGTCAGCCGATGTTTGGAAGACGAAGGCTTTGAGTCGGAAAGCCAACGCGCTCGGCCCTTTGCGCGCGCCGCCCCAGCCAGCGTTTGTGCGCAGCAAGGCGAAGAAACCCGCGCCTCGAACGTGCCAAGTGATGCAATATTGTCGCGCCAGAGTTATCATTTTCGCGACGATCGTTTTTGCCGCGACCATAGCATCGGATCGTGCGCAAGCGCTATACCAACCTGGCTATCCGCCCGCCCAGCCACCGAACCCTAGCCAGACGTACGCACCGCAATCGGGTTCGACCTTCGCTCCGTCGCCGGCTGTTCCGATCCCGATCAATATTCCGCTGCCGCAAATGCCCGGGGCGCTGCCGAAGGGAACGTCGCCGCTGCAATTCGTCACGCAGCAATTGCCGCCCGGCGGCGTCGGACTCACCAGCATCGCGGCGTTCCCACTCGTGAACCCCGCGGCTCCGTCGTACGGATGGTGGGATGAGAAGACGCCGGCGGCCGTCGAGGCCGCGCAGGCGCTGCCACGAAAAGAAATTATCGCGGCTGCGTTCGCGGATTATCTCGCGACCGTCGGCATCCTCGAACGTGCTCCGATCGATCCGCCGGTCACGCTCGCGCGAGGTTTCATCTTCAGGCGCGGCACCAGAAGTTACGGCGCGCTGGGGCCCGCCTACAGCGTGACCTCGACCGTCGATCTTCCGAAAAAAAGTCTCGGCGCCTGGGCGATTGTCCTGCTGGATGAAGCCGGCCGCCGACTGGGTCGATACGGCTTCACACCGCGGGCGCGGGATATCGTCTCGTTTGCCTTCCGCGTGCCTGAGGATCCGAACACCGCCGCGATGGAACTCGTCGGACCGTCCGGCGTCGCGGACAAGAAGGTCTTGAGCGGAGGCCCGCCGAGGGTGAGGATCATTTGGCCACAGGACGGCGGCATCGTGCGCGGCATGACCGGCGTCGTCCGCGTCTCGTGGCAGGCGGAGGCCGAAAGCGGCAAGCGCGTGCTCGCCAGTGTGTTCTATTCCGCAGACGGGGGCAGGCACTACAAAGCGGAAGCGTTCGAACAGCAGCTGACGTCGCTCGACGTCCGTCTCAAGTCTCAGGCGACCGATCACACGATCAAGGTGCTCGTCACCGACGGCACGCGCAGCGGGCAAGCCGTAGCGTCGTTCTCGGTCGGATCTTGACAAGACTGTGATGGGCGCGCGGTCCAAGCGATCGACTGCACAGGCGGGAATCGAACCTTGCGCGCGGAACGCCCGACGCGCAACTGCGAGTCGGAGGGGCAACATGGGAATTTCCATGAGACGGGCCATCGCGACCGCGGCGATCGCCGCAACGTCCGCGCTGATGCTCGCCGGATGTTCGAAGCAAGGCACGAGCCAAAATGCCGGTCCTCAGGGCGTGCCGACCAGCGCGGCCGCGCTCAGCAATCCCAGCAATTTCCCGCTATACCAGCCGAGCACGCTCGTAAGCGTCGCGCCATTCGATCAAGCGGCGCTTGCTCAGACGTTCAACGCCAAAGTCCCACCTGGCAAACCGAAGATGACGCCGTACAAAGGCGACGAAGTGCTCGCTTCGACGTCTTCGTCGCTTTCCGATCTCAAGGCGTGGCTGCAGAAAGAGAAGAGCGCGCCGCCGCAGGGTCTGAAAGCCGAGTCCGTGCCGAGCAGCGCCGGCAGCGGGCAGGCCGTGAACTTCGCTGACAAGTTCGGCGCGGATGCTGCGATGTTTACGGGCGACAACGGGCGCAGCGTGATCGTCATCGCGATGGATCCAAAGACGGTCCACGAGAAACTCGGTCCGGCGCTCAGCGTCATCGACAAGTACATGGCGCTGCCGGCCATGGTGCGCGGGGCCGTCGATCAGAAGGCGCAGGACCGCTTCGGCGTGAGCGTGTCGCAGATGCTGGACAAGAACAGTCCCGTCGGACTCTTCGTGTCTGCGGTGAAGGAGCTCGGGACGACGGATCAGCGAGCGCTCCTTTTGATCGACGCGACCAGGGAATAAAACGAGTCGAGCAAACTCGATCGCTCCTCAGGTCGGATCAGATCGGCGAGCGCTCCTCCTCCGGCTCGGCGGCCCCCGCGACAGCCTCGCCGTTGCCGTGAACGGCGTCGGACGATGGCGCCGGTATCCCGAACAAGTCCGCGCCGTATCGGCCGATCCGGCTGCGCATGTAGCGATCGACCAGCCGCTGACCGTTCAAATACGCCACCGGCACGACCACGAGCGTTAACAACGTTGACGTCACCAAGCCGCCGATGACCACTGCCGCCAGCGGCGCCTGAGTTTCGCTGCCCGCTTGCAGATGCAGCGCGAGCGGCAGCAGCCCAAGGCACGTCGCGGACGTCGTCATGAGGATTGGACGCATGCGGATCGGACCGGCCTGCATCAGCGCAGCCTTGACCGTCAAGCCCTGCGCGCGCAGTTGATTGGTGAATTCGACGACCAAAATCGCGTTCTTCACGACGATGCCGATCAAGGCCAGCAAGCCGATGAATGCCGTGAGGCCGAGCGACTGCCCGAAGATCAGCAGACCCACGCCGACGCCGGCGATGGCGAGCGGCAGCGTCAACATGATCACCAGCGGCTGCCACAAGCTTTCGTATTTCGCGGCGAGCAGCATGTAAATGAGCGCGATCGCGAGGATGAGCGATAGGAAGATCGCAGAGTTCGTCTGGTTTTGCGTCTCGCGCGCCGTCGTGAAATCGAACCGATAACCGGGCGGCAGCGGCATCGCCAGCAGCCTGCGCTGCACGGCTTTGAACACGGTTCCCGTCGGCACGCCGAGCGTATCGCCCTGTATGGAGATATAGCGCTGCTTGTTGATCCGCGTGATCTGGTTCGGGCCGTTGCCGAACGTGACGCTCGCGACCTCTGCCAGCGGAACCGTCGAGACGGGCGTCAGCGCCGCACCGGACGTCGACGAGGCGCCCGGTGTCGTCGTCACGCTGAGGTCGTAGATGTTGTTTATCGTCTTGCGCTGCGAGGGCGGGTAGATGACGTTGATGTTGTACTGTTCGCCGCCTTCCTCATAGCGCGATGCGATCGTGCCGTTCGTCGCGGTCGCTACCGTATTCGCGATCTCCGATAAAGGAATGCCGAGCTGTGCGGCGCGCGCACGGTCGACCGAGACGTCCATCTCTGGAGCAGAGTCCTGCACGCTCGTGCGCAGATTGATGAGCCCCGGTATCTGGCCCCGCATGGAATCGACCGCAGAATTGCCCAGCGCCGACAGCGTGTTCAGATCGGGACCGAAGAGAGCGACTTCGACGCCCGCGCTGCTGCCCGTGGCGAACGAAAGGATTCGCTGCACGATATCGACCGCGGTCGGGAATGCCTGCACGCCCGGCTGCGAGTTCAGCCAGTTGCGGAGCTTGATGACGTAATCATCGGTCGATATCTTGCGACTGCTGCCGAACCCTTTCGGCCTGAGCGTGACGAAGATCTGGCCGCTGTTGCTTTGCTGACGCGTGCCGAAGCCGACGAAGCTGCGGCTTACGCCGATGTTGCCGTAGACGTCCTGCACGTTGGCGGTGTCATTGCGCAGTTGATTCTCGATCTTTTGCGCCCACGCGTTGTTGATCGCGACCGCCGTTCCCGTCGGCAGCTGATAGTTAATGGTGATGTAATTCGTATTGGACGGCGGCAGAAGCTCGACGCCTCTGCCGATGATCAGCACGATGCCGACGACGATCGCGCCCGCTGCGATGAGCGCCACCACCGGAGCGCGATCGAGCGACCACGACAGGACGTGCTTGTAGCGTTGCTCGACCCAGTGGTAGGCCCTGCCGAAACGTTCGAAGAGCCACTCCTCGGTGCGGGCGAATGGGCCCGCGTTCGGATCGACGTGGGCCTCGTCGACATCGCTTCGATGGATGAAGCGCGCGGCGAGCATCGGCACGACGCTCAATGCGACGAGCAGCGAGACGCCGATCGAGAACACGACCACCATCGCGAACGGCACGAAGAGTTTGGACGCGACGCCGCCGATCAAGAGCATCGGCAGAAACACGATCATGACGGTGATCGTGGACGAGACCACCGCTCCGTAGATCTGCGCAGCGCCAGACTTGGCGGCGGCTTCACGATCCTCGCCGCGTTCGATGCGCCTAAAGATATTCTCGAGCACGACGATCGCGTCGTCGACGATGAGGCCGACGGCGAGCGCCAACCCTCCGAGCGTCATGATGTTGAGCGTGAATCCGGCGATGTAGATGGCGAGAAACGCGCCGGCCACCGAGGTCGGGATCGACAGCGCGACGACCAACGTGCTGCGGATGCTGTGCAAGAAGAAGAGGATGACGAGCACCGCAAGCAGGCCACCGATCAACGCGTTCTCTTTCAACGCGTTGATCGAGTCCTGGATGTAGAAATGCTGGTCGTAGATCGACGCGAAGTGCAATCCGGGGTACGTCTTTCCGAGCTCGCTCATCTTCTGATAGAGCGCGGTGGCCACGGCCACGGTGTTCGCGTCCGCCTGCTGACTGATGGTGACGCCCACCGACGGTATGCCGTTGAGACGATCGAAGATGCGCTGTTCTTGGCCGGTGTCGAGTATCCGCGCCACCGAGCCGAGGTATACTGGGGTGCCGTCTCTCGCCGTGGTCAGCACCAGATTCGCCAGCTGATGCGGATCTTGAATCAGGCCGGTGACGCGGATCTCGTATTCTCTCGCTCCCTCTTGGCCGATGCCGCCGGCGACGTTCTCGTTCTGCTGGTTGATGCGGTTGATGACGGTGTCCAGCGGAATGCCGAGCGCGGCGAGCCGTTGATTGTCGACCTCGACCCGGATCTCGCGCACGACGCCGCCGGATTCCAACGCGGCGCCGACACCCGGAACCGACTCGAGCTGCGGGATCAGCGTGTTTTGGACGAGATCGTTGAGCGCCGTCTGAGACAGCTTTTCGTCGTTGACGCCGACGATGAGCACTGGCAGTTGGGTGGGATCGGCTTTAAAAATGCCGATGGGCTGGAGGTTCGGATCGTTGGGCAGCTGGTTTTTGATGCGATCGAGTTGTTCGCGGACGTCGTTGGCGGCGGTGTCGACATTGGTTCCGAAGTTGAAGCGCGCCTGAACGGTGGTCGTGCCTTCGAACGACGTCGAGTCGACTTCTTGAATGCCGGGCACTTGCGACACGGCGTTTTCGATCGGGCGCGCGATGAGCGTCTCCATCTCTTCGGGTGCGACGTTCGGATATTGTTCGGAGATGAAGATGACAGGAAAGGCGAAGCTCGGCAGCAGGTCGATGTTGAGCTGCTTCAGTCCGAAGGCGCCGAGGAAGATGATCGCGACCATCGTCATGATGACCGCGACCGGGCGGCTTACTGAGAAGTTACTGAGGAATATGGCGCCGAGCCCCCTTGCCCTTGTCCGCTCACGACCGTCACCAGCGAGCCGTCTTGCAACGAGTCGGGGCGTTGGGTGATGACCCGCGTTCCTGCAGCGATGCCGTGGCCGCTGATCTCGGCCACGTCTTGCGTTTCGACGCCGAGATGGATAGGGACGACTTTCGCTTTGCCGTCGGCGACAATGTAAACGACGTTGCCAGATTCGGTCTGTGCGACCGCGACCCGCGGCACGAGCAGCACGTCGCGGTGCGCGGCTTGCACGAACGTTGCGTTGGCGACCATGCCGGCCTTGAGCACATCGTCGGGGTTGGCGATCGCGATGCGCGCGAGATACGACAGCGTGCCCTGCGAGGCCGCAGAATTGAGGTACTTGATCCGGCCGGTCCACGCGCGGTTCGGTAGGCTGTCGATGGCGATGCGCGTAGTCCTGCCGGGTGCCACGTATTTGAGGTCTTCGTCGGGTATACCGATGTTGACGAAGATCGGATCCAGCTGCGAGACTTGCATCACCGTCTGATTCGGTCCGGACAGCGTTCCAGGGTCGACGTTGCGCTGCGTGACGATGCCGTCGAATGGCGCGGTGATCGAACTCTGGGCGAGCTGCGACTGGACGAAGTTGATCGAGGCTTGTGCCTGCGCGACCGCCGCCTCGGCATTCTTGATGTCGGCTTGGCCCGCGGTCGTGCCTTGCGAATCGAGGTTCGCGTTCTGCGCGGCGATCTGCGCCGAGCGCAGCTGCGCCTGAGCCTGCGAATACAGTTGTTGTGCCTGATCGACCGCAGACTGCGAAACGTAGCCTTGGGCGAGCAGCTGTTGGTTGCGCCGCAGGTTCGCGGCGGCCGTGTCGTACGCGACCTGCGCGGATTGCAGATTTGCATTCGAGGTCGAGGAATTGCCGATGTCGTTGGCTCTCGTCTGCGCCAACTTAGCTTGAGCCGATGCGAGCGCGGCCTCATCCTGCTGAAGCTGGGCCGCATAGGTGGAGTTGTCGATTTGGACGAGCAACTGACCGGCATGGACGCGTTGACCGATCTGCGCGTTGACTTGTGTGACCGCGCCGGAGATGACGGAAGATAAATTGGCTTGCTGCGCAGGCGTCACCGTGCCGGTCAGGGCGAACGTCGATGTGATGTCGCCGCGCTTTACCGCAGTGGCGGCGACCGGAATGGATTGTTTGCCGCCGGCTCCGCGGGCCGGAGCGGTCGATTGGTTCGCGCAACCGGTCATGGCGATGATTCCCGCCGACGTAAGCGCCGTCAAAAACACGGCCGGTGATCTCGTTCGCATGGTTCCTCTCTCTCGTTTCTCGAAGCCGGATGTGCCTAACCTGTCAAGCGTGACTATCCTGGGGATTGGCTGAGAGTTTCACAAGAGATCAGCGCGCACAATCTCGCTGCTCGTCGCAAGCACGCAACCCGCGTCTCGCATCGCCTCGAGCGCACGCCGTTCGTCGCCAGCGTCCACGTTCACCGCGGCGATCGCATCCGTCACGACGACGACGTCGAAGCCGCGCTGCTTCGCTCCGATCGCCGTGGCCTTCACGCAATAATCCGTGGCAAGGCCCGCGACGAAGACGCGCCGCACGCCATCCGTGCGCAGCCGCGGCGCGAGGTCGGTGCCGTCGAAGCCGCTGTAACCTTCGGTCGCCGGGTCGACGCCTTTTGAGATGACGAGGTGGATGCGTTCGTGCCGCAGCTTTGGCGAGAATTCGGCGCCGCTCGATCCCTGCACGCAGTGATAGGGCCACGGCCCGCCCTGCGCCTGAAATCCGGAGTGATGTTTTGGGTGCCAGTCGCGGGTGGCGTATACGCGGCGAAATCGAGGCAGCAGCGCGTCGATCGGCTCGAAGATTCGATCGCCGTCGGCAACCGCCAGCGCGCCGCCGGGCAGAAAGTCGTTCTGCGCATCGACGACGATCAATCCGTCGTCGTCGGTGATCCGTAGCGGCATGGTCGCTTTCCTTAGGCGGCAGCCAGAGGTATCCTCGCTCGTCCAGCGGCAATCATTACTCCATGGAACAAACGCTCATCCATTTGGCGCATGCCGCAGTTTGGTTTTTCGTCATCGTGTTCATCCTGGCGATCATCGGCGTCATCTCCATCATCGCTTGGATCGTCGGCCTGATCCGCAAGGGCACCCAAGAGGTGGAAACCGGCGTGCGGCACGTCGAGGACTTTTCGCAGCGCCGCTGACTCCGTCGCTTCGTGGAAGCTTGCGCGTTGCGGAGCCGTGCGCTACTATTAGGGACGTCGCCCTCTCGAAGGATTCGGGTACGCCCTTGTAGCTCAGTGGTAGAGCGCGTCCTTGGTAAGGACGAGGCCGCGGGTTCAATCCCCGCCGAGGGCTGTTGCCCCCGTAGCTCAATTGGATAGAGCAATGGACTCCTAAGCCGTAGGTTGGAGGTTCAAATCCTCTCGGGGGCGAATTTTGTGGTTTCGCACGCCGGAACGGGCGTGCGTCAGCGTGTCCGGCGTTGTCGAACAACCCGGGACAGAGGATAGAATGGCGAAGCAGAAATTCGAGCGCAACAAACCGCACGTGAACATTGGCACGATTGGTCACGTGGACCACGGCAAGACGACGCTGACGGCGGCGATCACCAAGGTGTTGTCGTC
>Ga0207416_1000303_pt1 | contig 88613 bp, 81 predicted proteins | sample PaiPotPPM11metaG_FD_184107 | JGI IMG/M metagenome (GOLD analysis project Ga0207416, IMG submission 184107) | Iron sulfur acid spring bacterial and archeal communities from Banff, Canada, to study Microbial Dark Matter (Phase II) - Paint Pots PPM... ... | reverse complement strand
ATAGGTGTGACTTGGCCGTTGCATCAGTTCGATACTCGGGTCGGGAATCCTATCATTTTGCCGCTTCCACCGCGCAAAAACTCAGATTTTATACGGGTTTGCGCCATCGTTTTTCATGGCGAACTAGCTAGGAACGCTTCCTTCGGCGGATGGTGATCCGGCGTGTGGATGACTATTGCTGGGGTGGTTCCTTCTTATGCATCACGAACCACAAGACCATGTCCCAGGTGTTGCGGATGCCCGCGACGAGAAGCAAGATGCTGGCCCACGCCAATCCGTTGAGAGCGCGATCGGTCCCCAGGAGCAGCCCCGTGCCGCTTCCCACGTATGTCAGATAACAGGCCAAAGGCGCGAGGAAATACCACGCCCAATCGTGCATATCGACTACGTGCCGCGTATACTGCTGCCACATGAACGGGAACGTACTAAGCGCCCGCCCGGAACTGACGAGGCCCGCGAGGACCAGAAGGATCCCGAGTTGCGTCCGCGTGACAATGGGAAGCACGGCCACCGAGGCGGTGACCAGCACGTAAATGAAATGGATGAGCGTCGGATTTATGAATGTCCGGAGGCCAGCGATGTCTTGGTCGGCTATCGACCCAGCCCCCACCGTGATCGCCACAAACGTTAAACCCACGAGCCCGGCGGCAGCCCCACCGACCAAGAAATAAAAGGTCTGCCAGTCACGGAGCGTCTGGGATAATGTATCAGGCATGGCGTCTCATAAGTTAGAATGGGCCACGTTCGTTAAGGGGAGTGCGCCGGATCAGCCCCGGTTTCTCCAGCGTGAGCCCCTTCAAGGACGCATGGCGTGGTTCCTTTGGGTAGGTCCTGCGGCGGGTGGCCTTGAGTTCCTCTGGAATCACGTAGTACAATACTGTATGACATCACCCGGGGAGCAGGTGCGTCCGTGCCGACGAGCATCAGGTTGGATCCAGCAACGGAATCGGTCCTACGACGCCTAGCCCGCCGGACCGGGCGCACACAGTCATCCATCATCCGCGAGGCGATTCTCCGGATGGCCGGCGACAGGCCGCGGCCGAAGCCGGGGGACACGCTCTACGACAGGATGGCTGACCTTGTAGGCACCGGTCACGGCGGGCCGCCGGACTTGGCTTCGCGATCGGAGGAGATGCTGCGCACCCTCTTCACGCAGCGGCGGGGCCGGCGATGAGAGGGGTGTTGGTGGATACCGGCCCGCTTGTTGCAATTGTGGATGAGGGCGACGGAGATCACCAGCGCTGCGTGAACGTGCTGAAACGGCTGTCCGACCCGATGATCACCACGTGGCCGGTCGTGACGGAGGCCCTGTGCTTGCTAGGGCAGACGCAAAACCCTTTCGATTCGCAGGATGCCCTGTTGGCCACACTCGATCGTCAGGTCGTGGTGGTTGCCGAACTTGGGCGCGCGGATGTTCCGCGACTCCGGGCCCTGATCAGAAAGTACCGGGACCTCCCGATGGATCTTGCCGACGCTACTTTAGTGTGTGTCGCCGAGCGCGATGGCATGCGACAGGTGTTCACGCTCGACCACCGCCACTTTGCTGTTTTCAGAATCGGGCGCCACGACAGCTTCACGATACTCCCATAGGGCATGCTGCTCATTCGACGCCGTACGGCCACGTGCACGGTGGGGCAGATTTGAGCATGACCATAGTTCCAGCCTCTACCCGAGCAAGACGCGCAGCGGCACCACCTCGAGTCCCCGCGCCCTGAGGCCGGCGATCATCCGCGGCAGCGCCGCGCACGTTTCCGACGGCGTCGACGGGTGTCCGCCCCGATCGTGCAGGTCCACGATCGCGCCCGGGTGCGCGTTGCGGACCACGAACTCGGCCATTCGCGCCGCCGCGGCCGCCCGCAGCCATCCCTCCGGCCGCACCGACCACAGGATCCGCGCCTCGCCGATCTGGCCCGCCCGGACGTAGGCCGTCCAGTTGAACGTCCCCCACGGCGGCCGAAAATAGCGCGGCACCACCCCGGCGGCGTCGGCCACCGCCGCGGCGCCGCGGTCCACCTCGGCGATCGAGGCGCGAGGGGAGAGCATCCAGAAGTGCCGGTGGCTGTAGGTGTGGTTCCCCAGATCGTGGCCGGCCGCGGCCACCGCCCGCGCGACCGCCGGCACCGCTTCGGCCTGCCGCCCGACCATGAAGAAGGTCGCCTGCGCGCCCGCCGCTGCCAGCGCGTCGAGGATGCGGGGGGTGTGCTCGGGGTCGGGCCCGTCGTCGAAGGTGAGCGCCACCATCGGGCGGGCCGGCCCGCGCCTCACGACCCCGACCCGCAATCCTCCGGCAATCGCCTGCGCGCCGACCGTATACGCGGCCGCCCCGCCCAGCACCGTCGCGCTAACCGCCGCCCACCGGCCCCAGTGCGGCATCCCGCCGTGGCCTATCCTTCCGCGGCCTCGACCCGCCACCGCGCCGCGGCGCCGGCGGCGAACAAGAGGAGCCCCCCGCTAAAGTAGAAAGGCGTCGCTGGGTTCGACCACTGCCAGAGGAGCCCGCCGACGAGCGGCCCGATCACGCCGCCCATCCCCTCGATCGTCATCGCCACTCCCAACCCTGCCCCCCGGATGTCCTCGGGCAAGAGGTGCAGCAGGATGCTGTTCCATGCCGGCAGGACGAACGCGTAGCCGATGCCGATCCCGATGAAGTCCAGGACGAGCATCCACATCGACTGGCACAGCGGGAGGACGAGCAGGAACACGGCCACGGCCCCGAGGCCGAGCGCGTAGGCCCGGCGCCGTCCGAACCGGTCGCCCATCCGTCCCGCGAGGGCCATGAGGGCGAGCGCCGTGCCCGGGCCCAGGATCAGCAGCAGGAACAGCTCGCGCTCGTCGAGGCCGCGCACGACTTCCAGGTACGGGACGACGATCGGGATCAAGACGCCGGCGGCGATGATCTGGGGGACGAGGCTGGTGGCCAGCATCGAGAGCGAGCGGACCATCAGGCGGACCATCCGCCAGAGATCCGGCCGTTCCGGCGTTTTCCGCTCGGTCGCTCCGCTCGGGAGCCGGAGCCCGAGGAGCGCGGCGGCGAGCAGCGGGATGATAAACACGCCGAGCGGCACGGGGTGCGCCGTCCGGCTGATCAGTGTGGCCAGCCCGACGCCGGCCCCGCCGCCGAGGAACCACGTGGAGAACATCCGGCCGAGCGTCTCACCGACGTCGCCCCCGGGTCCGGCCTGCTGGGTCAAGCGGGTGAGCGCCGCCGGCCAGAGGGGAGAGGCGGCGGCCCCCATCACGGCCAGCGCCACAAACACCTCCCAGGTCGTGCTGGAGAGCAGGAGGGTCGTGTAGGCCCCGAGGTACAGCCAGAACCCCCACAGGAGCATCTTCCGCGTCCCGATCCGGTCGACCATCCAGCCGGAGAAGAGCTTCAACGCGACCTCGGTCAGGAAGTACGTGGAAACGGCGGCGCCCGTCGTGCCCATCGCCCACCCGAATTGCTGGGTGAGCATCGTCGGCAGGAGCACGAACAGCAGGGCGCCGTGGACGAACTCCACGAGCGCGATCGTGACCGCGAGGAGCGTGATCTCGCTGCGGGGTATCAAGGGGCGGGGGAGGGGATTGCGAACTGCCTCTCCAAGGTGGGTGTTTCGGCGGCGCCGCCCGCCAGGGCGATGAGCTGCGAGACGACGACGGGCGCCGCGTCGGGGCGGCCATGGTCCGCCGCGGCCTGCCGCATCGCCGCGAGGCGGTCCGGGTGGCGGAACAGCTCCTCCAGGACCGCGCGCAGCGCCTCCGGGGTCCGCGCCGCGAGGGCGGCGCCGGTGTCGAGCAGGAAGCGGGTGTTGCCTACCTCCTGCCCGGGGATCGGCCGGTAGACGATCATCGGCAGCCGCTTCGCGAGCGCCTCGCTCACCGTCACCCCGCCGGCTTTCGTGATCAGCAGGTCGGAGACCGCCATCATCTCCTCGACGTTGTCCACGTACCCGAACGTGTCGAACCGGTGGGGCGATCCCGCGGCCTGCGCCCGCACCTGGGCCTCGAGCCGGCGGTCGTACCCGATGACGACGAGCGCCTGGAGCGGATGCGGGAACTGCGCGAGCACGCGGACGACGTCGGGGACCCCGCCCAGCATCGCATACGCGCCGGCCATCACGAGAATGACCGGCACGCCGGGGGTGAGGCCCATCCGCGCCATGAGGGCCTGGCGGTCGAGCGGCCGTTGGAACTTCCGCTCGATCGGCATGCCGGAGACCACAATCCGGCCGGCCGGGATCCCGCGCTCGATCAGCCCGTCGCGCACCAGCGTGTTCGGCACGCTATACGCCGCGACACTCGGGTGGATCCACTGGCTGTGCGTGACGTAGTCGGTGATGACCGTGAGGCAGGGGATCGTGGTGCGCCCGGCGATGTGCAGGTCGGACATCGTGCCGGCGGGAGTACAGTGGACGGAGCACACGACGTCGGGGCGCTCCGCCTTGAGATACTGGTCGAGGCGCTCCATCCCCATCCGGTTGATCGCGCGCTGGATGAACGAATCCGGCTTGATGTCGCCGGTAACCTTGTAGAACAGCCCGTACAGCATCGGCGCGCGCTTGACGCTCTGGATGTACGAGAACTTCGTCACCGCGTCGAACACGGGGTGCACGAACCGGGCGAAGTAGTCGACCAGCTCGGCGCGGCCGCCCGTCCGGGCCTGCCACTCCTCGGCGACCGCCTCGCCGACGCGCTTGTGGCCGCCGCCGTAGTTGCAGGACAGGATCGAGAGGAACATCCGGCCTAGAGGGTCTCGCTGGTCACGCGGGTCGCGGCCGCCCCGGCGGCCGGGTGCGCCTCTTCGGTGAACGCCGGGGGCTGCGGGTGGATCACCCCGATCCGCTGCGGCAGGATCGACAGCTCGAACGTCTGCGCCGGCCCCATGAGGCTCCCGTCCACCTGCGCCTCCCGTCGCTGGTCCAGGTGGATTCTCACCTCGGTGCATCGCTGGATCGTAAGCTCGGGGACGGGGAGGTGCCGCAGCAGGCGGGCGGTCTTGCGGAAGCGGCGCGACGCCATCTCTTGGAGGAGGTACACGTCCAGGAGGCCGTCCGTGAAGCTCGGGGACGGCAGCGCCTGCAGGCGCTCTCCGTACATCCGGCCGTTCGCCGCGCCGATCATCAGGGCAGGACCGCGGAACACCCGCTCGCCGACCTGCACCTCGACCTGGAACGGATCGAACCCCGCCGAGAGCAGGAGGAGCGCCGCGAAGTAGTACACGGAGCGGTTGCGCGCGAAGCGGTACCGGGCACGCAGCGTGTTCACCATCTTGACGACCTGCGCGTCCGCGCCCAACCCGAAGGTGTTGAGGAAGTACCGGCCGTTCACCTTGCCGACGTCAATCGGACACACCCGGCCGCGCAGGAAGATCTCCATGGCCTTGTCCGAGTTTTTCGGGATGCCGAGGGAGCGGGTGGTCTCGTTCCCGGTCCCGCAGGGGATGATCCCCATCGGCAGGGTCGCGCCGCTCATCACGAGGCCGTTCACGGCCCCGTTGATCGTGCCATCGCCGCCGAGGACCGCGATCTGGTCGAACTCCTGGCGGCCCGGCCCGAGGGCGGCCGCGAGGAGGTGAGCGGTCATCTCACCAGTCGGCGCGACGACCAGCTCGTAGGTATGCCCAGCGCGGCGGAGGGCGTTGGTCACCAGGGGGAGCGTGTCCCGCGCCCGGCCGCTGCCGGAACGAAGATTTGCGACGACTAGAGTTGCCGGCATCCCATCACTCCTCCGCCAGCATCGGGGTGATGCGATGGACGTTCTGCTGGAGTTACCCTACTGGAGTTAGCCTAGCCGTTTAATTATGTACGGAATGGCCCGTATGTGTCAAACTGCCTCTGGGTATTTCACCGCAAACGGCACATCTTCCCCCATATTCCCGGCAGGTTCGGCCGCCAGACGTCCCGGGCCAAGGAAACCGCGCCGGGACGTAGAATTCCGCGGCGTCAGGCGTCCGCGCTCCATGCGCGGCGCCAGTGTGTTCGGAACAGTTTCCGAGCGGCGAGGTGCGGTGTGGCGTACGCGGGGGGTGCGTCGGAGTTCGGGGTCCGTCCTGTGGCGATGGGCCGCCGCGGGATGGTCGCCTCGGCGAACCCGCTCGCGACGCAGGCCGGGCTCCGGATCCTGGCCGCCGGCGGCAACGCCGTGGACGCGGTGGTCGCGACCGCGGTCGCGGTGACGGTCGTCGAGCCGTACTTCTCGGGGGCCGGCGGAATCGGGGTCGCCGTCCTCTCGCTCCCGAACGGCGAGACGCGCACCCTGAGCTTCATGGGCCGCAGCCCCAAGGCCGCGCGGCCTGCCCTGTTCACCACCGAGACGCAGGACCTGGGTCCGCTCGCCCCGATGGTCCCCGGGATCGTCGCGGGGTGGGCGCGCCTGCACGAGGAGTATGGGGACCTCCCGCTCGCGCAGATCCTGGAGCCGGCGATCGAGCTGGCGGAGCGCGGGACGCCCGTGACCCAGTTCGACTACGTGCGGACGGCCACGTCGCTCGAGCGTCTTACCCCATTCGCGGACGCCGCGCGGACGTACCTTAAGGAAGGCCAGCCCTATGAGCCGGGCGAGGTCCTCCGCCAGCCCGGCTTGGCCGCGACGCTCCGGACCCTCGCCGCCGAGGGCTTGCTGTCGTTCTATCGAGGAAAGATCGGCGAAGCGATCGGGAAGTACTTTGCCACCCACGGCGGGCTGATCACCGCCGACGACCTCCGCGAGTACCCCGAGTCGGTCCGGTGGGAGGCGCCGGTCACCGCCCGCTACCGCGGGTATGAGGTCCGGACCACGCCCCCGCCCAGCAGCGCGGTCCAGGTCCTCCAGACGCTCCGCATCCTCGAAGCCTTCGACGTGGACGATCTCGACCCGCTCGGCCCCGACTACCTCGCGCTCGCCGCCGAGGCGATTCGCCTGGCCCGGTTGGATGCCGCCGCGCACGTCGCGGATCCCCTCTTTGTCGACGTGCCGATCGAGTGGATGCTCTCCGACGAGCGGATCGAGCAGCTGCGGAAGGAGGTCCGGCGCCGCCTCAAGCCGGCGCGCGCCCGAGCGTCCCACGCCTCCGATCGCGGCCGCACGGGGGCCCGTGGCCGTCCGAAGGTCGCCGCGGCCCGAATCCGCCGGGCCCGCCCTGCCCCCGAGCGCTCGACCACCCACCTCGCCGCCGCGGACGCGAGCGGTCTCGCGATCAACATCACCCAGACGCTCGGGAGTGCCTACGGCAGCGGCATCGTGATCGGCGATACCGGAATCGCCATGAACAACGGCCACCACTGGGCCACGCTCATCCCCGGGGACGCCAAGGTCATCGCGCCCGACAAGCGCCGCGAGTCCCCGGCCTCACCGACGCACACGTTCCGCGTCGACGAGGGGGCAGGCCGGCCGACACACTCCTTTGGGATCGACCCGCTCGGCCCGGCACACGCCACCCGGGGCAGCCGCTTGGCGTTCCTCGTGGGGACGCCGGGGTCCTACAGCATTCCCCAGACCACGGCCCAGGTTATCGTCGGGCTCATCGACTTCGGCCGCAACATCCAGGACGCCATCGCCGCGCCGCGGTTTAGATGGAAGGACGACGTGGGGGACCCGCTGCCGCCCAAGGAGCTGCTCCTCGAGGCGCGCTTCGCCCCCGCCGTCCGCAAGGCGCTCGCCGCCCGCGGCTACAAGGTCAGCCTGCTCGAGGACTGGTCGATGCGCGTGGGAGGCGCGCAGGGGATCGTGTTCAGGGAGGACGGCTGGATGATGGGCGGCGCCGACCCGCGCCGCAACGGCTACGCGATGGGATGGTGACCACGGCACACGTGAAGCAATCGAGGTAAGTGTAGGTGATCGACGGCACGGGACGTCACCACATTGGGAGGTATCGCGATGCGGATTGGCAACTGGGGGATTTTCATACTTGGGATCTACCTGATCGTCGTAGGCCTTATCTCGTTCGGGATTCTCGCTTCACTCGAACGTGTTGCCGGGATCCTCGCCTTGGTCGCAGGCATCCTGATCCTGATGGAGCACTGGAAGCGCTAGGCGAGTTACCAGCCGTTCGCGAGGCGCGCTGCGGGGATCGTGCCAGTGTTGTCCCTGCGGCGCGCCTCTTGTATACTGGCAGTGCGAGAGAGGGCCGGCGTAGCTCAGCGGTAGAGCAGCGCATTCGTAATGCGCAGGTCAGGGGTTCAAATCCCCTCGCCGGCTCCAGTATCGATAGCCCCGATTGTATGGGATGAGCTCGGCTCAGAGCCGCTTAAGCTCTCTTGCTGCCAACGACCTGTTCAACTGCTCGGGGATCGCGCTCAATCACTGCGAGAAGAACCCGGGCAGGGGGTGGGGCCCCTTAGATGCGTCCTTGGCAAGCCGAGCGTGTTGCGCAGCCTTTCAAGCAACTCCGCTCCGATGTTGAGCTAGGGATTTTTCAGAGACCTTCACACGTAGCCCCCCAGCAAACGATCAGTCTGGTTGCTCAGGTTCCGCAAACTTATCCGCGATTCTCAGCTCCGTGACGACTGACGCGCTCGGCCAACTTGTCGCGTCCAACCACACGGAACAGGTATCGCCCTCCGTTAAATCGAATCTAGTTTGGTTAAACATAGACTTCTTGCTCCATTCTTTTCCTTCCTGGTGGGGGACGGGATGTGTGGAGTGTCCCGGGGACGCATAGTCGGGCTCGAAGAGATCGTATCCCGCGGTGACTTGAGGCGGTTTGTGGCGCCAGGTATTGTCCGTCCATTCCGTCCGTCCGGATTTGATCACGAGCTGTTATCTATCGCAGATGCTGCTGTCCAAACAAAACTGCCAACAGCATTGGTCCTTCCCGTACCGGGGACCAATACAGGAGTACTGTTAGCAGCGTCAGTGCTAGTCGCGCACTTAACGCGGACGGAGAGCTTAACGGCTCAAGTCGCGTTGGTCACTAAGCAACTGCGCCTTCGGTCCTTCTACGACTCTCTCTGTTGCAAAGGAGAGCGCCTGGTTGACTACTTCCCACGAACCGTAGTCACTCGTGATGGTACGATATCTGAGATCGGTGATCGACCTCCAGCACTCATCAGGACGCCCGGGCGCCTCCATTTTGTCCCGGAACTGGTTCGTATCCGCTCGCTGCGTGAAGGCCTGAACGGTGTGATTGTTGAATCGGCCGCCTCGGATGAGGACGTCCTTCACCAGATCTTGACCGCGTTCGAGAGACGGGTTCCCGTTATCTACATCACTGCCGATCCTTACGATCCAATCCTTCCGGATTTTGAAGAGTCAGGTGTTGTTTGGGCATGGGACGCCGCTAGCATGTCGGTACTGATTGATGAAGACTCGAACCCCGACGCCATTTGTGCTGAGGTGGATATTCTACGGGAGACGGCAGCGACGACGTTCGAGGTACAGGGACCGGATGCGGAAGGAGACTTCGATCGGATTCTCGCGCGCCTTTGGGATGATCTTGGGGAAATCCAACACCATCCGGGCGGACTGACGTTCGAGACCGTTCGGTGGGCCTGGGGGGTCTTCAGGGCACTGAGTCAGTTGGTTGTGCCTGTGGAAGATTATGATCGATATGCCAGGCCGGCTTGGAAAACAACCGCGATCGAAGACGCGTCGAGGAAGGCCGAGATGTTTGCCGCGAATACGCTGCAGCACGAGGATCGTGACTATTGGAGTGTACTAGCTGATGACTTCTCAGATGCCGCTAAAGCCGCCCGAATCTCGAACGTTAAGCCGGAGGGACTGGTTCGGTGGGTTCGGGAGCGTGTCCGCGTTCTGTGGATTCTCGTCAGTCTCAGAAAGCTCGATTTTATTGGATTTTTGAGCCTCGGAAAAGTCAGAGGATTGTCGGAGATCGCCTTCGGAGGCATTCGTAATGCGCTGGTCAGGGGTTCAAATCCCCCCGCTACGATAGCCAACGGTTCCAAGGCGTCTGAGCAGCGGATGCACGGCGGGAGTTCATGGGCCTGTAAGGCGCCGGACGGTATTTCCGACACGAACGACAGTGGAAAGATGTCCGCCACGAAATTCAACAACTCCCTCGCTGTGCAGCATCGCCTCCGGTGCCCCGATGTTGTGTGAGGGATCGTCGCACTTCGGCAATCAGTTCCTGGAGCATCCTGACTGAGATCTTCTCTCCCCGCTCGGCGCGCGCTTCCGCCAGCCGCACCGTGCGGTCACGCAGGAAGGACCGCAATGGAACGGGGTAAGGGGCAACCGCTTCGTTGAGAGCTGTCTGAAGTGTATCGGGCCAGCGCTCCTCGTATGCGAGACGTTCAGGACCGAACCCAAACGCCCCTCCCGGCAGTTGCTGGCGCCGTAAGATCACTCGCTCGCGTACCGTTGCCGCCTCATTCACGTTCCCGTTTTGCACAATGACGCCGTATACGTCGCCTGCCTGGGCCGTGCTTACGAGGCCATTGATCACGTCCTCTCGGACCCGGTCTGGATCCCGGTCCAAAGGATTCCCATAACCCCCGCCTCCCTGGGTTGCAAGGTACAGCACGTCGCCTGGTTCAAGGGAAAGCACATCAATCTTTCCGATATCCTGCTCGCGCTCCGTGCCCGGGTTCAGCGAGGTGCGGCCTTTCTCCCCGGGGGCGCCATCCATCCGTCCCCATGGGCGAAAAATATACCGCTCCATGCCCCGATTGGTGATCGTGGCATAGGGGGGAAAGACCTGTAGCTCCAGTTCAATCCCGGTACCGCCGCGCCACCGACCTGGACCTGCGCTGTCCTGCCGGAGAGCGTAGCCCAGGACCAGGACTCCAGACATCTCCGCTTCGATGACTTCGGTTGGGATATTGCGTAGGTATCCCATGAGGAAGTCGATCCCGTCGATCCCATCCTTAGTCGGCCGGGCACCGGACCCACCCGCGAGCGGCTGCACCACGCTAACCCGCGTTTTTCCGGTCGCGGGGTCAGGGGTGGAGATGAGCAGAATTGACCCCTGTCCCGACCCCGCGGCGGGGATCTCCTCGGGCAAGGCCTGGGCGAGGGCGCCGGAAATCGTGTCCGCGATGCGAAACATGGTAGCCGCCCGGACGCCGACTGCCGCTCTCTCGTCGGGGTTGAGCAGGTTCCCTTCTGGAATGTGCAGATGCACGGGTCGGACCAATCCGGCGTTATAGGTAATTCCAGGCGCCGTGGTCCGGAGCCAGTTTACCACACCGAAAGCTACCATCCAGTGTCCACGTTGGGAATACGTCGGCATATTGATGGCAAACCGAACCTGTGGATCGGTCTCGCTGAAGTCAAGGTGAAGATCGCTGCCTTCCACTCTCAAGTGCAGCTTGATGCGCACCACGCCGCCGCCAAACTGATCGCCTTCCATGTAGTCCCAAAACGTATACGTCCCATCCGGCACGCGTGTGATGATCGCCCGTGCTTCTGCCTCGGCGTAGTCGAGCACACCCCGAATGCGGTCCTGAACGGCAGCGGCGCCGTACCGTGTGATCAGATCCTTGATACGCCGCTCGGCGGTACTCAGACCGGTAAGTAGCGCCTTCAGATCACCCCAATTCTGCTCTGGTATCCGCACGTTGAGCAGGAACAGTTCCAAGAACTCACGATTCACCTCGCCCCTCTCCAAGAACTTGGTCGGGGGAATCCGTAGGCCTTCCTGAAAGATCTCGTAGTTCGATGGGGCAATGGAGCCGGCGACCCGCCCTCCAATATCCGACGAATGAATGAAAGCGACCGCGTAGCAGACGGGCTTCCCCTCATGAAAGATGGGTTTCCATAAGAAGATGTCGGACAGGTGTGTCGCCATTCCGCGTGTCAAGTGCGGATCATTGGCAATGAAGACGTCGCCCTCGTCCTCACCTAGCAGGCGGGATCGACGGAGAGCCTCCGCCATAGGCAGGCCCACCATGATGGTCACGCCGACGCTTACTGGCGCGGCAAAGACCTCGCCGGACTCACTAATCAGAGCGGCACCGAAATCGCCGGTTTCCTTGACAAACACCGTGTGGCCTGTGCGGAGGATGACTACCGCCATCTCATCGGCAATGGCCTGGAAGCGGTTACGGAAGATTTCAATCAAAATCCTGTCGGACTGCAGTTTCACGTTATTCCACCTCACCAATAAGATTGCCTCGATGATCCGTTCGAACGCGGAATCCCGGTGGTACAAAAGTGGTGCTGTCGTACTGCTCCACGATCGCAGGCCCGCTGAACGCCGCACCTGCGGTCAGGCGCTTTCGATCAAAGACCGGGACGCGCATGGGCGTTCCCTCGAATAAGATACTCCGGTCGCCGAGCAGTGCCGGGCCGCCTTCCCGGGTAGGTATCTGCAGCTGAGGTTTGATAGTCTCTCCGACCACCTGAACACGGATGTCTACGACTTCAACGGGTGCATCCGGATCCGCGTACCCGTAGACGGCATGATAGCGGGCATGGAAGCGGACCAATATGTCGCTAATATCGATCTCATCCAAAGGCACTGAGAGCTCAAAGGACTGGCCGGCGTAGCGCATCTCGGCCGTGCGTTCGTAGCGGACCGCAGCGACGGGGAAGTCTTCGGTCGCGACCCACCGGTGGGCCTGCGATTCGAGGTCCCGGAACGCCTCCGCCAGGTCGGCCACGGAGGCGGGGCCAAGCTTCCTGTTCCAGGTGTGAACAAAATCTGCACGCAAATCGGCAACGAGGCATCCAAGGGCACAGAGGCCACCGGGAAGCGAAGGGATGATGACCTTTCCCACCCCTACCTCACGCGCCAACATGAAGACGTGGGTCGGGCCGGCGCCACCGTAGGCCAGGATGGCATAATCGCGTGGGTCGACGCCGTGGCGAGCCATCAGGGGAGCAAACTGGGCGAACATCTTCGCAGTGGCCACTTGGAGCACATTCCAGGCGACTTCCTGGGCAGTCTGTCCCAACACGTCTCCCAGCGTTGCTAGCGCGTCCACGGCCAGCCCCTTTTTCAGGGGCATCGTGCCTCCCAGAAACCAGTCGGGATCAATAATGCCTAAGGTGACATAGGCATCAGTCACAGTCGGCTCAGTCCCTCCCTGGCCGTAGCAGGCTGGACCGGGCGATGCACCCGCGCTTCGAGGCCCTACCTTGAGTACCCCCATCGCATCGGTCCACGCGATCGAGCCGCCTCCTGCCCCGATAGACGAGATGTCAATCGCCGGGAGAATAATGGGGAAATCACCTGCGCTCGCATCTGTGGAGAAGGTGTAGCCCCCGTTTATCACTGAGACGTCGGCACTTGTCCCTCCCATATCCAAAGTAATCACACGCTCTTCTCCAATCATCCGGGCGAGGTAACTGGCCCCGATGACTCCGGCGGCAGGCCCTGAGAAGACGGTCTCGATAGGTCTCTCGCCCGCGGTCCTTGCGGTCATCACACCACCGTTGGACTTGGTAGAAAGAAGCGGAGCGGTAAGTCCGAGGCGGCGGAGTTCTGATTCCAGCCGTGTAAAGTACGATTTCAGTCGGCCACCGACGTAGGTGTTGATCACAGCCGCCGAGCATCGTTCATACTCGCGTCGCTGAGGCCATACCTCATGGGAGGTGCACACATAGGCACCGGGGCAGATCTCCTCGACAACTGTCCGTGCCATTTGCTCGTGCGAGCTGTTGGCGTAGGCGTGGAGAAAGCAGATCGCGAAAGCAGTACAGCCTTCCGCCTCCAAATCTCGCGCGGCAATCGCTACCTCGCCCGCGTTGAGAGGCACGTAGACAGATCCATCGGCCAACATCCGCTCGCTCACCTCTCGGACCAACCGGCGCGGCACCAGTGGGGAGGGCCGGTCTGCGTTGAAATTCTGCGGGTCTCTAAGGCGCAGTCGCCGCAGCTCGAGGAGGTCCCGGTATCCACGCGTGACAATCAGGCCGACCTGGGCGCCAGAACGTTCAATCACGGTATTGAGTGCCAGCGTCGTGCCGTGGACAAATATGCTCACGTCGCCAAAGGCGAGCCTCTCAGCGGCAAGAAGAGCCTGGACACCTTGACGCACCGCCGCGGCAGGGTCACGAGGCGTCGTCGGAACCTTGAGCATAGAGGGGCGGCCCGTACTCTCGTCAATGAGCACCAAATCGGTAAACGTGCTTCCGATGTCTACACCGAGGCGGTACGGGCCCATGGATGGCCTCCTGAGAGGTTTGTATCGTCCTGTACGTGAGCTGGTCTCGTCACGAATGCGTGAGAACGTCGAGGACACGGCGAATGGCGGTGATGTGCTCCGCGGGAGAGGTGAGGCCCGATCTCATTGTAAGGACGGTCAAGTGCGTGCCGCCGATGCTGCGCCATTCGTCAGCAACACGTCGCCACTCGTCGGGACCTTCGGAATAGAGAATGCAGCGCTCCAAACCGATCCCACTGGGATCACGGCCGAACTCGCGACCGTATTCTCGTAGACGCGCGACCAGTGTTTTGAACCCGCCAGGCACCACGGGATGGCGCGCCGAGCGCGTGCGCACTGAGCCCAATTTCCAACCCGTGATCCAACCGTCGGCGAAACGGGCAATGCGCCGTAGGACGGTGTCGCTCTCCCCACCCATCCAAATTGGAATGGGCCGTTGCACAGGCAGAGGGTTGATTCCGGCCCGCACGATCCGGTGGAAACGGCCCTCAAACGTAACGATATCCTGCGTCCACAATGACCGCAGGACTTTGACCTGCTCCTCGATGCGGGCCGCGCGATTGTGGAAGTCCTGGTTGAGAGCTTCATATTCCACATCGTTCCATCCCACTCCGATACCCAGGCGCAGCCGTCCACGGCTCAGCACATCAACTTCGGCCGCCTGCTTTGCGACAAGCGCCGTCTGGCGCTGCGGTAGCACCAGGATGCTCGTCGCCAACTCGATATTCCGGGTGATCCCCGCCAGGAACCCAAAGAGAACGAAAGGCTCGTGAAACATATGCACGTGGGTGTATCCGAGCCATTGGCTACCCCGCGGTACGGCACCGAGGACATGATCATAGACCGCAAGATGGTGGCATCCCAGGTCTTCAGCAGCCCGTGCAAAATCCGCAACCACCGCGGAGTCTGCCCCAATCTCCGTTTGAGGAAATACCGCGCCGATTCTCACCCCGAGTCCTCCAGTGGAACACGCACATCACCCCTCAAACCGGCCCCCGCCCGGCAACCTGTATCATTTGTGCGCAACAGCGAACCGCCGCTCAATCAAGCTGACGAAGTACTGTAAGACAATTACCATAGCCACATAGAAGACTCCGGCGAGCGTGTAGGCCATGAGGTTCTGAAAGGTCGACGCCGCGGCCAGCTGGGCATCCCGCATCAGCTCTGTTACTCCAATCACGCTGGCGAGGGATGTGCCTTTGAGCACAGTGATGAATTCGTTCCCCAGCGGCGCAAATGCGACGCGCGCCGACTGCGGAATGATAATCCGTCGCATCGCCAGCCAAGACGACATTCCTAATGACCGCGCAGCCTCCATCTGTTCTACAGGAATCGACCCAATGCTCGCGCGAATGATCTCTGTTGAGTATGCGCCACTATTGATGGCGAGAGCGATGACGGTGGCAATAATTCGGTTGTTGAGCGGGGCGAGAAAATCCGCGACCACACGGATCCCGAGACTGCTGGCCCAACTCGGCACCCCAAAATAGATGACGTAGAGAAGAACCAGAGGAGGGATACCTCGGAAGAGCGCTACATACGCGCTCCCAAGAGCCTGGGCAACCCGATTTCCCGACACCCGTCCGAGAGCGGTCACAAGCCCAAGCGCCACGGATCCCAGCATAGTTGCCACGGTTATCCCTAGGCCGATAACGGCGCCGCGCAAATATAAGGGAAAATACTCTCTCGTGAACTCGAGCATGAAAGATGTCTCCCTATCGTGCAGACAGCCGGCGCAGAAATGCCCCGATCCGCGGCGTGGAGGGCCGTTCGAAGAACTCTCCCGCTGGTTGATCCGCGACGACCGCGCCGCCATCCATGAATGCGACCCTATCGGCTGCATCACGAGCAAACGTCATCTCATGCGTGACCACAACCATGGTCATGCCCTCCTGGGCCAGCCGCCGCATCACGGACAGCACCTCATCAACCAGCTCGGGATCAAGAGCCGAGGTCACTTCATCGAAGAGCATCACTTCAGGTTTCATGCACAGAGCCCGGGCAATAGCGACCCGCTGCTGCTGTCCGCCGGATAGTTGGTCCGGATACGCATTCACTTTATCTGTCAGCCCGACCAGTTCCAGGGCCGCTCTCGCCCGCAGTAGAGCTTCCTCTCGCGGGATCCGCAGGACGTAGAGTGGGCCTTCCAGCAAATTCCCGAGGACGGTACGGTGTGGGAAAAGGTTGAACCGTTGGAAGACCATCCCGATGCGCTTGCGGATTTCGTTCACGTTGTGTTCTCTATCATGTAGCAAGCGCCCCTGATGTTCTCTGTAGCCAATGAGCCGTCCATTCACGTAGATCCGGCCCGAATCATAGGGAACGAGAAAGTTGATACAACGAAGCAAAGTGGTCTTGCCCGAGCCGCTCGGGCCTATGATTGCGACAGTCTGCCCCCGGTTAATGGCGAGGCTGACGCGCGATAATGCCGTGGTCGTCCCGAAGCGCTTTTCAACATCCACGAGTCGAAGGACAGGGGAATCCACAGTCCCTCGCACCGCGCTCTCCCGGTCCAGAGCCGAGAAAAGGACATGAGCGTTCGATGTCCCCTCTCGGCCCGGTCCCGGAGAGAGACGTTCTCCCATGCTACGGTGTGACCTTAAGATTGCCAAACCACTTCGCATTGAGCTTGTCGAGTGTGCCATCCGCAAGCATGGCCGTGATAGCAGCGTTCACCGCTGCCAGCAGCGCCGTATCCTGCTTGCGCATTGCCGCGGCGATCAATGCCGGCGTAGTAGACAGCTTTTGACCTGTTACCCGCAGCTTGCCGGGATAGACTGCCTTAGTCGTGTAACCGGCACCCAGGCTCTCCATCGCGACGACGTCAATCCGACCGAGGACCAGATCACTGAACTCGTCAGCCACCGTATTGTATGTTGTCGGATGCACGTTGGGAATCTTCTCAAGTGCCGCCGACGCAGACGTATTGACCTGGACGCCCACTTTGAGACCTGCCAAATCGTTCATCCCCGGGTTAAAGTTAGGCCGCTTGGCCTGGACCACTGACGTGATGATTTGCGTGAGATATGGCTTTGAGAATGCCACGACGGCCTTCCGCTTGTCAGTAATCACCAACTGGGTCAGCATATCGATCTTGCCCGCTTGGAGCGCAGGAATAATCCCATCCCAGGCCATTCCCTCAAACTTGACCGGAACGCCGAGGCGCGCCGCCAGGAGCTTCGTCGCGAACTCGACATCGTACCCGATCATCTTCCCCGAGCTGTCCGAGAACGACATCGGGCGATAGTCAGGGTCGCCACCTACTCGGACCACCTTCATCGCGAGCTTTGGCGCGCCGGGCAGAGCCGGGACCGCGACAAGGATGAGCAGCAGACACACGGCGAGCCACACGGCACCCCGAATTTGCATACGACTGATCATGCGACTACCCCCTAGTCTTCGCTATTTTTACCTCGTCATCTTTGCCACCGGAGGTGTTCACTTGGATGAGTAGATCTAAACCATCGCCCATCACCTCCATCCTGTCTCCCGGCAACAGCACGACTGTCGAATCATACTGTTCTACGATCGCCGGACCCTCCAGAACTTGCCGAGGCGCCAAACCGGCGCGTTGGTATATAGGACAGCTCATCGGTTCGGGCCCAGAGAACCACGTCTGACGGTACTGAAGAGAGGAGGATCCCGCGTGATCTGGTGCGGACCAATGGACGCTGAGCCCAGGTTCCTCAGCGGAGAACCGCGGATAGATCAGAGTCACCCGCAAATTGACGATTTCAAGAGGGGCCCCCGGTGCGGCGTGCCCGTACCGACGCTCGTGCTCGCCGTGGAAATCATCTACCACCCTACGGGCCCCTTCATCGCTTAGTTCAGTTATGGGAACGGTTAGCGTGTGGGATTGTCCACGGTACCGCAAATCCATCGCTCTGTCGGTCCGCAAGATCGCCGGATCAAGCCCGTCGGTGACCGCTCTGTCAACCAACCCGCCCGCAAGATGCTCGAAGACGCGGTGGAGGTCGGACTGAACAAGATCGTTGAACTGCTTGAACCAGGTACGGTAGGCTGAGTACCGAATTTCTGATGAGAGAATACCGTAGGCTGACCACACACCGGGGAACCGCGGGATCAGCACCCGGGGGATTTCAAGGAGACGGGCGACATCCACTGCATGGAGTGGCCCGGCTCCGCCAAATGCAACAAGCGTGAGCTTGCGAGGGTCATGGCCTCGCTCGACGGAGATCGCACGCACCGCCCGAACGATGTTCGCTGTGACGACTTCAAGGGTGCCCTGAGCCGCCCTGACCCAGCCGATGCCCAGAGGCTGTCCCAAGTGCGCTTGAATCCCGCTCACCGCGGCCTCGCGGTTAATCTTGAACTCTCCACCGAGCATCGTTCGTTCGCCCAGGCGTCCGAGGGCCACTTGCGCATCCGTGACCGTGGGGCGGATGCCACCACGCTGATAGCAGATGGGACCAGGGTCTGCGCCAGCGCTCATCGGCCCCACCTTCAGAAGCCCTGTTGTATCGACATACGCAATTGATCCTCCGCCCGCGCCCACAGTTTCAACCTCAACGGACGGCAACGCCACAGAATATCCTGCGACTGCACGGGTCTCGGTGTAAGGCAGAATGCCGTGCTGGACGAGGGCCACATCAGTGCTCGTCCCCCCGACATCCAACGTGAGCGCATTATCGAACCCGTGGCTCCCAGCCAACTGCAGGCCTCCGATGACACCTCCGGCCGGCCCTGACATGATGCACCTCGCCGGGTATCGGCGTGCCTCCGGGAGGGTCAGGCACCCCCCTTCAGAACCCATGACGTAGACCCGTCGCGCCCCGCGGGTCAAGAGCGGATTGAGTTCATCGATGAACCGATTAATAACCGGGATTGTCGCGGCATTAATCACCGTCGTGCTAGTGCGCTCGTATTCCCGAAATACCGGCAGCACATCGGAGGACAGGGCAACAGGGATGGCCAGCTCTCGAGCCAGGATCTCCCCGACGCGCTGCTCGTGATTTGCATTGGCGAACGAAAAGAGGAGGCAGACCGCGACAGACTGGACGCCGGCGGCCCGAAGCGTTTCTGCCTTCTCCACCACACTGTCTTCGGCCAGGGCGCGAATTACCTTGCCGTCGGCATCCACCCGCTCTTTCACCTCAAGTCTCAGGTACCTCGGCACGAGGGGCGCTGGGCGGCGTCTGTGTAGGTTATACGAGGCCGGTCGCTCCATCCGGGCGATTTCCAGGACATCTCGAAAACCTTCCGTAGTAATCAACCCCGTGCGTGCAAGCGCCCCTTCTAGGAGCGCATTTGTCACGACGGTCGTCCCAATCACGACCGTGTCGATCTGCTTGGCATCAGCGCCAAATCTCTTGGCAAGCTGCTCAACGGCGCCGACAAGGTGCTTCCCCTGCGCGCTTTTTTCGCTAGGCAGTTTAGCAATCGCCACCATCCTGGTCTCGGTATCAACCATGACGACATCAGTAAAGGTGCCCCCAACATCGACCGCAGCGTGAAGTCTACCCACCAGCGCGATCCTCCCCACGGGATGGATTTCGGGTCACACCAGACCCCCGGGGTCCGCTGGTGGATTCCTGCCCCCTCACGACGTACCTGTTTTTTACGTCCGCTTGAATTGACTCCTCGGAGCGGTCCTTCGGCGAGCCAAACCCACCCCCGCCAGCCGTCTCGATGACGATGAGATCGCCAGCCTTCGCCTCATAGGTGGTGAAAGCGCTAATCGAGGTCGATCGTCCGTCGGCCGATACGACTTCACACCGCGTGACCGTCCCGGAACATCCGCCCTCCATGCCGAACGGTGGTTTGCGCGTCATACTCATCTGAAATGCGCACGTCGCAGGCGCCAGCATTCGAAAGATGCGTCGTAGTCCGAGACCCCCTCGAAATTTCCCCGCCCCACCAGAGCCGTCGATGAGCTCGTACCGCTCGAGTCGAACGGGAAGACTCATTTCAAGGGATTCAGCCGGAGTGTCACGCAAATTCGCGATCGGGGGCATTACAGCGCTTTCCCCGTCGCCCGATGCACTTCCGCCGGCGCCACCGCCGTTGGCTTCCCCATATACATACAGGTTCCCAGTCCGCGGATGTGTGCCGCCAAAGGAAAAGACGCCTCCTCCTCCGCAGTCAGCGACGACGAGGTTAGGAGCCAAGGGAGCGAGGGCTCGCATCAGCGCCTCGAAGGTATGATAGGAGACCTGCGTGGCTGCGGAAATCGCTGCCGGATACCCGGGATTGAGAATCGTGCCCTCCGGGACGACTATCTGAATCGGCCGGTACAGACCCCCGTTCGGAGGAATCTCTCCACCCAGTACGACGCGGAGAGCCATGAAAACGCACGCGTATGTGTTGGAAAGGCACGCATTGAATGGACCAAGGCATTGCGGACCCGTGCCGGCGAAGTCCACGACCAACTCACTTCCCCGCGTGAAGATCTTTACGCGAAGAGGAAATGACGCCCCCCCATAGTCGGCAATTGATTCGCCTCTCCATTCCCCGTGAGGTAAGCGCCCCAGGCGGATCCGCATCGCCTGCTCTGACAGGTCCAGGATCCGAGAAACAGCGCTAAGCAACTCATGCGCTCGGTAGTTCCTGCCGATCTCCTCAATACGACGTTGTGCAAGACGGACAGTAGCAATTTGAGCTGTCGAATCCGCAATACGTTCAGCAGGCAGCCGAGAGTTTACGGCAATCAAGCGCAGAATATCGTCACGGACCTGCCACTCGCGGGACAGTTGAATCGGAGGGATCCGAAGACCCTCGTGAAAGATCTCCGTTGCGTGGGGGGGCATGCTCCGGGGGGTCATCCCCCCGACGTCGGTATGATGCGCCATGCTCGCAGCAAACCCCACCAGGCTACCATCTAGGAAAAGCGGCCCGGCGATTATAAGATCGGGCAGGTGATTGCCGCCATAGTAGGGATCGTTGACGACGTAGGTGTCGCCCGGCTTCATGTGTTCTGCGGGAAACTGGCTGAGTATACCCTTCAGAGCGTATGGCATGACCCCCAGGTGGATCGGAATGTGCTCAGCCTGCACGGCCATTTCACCGGTCGGTGTATATATTGAACAGGAGCAATCCCGTCGCTCTTTGATGTTTGGCGAGTGACTGGATCGAACCAGGGCGCCCGCCATTTCCTCACAGATCGAGAGAAGGCTATTCCGAATGAGCTCCAAACTGATCGCGTCCAAGGAAGCCGCCTGCCGCGGCTCGTCTTCACTACTCTGAGTGGGCCTGCTGCTCATTCGCCTAGGCTTTGTTGTACTGGACGAGAATGATTTGTTTGGCCGCTGGATTCAACGAAAGATTACCGTATGGAGCAACCAGATTCTCCCAGGCCCGTCGACCTACGCGCCGCAGTGTCGGCCAATCCTCTTCAAGCACTTGTCCCCACACGCTAATACCTTCAGGTTCCGTCAGTGGCCCGTAGGCGACAACCACGTTCTGTGATCCGGGACCGTATGCGCAAGCTCCGACGGCCAACTCCGTGAAAAGCTGCACGTTTTCCCGTGCAAGCGTAAACACGGGCGACGTCGCAAATACCATGAAGCCGGAAATCAACGCGTGGGCCTGGACTGACTCATAGGGAAGGGCGTCCCACAGAAAATTGCAGATCGTCGGGGCCTTCTCTTCGAGGAGCTGGACCCTCACCTTGGCCTCAAGGGCAGGCCATGCCATGGTCATCATTCTTGGTGCCCTCATCGCTCCCTCCTGAGTAATTCGGTGTAGAAGATCGGTAACGCCCTTAGCACGACACTGCGCGTTATGGACCTGAGTCGGACTCTACTTTGTCATGTATGGAACCGGCGTCCACGGCCCCCGAGAGGTTTCGGCGAGCAGCTGGCGGGCTTCCGGTTCAGTCCTTTGGGCAAGGTGCACCCCCAGGTGCCACGGGAAGACATGCTCAGTCCACAGGTGCAACCGCGCACCGTAACTCTTAATGGCCTGCGTGAGCTGAATGAACTCCTCCCGAGTTTCCAGGCGGTCGAGCAGAGCGAAGTACTCCTGGTATAGCCCGCCTAGTTCGTGCAGGCCCACATAATTGAGGAACCCGGCTCGGTATACAAAGTGCGCCCGCGCCATCTTCTTTAGCTGTTCCAGCGTGAAAGACTCGTCTCGAGCCAGGTTCAATACCGCCGTAGAGGCATAGTAGGCAAGCCCGCGAATTTCGCTCTGGGCGAACAGTAGAGTCGTAAAGACTTGACCGTACGACCCCGCTCCCGAGTCGATGACACCGTTCCTCAGCCTCTCCAGGTCTTCGGGCTCGGTCAGCCAAATAGCTTTGGTCCTCGCGTGAATGTGACTGATCAACTCGTGCACCGTCATGCATCACCCCCCTCTCTAATATATGCAAGACACTTCAGCACTCCCTGTATACGCTCCGCCCTTGACTCCCCGGGCCGTTCCTGCCCATGGCGTCAAGGGCCCGGGTGCTTCGACGCCCCGATCCCCCGGCGCCGATTCTCGGACGTCTATCCCACTCTCCCGGTCATCCTTCATACTGTGCGGCAGAGGGCTGGGGGGCGATTGCCGCCTCCGCTGCCTGCAGAGCGGTGCCAGAGCGGACCGCGTGCAGGCCCGCGTTGAGATCATTCGCAAGGATGCGGTCTTCGGTCAACCGGGGGACCGACTCACGGATAACGCGGTACGCGGCCGCCGTGCCTCGTCCCAACGCTCCGTCGCCGAACTCGATTGCCTGGCAGGCAACGACCAGCTCGATACCCACCACCTGTTGGCTATGCACGAGCACGCGGAGAGCCTTCCTCGCCGACAGCGCCCCCATGCTGACGTGATCTTCCTGGTTCGCCGAGGTGGGGATGGAATCCACGCTGGCCGGATGGCTGAGCACCTTGTTCTCGGACACGAGGGCGGCTGCAGTATACTGCGCTAGCATGTACCCGGACTGCAACCCACCGCTGGTCGTAAGGAAGGCCGGTAACCCGGACAGCTTGGGATTCACGAGACGCTCGATTCGGCGTTCGCTGATACTTGCCAGCTCAGCGACGGCGAGCGTGGCGTAGTCCAGCGCCAAGGCCAGCGGCTGGCCATGGAAATTCCCTCCGGAAATGATCTCCCCCGCCTCCGGGAAAAGGAGGGGGTTGTCGGTAACGCTGTTTATCTCGATCGCCAGCACGTCTCGAACATGAGCGAGCGCTTGACGACTGGCCCCATGTACCTGCGGCATGCAGCGCAGCGAATAGGCGTCCTGGATCCGCGCATAACCGTTTCGGGCAATGCGCGCGCTCCCTTCGAGCAATAACCGGAGATGCTGCGCACTGGCTACCTGCCCGGGATGCGGGCGCGCGGCATGGAGCCGCGGATCGAACGCACGATCGGTCCCACCAAGCGCCTCCAGCGTCAAAGCGCCGGCCACATCTGCGAGAACCGCCAGCCGCTCTGCCTGCAGGAGGAAGAGTGTTCCCACGGCACTCATAAGCTGTGTGCCATTGATGAGGGCGATCCCCTCCTTTGCTTCGAGCACCAGCGGCGCCAGGCCGGCTCTCGTCAGCGCCTCGCTGCCCGGGAGCCGCTGCCCCCGAAAGATCGCCTCGCCCTCCCCCATCAGTACGAGCGCCAGGTGCGCGAGCGGGGCGAGATCCCCGCTCGCGCCCAGTGATCCTTGCTCGGGGACAATGGGGTGGACACCGCAGCGGAGCATCGCCAGCAGAGTATCGACCACCATGGGGCGGACACCGGAGTGGCCACTCGCCAGAGCGTTCGCGCGGAGCAGCAACATCGCCCGCACCACGGGCTCGGCGAGAGGGGGCCCGACCCCGGCGGCATGGGAGCGGACGATATTACGTTGCAGCGTTTGAGCGTCGGATGCAGAGATCACTTGGGTGCAGAGGTCTCCCACGCCGGTGGATACAGCATAGACTGGCCGCTGCTCGCGCATGACCACCTCGACCAGCTCACGTGCCTTCTGCACCTTAACCCGCGCTGCTGCCGCGAGTCGTGCGGAAGCCCCGTTGGCGACGGCCTCAACCGCCTCAAGTGTCAGTGTACGCCCATCGACTTCAAGCATCGACCGCTCCAAAAACAAAAAGGAACCACGCCGAGCAACGTGGCTCCCTCACATCTTTCATCTTTAAGCCACAGACACGCTATCTATGTGGCTGTTCTACATTCCTTGCCCTTTCCCCTGCTACCCTACACGTGATTGATGCCTAGCCCCACGACCTCGTGCTCATTGCCTTTGATTGGTTGACCGATCGTGCCGTACATCGCCACTGCGATCCACGTCGTTGGGTCACTGGGCAGGCGCGGTCCTCTGACCAACGCAAATCGCAGCCCTACCGTCCGCAGGAGGGTGCCCAGTGCGAGTTGCCCGCGCCCGATGCCATGCAGCGCCTCTAGGGTCGCATGATACAACGCATGCTCCTCGGCATACTCTGTCCCGATGAGTTGCTCTCGTCTCGCTGCGGTCTCGATAGCAGCGATAATCTTTTGAACATCCATGGTGCCCACCCGACCAAGAACGATGCGATATTCGGGCCCATGAGCGGCCACGATCTGGGGTTGGTCGAGAAGAACCGAGAAAAGCGCAACCCGACCGATAGTGTCAAGCCGAACCTGTAGCGCGGCTGCCGGCTCACTCGCTGGCGCTACCCTATGCATCGCCCGCCTTCTCCTTTCAAGCCCCAGCCCATTGCTCTTGTCGACATTCCGCACCCGTCCAAGTGACACCTTCACGCAGCGGGAGGCGGCATACACCTGTGGAAATTGACAGTCACACGCGCTGGAATCTCGAACACAAGGGGGAGACAAGGCATGCGTTTTGGATTCGTCACCATGCCCGTCGGACCTCATCCCGTAGGGTCGTATACGCACATGGTAGAGCTGGCCCAATTTGGCGAACAGCATGGCTTTGATGTGGCGTGGATGCCCGACCAAACGTTTTACCGGGACCCGTATGCCACCCTGGCCGCAGTCGCACTCTCAACATCCAGGATCACGCTCGCTGTCGGGGCAACCAATCCAAGCACCCGCCATCCGGCCATGACCGCGCGGGCAGCGGCGACCCTTTCTGAGATCAGTGGGGGTCGGTTCATCTTGGCCCTCGGCGCCGGTAACCGCAGAGATCTTCTCGAACCTCTCGGACTTCCCACCGACCACGCGGGGCAACGCTGCCGCGAAGCCGTTCTTACCATCAAACGGCTGCTCTCGGGGAGAGCAGCCACCCATGAAAGCCCGACGCTTATCATGCGGAATGTGCGGCTCCAGGCCCTCATGCCATTCCTCACTCCGGTCTATCTAGGCGCCCGTGGACCCAGAATCCTCCAGGCGGCGGGGGAAGTCGCCGACGGTGCGATTATCGGCGGGCTGGTCTCGGACGCCGGACTCGACTTCGCGATAGCGCACATCCGGAAAGGTGCAGACTCCGCCGGCCGGAATTCCAAGGAGATAGAAATCGTGAACTGGGTAACCACAGTTGTGACCGATCGAAAACCCGATCTCGTCGACGCGGTCCGCCCTACTGTCGCGTACATTATAGGAGGAGCCCCGTCCGAGGTGCTGGACGCTGTTGGGATTCCAAAGGGACTGATCCGGCGCGTGAAGACGGCATACGCAGAGGGGGGGTTACAGGGCGCAGCTCCTCTGATCGATGCCGGGTTGATTGACAAGTTCACGATCATCGGCGGCCCTGCCGAGGTGGCCGAGCGGATCACTCGCGTGCGTGACCGCGGCGTCGGGCAGATCGCAGTACTCATGCCCGCTAGCGTCGGCGCTGCGGCGGGTATCCAGTTCGACATGAGGCGAAACCTCATTCGATTGGCGCAAGATGTCATCCCTCGGCTTCAACACGCATAGAGTGGACATAAGAAGAGCAGCGCAAGGCCAGCACGGCGTGCTCCAGCGCTGGCGTGGCCTGTCGGGGCCAGCGGGTCGGCCGAGTCGGTCGGGGCCGCAACCCATCCGCCCCGTAGCGCAGTAGCCGCTGTCGCCAGCGGTAGAACAGGGTCCGGGAAATGCCCGCCTCCTGGCAGGCCCGGGTGACGTTGCCCAGTTGGGCTGCGCGTTGTATGATCACGAACCGGTGACGGCGAATGCTGGATTGATAGGCCTGGACTAATTCACCGAGATTTCGTCGGGTTCAAGTGGTACGGTTCGAACATATCGGGTCGCCGGCTCCAGTATCGATAGCCCGATCGTATGGGATGGGCTTGGCTTGGCTCAGAGCCGCTTAGGCTCTCTTGCTGCCAACGACAACCTGTTCAACTGCTCGGGGATCGCGCTCAATCACTGCGAGAAGAACCCGGGCAGGCCTGTCTGGAACGGCACGACCCTGCTCCCACTGCTCGACTGTCCGTTGTGACAGTCCGAAGCGCCTTGAAAACTCCCCCTGCGTAAGGCCCAATCGTTCCCGGAGGCGGCGGACATCTGGTATTGGCGGCGTAAAGATGGCTTGAGGTTTGACTTTGGCATGAAGCCCCGGTGCGGTGTCAGGATCCTCGGCAATCCACTTTGCGATATTCTTATCAGTCGCCGCCCGTATCCGCTTGAGATCTGCGCGCCCTCCAGGCTTACTGATTTCGGCGTGTGAACGCCTGACGATAGGCATTTCGCTCCCTCCTGGTTCCAGGTCGTGCAGAGATTATTCGCCGCACCTCTCCGCGAAGCGTGCAATACGTCGCCTTCAAAAATTCTGGCCGCATACTCGAAGTCAAATCCGCGTTTCGCGAGGTTCTTGTCACTCTTCGCTTGGTCCCATTCGAGCATGAGCCCTCCGGGAGGCGCAATATCAATATACTACGTGATAAGCGTATCCGTCAACAACGTATGAGCATTCGTAATGCGCAGGTCAGGGGTTCAAATTCCCTCGCCGGCTCCATATTTTTCAACGTTTCTCCACGCAGAATGTTCTGGACAGCGGCTTTTTGCGGGTTTGAGCGGACGTCGCCCAAAAGGGGAGCCTCGGACCCGGCGGCTCGTGGTGGCCACGGTCCTGGGATTTCCCCACTCGCCTCCGGGACCGTAGACTTCTCCTCTGTTTGCCGACGCCGCAGCCGGCCGACGCGGAGGCCGGGCGTCCCGCTCAGAGGGAGGCCCGCGAGACTCGCCGAACGTGATGGCGAGCGGCCGGTTTATCGTGGGGGGAGGGTCGCGCCTATCTCAGACTCGTACTTGACTCCCGAAGCCCGCGCCCGCGTCGAGATCGACCGGCAATTGGAAGCGGCGGGTTGGGCGGTGCAGAACGCCGACAAGGTCAACCTCGCGGCGGTCCGGGGCGTTGCCGTCCGGGAGTTCGTCCTCAAGCCGCTGCATGGCCGGGCCGACTACCTGCTCTTCGTGGACCGCCAGGCGGTCGGCAGCGTCGAGGCCAAGCCCGCCGGAACGACCCTGACCGGGGTCGAGATACAGTCTGCGAAGTACCGCGCCGGCCTCCCCGATCTTGACGTGCCTGTTCGACCCCTGCCCTTTGCGTACGAGTCCACCGGCGTCGAGATCCGGTTCACGAACAGGGCCGATCCCGAGCCGCGGAGCCGCCCCGTCTTCTCGTTCCATCAGCCCGCGACGCTGGCGGGCTGGATACGAGAGATCAAGGAATGCCCAGCCGCATCGACACGGAGGCACCGGCTCCGGGCGATGCCTCCGCTGAACCCGGCTGGGCTTTGGCTCGCCCAGGCGCGCGCGATCGAGAACCTGGAGCGGTCGCTCCGTGAGGATCGCCCGCGGGCGTTGATCCAGATGGCGACGGGCGCGGGCAAGACGTTCACGGCGGCGAACGTCGCCTACCGGCTCATCAAGCACGCCGACGCGCGCCGCGTGCTGTTCCTCGTCGACCGCGCACACCTCGGCCGCCAGACCCTCAAGGAGTTCCAACAGTTCACGACGCCGGACGACGGCCGCAAATTCACCGAACTCTACAACGTCCAGCATCTCGCGTCCCAGGTGATCGACCCCGTGGCGCGCGTGTGCATCTCCACCATTCAGCGCATGTACTCGACCCTGAAGGGCGAGCCGCTTACGCCTGACCTGGACGAGGCGTCTGCCTACGAGATCGAGCCCCCCGCCCCGGTCGAAGTCGAATACAATCCCACCGTGCCCATCGAGACCTTCGATGTCATCATCGTCGACGAGTGCCACCGCTCGATCTACAACCTGTGGCGACAGGTCTTGGAGTACTTCGATGCCTACCTGATCGGGCTCACTGCCACGCCCTCAAAGATTACCTTCGGCTTCTTTCATCAGAACCTCGTCATGGAATACCCCCACGAGCAGGCCGTTGCGGACGGGGTCAACGTGGACTTCGACGTCTACAAGATCAGAACCGAGATCGGGGAACGCGGTTCCACCATCGACGCCGGGATCGTGACGGGCTTCCGGCACCGCGAGACCCGCCAGGTCCGGTGGGAGCAACTCGACGAGCCCCTGCAGTACGACCCGGAGCAACTCGACCGAAAGGTCGTCGCGAAGGACCAAATCCGCATCATCATCAGAACGTTCCGTGACCGCCTGTTCAAGGAAATTTTCCCGGGCCGCACCGACGTGCCTAAGACGCTTATCTTCGCGAAGGACGATTCCCACGCGGAGGACATCGTGCAGATTGTCCGCGAGGAATTCGGCAAGGGAAACGACTTCGCGGCCAAGATCACCTACAAGACCATGGGGAAGAGCACCGAGGACCTAATCGCCGAGTTCCGCAACTCCTACAATCCGCGCATTGCGGTCACAGTGGACATGATCGCCACCGGCACCGACGTCAAGCCACTGGAGTGCCTGCTCTTCATGCGGGCCGTCCGGTCTCGGACGTTCTTCGAGCAGATGAAGGGCCGGGGCGTGCGGGTGATCGACGAGACCGAACTCCGGGGAGTCACGCCAGACGCCCGGGCCAAAACGCGGTTCGTCCTCGTGGACGCCGTGGGCGTCACAGAGACGCTCCTCATGGACACCGCCCCGCTGGAGCGGGTGCCCACAGTGGCTTTCGATAGGCTCCTCAACCAGATCGCGATTGGCGTGCGAGACCCCGACATGGTGTCGTCTGTAGCAGGCCGCCTGGCGCGCCTATCCCGGCAGATAACCAAGGAGGACCGGGCGGACCTGGAGGAGGCCGCCGGGGGCGTCAAACTCGACGACCTCGTCCACGGCTTGGTCGAAGCGCTCGATCCCGACCAACAGTGGCGAGCGGCGCGGGAGGCGACGGGAATGGACGCGCCGAGTCAGCAGGACGTCGACGCGGCCGCTCGGAGGCTGCTCGATGCCGCCGTCGAACCGCTGGCGACCAACCCCAAACTCCGCGAAATGCTGATCGAGGTCCGCCGCTCCTACGAGCAGGCGATCGACGAGGTGTCCAAAGACGTCATCATCGAGGCAGCCTACTCCGCTGACGCCGCTGAGCGGGCGAAGGCTATCGTCCGGTCATTCCAGGATTTCATCGACAAGTACAAGGACGAGGTGACGGCCCTGCAAATCCTCTACAGCCGCCCCTATCGCCAACGGCTCACGTTCAAAAACATCAAAGACCTGGCGCACGCGATCGCGAAACCCCCGTACAATCTCACGCCGGAGAGGGTCTGGCAGGCGTATGAATCCCTGGAGAAGTCACGCGTCCGGGGCGCGGGAGGGCAGGTGCTCACGGACCTCGTGTCGCTGGTGCGATTCGAGTTACAACAGGACAACGAGTTGGTGCCGTTTCCAGCACTCGTGGACCAGCGGTTCGAAGAGTGGTTCCGCCGACAGGACGCGGCTGGGCGCACGTTCACGCCCGAGCAGCGCCAGTGGCTGGAGGCGATCCGGGACCACATCGCGACAAGCGTGGCGATCACACGGGACGACTTCGAGTACATGCCGTTCGTCGAGCGGGGTGGTTTAGGGAAGGCAGCGGCTCTGTTCGGCAAGGACCTTGACCCGCTCCTGGCGGAGATGACGGAGGCGCTGGCGGCATGACGGTCCCCTTGCCGCGCGGCTGGATCAGGACGACGTTGGGAGAGATCGCGAGGCCTCGTCGTGAGATGGCGGCAGCACGATCGAACGGAGGCCGCTATCTGGGTCTCGAACACGTCGAGGCGCGAACCACAAAGATTCTAGGGTGTGGCGACGGCACCAACATCAAGGGCTCGGGCGTGAAGTTCCAGACGGGCGATACCCTGTACGCGCGTCTGCGCCCGTATCTCAACAAGGTATGTATCCCCGACTTCGGTGGAGTGGCGTCAGGTGAGTTCATTGTTCTGCCCGCCGTGGACTGGTTGGCGCCGAAGTTCATGATGTACTTCTTAAACCAGCCTGACCTGGTCGCCTTCGCAAACGCCAGATCGACCGGTACACACCGGCCCCGAATTAAGTGGGATGACCTCTCCCCCTACCCGGTTCTGTTGCCTCCGCTTGCCGAGCAGCGCCGCATCGTCGCCGTCATCGAGGAACAGTTCTCGCGGATCGCCGCGGGGGTCGAGGCGCTCCAGCGCGCCCGCCGGAATCTCCAGCGGATGCGCGCGGCAGTGTTGCAGGCGGCCGTGACTGGACGGCTGACGCAACGAAAGCCGTCCGACGGACCGGCTGCTCAGTTGCTGAAGAGTTTGGGGATCGACGAAAGTCGGGCAACAGAACAGGTTCTGCCACTCCTGAAGCTGCCTGATCATTGGGTTATGGCCCTGCTCGGATGGATTGCTGAGACGCGTCTTGGGAAGATGCTGTCCAAAGCGGCCAAGACAGGGGTCAAACCGAAGCCGTACTTACGGAATCTCAATGTCCAGTGGTGGCGCTTCGACCTCTCCGATGTCGCTACCATGAACATCGACGATGATGAGCGCGAGCGATTCTCCTTGCGGCCGGGTGACCTCATGGTCTGCGAGGGCGGCTACGTAGGAAGATGTGCGGTTTGGCGCGGGCAAACGGAGGACTGTTATTACCAAAAGGCGCTTCACCGGGTGCGCGCAAGGCTCGGTGTGGCGGCTGAATATCTGGCCGTCGTGCTTCGCCACTATGCGGAGAACCGACTTTTGGGGCAATTCATCACGGGCACCACAATCGAGCACTTGCCGCAGGAGGACTTGCGGAACCTCCCGATTCCTCTTCCACCCACGGCTGAACAACATCGAATAGTTGCCGAGGTGAACCGTCAATTCTCGCTTCTGGATGATGTGGACGGTGCGATCGAGACCAGCCTAAACAGGGCAGAGAGAGTCCGAAGAGCCGTCCTTCAGGAGGCTTTCCGGGGACGGCTCACTCCCCAGGACCAATCCGATAAGCCTGCATTCGTACCGCTCGACCACATCAAGACCGTGCGCGCCGTCCCTGTCCCTGTCGCCATGCCCGGCCGGAGGTCACGCCGATGAGCGACGCTCCAACCCTGGTAGCCAAACTCTGGAATTATTGCAATGTTCTGCGGGACGATGGCCTAAGTTACCAGGACTACATCGAGCAACTGACCTACCTGCTCTTCCTCAAGATGGCGGATGAACTCGCCAAGCCGCCGTTCAACCGGCCGCCACTCGTCCCGGCCGGTCTGGACTGGCAGTCGCTGCTCGACCGCGACGGGGACGACCTGGAGGTCCACTACCGCCACATTCTCGCCGAACTCGGCCGCAGCCCGGGCACCCTGGGGGTGATCTTCCGGAAAGCCCAGAACCGCATCCAGGACCCCGCCAAGTTGAGGCGCCTGGTTGTGGACCTGATCGGACAGGAGTCCTGGACGTCAATGGACGCCGACGTCAAGGGCGACGCTTACGAAGGCTTGCTAGCCAAAAACGCCGAGGACGTGAAGACGGGCGCGGGTCAGTACTTCACGCCCCGGACGCTCATCAAGGCTGTCGTCGAGGTCATGCGCCCCGAGCCGGATGTGCGAATCTGCGACCCGGCCTGCGGCACCGGCGGATTCTTCCTCGCCGCCCACGACTTCATCGCGCGCACCTACCCGCTCGATCCTGACGAGAAGCGACACCTACGCTTCGGGGCGTTCCAGGGCTGGGAGATCGTGGATAACACGGCGCGGCTCTGTCAGATGAACCTGCTCCTCCACGCTATCAGTGCACCCGAGGCTGATAGCCCGATCACGGTAGCCGACTCGCTCCAGAGCCACCCGGGCGAGCACTTCGAGATGGTGCTCACCAATCCCCCCTTCGGGAAAAAGTCCTCGATCACGATCGTCGGCGCTGGCGGCGAGGTCGAACGGGAGGACCTCACGTACGTCCGGGACGACTTCTGGGCCACGACCTCGAACAAACAGTTGAACTTCCTTCAGCACGTGAAGACGCTCCTCACCATCAACGGCCGTGCGGCCATCGTGGTCCCGGACAACGTGCTCTTTGAGGGCGGGGCGGGCGAAACGGTGCGGCGAAAACTCCTGCACGAGTGCGACGTCCACACGCTCCTGCGCCTGCCGACGGGCATCTTCTACGCGGGCGGGGTGAAGGCTAACGTGCTGTTCTTCGACCGGAAGCCCGCCGCGGAGACGCCGTGGACGAAGCGGCTGTGGATATACGACTTCCGCACCAACCAGCACTTCACGCTGAAGGAGCGGCCGCTTCGGTACGAGGACCTCGGCGATTTCATCCGCGCCTACAATCCCGCGAACCGGCACGAGCGGGAGGAGTCCGAGCGATTCCGGGCGTTCGGCTACGACGACTTGGTCGCACGAGACAAAGCGAGCCTCGACATCTTCTGGCTGCGCGACGAGTCGCTGGAGGACTCGGCGAACCTGCCGCCGCCCGCCGTGATCGCGCGGGAGATCGTGGAGGACCTGGAGGCGGCGCTCTCCGAGTTCGCGCATGTCGCGCGGACATTAGCAGAAACCAGGCCATCTACGGGCGACCCAACGTCCACGGCGAGGACCGAGGCGAAGGCCTGAGCCTACCTTGTCGGCAAGTCACCAGCCTTACAAGGCCGGTTGCGCTCCCTCGGGTTCCGACGATTCCGGTTCAGACAACGTCGCGAGTTCTTCAGGACGCAGCATAGACAGAAGGTCTGCGAATAGCAGGTAGAGATGGACAACGCACATCTCAACCTCTGGCTGCGTGACGGCATCGTGAAACGCCCTTCGACGCCAGATCATTGAGTGCATCGACGCGATTGCCAACATACTCTACTTGAGATGCGAGCACGGCGCGCTTGTCGCTCGCGGTCCGCTCCCGCACAAACTGCCACAACCGGTTAACGAGGTGCGCGTCGTCGAGGACATGACCATTAACGGTCCGACCCGTTCCCGGATAAAGCACGTCCGCCATTTCCTTCATCATCCGCCGCAACGAACCCATCGCCTGAGACCATTCTTCGGGAGAACCAGAGCGTGCCCGGTCCTGAGCCGCCAAGAACATGCGAAGCGCGTCGGGAGCGATCACAGCCAGTCGCTCGTCAACGAGGGACTTCGCCCTCTGAAAGGCATCGGCGGGAATATTGCCAAACCGGAGGGCGTAGGAATGGTCAATGATCCACGAGTGAATCGCGGTTTTCATTTCGGCGAGTACGCCGGTCGCTTCCCGAATCGCGTTCGAAACGCTCCGTTGCCGCTCAAGGAACGTGTCAACAATTCCTCTCAAGGTGGTGCCGGGAACGTAGAGCATCTGGGGGGATGACGCTTCTTGCATTGGCGGAATGTCCAGATGCGCGAGTTGTTCCCGGAGTGTCGCTATCGTGGCTTCCAGTTCAGCGGTGGAGCCGGTCCAGATGGACTTCTCTTCGTCCGGCTTGCCCCGAGTTTCGCGAACGGCCCGGCCTGTGTTCCATCCGATCCGGAAAGCGTCCGGGTCTCTGTCGAGATCATAGCCACCGGTTTCCAGCCGGAACCACCGCCCGGCTCGTTCGTCGCCAAGGAGCCGCGCTAGGCGCGTACACTTCATCGCGATGTTCGCAAGCGGTATCCGGCTCAGTTCAAGATCGGCGAGAATGTCGTCGGCCAGTGCCACCATCTCCTCGCGTCGTGCGCCGGGATCAACGGCACTCACCCGAACTCACCTCCGCGCCATATCAGGCCGAAAATCAGAGAACTGCCCTGGTTCGCTGAGCGGCGAGCGGCGGATCAGCCTCGGCCGCTTGTCGGGCCGGATGCCCATCAGCGACGCGTGCCGCAACCCGCCCTTCACACGTTGAGGGTACTCGATTTCGCCGACGATAGTGTGCAGTACCCATTGGGGGCGGCGTAAAAGGGACGCTTCCCTGTCCATATTGGCCGCGTGGGCACGGATCGCCTTGTGATTGGGACGGTGGCGACGCACGGCCAGCGCGGCTTGGGTGAGGCCGGCTTGTTTGCGTCTGTGAACAAGTAGCCCTGCGGAAAAGGCGCCTAAGGGCTCAAGGGTTCTTCATTAGCGCCTTGTGTGCATTAGGGATCAGCGGACTCGCTAGCACACCTGTCCTCAGTTTGTCCAGGAGATTAATCGGGGCAGGGTTAGCCACTAGGTTCAACCTTCCCTCGTTGAACTTCCTGATGAGTACTTCAATTGGGTGGATGGTCGGCGAGTTACAGTCGAAAATTGAGTCCTGTGCGAGGAAAGGACAATTAGCAGGTTGGACCTCGACTAGGGTTTCTACTGGCAATCCTGTCCTTGCCGCCTTGCGCCCTACTACGTTCGTGGTAGCGTTCACCATAAAGATCGCGGGGGCAGTCAGTGGCGCGTGGTTCAAGACAACAAAATAATGCTTATCGGCAGACTTAAATGACTCCTCGGAAAAATAGAGAACGGTTCCCGGCTTGATCGTTGAACGTATGGCGATGTTGCCGTCGATGGGCAGTCGCGTACGCGTTCATTGCGATGAACTCACTGCCAATGCCAAGCCAACTCCCAGTCCTCTTCGAAAATTGATTTGGCGTTTCTGACCATCTCAGGATCATCCCGGAACTTATCAGCCGTAGGCGGAGCGCCAAAGAAATCAAGATACGACATCCTCTCACGGCTACTTTGTTTGCTAGCCAATTGTTCCTGGAACTTACTCCATTCCGGGTAGGCGTGAGAAAGTTCGACCAACTGGGACTTGTTGTGAGACCCTACCCTATCACGGACGACTCGGAGTGCTTCAATGTCCGTTGCCGACAGAATGTCGAGGTCCGGAGAAGCAATTGATTGGACTTCGTACCTACCTGGCTTTAGATACTTTCCAGAGTATGCTTTTTCGTCCTCCGCAAGAAACTCAGATGCCTCCGCGATGTCTTTGACGGATGACCCGACGGGACCAAAGGGCATCGCCCAATACTGGTCTCCTGTGATTGGCCTGCCATAACGCCTGAGATGGTAGCGGTCGGCTAGCCAGATGAGTTTGATGACCCTCATCTTACTAATTCGCCGATTTGGTGCTTGGGAGGCGAAGAAGTTAATCGCCTGCGTGGCTTTTTTGTGGTTGAACTCTATCAAGGAGTGCACCGTCGGTCTCCCCTCAAAAGCGCCGTAAGCAGTCGGGCTCTGTCCCAGCCCTGGGACAATGCGACACGCGGGTGGAGATTTCGTCAAACATCCGTTCGCTTCCCTTTCCTGCTGACATATCCTCTTAAGGGAGAACGCTTGAGTCGAACTGGACGTTCCCAGTGAGAGACCATAAAAAGGCGGGTCCAGAGCCGCTTTCAGGTCGGCGTCAACCGGACTTCGTTGCCAGCACGCCAGAAGTTCTTGACCGGCGTCATCAGAAAAGGTCGTGCGTAGTCTGACGGATAGGCGGCTCTTCATCGATACGTTCGGGACAGTCCTGCTTCATTATGTCGCAGAAACGACATTCCATGGCACTCGGTACTCTTGGTGTGGGCTGTTTGCCGGCTGCGCGTTCTATAGTGGTCCTAATGAGGCTCCTGATTTCAGCGGTAAGCCGATCCGTTGGCACCGCAAGGGCGCCATCCCGATACTCAATTTCCCCGCGAAGTTGCCGGTTACTACACGCGGAATGAGTATGGGGTAGCACCAGCATGTAGACGAGCATTTGGAGAATATCCGAATCCCTTCGCTGGCCGGTCTTGCAGTCAACAACCAGGGCGTCGTCATCCTTCACAGCAACGACATCCGGCTTACCCTGTAGGGTTGCTGCCTGGCCCCGAAACGTGAACTTGTTCTGCTCTTCAATAAAGACGGTGTAGCCATCGTTTCGGAGCGCGGCCGCTTTGGCTCGAAGCATTTCCCCATGCTGGGCTTTCCAGGCAACCATGTCAAGGGTGGAAGGCCGTTTGTCGAATCCCTTGAAGTGCGCCCGAAACCAGGCTGCCCATTGGCATTGCGCTTCGCCCGCCATGAGGCCGGTGATCCATGTTACCCACAAGTATGGGTTATCGCGCCGCTCTGTCACGCTCGCTCTCCTGCGTACGGCGATGACATTAGGGCTTCGCACGGCACTTGAAAATCGACCTCGCCCAGACCGAAGCGACTTCGTCGAGCGTCAGCCTCGTTGGCCGTGCAGCGATGATCTGAAGCTCTGCTAGGATAGCTATCGGGATTTAGGAGAATTGCGAGATATTTTCAACCCGCGTCCGTCCCCCCTCTGGCGGTACCAGCGTCAGGGCGCAGTTTGGGACACTCCTCAACGTGTGTGGTGTATGGCCAACTTCTGTGGATTTTAGACCTTTGTTCCGTTGAAGCCGTCTGCCCGTCTGACGATATGGGCATTACTCATCCCGGGTCAAAAATTAGCCACAGTAGGGAAGCCCCAATGGGACTCTTGCTCATCGCGCTCGTGTGCGTGGGCCTTCTATACATTCTTCGATTGTGGGTGGGCGGCGTCAGTCTGCAAGATTGGCCGTTCCGCAAAAAAGACTACCTGCTGACGCGAGCCGAACGGTCGTTATTCGAGATGCTCTGCCAGGCGGCCGGGACCGGCTTGTACGTCTTCGCGAAGGTTCGGCTCGCCGATCTCGTGTGGCTCCGCAGGGGCATTAGCCATCGACAAAGGCTGCGGAACCGCATGATCGCCAAGCATATCGACTTCGTCTTGTGCGAGCATTCGATGCTCCGGCCAGTCCTGGCTATTGAACTCGACGACGGGAGCCATTCTGCGCCAAGTCGAGTGGCGCGCGATGAGGTGGTCCGCCGTGTCCTCAACGCCGCTGGCCTGCCGCTGCTTCGGGTGCCGGTGTCGAGAGGATATGTCCTGGGTAATGCGCAGATCACTGGGTTCAAGCCCCTCGTCGGCTCCGGGTTTTTGGGCTCTTTTGGAGGCTTTTTGTGGGCTGGACTTGGAGCGGCCAGTACCCGGCCATGAGGAGGCCGGGCACCAGCGTCGAATCTTCTGAACATTCTGTGACTCCCCATGAGGCAGACCGCAAGCTTAAGGTCTTTGGTGTGAATCGACGGGTTCACAACTTTGGGGTGCATCCGGCCGAGTTGATCAATGTCACCCAGACCTGGGTGGCCCCGGAGTGACGGGCCGGGCGGCGCACCGTTGACGGGATCGAGCTGAGGGCCCGCCGGCCATGTCGGTATCGCTGTGGGGGTTCATCGCGTACCTGGCGCTTTGTGCGAGCGTCATTACCGGGACCGTCCTGTCGTCCCCCTTCCTTAGAAGGCGCCTGGCCGTCCCGACTCGGGCCGGCCCCCTGCATGAGATCCTCTCACTTGCGGGCCTCGCGGCTGCCACGATCCACGTGTTCCAGGGCGTGCTCCTCCCGCAGGGTGACCGGTTTCTGCTGCTGTTGTTCATGAGCCCCGGCGGCCGCCCGAGCCTGGCGTTCACGCTCGGTGTGGCCGGCTGGTATGGGACGCTCCTGGCCACAGGGACGTTCTATCTCAGGAATCGCATCAGCTCCCCGTTGTGGCGGTGGCTGCACGCGCTCGCGTATCCCGCGTTCGCTGCCGCAGCGTGGCACAGTGTTGTGATCGGGGCGAACGCGTGGCTGCTGCCGATCCGGGTCACCTACATCGCGACGCTGGCTCTGGCCACCGCGCTTATGTGCTGGCGGCTGCTCGAGGCGGCGGTGAGGCTCCGGGCTGCGTCTCCTAGTTGAGCGGCGGTCGGCGGGCGTCCCAGGGCCGCGCCGCCTCGAAGGCCGCGGCGGCTCGAAGGACCAGCGCGTCCTGCCTCCAGCCGCCTGCGATCTGGAGGCCGACCGGCAGGCCGTCCCGCGTCTGCCCGCCCGGCACCGAGATCGCCGGGTAGGCGCTGAAGTTGAAGGCCAGTGTCAGCAGCAGCATGTCCAGATGATCCCCCACCGGCCGGCCGGCGATCTCCTTCGGCTTGAGCGCGTCGAGCGGCGTCGCCGCGGTCGCCGTCGTCGGCAGCACGAGGAGGTCGTGCTTCTCGAAGAAGCGCCGAAGGCGCTGATGGTACGCGGAGCGCGCCACCTCAGCCTGCCCGATCTGATCCGGGGTCAGGCTGCGGCCCAACTCCAGGCGGCGAACGAGAAAGGGATCCATCTGCTCCCGCCACTGGTCCAGGTACTTGCCGACCGTGGCGATGCGGACGCTGGCGTTCAACGCCATGAACGGTTCCAGGATGTTGCCGATCTCGGGCGATGTGTTCTCGACCGCGCAGCCGAGCTCGGAGAAGGCGGCTGCCGCGGTCTCGCAGACGGCCGCCACCTCGGGATCGACCGCGGCCGCCCCGCCGAGGTCCGGCGTCCAGGCGACGCGCAGCCCGCGGATGGAGGCGCTGTCGGTCACCCCTGCCCAGTCCTCGCCGGTGTAGGGGAGGGCGAGGGGATCCCGATCGTCCGGACCGACCATCGCCGAAAACATCAGCGCCGCGTCGGCGACGGTGCGGGTGATCGGACCGTTGAGCGACATGGCGTTCCACGAGGCCTGGTTGGGGTAGCGGGCGATCCGGCCCTGCGACGGCTTGAACCCGACGACGCCGCACCACGCCGCGGGGTGGCGGATCGAGCCGGCCAGGTCGCTCCCCTCCGCGAGCGGACCGAGCCCGGTCGCGACCGCGGCGGCCGCGCCGCCGCTCGACCCACCAGAAGAGCGGTCGGTCGCCCAGGGGTTGCATGTGGCTCCGAAGACGCGGTTGTCGGTGAACGGCTTGCAGCCGAACTCCGGGGTATTGGTCTTGCCGGTCAGGATGGCGCCCGCGGCGCGCAGCCGCTCGACGAGGATCGCGTCCTCCTCGGGGACGTTGTGCTCGAAGATCTTGGACCCCATCGTGGTGCGGATCCCCTTGGTCGGCGTCAGGTCCTTGAGCGAGTAGGGGACCCCGTGGAGCGGCCCGAGCCGGTCGCCCCGGCGCACCGCCGCCTCAGCCTCTCGGGCCGCCGCCCGGGCCTGGTCGGCCGCGACTGTGCAGTAGGCGTTGATCCGGGGGTTCACGCGCTCGATCCGGGCGAGGATCGCCTCAGTGACCTCGACCGGCGACACATCCTTCTGACGAATCAGGTGCGCCAGGTCGCGCGCAGGTTTCCAGCACAACTCGTCGGATGTCATCGGTCGCCTCCTCCCAGCGGTGTGTCAAGAGGTCTTGATCCACAGGTTCGGCGCATCTCCTCCTCCATCCCCCTCTCGCCGGACCAGGCGGGGGCCGTCCCAGGAGCCGCCGGTCCCGGCGCAGTAGCACTACAGGGAGCGGGGGTTCCTCGCGGGCACCACCGGCGCGGGGGACGGGGGAACCGGTGGCCAGTCGACCGAACGGCGCAGGCGGGACGGCGTCCACCATCGTCCTGGACGGTGTCCGCATGGTGTTCGAACGCGACGGCGATCCCCTGGAAGTGCTGGAGGGGATCACGCTCGCGATCCCGCAGGGCGAGTTCATCTCGCTGCTCGGGCCCTCCGGGTGCGGCAAGTCCACCTTGCTGCGGCTCGTCGCGGACGTCCTCCAGCCCACCGAGGGAACGATCTCGATCATGGGCCGCACGCCGGCCGCGGCCCGCCTGGACCGTGCCCTCGGCATGGTGTTCCAGCAGCCGGTGCTCCTCCCGTGGCTGTCCGTCGAGGAGAACGTGGGCCTGCCGCTCAGAATCGGCCGCTGGGGCCAGTCGCACCCGTCGGCGCCGTCTCCCGCCTCGCTCCTCGCCCTCGTGGGCCTCCAGGGATTCGAGCACGTCCGGCCCGCCCAGCTCTCGGGGGGCATGCAGCAGCGGGTGGCGATCGCCCGGGCGCTCGTGAGCGATCCCTCCATTCTCCTCATGGACGAGCCGTTCGGCGCCCTCGACGCGATCACGCGGGACCGGCTGAACGAGGAGCTCCTGCGCATCTGGACCGAGACCCGGCGGACGGTGATCTTCGTCACCCACAGCATCCCCGAGGCCGTCTACCTCTCGACACGGGTGGCCGTGTTCTCGCCCCGGCCCGCGCGGATCCGGCGGCTCATGGCGATCGAGCTGCCCTCTCCCCGCAAGCCCCACATGCGGGACACGGCGGAGTTCACGCGGTACACGGCGGAGCTGCGGGAAGCGTTGGAGGACGCGTGACGTCCGAGCGCGCGTCCGGGATCGCGTCCGGGGCCGCCGGCGAGACCTCCCTCCGTCCCGGCCCGCGGCCGGCGCGCCGCCGGGCCTCCCGGCGGGAAGCGGCGTGGCGCGGCTACGCGATCTCGATCGGCACCTTCCTGGGCGTGCTCCTGGTCTGGCAGGGGATCATCGTCATCTTCCACGTGCCGGTGTTCATCGCCCCGACGCCGCTCCAAGTCCTGGGCTCGCTCGGCGCCGACTCGCACACGCTCCTCATCAACACCTGGCCGACCCTCATCGAGACGGCCGGCGGGTTCGTCCTCGGCAACCTGGTCGCGATCGTGATCGCCGTGGGGTTCGTGCACAACCGCACGTTCCAGCACAGCGTGTACCCGCTGGCGGTGGCGGTGCGCACCCTGCCCATCGTCGCGATCAGCCCGATCCTGGTGCTCTTGTTGGGCAACGGGTACGCGCCCAAGATCGCGATCGCCGCCTTGATCACGTTCTTCCCGACGCTCGTGAACATGACGGACGGGCTCACCGCGGTCGATCCGCAGGCGCTCGAGCTCATGCACGTGCTCTCAGCCAGCCGCTGGGAGGTCTTCCGCCACGTGCGCTGGCCCACGTCCCTGCCGTACCTCTTCTCGGCGCTTCGCATCGCCAGCACGGCCAGCCTGCTCGGGGCGATCGTGGGCGAGTGGATCGGGAGCAACACCGGGCTCGGCTATCTGATCGTCGTGGCGACCTACGACTACCGCACCCCGCTCCTGTACGCCACGATGGCGGTGGCCTCGGCGGTGGCGCTGGTCTTCTTCTACGGGATCTCCGTCGTCGAGCGGTACGCGGTGCCCTGGCGCCAGGTCGGAGGGGCGGAGTGACGGCGCTCCGGGACGCGGTCGGGATCGGGACGGTGGTGGAGTTTACGCGCACGATCAGCGAGAGCGACGTGTACCAGTTCGCCGGCATCACGGGGGACGGCGGGCGGAACCACACCGACGAGGCGTACATGAAGACCACGCGCTACGGCCGGCGGCTGGTCCAGGGGGCGTACCTAATCGGCTTGATGAGCGGCGCGTCCGTCCGGTGGGTGGAGCGGCTCGACATGCCGGGCGCGTCCTACGGCTTCGACCGGATCCGGTTCACCCGGCCGGTCTTCATCGGTGACACCGTGCGGGTCCGCTACGAGGTCGCCGAGGTGGATGACGCGAAGGCGCTGATCCGCTCGCACGTGACCTGCCTGAACCAGGACGGGGACCTGGTCGCCGTGGGGGACCATCTATTGAAGGTCTTTCCGGAGGAGAAGACGCCATGAAAACGGTACGGGAACCCGCTTCTGACGTGCCGGTGGTGGCCGAGGCTGACGTGCTCGTCGTCGGGGGTGGGCCCGCCGGGCTGGCCGCCGCCGTCGCGGCCGCGCGCAACGGGATGCGGCCGTTGCTCCTCGAGCGGTACGGGTATTTGGGCGGGCTCGCGTCCGGGGGCATGGTGCTCCTCCTCGACGACATGTCCGACCGCCACCAGCGGACGGTGGGCGGCATCGCCCAGGAGATCGTGGATCGCCTCGTCCGGGTCGGCGGGGCGGTCGCCCCGCCGCTCGACGAGTGCTTCAAGCAGGACATCGAGCTGTGGTGGCGCTGGGCACGGTGGGGGTTCGAAGACTTCTACGCCCGGACCCAGCCCCGCCCGACGACGTACGCCGCGTCGTTTGATCCCGAGGCGTGGAAGCGGATCTCGCTCGAGATGGCGCGCGAGGCCGGGGTCACGCTGCGGATGCACTCGTGGTTTTCCCGGGCCCTGGTCGAGGACGGCCGGCTCCGGGGCGTGATCGTCGAGACCAAGGCGGGCCGGCAGGCGATCCTCGGCCGGGTCGTGATCGACACGACCGGCGACGGCGACGTGTTCGCGAGCGCCGGGGCCCCGTTCGTCCACGGCCGGTACATGCTGAGCCTCGTCCACCGCCTCGCCGGGGTGGACGTCGAGCGCGCCATCCGCTTCGAGCGCGAGCACCCCGAGGAGGCCAAGGCGCTCAACACGGAGGTGAAGCGGATCATCGGCGGCTCCTGGGACCTCTGGTGGCTGCGCACCCCGCGGGAGGGCGTGGTCTGGTGCAACTGCCCGCACATCCACGGCCTGGACGGCCTCTCAGTGGAGGACCTGACGCATCTCGAGGAGGAAGCGCGCGCGCGGTTCGTGCGCGCGGCCGCGTGGCTCTGCGGGCACATGCCGGGGTTCGAGCGCGCCTACATCCTGGATGCGGCGCCCCAGGCCGGCGTGCGCCAGACGCGGCTCCTCGAGGGCGAGTACGTGCTGACCAAGGAGGACGTCGTCGAGGGCCGGCGGTTCCCCGACGTCATCGGGCGCGGGCGGGATTACTTCATGCCCTACCGCTGCCTCCTCCCGGCGGGAGTCAGAGGGCTCGTGGTCGCCGGCCGCTGCTTCTCGGCGACGCCGGAGGCGCAGAAGTTGAGCCGGGAGATTCCCCCCTGCATGGTGATGGGCGAGGCAGCGGGGACCGCGGCGGCGATGGCCGTCCAGGCCGGGATCGAGCCGTCGGCCGTGGATGTCCCGGCCCTCCAGCGGCGCCTGCTCGCGCAGGGGGCCAACCTCGGGCTCCCGGCGCAGCCGGACGCGGCGGTGCGCGGCCCGCGAGGGGCGTGACGTGGCCGGGGAGGGGCGTGACGTGACAGGGAAGGGGCGTGACGTGGCCGCGGACGCGATGAGTGATGCAGGCATCCGGTACGAGAAGGACGGCCCGATCGTCCGCGTGACGATCGACCGGCCGCAGGTGCTCAACGCGCTCAACCGGGCGGCCCATGATGCGTTGAGCGACGCCTGGGATCTGGTCCGGGACGATCCCGAAGTCCGCGTGGCGATCCTGACGGGCGCGGGCCCTCGGGCGTTCTGCGCCGGCGCCGACATGAAGGCGGCCGAGGAGGCGAGCGGGATCGACTATCTCGCCCAGGCGCTCCCGCTGGGCGCCGGCGGTCTCTCGCTCAGGCGGGACTTGCTCAAGCCGGTCATCGCCGCCGTGAACGGCCTCGCCATCGGCGGCGGGTTCGAGCTGGCCCTCGCGTGCGACCTGATCGTCGCGGCCGAGCACGCCGAGTTCGGGTTTCCGGAGCCGCGCGTCGGCCGGATGGCGATGGACGGCGGCATCGCAATGCTCGCGCGCCAGATCCCGCTCAAGCTCGCGATGGGGTTGCTGCTGACCGGCCGGCGTCTGGGCGCCGCGGCCGCGCACGCCGCGGGCATCGTGAACGAGGTCGTGCCGGCGTCCGAGCTCACTGCGGCCGCGGACCGCTGGGCGGCCGATGTCGTCGCGTGCGCCCCGCTCTCTGTGGAAGCGACGAAGCAGCTGGCACTCGCCGCCCAGGACCTGCCGCCGTGGGCCGCCGCGCGGTGGTTTCCGCGCCGCGCCCTCGACGCGCTCGCCTCCGAAGATGCCCAGGAGGGCGTCCGGGCCTTCCGCGAGAAGCGGGCCCCGCGCTGGAGGGGACGATGATGGCCGGCGAGGCGCCGCTGCCCCTCAGCGGCGTCCGCGTGCTGGACTTCACTCAGATCACGCTGGGGCCGATCGCGACGCAGATGCTCGGCGACTTCGGCGCCGACGTGATCAAGATCGAGCGCCCCGGGGGCGGCGACTACATGCGGACGACGCTGCCGGATCCCCACGGCACGAGTTTTGTGTTCCTGGCGAGCAACCGCAACAAGCGCGCCCTCGCCCTCGACCTCCGGAAGCCGGCCGGCCGGGAGGTCGCGGTCCGGCTCGCGCGCGCAGCCGACGTGCTCGCCCACAACTTCCGCCCCGGGACGATGGAGCGCCTCGGCCTGGGCTACGAGACGCTGCGCGAGGTGAACCCCCGGCTGATCTACGCGGTCGGGAGCGGATACGGCCTGGATGGACCCTACCGGCTCAAGGGCGGGCAGGACGTGCTCGCGCAGGCGCTCGGCGGCGCCCTCCTGCGCCGGGCGGAAGCCGACGCCCCGCCCGAGCCGTTCAGCACGGCCGTGTGCGACGCCGCGGCGGGGATGCTCCTCGTGCAGGGGATCCTCCTCGCGCTCCTCGCCCGCGGACGCACGGGGGTGGGCCAGCTCGTGACGACGTCCCTCCTGGACGGCATGGTGTACATGCAGCAGCAGGAAGCGACCGCGATGCTCAACGCGGACCAGGTCGTCAACTGGATCGCGCTCCCGCGAAACGGCGCCTTCCAGACGAGTGACGGCCGGTGGATCGTCATGATCGGGGCGTTCAAGCAGGATCCCCTCGGCGACATCTGCCGGGCGCTCGATCTCGAGCCGCTCGGCCGGGATCCGCGTTTCGCGACCGACGACGCCCAGGAGGCGCACCGCGCCGAGCTCCAGGCGATCTTCCGCCGCCGGTTTGCCGAGCTGACTCAGGTGGAGGCGCTCGCGCGGCTCGAGCGCGAGGACGTTCTGTGCGCGCCGGTGCGCTCGCTCAAGGAGGCCCTGGCCGACCCCCAGGTGCGGCACAACGAGATGGTGATCGACGTGCCGCATCCCCGGTTGGGCACGTTCCAGACCGTCGGGATTCCCGTCAAACTCTCGGAGACGCCCGGACAGGTCCGGCGCCATCCGCCGGATCCCGGCGAGCACACGCGGGAAATCCTCGCCGAGGCGGGCTACAGCCCGGGCGAGATCGCCCGCTTTGTCCAGGATGGAGTCATATAACGCAGTGCCTTACGCTGGTGGACGCCGGAGCTGACTGCCAGCCCAGGCCAGCCAGATGATCGTCAAGGTAAATCCGGCCAGCATGAGGATCGGCGCGGCGGCGAACAACTGGAGAATCAGCACTACGCCGCCGATGATGCCAACCCATCCCAGCGCCGAGCTCAACGCGCCCGTTGCGACAGCCGCCCACCCGGCGACCAGAGTGGCTCCCCCGGTGAACGCATTACCCACTCCGTTCAATGATTGAAAGACCGCGGTGATGGCAATCCAGGCGTGATTGGCCGCGATCTGGTCCTTTCCGGACACGGCTACGAGAAACTGCCCGCCCTGCCAGACAAGCACCGCTCCCATCGCGTGCGCCGTCAACCCCACCAGGGCCAGTCCCAGGACAGCCGCGGCCCGCGTCGGCGCGCGGTCTCGGAGACGGCTGAAGAGTCCGACGGTAAAGATGAGTCCGAAGCCCGCGGCCAGCGCGCCGAGCACGCCGATCACGGCAAAAAGTCCCGCCTTCTGCGAAAGGATGGGTAGCGCCTTAGCCGGATCTTGATGGGTTTGGGGATCCAGGCCACTCGAGATGAGCAGGATGAAGAGGATGGCAAGCGCGATCGCGGTGATGATACCCGCGGTCCCCCCATTGCTTTGGAGTCGGTCCATAGCCCCCCCTTTGATCGGAATTTGCGTTTTGGTTTTTCGACTCGTCTTCAGTGTGCACCTGCGCATAGATAACGACGTTCGGCGCATTCCTACGGGGTCCAGTAGATGGCCAAACCGGAAATCCAGGATAAAGGAAGGAGCCGTATAAGTAGAAGGTAAGGGACGCTCCGCGACGCCTGTGAGGAAAGACGGGACGTTTGGACGGAGACGACTGATGGAGACGATAGTTGGAGGTGACCGCATGAGGCGGGATGCAGAATCGCTGTTCACGCGACACGTCAGCCGGCGGGACCTATTGAAAGGCGGCGCCGCGCTCGGAGTGGGGCTGGCGAGCGGGCAGCTTCCCGCGCTCATGCCGGCCGCCCGGGCGCAGGGCACGACCGGTCTCTCGGAACAGCTGGGCTGGCTCGCCAACGCCCAGATGGCCGGGGACTTCACCGCGATCGGCAAAGGGTACTTCAAAGAGGCCGGCATCGACCTCAAGATTCAGCCCGGGGGCCCGAACATCGACGCCGTCCAGATCGTGGCCGGCGGCGGGGTGCCGTTCGGCAACGTGTCCTCGGTCGCGGTGCTCGTGAACGCCCGCAGCCGCGGCCTGCCCGTTAAAGCGTTCGGCACCGTGCTGCAGCGGCACCCGTTCGCGTTCATCTTCCTGACGAAGTCGGGCATTCACACCCCGAAGGACTTCGAGGGGAAGACGATCGGCATCCAGGCGACCGCCCGCCCGCTCCTCGAGGGCGTGATCGCCAAGTACAACATCGACCGGGACAAGCTCAAGGTCCTGTTGATCGGCGGCGACACGCGCCCGCTCGTCACCGGGCAGGTGGACGTGATCACCGCGTGGATCATCGACGCCCCGCAGATCGAGGCCATCCGGCAGGCCGGCAGCTACAGCTACTTCAAGCTCTGGGACCTCGGGATCCGGCTGTACGCGTACACGTACTTCACCACCGACCGGGTGCTGAGCGAGCGCAAGGAGCAGCTGGTCCGGTTCCTCGCGGCGAGCGCCCGCGGGTGGATGTACGCGGCGGCGCATCCCGACGAGGCCGTGGACTATGTCATGAGGAGCGCGTCGGGCCTCAACCGCCCGCTGGAGCTGCAGACCTGGAAGAACGAGATCCCCTACATGACGTCCCCCGCCACCAAGCAGCACGGATGGGGATACATGGATCCGAACGTGTGGACCGCGATCAGCGACACGTACTACGGTCTCAAGCAGATCCCGAGGGCGGTCCCGGCGTCCGAAGTGATGACGAACGAGATCGTGGAGATGGCCAAGACGCCGAAGGTGTAAGCCGTCCCTGAGGATCGCTGCGCGGTCGAGGTGGGTCGTCCAGGCCGGCCGGACGACCCACCGTCCGTGGAGGGCCGCCGATCTGCCGGCGATGTCCGTATTTGGAGGGAGACATGTCCGTCGTGGAGGGCAAGCTGAAGGAAATGGGTCTCACACTTCCCACCGCACCCGAGGCGGTCGCCAATTACGTGCGCGCGGTCCAGGCCGGGGATCTGGTATTTGTCTCGGGTCACGGCCCGGTGCGGGACGGCACGCTGGCGTATACGGGGAAGCTCGGCCGGGAGTACAAAGTGGACGAGGGCTATGAGGCCGCCAAGCTCGTGATGCTCAACTGCCTGGCGTCGCTCAAAGCGACGATCGGCGACCTGGACCGGGTCAAACGGATCGTCAAGCTCCTCGGAATGGTCAACAGCATGCCGGACTTCGGCGACCAGCCCAAAGTCATCAACGGCGCCTCGGACCTGCTCGTCGCACTCTTCGGCGACAAGGGGCGGCACGCGCGATCGGCCGTGGGCATGGCGGCCCTGCCGTTCGGCATGCCGGTTGAGATCGAGATGATCGTGCAGGTCGGCTGATGAAGGCGGCGGTCGTGCGCCGCCGCGGCGGGCTCGACGCGCTCTCTGTCGACGAGGTCCCGGTCCCCACAATCCGCGCCGGCGAGGCGCTGGTCCGCGTGCGCGCCTGCGCGATCAACCGGATGGACGTCTGGGCGCGCACCGGACCGCCTCAGCCTGTGTTTCCATGGAAGGAGCTCGAGTACCCGATCATCACCGGCCACAGCTTCGCCGGCGAGGTCGCCGCGGTGGCCGAGGACGTGATCGGTGTGTCCGTCGGCGACCGGGTCACGATGTACAGCGGCCTCTCGTGTGAGACCTGCGAGTACTGCCTGCGGGGCGAGCAGACGATGTGTCCCGACTACCACATCTTCGGGGAGCACACACAGGGCGCGTTCGCGGAGTTTGCCGCGGTCCCGGCGGCAAACCTCGAGAAGCTCCCGGACGGGCTCGACGACGTTGCCGCGTCCGCCGTGCCGGGGTACACGACGGCATGGCGGTGTGTGATGACGGCCGGCCGGGCCGGCCCCGGCCAGACCGTGCTCGTCCTCGCGGCCGGCGGCGGCGTCGGGATCTGCGCGATGGAGATCGCGCTCCGGGCCGGCGCCCGGGTGCTGGCGGGCGCCAGCACCGAGGAGAAGCGCCGGAAGGCGGTCGAGTTCGGCGCCGCGGCGGCCGTGGACCACACGAGGCCGTTCTCGACCTGGGTGCTGGCTCAGACGAACGGCCGCGGTGTGGACGTCGTCGTCGATTCGCTCGGGGCGACGTGGCCGGAGAGCATCCGCAGCCTGGCCCGCGGCGGGCGCCTCGTCGTGTGCGGCGCGACGCTCGACAACAAGCCCGTCTTCGACATCCGCGAACTGTACCAGCGGCACCGGTCGATCCACGGGGCGCCGATGGGGAGCCGGGGGGAGTTCCGGCACACCCTCAAGATGGTGGGCGACGGCCTCCTGCGGCCCACGATCGACTCGGTGTTCCCACTCGACGCGATCCGGGACGCCCACGCCCGGGCCGAGAGCCGGGAGTCGTTCGGGAAGATCGTCGTCACGATCTGACGCCCGCGACCGGCCGCTACACACTCGCGGCGCTCGGTCAGGCCGCGGGCCTGCCGCAGCTCGCGGGCCGGTTTGAGTACGGGTTTCTGCGGGCCCGGGCCGGTCGGGAGGTGAACCGGCTCGTCACGGGGCTGCGAGACGCGCGCCAGCTGGCCGACGACACGGTTCAAGCACACTGAACCGAGGCGCCTACGGGATTATATTCCAAGCAGCACGGTAACTTGGCAGCGGAGCGCCAAAAAAGCAGGGTCTGTCTGCCACCGTCCAGTATCCTGTATTCCGCACGTAGCCTCTTCGTGGAGGAAAACCACTGTGCGCGCTGTGGTGGCCGGATCGTGCCGGTAAAAGTCGGGCTCGTGGGGGCCGGGGGGATGGGCCGCCGTCACCTGGACGTCCTCTCACGCGATCCGCGTGTGGAGATCGTCGGGGTTGCCGACGCGGTGGAGGCGGCCGCGCGGTCGGCGGCGGAGGCCTTCGGCGCCCGCGCGTGCCGCACGGTCGCCGACCTGGCCGAGGTGGGCGCCGGCGCTGTCTACGTCACCCTCCCGAACAAATTCCACGGTCCGGTCGTGTTGGAAGCGATGGATCGGGGGCTCGACGTCTTCTCCGAGAAACCGATGGCCACGACGCTGGACGAGGCGCGGCAGGTCGCCGCGCGCGTCCGCCGCTCCGGCCGCGTCTACCAGATGGGGTTCAACCGCCGCTTCGCCCCGGCCTACCGCTACTTGAAGGAGCAGATCGCCGGCGGGTTTACCCCGTGCTCGGCGAACGCGAAGATCACCGACGGGGACATGCTGACGCCGTCCTGGTACATCAACACGGCCCTCACCGGCGGGTTTCTCTACGACTGCGCCGTGCACATGATCGACCTGGTCGGCTGGCTCGTCGGCCCGATCCAGTCGGTGGCCGCGCTCGGCCGGCAGAGCTGCTACCCCGACTACGACGACATCGTGCTGCTGCTGCGGTGCGAGGGGGACCGCCCGGTCGCCCTGACCACGTGCGGCCATGCATCCTGGGCGAAGCCGACCGAGCGGGTCGAGGTGTACGGCGACCACGCGCTTCTCGAGTCCGAGGACATGGACCGGGCGCGCCACGCGACGCGCGAGACTCCTGAGCCCGAGTGGCGCCGGTGGGCGTCGCCTGACGAGGTCACCGCGCTCGGCTACGTGGCCGAGGACCGGGCGTTCGTCGACGCCTGTCTGGGGGAGGCGGCGCCCCGGGTCACGGTGGACGATGCGTTCCACACGATCGCCGTCATCGACGCCGCCTACGCGAGCCTGCACGCCGGCGGGCGGCCGGAGTCCGTCGCGAACGCGTGACATCGGGCGACTGCAAGACAAGAACACATCACAGGAGGGGGGAAACAATGAGGAAGCAGAAGGGGCTCATTGCACTGCTCGTGATCGGGCTCATGATCTCGGTGTATCCGGCGGCATGGGCGATCAACCCGGTGAACGGCGGCGCCTTCAACGTGCAGAGCCACATCGATCTGCGCGCGCTCACCCGCAGTAACTTCTACTCGATGGTTACGCCTGTCGCCAAGACGCAGAACAACCTCGTCTTCTATGATTTCGCGGATACCCTCTGCGAGCTGCTCACCAAGGAAGTGGCCGATTTCAGCAAGACGACCGGCATCGGCGTCAAGCACGTCTGCGTCGACGGGGACGTCGCCAGCCAGCAATTGATCGCCGAGAAGCAGGCCGGCAAGTCCGCGTCCGCCGACGTGTTCTTCCTGCCGAACAACAACGTCCGGCTGTTGACCGGGGCGGGGCTCGTCGCGAACCTCCCGCTCGTGGATCTCCTCCCCAACTCGCGCGACACCGATCCCTCGGTCTCACGGGAGTCGCGCGGCTACCTGCACGGCGGCACGGCGCTGCCGTTCCACCGGAACCAGACCTCCCTCGCGTACAACAGTCAGTTCGTGCCCAAGCCGCCCGAGACGCTCGACGCGCTGTATGACTTCGCGAAGAGCCATCCGGGGAAGGTCGCGATCACGACCCCGGGCCGGGGCGGGAGCGGGTCGGGCTTCCTCGAGTCCGTGCTGATCGCGCTCGCGCCGCAGTGCAAGAAGGATCTTTACACCTACGGGCTCGCCAACGCCCAGGCCGCGGACATCGCCGCCCGGTGCATGCCGGCGACCCTCGACTACTTCCGGAAGCTCAAGCCCTACGTCACGTTCACGAACGGCAACGAAGCGTCCGTCCAGGCCGTGGCGAACAACACGGCGTACATCGCGACCGTGTGGGAGGACGACCTCTACACGCTGGCGTCCAAGGGGCTGGTTCCGAAGACCGTCCACCCGACCCTCCTGCGTACGGGCCAGGTCGGTGACGGGGACGCCATGATCATCGTGTCCACGACGACGAAACTGGAGGCGTCGCTCCTCCTGGCGGACTTCCTCATGGGCGATAAGGTCCAGATCGACAAGCTCGAGCAGACCGGCAGCCGGACGGCGCGCATCGCGCTCAAGACGCGCGGGAAGATCCCGGACAACATGGCGCCGTACCTCCTGCCCGACGCGATGTACCACGAGCGGACGGAGACGCGGATCAGCAGCGCCGTCTCCGACGCCGCGGTGAAGCTCTTCGTCGCGCAGATCCTCCGGTAGCATGGCACAGGTCGAGCTGCGCGGCGTGACCAAGGTCTACGGTCCCACGGCCGCCGTGCAGGACGTGCACCTCGAGGCCAGGGATGGTGAGTTCCTCACCATCCTTGGCCCGTCGGGGTGCGGCAAGACGACGACGCTCCGCATCGTCGCAGGGCTCTTGGATCCGGACGCGGGGGAGGTGCTCATCGACGGCCAGCCGGTGCATCACCTCCCCGCGCACCGGCGCGAGACCGCCATGGTGTTCCAGTCGTACGCGCTGTTCCCGCACATGACGGTCGCGGACAACGTGGCGTTCGGCCTCCGGATGCGGCGGGTCCCCCCGGGGGAGCGGCACGCGCGGGTGGAGGAAGCGCTGCGGATGGTCGAGTTGAGCGGGCTCGGCGACCGGTATCCGCGGGCGCTCTCGGGCGGGCAGGCGCAGCGGGTCGCGGTGGCGCGCGCGGTCGTCACGCGCCCCAAGGTGCTGCTGTTCGACGAGCCCCTCAGCAACCTGGACGCGAAGCTGCGGGAGCGCCTCAGGCTCGAGTTGCGGGCGCTGCAGCAGCGGCTCCGCGTCACGACGATCTACGTCACCCACGATCAGGCCGAGGCCCTCGTCCTCTCGGACCGGATCGTCGTGATGGATAAGGGCCGGGTCGTGGAGGTGGGAACGCCCACCGAGGTCTACCGGCGGCCGCGGGCGCGCATCACCGCGGAGTTCCTCGGCATCGCGAATTTGATCGAAGCGACCGTGGTCGGGGCGCAGGGCGACCGGTACCTGGCGGACACGGCGGTCGGGCGCCTCGAGGTCGCGTGCGCGGACCGCCTTACGCGCGGTGATGCGGTCACGCTCTCGTTCCGGCCCGAAGACATCCGCATCGGCCAGGGCCCGGTGAACTGCCTATCGGGCGACGTCCAGCAGGCCGCGTATCTCGGCTCGATCACCGACTACATCATCCGCGTGAACGGCGTGCTGATGCGCGTCCAGGAGCCGGGCGAACCGGCCCGCCATGTGGGCGAGACGGTCCACCTCGTGCTGCCGGCGGTTCCCGCGGTGATCCGGGAGCAGTAGGGCGTGGCCCAGGCGATCCCCGGTCCCTACTCCGCCGTCGACCGGTCGCGCCAGGCGGCGCGGCATCGCCGGGAGCAGTGGATCAACCTGCTCCTGCTCCTCCCGGGCGTGGGGTTCCTGGCGCTCTTCCTCATCGTGCCGCTCGCGCAGGTGTTCCTCCGGAGCGTCGGCCTGGCGATCATCGGCCAGGCCGGCCATTTCACGTGGGACTACTACCGCCAGTTCTGGAGTGAAGCGCAGTACCGCGAGGGGTTCTTCTTCAGCCTGTGGCTCGGGGTCGCCTCCACCGTGATCAGCCTCGGGACCGCGCTCGTGTTCAGCGCCCTGATGCAGGTCAAGTTCCCCGGCCGGCTCCTGATCAGCGTGCTGTACAAGATCCCGCTCGTCGTCCCGAGCCTCGTCGCCGCGTTCCTGATCCTGAGCCTGATCGCTCCCGGCGGGATCCTGGCGCGCCTCGTCTTCCACTGGGGCTGGGACTGGCCGCGCCTCGTCTACGACCGCTGGGGCTGGGGGATCATCTTCGTCCTGGTCTGGCACAACGTGCCGTTCATGATGGTCATCATCTCGGCCGTCATGGCCGGGATCCCCCACGACATCCTCGACGCGGCCCGCAACCTGGGCGCGCCCCCGTGGGCCGTGTTCCGCTTCATCACCGTCCCGCTGTCGATGGCCGGGATCTCGGCCGCGGCGCTCCTCGTGTTCATCCAGGTTCTGGGCGCGTTTGCGGTCCCGTCGCTGATGGAATCGGCGTACCCGCTCGCGCTCCCGGTGATCATGCAGACCGAGATGATGTACCATGCCAACTGGGCGCTCTCGTCCGCCCTCGGCTCGGTCCTCACCCTCGCCTCCGCGCTCGTCCTGTTCCTCTACTACCGGCTCACGCAGGGGCGGGGCGCGGCGCTCCGATGACCCGCTCCTGGCTGTTCTCGTCGCGCTCGTTCCCCTGGCTCCTCGCCGGCCTGTTCTTCGGCCTGGCCGCACTCGGCCTGATCGTTCCGCTGATCGTCGGCATCCTGTGGTCGCTCGTCAATCCGCGCGCGGGGTGGTTCCCGCCGAACCTCGTCCCGCCCAGCCTGTCGCTCGACAACTGGCGGGCGATGTTCTCGGTGCCGGAGATCGGCCAGGCCGCGATCGCCAGCTTCACGATCGCGCCGATCGTGACCGCCTTGTGCGGCGCACTCGCGCTGCCCACCGGCTACGCGCTCGGCCGGCGGCCGGTCCCGTTCCGGCGGGGGATCGAGTTCCTGGTGCTCGCGCCGATCATCATGCCCGGGATCGTGATCGCGACCGGCCTCGGCTCGATGTTCATCCGGTTCGGCCTGGCCCACACGCTGATCGGCGTCATCCTGGTCCAGACGGTTGTCGTGCTGCCGTTCATGATTCGGATCGTGACGGCGACGTTCGAGGCGGTCCCCCAGGATCTGATCGATGCCGCCCGCAACCTCGGCGCCGGGCCCTTGAGCATCGGGTGGCGCGTCCTGATCCCACTCGTCGTGCCGGGACTGTTTGCGGGCGGGGTGTTCACGTTCATCGGAAGCATGGAGGAGTTCGTGCTCACGTTCATCGTCGGCAGCCCGGACGTCCGCACGCTGCCGGTGCTCCTGTTCGCCTACCTGGGCGGCCGGTCGCAGATCTTCACCTACGCGGCGGTCGTCACGATCGTGTTGCTGGCGCCCACGATCGCCCTGCTGTTCCTGGCCGAGCGCGCGCTCAAACAGGAATATCTGGCCGCGGGCCTCGGCAAGATGTGAGAAACGCCGTGGCCTGCGAGGCGTCTCGTGCCGCCTGAGCTGCTGCGCAGCCGCCGGGGCGCTCCTCATGTGTCCGCGCACCGCGGAGCGTCCGCGAAGGCCCCGGAGAATACGCTCGCGGCGCTCGACGCGGCGTGGCGGGCCGGCGCGACGCTCGCCGAGATCGACGTCCAGTTGACGCGGGACGGCCATGTCGTCCTGATGCATGACCGCACCGTGAACCGCACCACCTCAGGCCGCGGCCGCGTGAAGGACCTGACCCTCGAGGAGCTCCGGGCCCTCGACGCGGGGCGCTGGTTCGATCCGGCGTTCCATGGGGAGCGTGTCCCGACGCTGCGCGAGGCGATCGAGGGGGCGCGCGGGAAGCTCGTGCTGCTCGTGGAGCTGAAGCACTACCCGTTCCGGGAGGTGCCGCTCGTCGACCGGACGATCGAGCTCGTGGACGACCTGCGGGCGGAAGAGGACGTGGTGCTTGCGGGGTTCGACCACGTCGACCTGCGGGACATCAAGCGGCGGCGCCCCGGCTGGGCGCTCGAGATGATCTACAACGCGCGGCTCGCGGACCCCGCGGGGGCCATCCGGGCGACCGGCGCGTCGCTCGTCTCCCTCGAGCCGGAGTTCGCCCTGCCGGAGGACATTCAGCTGATGCACGAGACGGGCGCGGCGGCGCTGACGACCCTCGACCGCCCCGAGGACGCCGCCCGGCTTCTATCGTGGGGGCTCGACGTGCTCGAGTCCGGCGATCCCGCGATGGTCGTCGCTGCGATCCGGACCGCGGGGGCCGCCTCCTGACGCCCCGGCCGGAGGCGCGCAGCGCGCATGACCTGCTCATGCTCGCGATCGCAGCCGCCCGGGCGGGAGGCGCGATTCTCCAGGACCGGTACGGCCGCCCCGGGCGGATCACGATGAAACCGGGCGGCGCCGGACCGGTCTCCGAGGCCGACCTGGTGAGCGAGGCGGCGATTCTCGCGGTCCTCGAGCAGGCAGGGATTCCCGTCCTGTCCGAAGAGGCCGGGGGCGCCGGGTCGGGCCGCCGTTGGATCGTGGATCCGCTCGACGGCACGGGGAACTTCATCCGCCACCTCCCGTGGTTCGGCGTGGGCGTGGCCCTCGCCATGGACGATGCCGTCGAGTTGGGTGTCGTTTACGTGCCGATCACGGACGAGCTGTTCGCCGCGGCCCGCGGGCGGGGCGGGACGGTCAACGGGGAACCGCTCCGCGTCTCCGAGACGGCGTCGCTGGCCGAGAGCAGCCTCTTCACCTCGATCGACCGAGGGATGTGCTCGGTGCCGGCGCGCATCCGGCGGTTTGCCCGGGTCGCCGCCCAGGTGGCGGAGATGCGGAGCCCGAACGCGGCCCTCGTGGACCTGGCGCACGTCGCCGCCGGACGGACGGATGGGTTCTGGGAGGACGGCCTGCCTCCGTGGGACATGGCCGCCGGCAGCATCCTGGTCCAGGAGGCGGGTGGCGTGACCTCTGGGATGGACGGCGTGCCGCTCCGGCTTGACCACCGCGGGATCATCGCCACGAACGGCCGGTTCCACGCCGGGCTGGTCGCCGCGCTGCAGGAGTGAGGGCGCCCGCCGGCGCCGAGGGAGGTACGGATGGCGTTCGAGCTCCCGCCCCGGTCTGTCTTTGAGCCGCCGAGCTATCCCAACGTCTGGTTCTACGTGCACGAGGCGGTCGCCCCGTCCCACGCCGAGGCCGTGGCGTTCGTCACCGGCTGGCTGCGCGACCGGTGCGGCATCACCAACGACTTCGGCGGCTTCAAGCCACCGGAGGCCTCGGACTCCCAGGCCCGCCTTCGCGGCGTGCAGCCGTGGCGGGACGCGCCGGACCCAGCCCGCAGCCACGCGCATGACCTGCACATCCGCTACTACTATGTGGCGCTCCGGCAGACGCGCACCGAGCGCGTGGAGCTCTCGGGCCGTCCCGGTGAGGGTGGCGCCGCGGGCGGGCCGTTCTTCCGGCTTGCCGGGAGCGTCCACTACGAGGTGGAGGACGAGCATCCGCTGCATCCCTACGTGGACGAGTGTCCGTACTGCGGCCGGACGGGGAAGTACGCCGGCGCGGACGATCTGTTCGCCGGCGCGCACGAACCGCTCGGGCTCGAACTGCTCCTCTACGGCACGATCCACGGGGAGCGCATCACGCGCCGCGACGGGCGCCCCGCGACCGGCGTCGCGTCGCTCGACGAGGCATACGCGGTCGAGATTTCCCACCTGCGCCCGTCCCGGCCGGACATGAACATCACCGACCTGGCGGTCGTGGTGATCAGGCCGAAGGCCGGGCCGGAGGCGCGCCGCGGCGTGCGGGAGCCGGGGCCGTGATCATTGGCGCCTGCACCTGGATCTACGGAGAGGCGCCCCTCGCGGAGACGCTGGCGCGCATCGCCGCCGCGGGGTGCGATGGGGTCGAGCTTCCCGGCGAGCCCGACCTGCTGCGGGCCTCCGAGGTCCGCGCGCTCCTGGCGCGCCACCGCCTCGCGCCCGTGGCCCTGACCGCGTCGTGCAAGTCGCCCGAGACACGCCGGGACCTGGCGCACCCCGATCCGGCCATCCGCGCCGATGCGGTCGCGTACGTGGGGCGCTGCCTCGCCTTCGCCGCCGCCACCGGCGTCCCCCTGGTCCAAATGCTCCCGTCGGGGGAAACACGGCTCGCGCCGCTCGCCCGGCGGGAGGACGAGTGGCGCTGGTCGGTCGAGGCGATGCGGCTGGCGGCCCGCGAGGCGGAGCGTCTCGGGGTCCGCCTTGCCGTGGAGCCGCTCAACCGGTACGAAGCGTACCTCGTGACGTCGGCGGAGGCCGCGCTCGCGTACCTCGACGCCGTCGGCTCGCCGCACGTCGGCCTCACGCTCGACCTGTTCCACGCCAACATCGAAGACCCGACGATCCCCGGTGCGATCCGCGCCGCCGGATCCCGGTTGTGGCACGTGCACGTGGCGGACACCAACCGAGAGGGCCTGGGCCGCGGGCACCTCGACCTGGACACCTGCGCCGCGGCGCTCAGAGACGTCGGGTACGACGGGCCCCTCGTGCTGGAGGTCGTCGCGCCGGGCCCGGACCCGTTCCGGCCGATCAAGGACGGCCGCTCCGCACCGATCCTCGACGGGTTCCTCCGTGACTCGGTGGCGCGCCTTAGGGCCGCGCTGCCTCACCGGGAGGTGAACGCGTGACGCGCCGGGTCGAGTACGAGCAGATGCGCCCGCCGGAGATCGCGCGGGAGCGCGCGCGGTGCCCGCTCGTGTTCATCCCGATCGGGCCGCTCGAGTGGCACGGTCCGCACCTGCCGGTCGGGACGGACGGCCTGCACGCCCACGCCGTCGCCGTCGGGGTGGCCCAACGCGTCGGGGGCGTCGTGCTGCCGACGTACTTCATGGGGACCGAGACCGTGCGCCTGAACGACCAGGCCGCCCAGAGTCTCACCATTTTGGGATTTTCCGGGACGGAGCGGATCGTCGGGATGGACTTCCCCGGCAACTCCGTGCGGAGCCTGTACTTCGAGGAGAGCGCGTTCGCCCTGGCGATCCGGGAGCTCGTGCGGCTGCTCAAGGCCGATGGCTACCGCCTCGTGGTGCTCCTGAACGGTCACGGCGCGGTGAATCACCAGCGCGCGCTCCGCCGTCTGGCCGCGGAAGAGTCACAGCCGCCCGGGGTCCGGGTCGAGTACGCGATGGCGTTCGCGCCGGCCGCCCCGCCGCACACGGATCCGGGGCACGCCGAGAAGGTCGAGACGTCGCTCATGCTCGCAATGCTGCCGGACCTGGTCGACCTGGACGCGCTCCCGCCGCGTGACGTTCGCCTGCGGTACCAGGACTACGGGATCGTGGAGGGGAAGGCGTTTGACGGCCATCCGACACCCGACTTCACGCTGCGGGACGAGGCCGACCCCCGGGACGCCTCCGCGGCGATGGGCGCCGAGATTCTTGGAGTCGAGGTCGCCCGTCTCGAGCGGCTCATCAACGAACGCCTCAAGGAGATGAAGCTCTAGGAGGTGCTCTATGCGGAGATGGAGCGCGCTCGTGGTCGTCGTCTTTCTGGTGGCCGGGCTGGCCGTCACCGCGTCCGGGCAGGGCGGCAAGCGGGGCGGGACGCTGCGGGCCGCGCTCGACGCCGACCCGCCGAACCTGGATCCGCACCTGTCGGGATCGGCGGTCGACCGCCAGGTATTCCAGAACATTTTTGACAAGCTCGTGGACACGGACGACACCCTGGCGATCGTGCCGATGCTGGCGACGTCGTGGACGTTCAGCCAAGACGCGCGCACCATCACGTTCAAGCTGCAGCCGGGGGTCAAGTTCCACGACGGCACCCCGTTCAACGCCGAGGCGGTGAAGTACAACTTCGACCGGATGCAGGACCCCAAGTTCCCGTCGACCCGGCGCAGCGAGATCCGGCCCGTGACGCGCGTCGTGGCGGTGGACCCCACCACGGTGCAGATCGTCCTCGAGCGGCCGCACAGCCCGCTGCTCTACGTGCTGACGGACCGGGTGGGAATGATGGTGTCTCCGGCGGCCGCCCAGAAGGCGGGGACCACCTTCGCGCTCCATCCCGTCGGCACCGGGCCGTTCATGTTTGTGGACCGGGTCCCCCAGGACCACATCACCCTCGACCGCAACCCGGCCTACTGGGGGAAGGGGCTCCCGTACCTGGACCGGATCGTCTTCCGCCCCATCACGAACGACAACAGCCGCGTGGCCAACGTGAAGTCGGGGGACGTGGACATCATCAACCTCGTGCCGCTCCCGGTGGTCAAGACGCTGGTCCAGGAGGCGGCGCAGCCCGGCGCGCGGTTCAAGGTGCTCGAGCACGGCGCGTTCGCCTGGACCGGGATCTCGCTCAACGTCACCAAACCGCCGTTCGACAACAAACTCCTCCGGCAGGCGTTCAACGCGACGCTCGACCGGGACGTGATCGCCAACGTCGTGCTCCAGGGCGCGGCCTATCCGGCGTACGCGCCGTTCCCGAACGGCACGGCGGCCTACGATCCGGCGTGGAAACTCCCGCCGCGGAGCGTTCAGGCGGCCAAGGACAAGCTCCAGGCCGCGGGCCGGCCCGGTGGGTTTGCGTTTTCGCTCTTGATCCTCCCGGGGCAGCAGCGCCAGGCGACCGCCGAGGCAATTCAGGCGATGGCGGCGGAGGCCGGCATCCAGGTGAAGATCGAGATCGTCGAGCAGGGGACGCTCGTCGACCAGACCACCCGCGTGCAGGCCCAGTCGGCGCTCATTGAGTGGAGCGGGCGCCCGGATCCGGACTTCGATCTCTACCCGTTTGTGACTCAATCGGGGATCGGGGCGTTCAACTACACGGGCTACACGAACGCGCGCGTCCAGACGCTGCTCGACGCCGCCCGGCTCCTCAACGACATGGGCCAGCGCCGGCGGGCGTACCGGGAGGTCGTGCAGATCCTGAGCGATGACCTGCCGTACGCGTGGGTGTTCTTCCCGAAGGAGTACAAGCTCGTCTCGACCCGGGTGCACGGCTTCGTCCACGTGCCGGATGGGATGATGCGGCTCCGGACGGTCTGGCTCTCGCCATAACGGCGAATAGCGCCGTGTACCGGATCGGCATCGACGTCGGGGGAACGTTTACCGACGTGGTCGCGGTCGACGCCGCCGGGCGGGTCACGCTCGTCAAGGCGGCGTCCACCCCGCCCGACCCGTCGCTCGGCGTGTTGGAAGGGCTGCGGCTCCTGGCGGACACGCTGGGGACGGACCTCCCGTCTCTCCTCGGCGCCACCGACCGGCTCGTGCACGGCACGACCGTCGCGACGAACGCGCTGATCGAGCGGAAGGGCGCGCGCGTCGGCCTGCTCACGACCGAGGGCCACCGCGACGTGCTCGAGATGCGCGAGGGCCTCAAGGAAGGCCGGTACAACCTCCGGATGCCGCCGCCCGTTCCGCTCGTGCCCCGCGCGCTCCGCCTGGGGGTCCGGGAGCGCCTCCGCTCGGACGGCGCGGTCGAGGTTCCGCTCGGCCGTCCGTCGCTCGACGCGGCGATCACGACCCTCGCGCGCGCCGGCGTGGACGCGGTCGCGATCTGCTACCTGCACGCGTACCAGGACCCCCGTCATGAGATCCAGACGCGCAAGATCGTCGCGCGGCGGCTGCCCCGAGCCTACGTCTCGGTGTCATCGGAGGTGTTGCCGCAGATCAAGGAGTACGAGCGTGTCTGCACGACCGTCGTGAACGCCTACGTCGGCCCCGCGCTCTCGACATATCTCCGGATGCTGGCCCGCCGGCTCGCGGAGGCCGGGTACCGCCGCGACGTGCTCATCATGCAGTCGCATGGCGGGGTCGCGACGATCGACGACTCGGTGCGCCTCGCGGCCGGTGCCATCCTCTCGGGCCCGGCCGGCGGCATCGCGGGGAGCCGGTACTGCACGCGGCTGCTCGACGTCGAGGATCTGATCACCTTCGACATGGGCGGGACGAGCACGGACATCGCGCTCCTCGAGGGAGGGGTGCCGCCGCTCACGGGGGACAAGGCGGTCGGCGGGCACAAGGTGGCGCTCCCCAGCCTGGACATCCACACGATCGGGGCGGGGGGCGGCTCGATCGCCTCCGTGGATGCGGGCGGCATCCTGCACGTCGGTCCCGAGAGCGCCGGCGCCGATCCCGGACCGGCCTGCTACGGTCGCGGCGGCACCGCCGCGACGGTCACCGACGCCAACGTGGCCCTCGGCTACCTCGACCCCGCCAACTTTCTGGGTGGCCGCGCGCGGCTCGATGCCCAGGCCGCCCGGCGGGCGGTCGGGGCGGTCGCGGAGCGGCTCGGCTGCTCGCTCGTCGAGGCGGCGGAGGGGATCCACACCATCGTGACCACGACCATGGGGGAGGGGATCCGCCTCGTCTCGGTGCGGCGCGGCGTGGACCCCCGCCGGTTCGCGCTCCTCGCGTTCGGCGGCGCGGCGGGACTGCACATCACACAGGTCGCCCGGATCCTCGAGATCGGCCGCGTCGTGATCCCGCGCGCCGCGGCGGTCCTCTCGGCGTGGGGGATGCTGGCCACGGACCTTCGCTACGAGTTCGTCCGAACGCGCGTCGGCGAACTGGGGCGGATCGGGGCGGACGGCCTTCGCCGGCTGTTCGCGGAAATGGAGACCGATGGGCGCGCGCGCATCACGCGGGCGGTGCCCGGGCCGGTCGGTGTCCGGCGGTCGCTCGACATGCGGTACGGCGAGCAGATCTTCGAGATCTCGGTGCCGCTCGACGGCCTCGACCTCGATGCGCCGGACCTGATCGAGGACGTCGTCCGGCGGTTCCAACGGCGCCACGAGGCGCTGTATACGTACAGCGCGCCCGACCAGGACGTCGTGCTGGTGAACGCCCGGCTGGCGCTCGTGGGCGAGCTGCCGGCCGCGCCGGTGGAGCCGGTGCTCAGTCAGGCGGCCGCGCCGCCGGCCGCGTCACGCCGCCGGGTCTACTTTGGCGCGTGGACCGAGGTGCCGGTGTACCGTTGGGAGGCGCTCGCCCCGGGGCTGGAGGTGGCGGGGCCCGCGATCTTCGAGTCCGCCACGACGACCGTTGTCGCCCGCGCGGGCGACGCCGTGCGCGTGACTCCCCACGGATGGCTCGACATCCGGATCAGCGGCGCGTCCTGACCAACTTAACTTGGGGTGTACGCGGACGTCCGCCCTTACGGCCGTTTACGCGCGCCGCCGCAGTCTTGGCGGCGCTCCGTGCCATGCCGCCGCGGCGCCCGATCTCAATCGTCCAGCGACGTGTGCCGAAAACTCCTGCCAGCAACCCCGGGATATAGTGATCAACATCCAGCAGAGGCCAATGGAGACCCGATCCGGGGCCTTCGATTTCGACCTTGGCGAGTTGCGCCGGCGTCGCATTCTTCAGCCCTTGAAGCAATTTCCGCGGAATAGCAACCTGGACGCCAGTCGCAAGGGTGATTACCACCCTGTCGTCGACCGAGCGGTACCCAGCGGCGATGGCCCGCGGCCGATCCTCTTCCGCCGCATTCGCTCGCGCGATGGCCGCGTCGATCTTCGCATCAGTTGTTCGAACACGAGCGATTGTCTTTCTCATCCATGCATCTCCTCCCAGGCGGCCACGATCGCCTCGAAATGCTCTGCCGCCGCAGTCAAGATTCTGCGCACGTCGCTACGCTTTGCATTTCTAGGCTGCACGGCGTCGCCGCGACGAGCAAGCGTCACCGTTCCGTCGGCTAACAGCGCGACGAACCGTACTCCCCCGGCACGCACGGTGGTCACGAAGGTATTATAACCCAACCGGCTTAGGTTAGTCTATCCCCAAAAGGAGCATGAACAGAGACCGGCAAGTCACTATCCAGTGGTCCCTCGAGCGCTAGGATCGAGCACGGCCTCGTCAAGCCAGCGAACTATCACAGGGGCGGTTTACGTTCCTTGGATGTCCCCCAAGTGGCAAGCCAGGCGTCCACTTCGTCGTGCGTGAGAAATCTCGCACCGCGACGATCGGCCCGCTCGACCGCCCCGCGGATCGCCTCAATCCGCCACTCGTTGAGATCGAGGTAAGTCCGCACCGCCTGAGCGGCGAGCCAGGCTTTCGAGCGGTCGGTGGCCTGGGCGAGTTCATCGAGACGCCGAAGGGTGCCTGGATCGAGCCGGAGGGTCACGGTCTTACTGGGGGAAGGCGGTTTGTGTGTTCTCACGCGTACACGATAGCACATTCCTTCCGCACCCGGGCCTACCTTCGAAATGCATCACGGGTGGAACTTCTCGCCCCTGGCCAACATTGCGAGGATCAGTTTCATTCGCTTCGCCCGGGTTTCCGGCTTCTTTGCCGTCTGAAGCCGATACACGATGGCGTAGGTGTTGGCCTTGTTCAAACGCTCGAAGAAGGCCTCTGCCTTCTTGTGTTTGTTCAGTTCTCTCAGAAAATCATCGGGCAGTGTCGCGTTGCTTGGCGAGTCATAGGCGGCCTTCCATCGACCGTCATGCTTGGCCGCTTCGACCGCTTTCAGCCCTGCCGCCGCCATTTTGCGAGATTTGATGAGGCGCTCGGCGTGCTGGGTATTGATCTTCGACCACCCGCTCCGAGGGCGTCTAGGAGTGAATTTTTGGAGCCAGGACTGTTCGTCGTACTTCTGTTTTTGGCCGTCAATCCAGCCATAGCAGAGTGATTGATCGAGGGCTTCGGCGTAGGCGACGGAGATTTCTCCTGACCCCTTCTTATGAATGCGCACCCAGATGCCGTTAGATCGCGCATGGTTCTTCGCAAGCCAGCGCCGGTAGTCTGCCGACGACTTGAATCGCATCAGCGGCGATTGCGGTCCGTGCAGGCTAGCCATGCCTGCCGCGGGTGCGTTTTGTTTCGGTCACGAACCCGTTCTTGAGATCGGCGGCCCGGGCGGCGGGCTCGCGCAGTTTCGGATCGCCGTACCCGCCGCCGCCCGACGACTCGATCATGAACACGTCCCCGGGACGCACTGGGATCCCTACTTCCTTTGTCTTCAGCACCCGCACGCGCTTGCGCGAGACGAGCCGGTAGCGGTGCGGGCGCCCGTCGCGGCCGCCGAACAGCCCGTACGGCGCGTGGCGGGTGCCGTCGCCCGCGGTGTTCGCGACCGCGGGCTCGGTTGTGTCCATCCGCATCTCGAGGACCGAGCCGACGCCGCCCCGGAACGCTCCGTCCCCGCCCGAGTCGGGCCGGAACTCGTGCCGCGTAAGGAAGAGGGGGAACCGGACCTCGGTGACCTCGATGCTGCCGAACTTGAGCCCGCCGGCCGCTTGGCCTTCCCCGGCCGTCGGCCATCCGTCGCCGGCCGCAGACGCGCCGCCGCCGGGGCGCGCGTGGAACAGGTGCCAGATGAACGGCTTGCGCGTGCGCGGGTTGGTGCCGCGGATCGCGATCCGGAACCGGCGCGACCAGCCCGCGATCGCGCGCTCGGGGCAGGCGGGCGCCAGCGCCTTGATGACGCTCTCGGCGATTTCCTGGCCGCAGTGATTCGTCGCGAGCGTGACGGGCGCCGGGGGAAACGGCCACACGACCGTGCCCTGCCGGGCCTTGACCGTCACGGGGCGGAATGTCCCATCGTTCTTCGGGATCTCGGGATCGATCAGATAGGCGACGGCCATGAAGACCGCGGACATGGTGTTGGGGAACGACGAGTTCACGAACCCCGTGACTTGTGGGTGGCTGTCGGTCAGGTCCACGTGCAGCCGATCCCCGGCTTTGGTGACCGCGGCGCGGATGTAGATGTCGCGGGCGCCGTGCCCGTCGTCGTCGAGGACCGCCTCGCCACGGTACGCGCCGTCCTTCCAGGTCCGGATGCACGCCCGGGTCTGCCGCTCGGTGCTGCTGAGCATCTCGTCCGTGGCGTCGACGACCGTGTCCGCGCCGTACTCCTCGACCAGCCGCCGCAGCCGGCGCTCTCCGAGGCGGGCCGAGCCGATCGAGGCCCGGAGGTCCCCGAGAAAGTCCTGCGCGTGGCGCACGTTCGTCACGATCATGCGGAGGACGTCTTCGCGCACCACGCCGCCGTCGTAGAGCCTGAGCGGCGGGATGCGGAGCCCCTCCTGCCAGATCTCGGTCGCCGCGGGGTTGTAGGCCCCGTGCGTCGCACCCCCGATGTCGCTCTGGTGCGCCCGGTTGATCGACCAGAACAGGAGGCGCCCGTCCACGAACACCGGCAGGAGGATCGTCAGGTCGGGCAGGTGGTTCCCGCCGTGGTACGGATCGTTCAGGAGGTACAGGTCTCCCGGGCGGATCTCGCCGGCAAACGCGTCGAGGATCGACCGGACGGCCCACGGCAGCGCCCCGACGTGGATCGGCACGTGCTCGGCCTGGGCGACCAGCCGGCCGGCGCCGTCAGAGATCGCCGTTGAGAAGTCCCGGCTCGAGTTGAGGATCTGCGAGTAGGCGGTCCGGAGCATCTGCTCGCCCATTTCGGCGACGATCGCGACGCACCGGTGCTGCATCACGGACACGGTAATGCGGTCAACCACGCTGGGACCCTCCGCCGGTTTGTTCGATCGATGCTTCGCTATGGTTTCGCGCCGGTCCCGCCGAATACCACTGTGGAGGTGGGGCCCGTGGTGATCGCGGTCAAGGCACGGCGTATTCTCGACGGGACGGGCCGCTCCCCGATCGAGCACGGGGTGGTGCTCGTCGACGGTCCGCGCATCAAGGCCGTCGGCCCCCAAACCCACGTCCCCATCCCCGACGGCGCCGAGGTGATCGACTGCGGCGCCCACACCGTCCTGCCGGGCCTGGTCGACGCGCACTCGCACGCGTCGATCATTCCCGGGCTGGGGGATCAGATCGGCCAGCTCAAGCAGCCGCCCGCGCCCCAGGTCCTCCGGGCGGTCGCAAATCTTCGGACCGACCTGCGGTCGGGCGTGACGACGATGCGGGTCGTCGGCGAGGAGCACTTCATCGACATCGATCTGCGCGCAGCGATTGAGGAGGGGCGGATCCCCGGGCCGCGCCTCCGGGTCGCCACCCGGCCGATCACCGCGCGGAACGGCCACGGCGCCGCGCTCACCTTTTCCGACGGCGAGGACGAGATCCGGCGGCACATCCGCGAGAACATCGCGATGGGCGCCGATCTGATCAAGCTCTTCATGACCGGCGGCGTGTCGAGCAAGGGGACCGCGTCCCGGTGGTACGCGTACTCGCGCCACGAAGTGGACGTCGCGGTCGAGGAAGCCCATCGCAACAACCGGCCGGTGGCCGTGCACGCGCACGGCGGCCCGGGCGTCCGGATCTGCATCGATGCCGGAGTGGACACGATCGAGCACGGCAAGCTCTGCGACCGCGACGATCTGGTCGAGATGCGGAAGCGGGGGATCTGGCTCGTGACCAACAACGCCGTCTCCGGTCATCCCGACGGAATCGAGAAGGGCGACGCCCACGTGCCTGCGATCATGGCCAAGCTGCTCGAGTCCCGGGAAAAATCGCGCGAAAACTTCGCCGCCGTGCTCGACAGCGGAGTGAAGTGGGCACTCGGCACCGACTCGATGCATGGGCTGATGTGGTGGGAGATCGCGAAGGTCGTGGAGTGGGGCGCCTCGCCCCCCGATGCGCTGCTGGCGGCGACGCGGCGGGCCGCGGAGGCCATGGGCATGGGGGACGAGGTTGGGAGCCTGGAACCGGGAAAGCTCGCGGATGTGATCAGCGTCGACGGTGATCCGCTCGCGGACGTCGCGTGTCTCAAACGCGCCCGTGTGATCCTTCAGGGCGGGCACCGGCCTCACGACCCGCTACGTGACGACCTGTAAGGCGTGACGCCCTGTAAATGGTGAGGGAGGGCCCCGTTGGGCCCTCCCTGATTGCTGCCCGCAGATCAAGCGATCGGCGGCCGGCTCGGCTGCGCCGCGGTTACTTGGGCGTCAGATCCGCCGCCTCCACGATCCGGGTAAATGGGATCTTGGCCGTCTCGTTCACCTCGCGGACGAGCGCCGCATTGGGCGCTTCGAACAGACACATGCAGTGCCCCTCGCCCGGCACGAATGTGCTGCGAATATAGCGAACGGGCTTTCCCTGCTCCGTGAACCGCTTGCTGGTGTCGATCGCCGCCTTCTGCGCGTCCGCCAGCTGGTCCATGGTCACGCCCGGCAGGTTCCGGTCTACCATGAAGGTGCCCATGTGTCTCTCCTCCTAGGCCGGTTCGAGCCGGCTCGAGTGACAGTATCTTCGTGCGATCCCATCATAGCCGGGTGACGCCATTTTAGCATCTATAGAACTGCACATGCCGTTACACATCTTTTGACCTGGTGCTTGGCTCGATTGGACGCCCGTGCTCGACCGTCCACGCGGCGATCTGCGCCCGGGAGTTGAGGCCGAGCTTGTTGAGAATATGCTGGACGTGGTTCGCCGCGGTGCCCTCGGTGATGACGAGCGCGTTCGCGATCTCCCGGTTTGTCCGCCCTTGTGCGACGAGGGCAGCCACCTCCCGCTCGCGCCGCGTCAGCAGGCTCGGACCGGCCCCCGCGGCGTGTGCTGTCGTCGCATCCGGGGCCCCGGGCGCAGGCAGCGCCAGGGCGTCTCCGATCGCCTGCTCGACTTCCAACCGCCGTCCGGATGCCCAGGCCGCTGTGAACGCCGTCTTGGCGAGCTGCTTTCTGGCCGCGTCTGCGGTGCGCTTGCAGTCCGCCTGGTGCGCCGGCGGCAGCTGGACGCCGATGGCCGTGCGGAGCGCCTCGCCGGCTCCGAGGAGGCGGGCCGCACGCTGTGGATCTCGCCGCGCGGCGGCGACCGCGGCCAGGTCTTCGAGACACTCGGCGATGCCCGCTTTGTCGCCGAGCTCCCGGCGGAGCCGCAGGCTTTCCTGGAGCAGGTCTGCCGCCCGCGCGTCGTCGCCCCGAAGCCGCGCGGTCACGCCCAGGCTCACGAGCGCGGTGGTCACGCCCCACGTGTCTTCCAGTTCGCGGAACAGGCTCAGACTCTCCTGAAAGAGTCCCTCCGCCTGCGCGTGGTCGCTCTGGTCCCGCGCCACGAGGCCCAGCGAATGAAGGGAGAACGCGACCCGTGAGGCGTCTCCCGCCTCCCGGTTGAGACGGAGGCTCTCCCGGCCCACGGCCTCGGCGCGCACGTAGTCGCCCTGGTCACGCGCCACAAGCCCCAGATAGTGCAGGGCGGCCGCGGTGCCCGAGGCATCGGTCAGCGACCGAAACAGCTCCAGGCTCTCTTCGAGCGCTTCACGCGCCCGCGCGTAGTTGCCTTGGAACCGGGCCGCGTTTCCGAGAATGACGAGCGCGGTCGCGGTCCCCCAGGTGTCTCCCCATTCGCGAAACATGGCGAGGCTCTGCTCGGGAAGGGCCGCGGCGCGGGCGTAGTCGCCCTGCGCCCGCGCGACCTGCTCGAGGAGCGAGATCGCGGAGGCAATGGACAGCCGTTCTCCGAGGGCCTGGGCGACGCTCAGGCTCTCCTCACCGAGCGTCCGGGCCTCGTCGAATTCGCCCTGCCGCCACGCCAGAAATCCCGCGGCGTAGAGCGCCCGCGCCCGGACCTTGGAGATGTCCCCGCGGCTGCCCGCGAGCGCCTTCGACAGCCACGCGCGGCCCTCGGTCAGGTACCCGCGCACGTGCCAGAACCACCACAGCGCGGACGCCAGGCGCAGGGCCTCGCCTGCGGACCGGCCCTCCAGAGAAAAGGCGAGCGCGTCGCGCAGGTTGTCGTGCTCCGCCTCGAGATAGCGGGTCCACCGCTTCTGCTCCGGCCCCTGCAGCTCCGGTTCCGCCCGTTCCGCGAGCGCGAGGTACCAATCGCGGTGCCGGGCGAGAAACTCACCCTGCTGCCGCGCTTCCAAGAGCCGGTCCCGGCTGTACCGCCGGATCGTTTCCTGGATCCGGTACCGCGCTTCGCCCACCGGCGTCTCGACCAGCACCAGCGACTTATCCACCAACTGCATCAGGAGAACCAGGATCTCCCCGGACGCGAGGTCGGATCCCGCGCAGATCTCCTCCGCCGCATCCAGGCCGAACCCGCCCGCGAAGACCGAGGCCCGGCGGAAGAGGGTGCGCTCTTTCTCCGAGAGGAGGTCGTAACTCCAGTCGATCGCCGCCCGCAGCGTCTGGTGGCGGGGGAGGCTCACGCGGCTGCCCCCCGTCAGCAGGTAGAATCGGTCGTCCAGGCGGGCCGCGATCTGCTCCACCGAGAGCACTTTGACTCGGGCCGCCGCGAGCTCGATCGCGAGGGGGATGCCGTCCAGCTGGCGGCACACCTGCGCCACCGCGGCGGCGTTGTGCGACGTCATCGTGAAGCCGGGGTGGACGAAGGCGGCGCGCGCGGCAAACAGGCGCACCGCTTCATACCGCATCAGGAGGTCGGCAGCGGGCGAATCGTGGGGGTCGGGAAGCGACAGCGACGGAACGCGGTAGGTCAGCTCGCCCCAGATCGCGAGCGGCTCGCGGCTCGTGGCCATAATCCGCACCGACGGGCACGCCCGCACGATCGTATCAGCCAGATGCGAGGTGGCGGCGATGAGGTGCTCGCAGGTGTCCAGCACCAGGAGGAGCGTCTTCGACGCCGCGAAGGCCACCACGGACTCCAGCACCGTCCGGCCCGGTTCCTCGCGCACGCCGAGCGCCGCCGCGGCCGTTTGCGGGACGAGACTCGGGTCGGACAGTGACGCAAACTCCACGAACCAGATCCCGTCTGGAAACGTGTCGGCCAAACCGGCCGCGGCCTGCAGGGCCAGCCGCGTCTTCCCACCGCCGCCGACGCCGGTGAGCGTGAGCAGGCGCGTCGCGCCGAGGAGATGTGTGACCTCGGTGATCTCACGCTCCCGGCCGATGAAGCTCGTGACCTGGACCGGGAGGTTGTGGGAGAGGCTCCCCATCTAACTCCGCGGGGCGAGTTCGTGAATCTCCACGTACAGATCATCGAGGGCATGGACGAGCGTGCTAAAGTCCTGTTTCAAGCTCGAGAGCTCTGACGTCCCGTGCCGGGTATACGTCTCGATCACCAGTCTCATGGCGAACTGCTCGAGGTCATTTTGCGACATCATCGACTTCAACTGCGGGCCTGCCATAGGTCGTCCTCCCTCGCTGGGGCATCAGGCGCACCCTTGATCCTATCATAGTCGCTGCCCGCGTGGGCGCGAACGACGGACCCGGCACCACGCCTGACACGAACCAAAGAGGGGTGCGTGCGCAGACCGCTCCGCCTCATCCGGAGGGACGCTACGGGGTCCGGCTGTCAGGTCACCGATGCGCCGGCAGCCAGATCCGCCAGGCGTGACGTCCCTTCCCACGGACGGCACGCCGGCCGCGGTCGCGCGCATCAATGGGCACCGGGACGTCGAGCCGTCCCTGGTCGGACCGTATCTGGAAGTCCGCGCGCTGCTGCACGCCTACCGGAGCGCCCGGGTCGAGACCGACCAGATGGGCTGGGCCCGCGACGCGCTCGCGATCGCGGAGACGGCCCGAGAGCACGACCCCCACGACGTTGAGGATCTGCCGTTGTGGGCCTACCAAGTCCCCGAGCGGTCGCCCGCGTAGCCCCGTAATTCCTGCGTAATCGCCAGACTCCAGTTTCCCCTGAGCGGCAGGCAGGGAATGAAACCAGGATTGTCACATACAATCAACTTATCGCGTGGCAGGTTAGCCGGGTCGAGGTGTTGGGCGACATGATGATCACGTCGATCGAAGTGTTTGGCTATGACCTGCACTACGCGGACGGCGCCTATGTCATGTCGGCAGATCGAGTCGTCACACAGCTCTCCAGCACCGTCGTCAAGCTCGTAACGGACGCGGGCATCATCGGGTGGGGTGAAGTCTGTCCGCTGGGACCAGCGTATCTTCCGTCCTTTGCCGAGGGCGCGCGAGCCGCAGTGAAAGAGCTGGCACCGGCGCTCCTTGGGCTCGATCCACGTAACGTGGGCTTGGTCAATGAGCGGATGGATAGCGTGTTGCGTGGCCATGGTTATGCGAAGAGCCCAATTGATACGGCGTGTTGGGATGTGCTGGGGAAAGCGACGGGCCTCCCGGTATCGATGCTCCTTGGCGGTCAGCGGCAAGAAAGCTACCCCTTGTACATTGCCGTGCCGCTTCGCTCCGCAGACGAGATGGCTGATTACGTGGTGGCGAAGCGAGCCGCGGGGGTTCACCGCTTCCAACTGAAGATTGGCGGGGACCCGTATGCTGATAGGGACCGGGTTGAGCGCGTTCTCGCGGTCACCGGGCCGGAGGACATCGTCATCGCTGATGCCAACGGCGCGTGGAACCTGCAAGAAGCCATGGTGGCCGCCCGGTTGCTTGACCCGCTTCCCCGAGTATATCTTGAACAGCCGTGTAGGACGCTCGAAGAGTGCGTCTACGTGCGGCAGCACACGACGCTCCCAATGATCCTGGACGAGATCATCACGGACCCTAATTCATTACTTCGAGCCTTTCGTGCGGGAGCGATGGAGGCGATCAACCTGAAGATCAGCAAAGTCGGAGGCCTGACACGGGCGAAATTGATGCGCGACCTGGCTGAAGATCTGGGCCTCAGGTTGACGATTGAGGATACGTGGGGGGGCGATCTCGTAACGGCAGCCATCAGTCATCTCGCTGGGAGTACGAGGGCGAAAACGCTATTTACCGTCTCCTTCATGAACGATTGGGTCAAGGAACACATCGCCGGATATCAGCCCCGCTCACGCAACGGAGTGGGGTTCGTGCCGACTGGTCCCGGGCTCGGTGTCGAAGTGGAGCCCGTGCATCTGGGGGGGCCCCTGTTTACTTTTGTGCGGTGACCGCCAGACCGCGACCAGCACCGGACCAAGGACGAGGCCCCAGAGAAGCGCGGGGGCAGAGGAACCCCGCGGAGGCGAAGGGGTTCACGTCACCGCGCGCCCGCGAACCGGGTGAGGCGGAACAGGCTCAGGTCGAGCGGGCTCTCGCCGCGGGTCGCCAGGTCCGCCATGATCTCCCCGATCACACTCGCGAACTTGTACCCGTGGCCCGAGAAGCCGGCAGCGAGGCACACGTGGGCGTGCTCCGGATGGCGGTCGAGGATGAAGTGCTCGTCCGGACTGTTGGTAAACATGCACGTCTTCATCGCCATCGTCGGGCCGTCGGCGTCGGGGAAGTACCGGCGGATCCCCTCGCGCAGCACCGCCTCGTCCTCCGGATAGATCTCGCGGTCGACCCGGTCGGGATCGGTCGTCTCGAGCCGGTGATGGTACTTCCCAAACTTGAACCCCGGGATCTCGTATACCGGAAAGCCGTAGAAGCGGCCTTCCGGCGCCTCCATGTTGAATACGGGGAACGCGCCCAGGCGGAAGTATTCGGGCCGGCGCGGCTGCGCCCAGATCAGGACCTGCCGCTCCGGCACGGCCGTCCGGGCGAGCGACGGGACGAGTTTTGCCGCCCACGGGCCCGCGGTGATCACGAGCCGCCCGGCGCGGTACGTGCCGTGGTCGGTGCGCACGCGGACCCCATCGCCGTCGGGCTCCCAGCCGGCGACCGCTTCGCGGGCGTGCACCTCGGCGCCGAGCGCCTGGGCGGCGCTCACGTGCGCGACGATCGCGCGCTCCGACATGACGAACCCGCCGTCCGGCTGGTAGACTCCCACCATCTTCGGAGCGAAGCGGTAGCCCGGGTAGCGGCGGTGCAGCGCGGCGGCGTCCAGCACTTCGTGGGGCAGATGGTGTAGCTCGCAGGAGAGGAGCGACCCCTTGACGGTCGCGCTGTCCGGCACCCCGCCGTCGATGCTCCCGGTGATGATCAAGAGGCGCTCACCGGTGATGTTCTCGAGCTCCCGCCACAGCTCGTAGGCGCGGCGCAGCAGGGGCACGTACGACGGGTGCTCCCAGTAGGCGAGCCGGATGATGCGATTTACGCCGTGGGACGAGCCCCGGTCGTTGGGGATGTCGAACTGCTCGAGCCCCAGCGTGCGGACGCCGCGGCGCGCCAGGTGATACGCGGCGGCGCTGCCCATCGCGCCCAGGCCGATGACGATCGCATCGTACTCCTCCACGCCTCCACCTCCGCCCGCCCCGGCGCTCTCGGGGTCCGCATCCCGTGCTAGTGGTTCGGCCGGAGAAGGCCGCTCCCTCTGCCGGCTCGAAGAAGGCCGCGATGGCCAGCACGGTGGTGATCGGCGGCGGCGTGATCGGGCTCGCCTGTGCGTACGCGCTGCGCCGGCGGGGCGAGCGCGTCACCGTGCTCGAGATGGGCGAGCCGGGCGCCGCGTGCTCGGCCGGCAACGCCGGATGGATCGTCCCGTCGCTGTCGGGCCCCGTCCCCGGGCCCGGCGCCGTGGGCGCGTCCCTCGCCGGGATGGTCAATCCCGAAAGCCCGCTGTACGTCAGGCCGAGGCTCGACGGCGGGTTCCTGTCGTGGCTGTGGGCGTTCTGGGGTCACTCTAACGCCCGCGACCACGAGGCCGGGCTCGCCGCGGTGGTGGCGCTCAACCGCCACACGCTGGCGCTGTACGACGCGCTCGAGGCGGACGGCGTTCCGTTCGAGATGCACCGCGCCGGCGTGCTCTTCCTGTACTTGAGCCGGGCCGCGCGGGACCGCGAGCTCGAGGAGGTGCGCCGGACCGTGGCCGGCGGGATCCCGGCGCCGCTCAGCGGTGATGAGGTGCGCGACCTCGAGCCGGGCGTGTCGCGGGCGGTGACCGCCGGCTTTCTGGCCGCGCAGGAGCGGCACGTGCGCCCCGAGACGCTCACCGCGGGCCTGGCCCGGCGGCTCGCGGAGCTCGAGGTGGCGGTCCGGCCGCGTGTCACCGTGACCGGGCTCAGGCGGCGCGGCCGTGCGGTCACGGCGGCGGAGACGGCGGAGGGGGCCGTCGAGGCGGACCGGTTCCTGCTCGCCGCCGGAGCCTGGTCGGCGGCGCTCGCGCGCCAGGCTGGGGTCCGCCTCCCGATCCAGGCGGCGAAGGGGTACAGTATCACGATTCGCAACCCGGCCCTGCGGCCGCGCCATGCCCTGCACCTGTCCGAGGCGAAGATCGCGGTCAGCGGCTACGAGGGAGCGCTCAGGCTGGCCGGCACGCTCGAGCTCTCGGGGCTCAACGCGGACCTGGACCCGCGCCGCCTCCGGGCGCTCCGGCGGGCCGCCGGCCGGTACCTGGCGGACTGGCAGCGCGGCGACGGGGACGTCGAGTGGGTCGGGATGCGCCCGATGGCGCCGGACGGCGTGCCGGTGATCGGGCGGCTCCCGGGACTCGAGAACGTGTTCGTCGCGACAGGACACGCCATTCTCGGCATCACGCTGGCGCCCGCGACGGCCGCCGCGATCGCCGAGCTGATGTGCACGGGCCGGTCGAGCGCCGACCTCTCGGCGTTTGACCCGGCCCGGTTCGGAAGACAAACGTAGGAGGGCCATCCGCATGCCGCGTGTGCCGTTCGATCTCGCTGCCCGGAAGCCGTATCTGGTGCAGGCGTTCAGCGACGCCGAGTACGAGCGGCGGACCGCGGCCCTGTGCGCCGCGATGGCCCGCGACGGGCTCGATGCGCTCTGCATCTTTGGACACGCCGCCGCCCCCTCGGCGGTGGTCTATCTCACCAACTATGCCCCCGCATTCGGAAGCGCCTTCGTCGTGCTGCACGCCGATGGGCGCACGGCCGTCGTCACGGATGGGGTGCTGCACGGGGAGCCCATGCATTCGATGATCTGGATGTGCCGGGTGCCCGACGTCCGCGTGGCGCTCGGGCCGGTGTACGGGGGGACGCCGGACGAGATTGCCGTGCTGGCGGCCGACGCCCTGGGCCGCGCCGCCCGCGTCGGCCTTGTCGGCGTGTCCGCGCTTCCACACGCGTTGTACGGCGCGCTCGTCTCGCGGGTCCGGGAGCTCCGGCCGGCCGATCAGCTGCTCGCGGCCATCCGGCTTCTCAAGAGCGATGAGGAGATCGGCAAAATGCGAGAGGCCGGCAGCATCGCAGACGAGGCGATGCAGGCCGTCTTCGCGGGACTGCACGCGGGCGCCGAGGAGACCGCGCTCGCGGGCGCCGCGGTCGAGCGGATGTTCACACTCGGGGCCCGCGAGGCGTTTGCGACCTGTGTAGTCGGGGGGGCGCAGGCGGGGCTGAAGCACGGCGTCCCGAGGCGGCGGCCGCTCGAGAATGGCGAGCTGGTGTTTATCGATCTCGGCGCCGCCTGCGATGGGTACCAGTCCGACCTGAGCCGCTGCACGATGGTCGGAGGGGCGGCCGGAGGCGGCCGCGAGCTGCTGGAGGTGGCTCTCGCGCTCTACCGTGCGGGCCTCGAGACGATGGGGCCGGGCCGGACCATTGACGAGATCTCGCAGAGGCTGCTCGCGGTGGTCCGTGGGACCCGCTACGAGCCCTATTACTGCGCGGGGGGATTTGGGCACGGCATCGGGATGTCCGTGATCGAGGCGCCCGGGCTGTTCGCCGGCAGCACGGTGGAGCTCCGTCCCCGGATGACCATCGCCTATGAGCCGATGGTCGTGGTCGAGCGGCTCGGCACGGGTGTCGTCGAGGATACGCTCCTGATCACCGACAGCGGATTCGAGCGCCTGACACGGAGCCCCATCGTGACGTGGGCGTAGCCGCGCGGACATAGACTGAGCAGTACAGACAGAAACTGAGCAGTACGAACAGAGACTGAGCAGCACGAACTGAAGAAGGAGGACACCGTGGCAAAGGTTGCGTTCTTCGGTGTGGGCTTGATGGGCGAACCGATGGTCGGATGCCTCCTCGGCGCCGGGCACGAGGTGACCGTCGTCGGCCATCGGAGCCGGGCGGCGATTGAGCGGGTTGTGGCGAAGGGTGCCCGGGAGGCCCTCACGCCCGCGCAGGCGGTGCGGCAGACCGATCTGGCGATCATGGTGCTTCCCACCGGCGACGACGTCGAGGAGATCTTGTTTGGAGGCGGGCAGGCGGCCGCGGCGATCACGCCCGGATACACGGTGCTCGACATGGGGACCGGGTTTCCGCCTACGACGCGCAAGCTCGCCGCACGTGTCGTGGCGGCGGGGGGGCGGTTTCTCGATGCACCGGTCACGGGCGGCCCCCGGGGGGCGCAGGAAGGCACGCTCACGATCATGGTGGGCGGGGACGCGGGCGTCCTCGAGGCCGTGCGCCCCGTGTTGGGCGCGATGGGAAAACACATCTATCGGTTCGGCGATGCCGGCGCGGGGCACACCGCGAAGCTGATCCAGAATATGATCGGGCTCATCGCGAGCGCGGGGATCGCGGAAGGCTTTGCGTTCGCGGCCGCGTGTGGACTGGACGTCGCGGCGATGTTCCAGATGCTGTCCTCCTCGACGGCCAATAGCCCGGCCCTCCAGTATGTGGTCCCCAAGGTGCTGGCCCGCGACTTCGACACGGTGAATTTCCGCCTCGACATGGCCTATAAGGATATCCGGCAGGCGACCGCGCTGGCGCGAGAGATGACCGTCCCCCTCCTGGCCGCCAACGGGGCGGCCGAGCTGATGCAGCTGGCGCGGGCCCTCGGATTCGGACACCAGGACTCCACGGCCGTGATCCGGGCCCTCGAAACCATCTTGCACGTCGAAGTCCGGGGCGCCTAAGCGCCTTCAAGTGGGAGACCCCGGTGACGCGCTCGCTCGCCGACGTTCCGGAGGCCGCGCAGCGGGTGGCCGATTTTCTGGAGTCCGCGCTGCAGGCGGCCGTGGAAGTCGTCGACCGCGAGCTGCTGCTGGTTGCGGGGACGGGCGCCGCGCAGCCACATCGGGGCGCGCGTTTGCGCGCGGAGCTCTACATCCGCTGCCTGCGGACCGGGCTGCCCGCCTGGGCAGAGGCCGGCGTGCCGGAACAGCCGGGGCCGGTCGTGGCCTGCCCCGTGATGGTGGCCGGCGACGCGGTGGGGGCGGTGGGTCTCGTTCCCACCATGGCCGGGCAAGGGCCGAGTCTGCGCGCCCACCGCCAGCAGGTCACGGATTTGCTCCTCACCCTCGCCGACGTGTTGGGAAGCGCCGCCGGGCGGTACGCGGCCGCGCCCGCATCCCTCGCCCAGGGAGAGCCGACGGAGGCCGTGCTGGACTCGCTTCCCGACGGCGTCCTCGGCGTAGATCGGGCGGGGGTGGTGCTCTACTGCAACCGCGCGGCGCTCGAGATGCTGCGCGCGGAGATGGATCTCACCGGGCAGCCGCTCACCCACTGGTATCCTCCGGGCGCGCAGCTCGGGGAGCCGAAGAACACCGAACGCACCCGGGACGTCGTCTTTCAGCGCAACGGCCACCGCTTCCGGTTCTCGCAGACGCACGGTCCCCTCCGCCGCGGCGGGCACGTGATCGGCACGCTGATCGTGCTCCGGGAACCCTCGGCGGTCCAATCGCGGGTCCGCTCCGAGATGCCGACCCTCGCGGATGCCGATGGACAGCTCATCCGGGAGGCGCTGGCGCGATACGGCACGTCGGGGGAGGGGAAGCGGCGCGCCGCCCGGGCGCTCGGCATCAGCCTCGCCACGCTGTACCGGAAACTGCGGCGGCTCGCGCGGTAAGCAAAGGGTTCTCCTTGTTCGGCCTCGTATTATCTCATTGATAATCCCATTGCAAAATGAGAATCAGCGGAGCGCCCGCGGCAGTGGGCGGAGGCGTCAAGCATGGCTAGGCGAGAGCCGAGAACCGCCGCGACCGTCGGGCTCCCGGAGCTGCGGTGCAGCCGGTGCGGCCGGTCCTACACACCATCACTCGATGTGTGGCGGTGCGCCTGTGGCGGTCCCCTCGATCTGGCGGCGGCGCCCACACTGACCGTCGATACGCTCGCAGGCCGTCCGTCAGGCGTGTGGCGCTACCGGGAGATCCTCCCCGACGTGAGCGAGGGACACGTGGTCTCGCTGGGAGAGGGGGCCACGCCGCTCATCGACGCCCGGCGAAGCGGCGGCCTCAAGTACAAGCTCGAATTCCTCTCTCCCACCGGATCCTTCAAGGACCGCGGCTCGACCGTGCTGGTGAGCGCTCTCAAGGCGCTCGGCGCGCGCCGGGTGGTCGAGGACTCATCGGGAAACGCCGGGGCGTCCATGGCCGCGTACTTCTCGGCCGCGGGGATCACCTGCGATATTTATATTCCGGCGTCCACGTCGCCGGCCAAGACCCGTCAGATTCGCAGCTACGGCGCGCGTCTCGTGCTCGTTGAAGGCACGCGGGCGGATGTGACCCGGGCGGCCGAAGCCGCGGCGGAAGGCGCCTTCTACGCGAGCCACCTGCTCTCACCGTTCTTCCTCGCGGGCATGCAGACGTTCAGCCTGGAGATCTGGGAGCAGATGGGGATGCGCGTGCCCGATACGGTGGTGGTCCCGGTCGGCGCCGGGACGCTCCTCCTCGGCGCCTCTCTGGGATTCCAGGCGCTGCGCCGGGCCGGCTTGACCGATCGCCTCCCGCGCCTCATCGGCGTGCAGGCCGAACATTGCGCGCCCTTGTACCATGCCTTTCGCGCCGGCTTGGAGAGCGCGGACGGTGTCGACTTTCCGCTGCGCGACACTATGGCGGAAGGGATCCGGATCCAGCACCCCCCTCGGGATCGCCAGATTCTCCGGGCGGTGCGCGAGACTCGAGGGGACATCGTGACCGTCACCGAGGAGGAGATCTACCGCGGATGGTTTGGCCTGGCCAACCAGGGACTGTTCGTGGAACCCACCGCGGCGGTCGCGGCGGCCGCGGCCGAACGGCTGCTCCGCGAGGGGATCATCGGCGGCGGAGAGACCACGGTGGTGGCGCTCACCGGGACGGGCCTCAAAGACGCCGGGGCGCCGGACTTCCCCCCCACCGGCGTTGGCGCAGCAGAAGGCCATGGCCGTGAGCGCTAAGGGCCGGGCGGCGATGCCGTACGGGTGGGGCCGCGTCCCGTACGCCTACGCGGACCGCCTGCCTTGGATGAATCTGCCGTTTCCGATTGAGGAGTACCGCGAGCGGCTCCGCGGGCTCGGGCGCTTGATGGCCCGGGAGGGTCTCTGGTGCCTGGTCGTCCTCGGGAACCGCGCCGACGGCGCCAACATCAGGTACCTGGCGAACTTTGAGGATTTCTATGGAGGGGACAGTCTCCTGGTCGTGCCGCAAGAAGGGCCTCCCGGATTCACCACCAATGCCGTCATGCATGGCGAGCCGATGCACTCCGGCATTCAGGACTGCTGGATCGAAGACGTGCGATGCGCGGCGGCCCCCCGCACGGTGACCGGGACGGCGAGCCCCGCCACAGTCTTCGATCACGTCGAAGATCTCATCACGGAACGAGGCTGCGATCGGGGCAGCATCGGCGTCGTGGGGGAGGGGGATGTCGACCGGCTCGTCCAGTTCCTCCGCGACACCTTTCCGCACGCACGGGTGACGCACGCCGGCCCCCTGCTGCGCGAGATGCGCGCGATCAAGAGCCCCCGGGAAATCGAGGTGCTGCGCCGCGCCTGCCACCTGGCGGACGAAGCGGCCCGGGCGGCGATGGACGCGGTGCGGCCGGGCGTCACCGAGTTCGACCTCGCCGCCGAGGCGTACTACGCGATGTTCAAGGCGGGCGCCGAGCATCCCGCATTCGCGATCGGCCTCTGCGCCGGGGCGCGGGCGGGGTTCAAGCACATGGCCCCCACCGCCTATCGGGTCCGGGAAGGGGACATGGTCTACATCGACGTCGGCGGGCGATACATGGGATATCACAGCGACACCTCGCGGCAGCGTGTCTGTGGGACGCCCACGGCCGAGCAGCTGCGCTTCATGGAGACGCAGATCGCCATGGTCGAAGAGGTGATGGCCGCGGCCCGTCCGGCCGCCGTGATCGGAGAGCTGGCCGAGATCGCGGTGGCCCGCGCCCGGGAGGCGGGGTACAGCGAGTATCTCTACTTCCGCGGCCACGGCGTCGGCGCCGCCACCCAGGACCTCCCCGCCTTCGCGCCTGGGAACCCGGCCCAGCTCGAGGAGAACATGGTGTTCGCGTTCGAGCCGATGCTGGTCCGGGCGGGCTTCGGGACCGCGTGCTGGGAGGACGTGTGGTGCGTGACCGCGTCCGGGGTCGAGCGCCTGAACCAGTGCCCGATCCGGTGGTGGTAGGCCGGACGCGTATGGAGCGGAGATCCCGTGATGCGTGAGATCGGCCCGATCGCCGCGCCGGAGTTGATCGATCTGGTCGCCGCGATGCTGACCGCCGCCGGCGTGGTCCCCAAGGAAGCGCAGCTCGTGGCCGCCCACGTGGTGGATGCCGAGGAGCGGGACAATCGGTCGCAGGGGCTCGTGCGGGTGCCCCCGTACGTCGCGTGGGCGCGCACCGGTGAGATCACGTCCCCCACCCGGGTCACCGTGGAACAGGACAGCGGCGGGGCGCTCGTGCTGGACGCGCACAACGGCTGGGGACACGTGGCCGCGGGTGACGCTCTGGCGCGCTGCATGGAGCGGGCCGCAGAGATCGGCGTCTGCTTTGCGGTCGTGCGCAACACGAACCACATCGGCCGGCTGGGCCGGTACGTCGAGATGGCGGCGGAGAGGGGCATGATCGGGTTCATCTCGTGCGCGGGGAATCCCAAATCGTCCTGGGTCGCGCCGTGGGGCGGCATCGCGCCGATCTTCGGGACCAACCCGCTCGCGATCGGCTTCCCGCGCGGGGATGGGCCCCCGGTCGTCGTGGACATCTCGACGACACAGGGCGCCCGCGGCAATGTGCTGCTCGCCCAGAAGGTAAGCCAGCTGCTTCCGGAGGGCTGGGCGTTCGACGCCGCCGGCACGCCCACGCGCGATCCGCATCAGGCTCTCCCTCCCCACGGCACGCTCGCCCCGCTCGGCGGACACAAGGGGTACGCGCTCGCCGTGGCGATCGAGATCCTCTGCGGGGTGCTGGCGGGGGTGTGGCCGCCGGCCTCCTCGGCGAACTTCGTGGGCGCGATCCGGGTCGAGGCGTTCCTGCCGCGCGAGACCTACGAGCAGAGCCTCGCCGGCCTGGTGGACGAGATCAAGGCGGTTCCGACGCGCGCCGGGGTGGACGAGGTCCGGCTCCCCGGGGAGGGCAGCGCGGCGCGGAAGCGGCGGAGCGCGATCGATGGACTCCGCATCGCGCCGGAACTGTGGGGCGAGCTCACCCAGCTGGCCCGCAGCCTCAACGTGGAGCATCCGCTCGTCGAGCAGTGGGCACCCACCGCGGCAGACGGTGGGCGCTGAGGAGGGGTGGCATGGCCGTGTGGGACGACGTGATCCCGAAAGAGGAGCAAGCGCTCTACGAGCGCGGAGGGTGGGGTGGCCGCGTCGGCTTCGGCGGGCGTCCCGCCCTGCTCGTCGTGGACATGTACACCGCGTTCGTCGATCCCGCCTATCCGTACAGCAGCCCCGCGGCGCCCGCGACCGTGCGGGCGATCCAGACGGTGCTCGCGGCGGCCCGTACCGCGGGCTGTCCGGTGTTCTTTTCGAAGGCGCGCCGCCACACGATCCCGGCCGAGCGCGGCCGGTGGAAGGTCACGGCCAACCAGCGGCCCATCATGAGCAATCCGGCCGCCTACGAGATCGTGCCCGAGCTGCGTCCGCTCGAATCGGAATCGGTGCTCGTGAAGTCCGCGCCGAGCGCGTTTTGGGGCACCGATCTCGCGAGCTACCTGATTTACCACACGGTGGACACGGTGATCGTCACCGGAACGGTCACCAGCGGATGCGTGCGCGATACGGTGCTGGATGCGTTCAACTACAGCTTCCGGGCGATTGTGCCCGAGGAGTGTGTCTGCGACCGCGGGCTCACCTCTCACAAGGTGGCCCTCTTTGATATCCACATGAAGTACGGGGACGTCGTCCCCATGGCGGAGGTGCTCGAGTATCTGAAGGCGGTGCGCCAGGGTGAGCACGAGCGTCCCGTTGGGGCGCGGCCGTAGCGCACGCCGCCTGCACGCGGGCGCGCGGCGCGGCCGGCCGCAGGTGAACAGAGGCTGGAGATCTGGTTCGTCACTTTCGGGAGGGGGGATCCGCGTGGTACGAAGGTGGATGGGTGTGGTAGTGGCCGTGGTTCTGACCGCGGCGCTGATCAGCATGGGGGGGCCGGTCCCGGCAACCGGGCAGCAGACCGGGATCTTTCGGGTGCCGCTCGGCGGAGAGCCGCCGACGATCGATCCGTATTTCGCGACCGATTTCTCGTCCGGCGACCTCTCGTTCTTGATGTACACGACCCTCGTCGGGCTCGACAGCAGCGGCAAGCTTATCCCGGAGGGGGCGCGGAGCTGGGACACCTCGACCAACGGTTTGGTGTACACGTTCCACCTCCGCGATAACGTCCGCTTCCACAGCGGCCGCAAGGTGACGGCCGCCGACTGGAAATGGTCGTTTGAGCGCATGGGCGATCCCAAGGTCGCCACCTCGGTGGCCGATGTCGTGCTGCCCGGGATCGCCGGCTTCGACGCGCAGCAGAAAGGCGCGCCCGGGCTCGCGGGCATCCGAGTCCTTGATCCGCTGACCCTGCAATTCGTGCTCAACCCCAAGGCGCGCGGCGGCTTCCTCAACCGGCTCGCGTACTACGCGGCCGTCGTGCTCGACCGGGACGTCGTGGGACAGGGTGGCAAGGGCTGGTACGAGACCCGGGATGCCGGATCGGGACCGTACACGCTGAAGGAATGGGTCCACAACGATCACGTGACGATGGTGAGCGACCCGAACTACTTCCTGGGCGCGCCCAAGGTGACGCGCATCGAGATGCCGGTCGTGACGCAGGCGACCACCCGGCTCGCGGAGTATCAGGCCGGCCAGCTCGATCTCGTCCCCGTCCCGCTGGCCGATTTCCAGCGGATCAAGGCGGATCCCGTCCTCGGCAAGGAGCTGCTCGTCTTCCCGCGCGCCCAGATCATCTGGTTCGGCCCGAACCCGCGCGTGTACGAGCCGTTCAAGGACGTCCGCGTGCGGCGGGCGTTCGCGCTGGCCATCGACAAGCCGCGGATCGCCAGGACCGTGTTCTTCGGCTTCTACCAGCCGGCCGCGTCCATCGTGCCCCCGGGCATCCCGGGGTTCTACGCCGGGTACAAGGGGCTGACGTACGATCCCGCCGAGGCCAAGAAACTGCTCGCCGAGGCGGGGTTCGCGGGGAAGCTGCCGCCGCTGACCATCGCGATGAACCCGATCGCGCAGGACTACCAGATGGCGGCGGAGGCCGCCGCGGCGATGCTCAAAGACAACCTGGGCGTCGACGTGCGGCTCCAGAAGACGGAGTTCGCCAGCTTCCAGCAGGGCATGAACCGGCGGACGGCCTTCCAGGCGTTCATGACCGGGTGGGCGGCCGACTACCTGGACTACAGCGACTACCTGGACCTGCTGCTGTACAGCAAGTCGCCGCTTGACCGGGTCAGCTACGCGAGCCCGGAGTTCGACCGGCTCGTCGACGAGGCCAACGCCGCGCCGACCGAGAGCCAGCGGACCATCCTCTACCACAAGGCGGAGGCCCTCGCCGTCGAGGACGGGGCGATGATCCCGATCGTGTTCACGCAGTTCGCCCTCCTCAAGAAGCCCTACGTGCACGGGATGCAGACCACGTCGGCGCTGTCCGGCTGGCTGCGGTTCAACTCCGTGAGCATTCAGAAGTAGCCCGGCCGGGGGCGTGAGGTCGATCGTGCGTCGCCGAGGGGGGTGCGCCGGGGCTGCCCGGGGCGCCCCCCTCCATCCCAGCGGGAGGGGCCGGGCGTGATCGGCTTCCTCACCTATCGGATCGCCCTCACGGTACCCCTGCTGCTCGGCGCCGCCCTGCTGATCTTTCTTGCCGGCCACTACGCGCCGGGCGATCCGGCGCAGGTGCTGCTGGGGGACCACTACACCCCGGCGGCCGCGGCCCACATGCGCCACGAGCTTGGGCTGGACCGGCCGCTCGCGGTGCAGTTCGTCGCGTACGTCGTCCACGCCGCCGCCTTCGATTTCGGCGTGTCGTATGTCAACCCGGCCCGGCACGTGCGCGACATCGTCCGGCAGACGCTTCCGACCAGCGTGCGCCTCGCGGCGCTCGCCGTGCTGCTCGCCACGCTCCTCGGCGTGACCCTCGGCGCGTCCGCCGCGGTGTTCCCGCGGTCGCCGGCCGACCGCCTGATCCAGATCGGAGTGATCGCCGGGCTGTCGGTGCCGAGTTTTGTGACCGCCGCGCTCTTGGTCCTCCTCTTTGCGCTCCGCTGGCGGCTCCTCCCCGTCGCGGGATGGGGCACGCCGCAGGCGTACGTGCTCCCCGTGATCGTGCTGGCCGTCGCGCCGCTCGCGTACATCACGCGTATCAGCCGGGCCAGCGTCCGCCAGGTGATGACGGAAGACTACGTCCGAACCGCGCGGAGCAAAGGCCTGCGGACACGCGCCGTCCTGCTCCGGCACGTGCTCCGGAACGCCGCGCTCCCGATCGTGACGACGGTGGGCATGGCGTTCGGGTACGCGATCACCGGGGCGTTCGTGGTGGAGGTCGTGTTCAACATCCCGGGGATGGCGCGCGTCGCCGTCGACGCCATCTTGCAGCGGGACTACGCCGTCATCCAGACGGCCGTCCTGGTCTACACCACGCTCTTCGTCGCGATCAACCTGGCCGTCGATCTCTCCTATGCCGTCCTCAACCCACGCGTTCGATTTTGATTCATCCGCCCTCCGGGCCCGCGCGCGGGCCTCGCGGCGCCCCGGCATGCTGCGGGCGCTCGGCCGCGACTGGCCGGCCGCGTGCGCCGCGGCGTTCCTCCTGCTGCTCGTCCTGGCCGCGCTCGCCGGGTCGCGCCTGACGGGGTTTACGTACGATCACCAGGACCTGGACCACGCGTTCAGCGGGCCCGGGACCGGGCGGTGGTGGCTGGGGACCGATCAGTACGGGCGGGATCTCTTGACGCGCATCCTCTACGGAGGCCGGGTCTCGCTCGCGGTCGGGGTTGCCGCCGTGGCCGCCGAATCGGTCCTCGGTGTCGCGTGGGGCACCGTGGCGGGCTTTTATGGCGGGCGCCTCGACAGCGTCTTGATGCGCATTGTCGACCTGCTGATCGCCTTTCCCTCGCTCCTGCTGGCCGTGCTCGTGACCGGGATCTTCGGCCCGAGCCTCGTCAACATCGTGCTGGCGCTGACCATGACGGCGTGGCCGGGGATGGCGCGGACGATCCGGAGCGAGGTCGTCGCGCTGCGGGAACGCGACTACGTCGAGGCCGCCCGGGCGCTCGGCGCCTCGCCGGCGAGGATGCTGCTCAGGCATCTGGTGCCCAACGTGGTGCATCTGCTGGCGGCCCGCGCCACGCTGGACGTCAGCGCGCTCATACTCACCGAGGCCACGCTGAGCTTCATCGGGATTGGGGTGCAGCCGCCCCGGCCGAGCTGGGGGCTCATGATCAGCGAGAGCTTCCAGTCGCTCCAGAGCCATCCGTACCTGGTCATCGTCCCCGCCGCGGTGCTGTCGGGCACCGTGTTGTCGTTCAACCTGCTCGGCGAGGCGATCGCCGAGTGGGTGGATCCCAAGCTGCGGCGTCGGACCGCGTGACCGCGCCCAGGGACCGGGGCCGGCTACACGACTCGCGGATCCCGCGTTAGGAGGGTGAGCCATGGCGAAACGTAAGACGCCGGCAGGGAAATTCGACGCGTTTGTCCAGGACATTCATTACGTGCGGGCCGCCGCCGAGCACCGCCGGCGCGCGCGCAAGCGCGTGATCCACCCTCGAAGCCTCCACTGGGAGGACAACCTGCACGGCCGCAGCGCGTATATCGTGGATTCGGTCACCGGCTTTGCGTCGCGCAACCTCGCCATGTTCATCCGTGAGATCCCGCCCGGGGCGGCCACGGGGACCCACCATCACAACTTTGAGGCCGTCGCGTACGTCCTCGACGGGCGCGGGCACGACGTGCACGACGGCCGGGCGGTCTCGTGGCGCACCGGGGACGGGCTGTACGTGCCGCCGTTCGTCGCGCACAAGCACGTCAATGACGATCCGGACCGGTCTGCCTGGCTCTTGTTTGTGACGAACTGGCCGCTGCTCAACCACCTGGGGATCACGAACTTCGTCCAGCAGACGGCGGCCCCGAAGGCGGCCCCTCGGAGCTCGGCGCGGCGCATGGCGCGGCGCCGGCGCGCCCGGGCCGGGAGGATGTGAGATGACGCCTGAGGTTCGCTGGGGCCTGAGCCTGCCGAATCGCGGAGTGGTACTGGGCGCCGGGAGCCCGGCCGACCTCCTCGCGATGGCGGAGATCGCGGATCGGTCCGCGGTGTTCGACGCCGTCTTTACGGGGGACAGCCTCATCGCGAAGCCCCGCCTCGACGCGATCGTCCTCCTCTCCGCGGTGGCCGGTCGAACCCGGAAGGTGCTCCTGGGCACGTCCTGCCTGGCCAGTTTCATCTTCCGCCACCCGATCGTCCTGGCCAACCAGTGGGCGGCGCTCGATCAGGTCAGCGGCGGGCGCGCCTACCTCGTCGCCTGCATGGGCGGCGGCCCCAACTCCCGATCCGGACATCGGTCGCCGAGCGGGGCGAAGTGGGACGAGGAGTTCGCGGCGATGGGGGTCGCCATGGAGGAGCGAGCCGGCCGTTTGACGGAGGGGATGGAGATCCTCCGCCGGTTGTGGACCGGCCAGCCGGTGACCCACGAGGGGCGGTTCTACCGGTTCCGGGACGTCGCGCTGAACGTCCGGCCGATCCAGGATCCGTGCCCGATCGCGATCGCGAGCAATCCCCAACCGCCGTACGCCGACGAGACGATCATCACGAGGGCCCTCCGGCGGGTCGCCCGAGTGGGTGATGGCTGGCAGGTGGAGATGAGCACCCCGGAGGAGTTCGAAGAGCGGTGGCGGCGCATTCGGACCTACGCGGCGGAGTTCGGCCGGGTTCCCGGGCCCACGACCGCGATGATCCACTTCTACGTGAACGTGAACCGCAACTCGCAGGCGGCGGTCGACGAGGCGCGGCGATTCTACGAAGCGTACCACGGCGGGACGTTTCCCGAGGCGTACCTGCGCTGGCGGATCGTGGCCGGGACCGCCGACGAGGTCGTCGAGCGAATCGCCCCCTTCATCGACGCGGGGTGCAACCTGCCTCTCATCCGGTTTGCCACATATGATCCGATGGGTCAGCTCCGGCAGGCGCTCGACCATCTGATGCCCAGGCTCCGGGACTATGGCGCTCACGCTCGCGCTTGAGACCTACGATCGGACGCAGGCCCTGATCGACGGGCGGGTCTCCATCCCGGGGGTCGAGCCCGTCCTGGTCCCCTCCGGCCCCCGCCACGAGCGAATGCTGCTCGAGCGGGCGTACGACATGGCGGAACTGTCGATGTCGTCCTACATCATGGCGCGGGCGCGCGAGGCCCGGCTCGTCGCGATCCCGGTCTTCCCGCGCCGTCTTTTCAGCCCATCCTGCGTGTACGTCCGCCACGGGATCACCCGGCCGGCCGATCTCGCAGGCGGCCGGATCGGCGTGTACAGCCTGCAGTTCACGATGTCGGTCGTCGCGCGCGGGGACCTGGCCGATCACTTCGGGGTGCCGGCGCGCGAGATCACGTGGGTGCGGGCGGGGCGGGAGATCGTCCCGCACCGATCCTCCCTGCGGGTGGAGGAACGGCCGGGGGTGGACCTGTGGCGGCTGCTGGCCGAGGGCGCGATCGATGCCGTGATCTCCCCCGACGTGCCCCAGGCCTTCGAGGACGGCCGGATCGGCCGGCTGTTCCCCGCGTTCGCCGGCGTCGAACGGGACCTCTGGCGGAAGACACGGGTCTACCCGATCATGCACACGGTGGCCATCCGGGAGGAGCGGCTCATCGAGCGGCCGGCGCTCGGCGGCGAGCTCTACCGCGCATTCGCCCAGGCGATGGCCCTCGGCGCGAAGCAGCTCCGGCAGCCCTATGCCACCGGCCTGGTCTGGGGCCGCGCAGCCCTCGAGGACCAGGAGGCCTTGCTGGGCGATCCGTTCCCCTACGACCTCGGGGAGGGGAACTGCCGTTCCCTGGAGCAATTGATGCGATACCAGGTGGAGCAGGGGTTGTTGGAACGCGCGCTGCCCATTGGCGCGCTGTTCGCCAACGTGACCTCCTGATCGCCGTTCAGGCCTTTAGTTCCAGGGAGGTACAGTGATGGCGGGTCCCCGGCACTACGACGCGATCGTCATCGGGTCCGGCCAGGGCGGCAATCCGCTCGCGAAGGCGCTCGCTAAGGCCGGGCGCAGCACGGCGATGATCGAGCGGGAGCACGTCGGAGGCACCTGTGTGAACGTGGGCTGCACGCCGACGAAAACGATGGTCGCGAGCGCCCGCGTCGCCTACCTCGCCAGGCGGGGCGCGGACTACGGCGTCCGGACCGGCCGGATCACCGTGGACATGGTCAAGGTCCGGCGGCGCAAGCGAAAGGTCGTCGAGATCTGGCGCACCGGCAGCGAAAAGGGGCTGGAGAAGACGAAGGGCCTCGACCTCATGATGGGCGAGGCCCGCTTCATCAGCCGGAACTCGGTCGAGGTGCGCCTCAACTCGGGCGGCACACGGCTGCTGTCGGCCGAGACGATCGTCATCAACGTCGGCGACCGCCCCAGCCGGCCTGCGATTCCCGGCCTCGAGACCGTCCCGTTCCTCGACTCCACGTCGATCATGGATCTCGGGAGGGCGCCGGCGCATCTGCTGGTGCTCGGCGGCGGGTACGTCGGGCTGGAGTTCGCCCAGATGTTCCGCCGGTTCGGCAGCCGGGTGACGATGATCCATCCCAACTCGCACCTCCTCGACCGCGAGGATGCCGACGTGGCCGAGCAGGTGCAGCAGATCCTGCACGAAGATGGGATCACGCTGCTCCTCAATACGGCGGCCGAGCGGATCGCAAGAGCCAAGGGGGGCGTTCGGCTGTCGGTGCGGGCGGCCAAGACCGGGCGGGCGCGCGCGCTCGCGGGCTCGCACCTGCTGGTCGCGACCGGCCGCGTTCCCAATACCGACCGGCTCAACCTGGCCGCCGCCGGGGTCGAGGCCGACGCCCGCGGATTCATTGTGGTGAACGAACGGCTCGAGACGAACGTGCCCGGAATCTACGCGCTGGGCGACGTGAAAGGCGGCCCCGCGTTCACCCATATCTCGTACGACGACTTCCGGATTCTTGAGACCAACCTCTTGAAGGGCGGCGCCGCCACGACGACGGACCGGATCATCCCCTACACCGTGTTCACCGATCCCGAGCTCGGCCGGGTGGGGATGTCCGAGGCGGAGGCCCGGCGCCAAGGCCGCGCGATCCAGGTATTCAAGATGCCGATGCGGTCGGTCGCCCGGGCGTTCGAGATGGGCGAGCCGCGCGGCCTGATGAAGGTCGTGACCGACGCCGGCACGCGGCAGATCCTGGGGTGCGCGATCCTCGGAGTGTTCGGCGGTGAGCTGATGGCCATGGTGCAGCTGGCGATGATGGGCCGGCTGCCGTACACGGTGCTGCGGGACGGGACGTTCGCGCACCCGACGCTCGCGGAGTCGCTCAACAACCTGTTTGA
>Ga0207416_1000302_pt1 | contig 88770 bp, 80 predicted proteins | sample PaiPotPPM11metaG_FD_184107 | JGI IMG/M metagenome (GOLD analysis project Ga0207416, IMG submission 184107) | Iron sulfur acid spring bacterial and archeal communities from Banff, Canada, to study Microbial Dark Matter (Phase II) - Paint Pots PPM... ... | reverse complement strand
AAGACGCTACTTTGCTGTCGCACGGCGTTGACCCCCATTCGTATCCAGATGATTCGAAACCAATTGGAGCCGAGTAGAATCAATGCCGTGCACATCATCAAGCACAAACCGTGCCGGACAGCCGTGGGCTTGTCCCGGCCATCCACGCCTTTCTTTGCACCTGAGATTAAAGACGTGGATGCCCGGCACAAGGCCGGGCATGACGTAAAATGGCGGGCATGACGTAAAAATGCGTCAACGCTTTTTCGCGCGGCCTTTATTGCGTTTCACCCCTGCCATCCGCTCCAGCACGGCGCAGACTGCGGCGGTGTCTTCGGCGCCATGGCCGGCCTTGAGCGCCTGCGCATAAATCTTGCTCGAGGCATCGAACATCGGCGTCGGCACTTTGATCTTGCGCGCGTAGCCGCCGATCACGTCCATGTCCTTCTGCCACACCGAAATCTTCATGGTCGGATTGTCGTAGCGATTCCTCACCATCATCGGCGCGCGCAGCTCGAAAATGCGCGAATTGCCGGCGCCGGTTTTCACCAGATCGAAAATGAGTTGCGGCGGCAGGCCGGCCTTCATGCCCAGCACCATCGCCTCGGCGCTCGCCACATTGTGGATGGCAACCAAAAGGTTGGCGACGTATTTCATGCGGCTGCCGTTGCCGAATTCGCCCACGTCATGGACGGCGCGCGTGAACGTTGCGAACATCGGACGCAGCCTTTTAATCTCGGCCGCGCCCCCCGAAGCATAGACCACAAGGTCCCTGGCTTTGGCCTGCGCGCCGGTGCCGCTGACCGGGCAATCAAGCATCACATGGCCGGCCTTGCGGAGCACTGCCTGCGCTTTGGCCTTGTCTTCGATCTTGAAAGTCGACGCCTCGACCACCACGCGGGGCGGCACGCCGGCTTTGGCGATCGTCGCGGCGGTCGCCGCCAGTGCTTCGGGCTTGGGCAGACTGGTGATGATGGTTTTCGCCTGACGGGCGACGTCTGCGGCGTCGGCGGCGATTTCGACGCCGGCGCGCGCCATCGCCCGCCGGCGCGCCGGCGCGACGTCATAGCCGATGACGAGCCAGCCGGCAGCGACGAGATTTTCCGCGAATGCGCCGCCCATAATGCCGAGGCCGACGATGCCGATGACACCTTTTTTTCCCGAGGCCATGCCGTCCTCACTCCCTTTTTCCATAAGAACGCGACGCTATGACATTCGGTCGATAGCCGCGCAAGCAGCTTTCTCCTCAGGCGCCGATCGCCTATCGTCTGTGCCGGGATGGAAGCGCTGGGAGATCGTGGATGCGCATCGGTGTCGCCGGTATCGGGAAAATGGGCGCGGCCCTTGCGGCGCGGCTGATCGAGGTCGGGCACGACGTCGCGGTATGGAATCGTACGCCGGACAAGGCCAAGGCGGTCGCCGGCGCGACGGTCGCCGCGACGCCGGCGGAGCTGGCGCAACGGGCGGACGTCATTATTTCGAGCCTCACCGACGCTGCGGCGCTTGACGCGGTCTATAAGGAACCGTCGGGACTGCTCAGCGGCGACGTTGCCGGAAAGCTGTTCATCGACATGAGTACGGTATTACCGGCGACCGAGGTCGCGCTGGCCGAGGCGGTGCGCCGCAAGGGCGCGGCTTTCGTCGAGTGCCCGGTCGGCGGTTCGACTGGACCGGCGCGGCAGGGCAAGCTCATCGGCCTGATGGGCGCCGACGCGGCCGACGCCGCGCGCGCCCGGCCGATCCTCGAGCAACTCTGCCGCCGCCTCGAACATGCCGGCCCGGTCGGCTCCGGTGCGGTGCTCAAATTCGCGGTCAATCTGCCGCTGATGGTCTATTGGCAGGCCTTGGGCGAAGCGCTGGCGCTGGCGCACGCGCTGCCGGTCGATCCGGGACGATTGATGGATTTGCTCAGCGATACGTCGGGCGCCGCCACCATTGCCAAAGTGCGCGCGCCCGGCATTGCCGCGATGCTCAAGGGCGGCGACCCCGGTCCGGTGACGTTCAACGTCGACGGCGGAATCAAGGACATGCAGGCGATGCTCGACGAAGCAAAGTCGCGCGGCATCGAACTGCCGCTCGTCGACAAGACGCTTGCCTGCTACGAGGAAACCAAGCGCCATCGCTCGGGCGCCGCCGAAATCTCCACCGTCTCGGCCTATTGGGCGAGTCGCGGTCAACGATAAAATTCTCAGCAAACGAATCGGAGCCAAAATGTCAGTCATTACGCTTGCGCAAGCTTCCATCATCATCGACGTCGCGCTGAAGAAGGCGCGCGAGGTCAAGCAAATGCCGCAGACCGTGGTCGTGCTCGATGCCGGCGGACATGTCGTCTGCGCCAAGCGCGAGGACGGCTCGGGCATCGTTCGTTTTGAGATCGCCACCGGCAAGGCCTATGGCGCGCTCGGCATGGGCTGGGGCTCGCGCACGATGATGGAACGGGCGGCGCAAAACCCCAATTTCCTTGCGGCCATCGTCGCGGCGAGCGGCGGGCGGCTGGTGCCGAATCCCGGCGGAGTGCTGATCCGCGATGCGGGCGGCCAGATCGTCGGCGCGGTGGGCATTTCCGGCGATACCGGCGACAACGACGAGATCATCGCGGTCGCCGGCATCGAGGCGGCGGGCCTCAAGGCCGATCCGGGCGGGGCGAAGAAATAGAATGTCTGTTATCGCCGGGCTGGTCGCCAGACCGGCGGCGCAAGGCGGAACAGGACAACGAACGGAGGGACACGGTGAAGCTGTTTTCGTTCTGGCGCTCGCTCGCGACCTATCGCGTGCGCATCGCGCTCAACCTCAAAGGCATCACTCCCGATGAGGTGATTCAGGTCAATCTCATGAAGGGCGAGCAGCGCGAAGCGGCATACCGCGCGATCAATCCGATGATGGCGATCCCGGCCTTGATCGACGGCGACGGGCCGGCGCTGTTCGAATCGCTGGCCATCATCGAATATCTCGACGAGACCCATCCCACGCCGCCGCTGTTGCCGCGCGATCCGACGGGCCGCGCCCGCGTGCGCGGCCTAAGCCAGCTCGTCGCCTGCGATTCGCATCCGCTGATCGTGCCGCGGGTGCGCGAATATCTGGCGCACGAATTCAGGTTCGACGAGGCAGCGGTCGCCAAATGGTGCCGGCATTGGCACACCGCCGCGCTCACCGGACTCGAAGCTCATCTGCAAGACAAGGCCACGGGCCGCTATTGCCACGGCGATGCGATCACGATGGCCGATATCTGCCTCGCCAGCCAGGCGGCGGGCGCGAAGTTTTTCAATGTCGACATCGCGCCGTTTCCGAATTTCACGCGGATCGTCGATGCGCTGACGCAAATCGACGCTTTCGCCCGCGCGCACCCCCTGAAGCAGCCCGGCGCGCCGGGGGCGTAACTTCTCCGCTCATTCCCGAGAAGGCGGGAATCCAGCGCTGGGTCCCCGCTTTCGCCGGGACAAGCGGCAATAAATGCCACCTACCACCACTTGAAGAAATGATGCAGCGGGCCGCGGCCGGAGCCGATTTCGAGCCGGTCCGCCGCGGCGATGGCGGTGCCGATATAGGTCTTGGCCTCGCCTACCGCTTCGCCGAGCAAAAAGCCCTTGGCGAGGCCTGCGGCAATCGCCGATGAGAGCGTGCACCCGGTGCCGTGGCTGTTTTCCGTTGCAATGCGCAGTGCGCTAAAGCGCGTGAAGCCTGCGGTTTCGACCAGAAGATCGGTGCTATCCGGGCCGCCGCCGTGACCGCCTTTGATCAGCACGGCATCGGTGCCGAGTTCCAAAAGCTTCTGCGCCTGCGCCAGCATCTCGTCTTCGTCGCGCGCCACCGGCAAACCGAGCAGCGCCGCCGCTTCGGGCAGATTGGGAGTGAGCACATTCGCGCGCGCGATCAGCTTGCGCAACGCGCCGAGCGCGTCCGCGCGCAGAAGACTTTCACCGGACGTTGCCGCCATGACCGGATCGAGCACGACATTGCGCGCATTGTGGCGCGCGAGACCCTCCGCAACGGCGCCAATAGCCGCCGCATTGCCCAGCATGCCGATCTTCACCGCGCCAGGAGCGAGATCGGAAAACACGGCGTCGATCTGCGCCGTGATGAAATCCGCCGGCACTTCGTGAAGGGCAAACACCCCCTTGGTGTTCTGCGCCGTCAATGCGGTGATGACGCAAGCGCCATAGACGCCGAGCGCAGAGAACGTCTTGAGATCCGCCTGGATGCCGGCCCCGCCGCCCGAATCCGAGCCGGCGATGGTGACGGCGACCGGCACGCCCATCACGCGCCCCGTTTCGCCAGCATGGCATCAACGATGCCACGCAAGTTGCGCGCCGCGCCGGCGGGATCGGGCGACAGCGACAGCGCCGAGATGACGGCGACGCCGTCGGCGCCGGCGCCGATGACCGCGGCGGCGTTGCCGGCATCGATGCCGGCGATGCCGCACACGGGCAGTTCGGGTGCACGGCGATGCAGCGCGGCGATAATGCGCGCCAGGCCTTCGGGGCCGATCGGCGGATTGTTCTGCTGCTTCGATAACGTGACATAGACGCCGCCGGAACCGACATAGTCGATCAGATCGAGCGGCGCGGCCTCGGCCTCCGCAACCGATTTGACCGACAGGCCGACGATCGCGTCACGGCCGAGGATGGCGCGGGCGTCCACAATCGCCATGTCGTCCGGCCCGAGATGCACGCCATCGGCCGTGGCGGCGAGCGCCACGTCGATGCGATCGTTGACGACGAACGGCACGCCGAGCGGCGCCAGCGCTTGCTTGATCGCCCGCGCCGCCACGACCATGGCGCGCGTTTCGCTGATCTTGTCGCGCAATTGGACGAGCGTAGCGCCACCTTGCGCGCAAAGCTGCGCCAGTTCGGCGAGATCGCGGCCGCCGGCGCGCTCGGGGTCGACGATGGCATTGAGACGAAGATCGACGGGTCTGCGCATTTTGGCTCCAATCCGGCCGACCTTACACCGTCGGCCTGGGCTCGTGCAGTCCGCGCGGTTTGGTATAAGCTTATTTCGACGGTCCCGGAGGCGCGTATGATTCCCTTTTTCGTGCAGATCAAATGCCAGCTTGGCAAGTCCTACGAGGTCGCCAACAAGCTCGCCGACGCCGAGATTGCGTCGGAAATCTATTCCACCGCCGGCGATTTCGACCTGCTGGTGAAATTCTACGTCGATCCGTCGACCGATATCGGCCATTTCATCGCCGAGAAGGTGCAGCCGATCCCGGGCATCGCCGACACCCGCACCATCATCACGTTCAAGGCGTTCGGCGCGAGACCGTAGCGACCCTCGCCCGACGCAAACAGCGCGGCGGCCGCTTGCCTAATTCTTCTTCGGCGGCGGGGTGGGGCCTTGCACCGGCGGCAGCGTGAAAATGTAATCGGCAATCGCGGCGCGATCGTCGGCGCCAACTAACGATGTACCACGGATCACCTCGGCCATCGTGCTGCCGGCGAAATCGCCGGACGGGGTCATGCCGTCGCCGAGAAAGCTTGCAATGTCCTTCTCCGACCAGACCTCGTCGCCGTGCTGCAAACCGACGGGCGTGATATTCGGCACCCAGCCCGTACCGTCCGGCGTTGGACCGCCGGCGAAGCGCTCGCTGTCGACGATGGCGCCGAGCATATTGCGCGGTGAGTGGCACTCGGCGCAGTGACCCGGACCGTTCACCAGATAGGCGCCGCGGTTCCATTGCGCCGGGCGCGACGGATCGGGCACGAAGGGTCCACCGTGCAGGAATAACAGCTTCCAGCCGCCGAGCAGGCGGCGCTCGTTGAACGGAAATTTCAGATCGTGCCGGCGCACTTTGCCCGGCACCGGAGGCAAGGTTTTGAGATAAGCAAACAAATCGCGAATGTCGTTAAGGTGCATGTGCCGGTACGAAGTGTAGGGAAACGCCGGATAGAGGTTGGCGCCGTGCGCCGACGTGCCCTTCCACAGCGCGGTGACGAAATTCGCCTCGCTCCAGCGGCCGATGCCATCCTTGGGGTCGGGCGAAATGTTCGGCACGTAGAACGTGCCGAACGGCGTTTTCAGCGCCAAGCCGCCGCCGAGCCGCGTGCGATCGACCTTATCGGGATCTTTGTTGGGGACGGCGTGGCAGGACGCACAGCCGCCGATATCGAACATGACGCGGCCGTTGCCGAGATTGGGCGCGTAGGGCGGCAACGCCGAGGCTGGAACGACAGCCGGCAAGGGCATCAGCCAGAATGCGGCAAGCGCCAAAATGGCACCGAAGGCGGCGACGAGCGCGAACCTTCGCAGTATCGGCATGCCGCGAATTGACATCAGCGAGAAACCAAAAGGCTATGAGCCCGTGCGGACGGCTGCCCCCTGGCAAGGCCGTGAAGGCCTATCAGCTCGGCTTCACCCGGAATGCCTGATGGCAGGAGCCGCAATCCTTGCCGATGGTTTGGAAATTGGTCTTCAGACCGTCGAGATCCGTGGTCGAGTTCTGCGCCGCTTTGATATCGGCTGCAAACTTGGCGATCATGGCTTTGAAGTCGTCCGATCTATCCCAGATCGCTGGTGCGGCGGTGGTGTGATCGCCGGTTTTCGAACAGTCGGGAAACAGTGTCGGCATTGCAGCGGCGTCGGCGGCGAATGCCGCATAGATCTCTTTGGTCTTGGCTAGATCGAACGGCGTGTCGCCTTTGATCATCGACGAGCCGATCTTAGCCTCGGCGGCGCTGTGCTTCATGAACGTTTGACGCTTATCGATGACATCTTGACAGCTCTGTGCCGAGGCGGCAGTCACCCCGAGCATCAGCACACCAAATCCAATGACCAGTTTCCGAATCATCTCTGCGATTCCTTCCAGCGGCCGGACGTGGTCACCCCCCGACAGTTCGCGCGATTATAGCCCAGCTTGCCACGACGAACACCGCCATCTCGACGTTATTCCGGCACGGCCGGCAAATGCATTTTACTTTTATTCCGCCGGCTGCGCCGTGCTTTGCCGTTCCTTGCCGCGGCGGTGTCCCAATTGGGCGATATAGCGGGCAATGACGTAGAACACTGGTGTGAAGATCAGTCCGAACGAGGTTACTCCGATCATACCGAAGAAAACCGCGGTGCCGAGCGCCTGGCGCAGTTCCGCGCCGGCGCCAATGGCCCAGACCAGCGGCGATACGCCGAGAATGAAGGCGAACGAGGTCATCAGGATCGGCCGCAGGCGGAGCCGCGTCGCTTCGACGGCGGCGTCCCAGCGCGTGCGGCCCTCCTCCTCCAATTGACGGGCGAATTCCACGATCAGGATTGCGTTTTTCGCCGCCAGTCCGATCAGCACCACGAAGCCGACCTGGGTCAGGATATTGTTGTCGAGACCGCGCAGGATGACGCCGGTGATAGCGGCGACCAGGCACATCGGCACGATCATGACCACAGCAAGCGGCAATGTGAGGCTTTCGTATTGCGCCGCCAGCACCAGAAAAACGAAAATCACGGCCAGCCCGAATGCGAACATTGCGGTGTTGCCGGCCCGCAGCTGCTGAAAAGCGAGCGTCGTCCACTCGGCGGCAAATCCCTCCGGCAGCGTCTCGGCGGCGAGCTTGTCCATGATTTCGATGGCCTGGCCTTGCGAATAGCCGGGCGCCGCGGCGCCATCGATCTCGGCGGCCGGATAAAGGTTGTAGCGCGGCACGCGATAAGGACCGGCGATATTGTCGACGGTGGTGAAGGTGCCGAGCGGAACGGTCTCGCCGTTGGAATTGCGCACCCTGATTTTCAGCACGTCGGCGACATGCTGGCGGTCCTGGTCGCGCGCCTGCGCCATGACCCGGAAGGTGCGGCCGAACAGGTTGAAGTCGTTGACGTAGGACGAGCCGATATAGACCTGCAGCGCGTTGAACACGTCCTGGACGTTGACGCCGAGGAGCTGCGCCTTGGTGCGGTCGATGTCGAGATAGACCTGCGGCGTCGAGGTTTCGAACAGCGAGAACGCCTGTGCTACGCCGGGCGTCTTCACCGCGCGCAGCACCAGCGCTTCGGTGGCCCCCCGCAGGGCTTCCGAGCCTTGCCCGGCGCGATCCTCGACCATCATGCGAAAGCCGCCGGCGGTGCCGATGCCGAGCACCGGCGGCGGCAGTACCGCGATGATAAAGGCGTCCTGGATGACCGACAGCCGGCGGTTCAACTGAGCCTGGATGGCGGCCGCCGATTGGCGCGGATCGAGGCCGCGCTTGCGGTAATCGTCGAGCACCAGAAACAGCGCGCCGGAATTGGGCGCATTGGTGAAAGTGGCGCCGGAAAAGCCGACGATATTCACGGCATGCGCCACGCCGGGCACGCCGATCGCGATATCGAGCGCGCGCTGCTGCACCTTGTCGGTGCGGGCGAGCGAGGCGCCCGGCGGCAACTGCACGACGACGATGATATAGCCGCGGTCGACCTGCGGGATGAAACCGACCGGCGTGGTGCGGAAGGCGTTCAAGCCGAGCGCGATGACGACGAGGTAGATGGCCGCCATCATGACCGCGCGCCGCACGGTTCGTGTGGCAAGCCAGGAAATCCCGAACCCGACCTTATCGAAACCGCGATTGAAATAGCCGAAGAGCTGATGGATCGGCCGCTGCCACCAGCGTTCCCGCTCGCCGTTCTGGTGCGGCTTGAGCAGTAACGCGCACATCGCCGGCGACAGCGTCAACGAGACGATCAATGAAATGATCGTGGCGCCGGTAATAGTCAACGCGAATTGCCGGTAAAATTGACCGGATATGCCGGTGATGAAGATCGACGGCACGAACACCGCACACAGAACCAACGCGATCGCGATCAGCGCGGAGCCGACCTCGTCCATGCTCTTGCGCGCAGCCTCGCGCGGGCCGAGACCGGAAGCGATATTGCGCTCGACGTTTTCGACGACGACGATGGCGTCGTCGACCACGATGCCGATCGCCAAGACCAGGCCGAACAGCGACAGATTGTTCAGCGTGAAGCCGAACGCCGCCATGAAGAAAAAGCTGCCGATCAGCGACACCGGTATGGCAACGAGCGGGATGATGGCGGCACGCCAGGTCTGCAAAAACAGGATCACCACGAGCACGACGAGCACAATGGCCTCGCCGATGGTGTCGATCACCGCGTCGACCGATTGCTGAATGAATTGCGTCGGGTTGTAGATGATGGCGTATTTGACGCCGGTCGGAAAGCGCTGCGCCAGTTTCGCCATCAGATCGGTGACGCCCTTGGCGGTGGCGAGCGCATTGGAGCCCGGCCGCTGGAAGATGGCGAGCGCGACCGCAGGATCATGGTCGAGATAGGAATTCGACGAATAATCGAGCGCGGCGAGCTGGATGTCGGCGACGTCGCGCAACCGCACCACGGCGCCGGGGGTTTCTTTCACCACGATGTTGCCGAACTCCGCCGGCGTGTCGAGCCGGCCGAGCGTCTGCACCGCGATCTGAAACGCCCCCGGATGCGCCACCGGCGGCTGGTCGAGTACGCCGGAGGCAACTTGGATGTTCTGGCCCTGCAAGGCGCTGGTGACGTCGCTCGCGGTCAGGCCGAGCGATTGCAGGCGGTCCGGATCGAGCCAAATTCGCATCGAATAATCGCGGCTGCCGAACACCGTGATCGAGCCGACGCCGTCGACGCGGGTGAGCGGATCGGTCACTTCGAGCGTGGCGTAGTTCGATATGAACAAGGCGTCGCGCGACTTGTCGGGCGAATAAAGGTGCACGACCATCATCAGGTCGGGCGAGGCTTTCTGCACCGTGACGCCGATATTGCGGACGTCGGCCGGCAGCCGCGGCTGCGCGATGGCGACGCGGTTCTGCACCTGGACCTGGGCGATGTCGAGATTGGTGCCAAGGTCGAAGGTGATCTGGATCGAGAAACGGCCGTCGGCGGTCGAGTTCGAGGACATGTAGAGCATGTTCTCGACGCCGTTGATCTGCTCCTCCATCGGCGTAACCACCGTGGAAGCGACGACCTCGGCGCTAGCGCCGGGATATTGGCCGGTGACGTTGATGATCGGTGGCGCGATCTCGGGATATTGCGCGATCGGCAGCCGCGAAAATGCCACGCCACCGAGGATCACGAAGACGATCGAGACCACGGCGGCAAAGATCGGCCGGTCGATGAAGAAGTGCGAGATACGCATTTAGAAGCCTGCTCCCGCGCACCAGCGCATCACACTCATCTTTTTATTCCGCCTTCGCCGGCTCGCCGGCCTTGGGCGGCGCGGCAGGGATGCTCTGTTCCTCCGCCTTGACCTTCACTCCGGGCTGGGCGTGCATCAGGCCATTGACGATCACGCGGTCGGTCGCGAGCAAACCCTCCTTGATGACACGCAAGCCGCCGTCGAGCTGGCCGAGCGTCACGTATTTCTGCCGCACCGTGCCGCTGTCGTCGACAACCAGCACGTATTTGCGCGCCTGTTCGGAGCCGATCGCCGCGTCGGGGAGAAGCAGCGCCAGATGCGGCGGCGAGCCGGGCACCCGGATGCGGCCGAACATGCCGGGCGTGAACAGCCCATTCGGATTGGCAAATACCGCGCGGCCGCGGATCGTGCCTGAGGACGTGCTGATGACATTGTCGACGAAATCGATATTGCCGACGTGGCTGAAATCTTTTTCGTCGATCAGCTTCAGCGCGACGGGAACGCCGGTGTCGACGCCGCCTTCCTGTGGAGCCGCGGCCGGTGGATCGGTTTTCTGATCGGGTTGTTGATCGGATTTCTTATCGGCTGGCTGACTCGCTGGTGAATCCGATTGTTGATCTGTCTGCCGGCCGGATTGCCGATTCTTGGCGAACCGCTCGTAGCGCAGATATGACTGCTCGTCGAAGGTGAATTCGAAGCGGATCGGATCGACCGAAACGATGGTCGCGAGCAGCGTGGTATTGCCGCCGGCGCCGCCGGTGATGAGATTGCCGACCGAAACGCGGCGGTCGCCGATCCGCCCGTCGATCGGCGACCGCAGCTGGCTATATTGGTCGAGGTCGAGTTCGGCGGAATGCACCATCGCGTCCTGCGCGGCGACGGCGGCTTCCGCGACGTTCTTGGCTTGGGTGCGCTGATCGTAGGTCTGTTCGGTGATGGTCTTGTTCTGCAACAGCGCCTGGCCGCGTTGCAGATCGGCCTGCGCGAAGGCGAGATTGGCGCGCGACTGAGCGAGATTGGCGCGCATCTGCTCGAGCGCGATCTCGAACGGCCGGCGGTCGATGGTGAAAAGCAGATCGCCCTTCTTCACCATCTGGCCGTCGGTGAAATGGATCGCCGATAAATAGCCCGACAACCGCGAGCGGATCTCGACCGAATCCACCGCGACAAAGCGGCCGACATATTCGTCGTAATCGACCACCGTGCGCTGCACTGGCTTGGCCACGGTCACCGTCGGCGCCGGCCGCGCCGCGCTCTGCTGCTGGCCGCGATCGCAGCCGGCCAAGGTGACCAACAGCATGGCAGCGGCCGGCAAGACGGTGCGACGCGCCGCAGTAACGAATGTCATCGTGCTTTCCTTCGAGCGTCTCGGCATCATAGGCGGGGGGCGCTGTCAATCACACGAGACGCATGGTCGCCGCGCCGATTGTGACCGCCGCGATTTGCCGCGCCGCGGACCAAATATTTTCACCCTCGCCGTACGGGCTTAAACCATTGATTTTACGTCATTTTGCCTACCGAACCCGAGGCGGGGCCACCATCAGGTCGGTCGTTTTGGCCCGCACAAAGCCTGCAAACGTGGCCAAGTCGTGATCGGCCATCAGATGCGCAGGTTCAACTTCGCGATAACGTGGCGACGGCGGCGGCGGCGAGGGCGAGCCAGGCGGCAATCAGGACAAAGCCGCCGGACGGCGCGGCAAACGGAAACAAGCGGTGGCCGCTAAAAGCGCGCAGCGCGGTATCGCCGGAAAACAAGACTGCGCCCAGCACCCAAGCCGCCAGCACGGCAAGCGCCAACGGCCGCCACAGCACGCCCTGCTGCATCAGCGCCGTGCCGCCGAGCACGGCTGCGCCATGGAACAGCAGCATGGAGGCGGCGCGGTCGAGGCCGGCGCCGGGCGCCACATGCGCCCCGGCCGCGGCCAGTACGATACCGCTTGCTCCCATCAAGCCGGCTAGCGCGATCAGGATCGTGACTGCCATCGCTTGATGTCTCACGCCGGCACTTCGCCCTTGAGCATGAGGCGGTAAAGATAGCGGCGCTCGTTCATGTCGTAGTCGGGATTGGCCTGGTGCATGACGCTGCGATTGTCCCAGATGACCCAGTCGCCGTGGCGCCATTGGTGCCGGTATTCGTATTTCTTCTGCGTGGCATGCTGCATCAATTCGTCGATCATTTTTAGCGCGTCGTCGTCCGCCATGCCGACGATTGCTTCCATGCGCACCGGATTGAGATATAGCGCCTTGCGGCCGTTCTCCGGATGGGTGCGCACCAGGGGATGGACGCCGGGCGGCGGCAGCTTGGCCCGGCTTTCTTCATTGAGGCCGGAAAGCGCGCGGGGGCTGTATTTGCTCTGATAGACATGCACCGCCTTGAGCCCGTCAATGCGCCGTTTGGTATCCTCGGGCAGATCGTCATAGGCGTCGTGCATATTGACGTATTGGGTGTCGCCGCCGCGCGATGGCAGATCGACCGCGAACAGCGTCGTCGCCTTGGGCGGCGCCGGGTGATTGGAGTGGTCGGTGTGGAAGGTCTCGCCCGGGATCATGCGCTTGCCGTTCACGATGATATCGTTGGAGACGTAATAGACGTCGGGATGGCCGGGGACATGCTGCTCCTTCTTGTCGTGAATCTGCAGCTTGCCAAACACTTGTGCGGCGGCCTTGAACGCGGCCGGATCGAAGCGCTGGTCGCGCATGACCAGCACGTGATGCGCGGCGAAGGCCCGGTTCAGCGCGGCGCGGGCCCCGGCATCGACCGGCTCGGTAAAATCGAGGCCAATGACTTCGGCGCCAGTGTGCCCAGTCAGCGGCGTAATGGTAAAGGACGACATTGACCCTTCCTCCCCCAGTCGTTTTGCGCAAACGCTAGCGCCGCGCGTCGACCGGATCAAGCCGCGCCTGCACGACGGAATTATCCCCTCCTGTCGCGCGCCCGTCACATCTCTGTAGCTCGCAATACACAGCGTAGCCACATCGTACGCTCGGACTCCGCGATCGGACTCGCAAGTCGCAGCGTAGGCGCTGCTGCGGCCCACGAGCGCACCGAAACACAACTCGGCAGGAGGTTGAGATGGCGTTCGACGTCGAAACGACGACACTGAAGAAGATCGGCTGGCGGCTTATCCCCTTTCTTGCGCTTCTTTATTTCGCGGCCTTCATCGATCGCGTCAATGTCGGCTTCGCCGCCTTGCAGATGAATCGCGATCTCGGATTTTCCGCCTATGTCTATGGCTTGGGGGCCGGCATTTTCTTTGTCGGCTATTGCTTGTTCGAGGTTCCGAGCAATCTGATCCTGCATAAAATCGGCGGCCGCGTCTGGATCGCACGCATCATGATCACCTGGGCGCTGATCGCGGGCGCCATGGCTTTTGTGTCCGGAACGACCGGTTTCTATGCCTTGCGTTTTCTCCTTGGCGTGGCGGAGGCCGGATTCTTTCCCGGCGTCGTCTGTTATCTCACCAACTGGGTGCCTGCCGCACGGCGTGCCCAGTTGGTCGGCACCTTCATGACGGCCATACCGATCTCTACCGCGATCGGCGGACCAATTTCGAGTGCGATCCTCACGCTCGACGGCAAGCTCGGTTTGGGCGGCTGGCAATGGCTGTTCTTGCTGGAGACCATACCGTCGCTGATTCTTGGCGTCGTTACCTTATATTATTTGCGCGACACACCGGCACAAGCGCAATGGCTGACAGCCGAAGAGAAGGACTGGCTCACCCGGACGCTCGACGCCGAGCGATCCTATCGCCGCAGCAAGTACGATCACAGCATTATGCAGGCGCTGACGAATTCGCGGACGCTGGCGCTCAGTCTCTGCTACTTCGGAGTCGAGATCGGACTATATGGCGTCATCCTCTGGATTCCGCAGATTTTCACGAACGTGGGGTTCCCCGCGCAATCCGTCGGCTACGTGGTGGCGATCCCATATGCCATCGCTGCAATCGGCATGGTGTTGTGGTGCCGGCATTCCGATCAAACCAAAGAGCGGGTCTGGCACATCGCGGCGGCCTCGCTGGTCGGGTTCGCCGGTCTCGCGGCAAGCGCGTTTCTGCCGAATTCGCCGATACTCTCGGTGGCGGCGATCACGCTCGGCGCGACAGGAACGCTCGCCATCCTGCCGATCTTCTGGACGCTGCCTGCCGCAATCCTCAGCGGCGCCGGCGCTGCCGGCGCAATCGCGCTGATCAACGCACTCGGTAATATCGGCGGGTTCGTCGGACCTTTCGTCATCGGTTGGATCAAGGATGCGACCGGCAACTTCACTTACGGGCTCTTGGTCGTTGCGAGCGGCGTGCTGTTGACCGGAATCCTCGCGCTGGTGATCGGACACGACAAGGTCGCCGAACGCGGCGGCGCTCAAGTGCCGCTGCCCGAGGTGAAGGTTGCCGCGTAGAGGGACATTCCTCCATCGAGCGAGGTGACCAATGGACTTTGATCCGCACGAAATCGCCTATGTGCCGACGACCGGCGTGCGCAAGGCGCACGAAGCGCCACTGGTCATCGCCACCAATGAGACGCTCAAGGGCTACGGCTGCATCGTTGACGAGCCGAAGACCTTTCCGATCGAAATCGTCCGTTGGCCGGCGCAAGGCTGGCGCCCGATCGACAAGAACTCGGGTGACCAAGGCGGCGTAACTGAAGGCCTGTTTGAATTCTGGTGGAAAGGCGAGGTGTTGTATGCCCGCAATAATGCGGTCGGCGACAGTTATCTGTTCGGCTGGAGCAACTGGCCGGAACAGGCGGTTGAGAGCGCCATCGCGGGTCAAGTGCGCGAACGCGCGCTGATCTGGCGCGCGAATTATCACCCGGACGGCGGCCAGCTATTTTATCCGCTGGATGGCCAAAGCTTCGTCGTACCGCTCGCATTGCCCGGCGACGATGTCACGCCCGAGAAATTCGTCGCCTTCTGGTCTGACGGCAGCCATGGGCTCTACATCCATCCAAACATCTGGCATGGGGCGGTGGTGCCGCTGGACGACCATGCAAAATTCCTGGATCGGCAGGGCCGCGTGCATGCCCGCGTATCCGTGGATTTTGCCAAGGAATTCGGCTGCTACCTCGCAGCGCCGCTGCAGCAGCCCACTGCCGCTGCTTGCGACGGCACTTCGCGCTTGAGCATGAGCCGATCGAATTAACCGCGCTTGTTCATATTTGCGTCGGAATTCGGCGCATGACGTGCAGCGCTCTACAGCGACCGATCGCCGTGGCGCCGGCGCTGACGATCATCGTATTTCGAAGCCATCTGGCCACACGCTCAAAGCAAACAAATAACTAACAACAAATCGCCTCATTTCGCGGTTGCCAACGCGGCGAGAATTTGACGCGCGCGCCCGCTAGGCAAATACATGCCATGCAAAAACGGGCAGTGCACCGATCTTCAATGATGTTATGACGCCGCCGTGCCTCGTGCTGTCAGCGAGGCACGCCCGTCCGTTTAGCCTCGCCAAGCTTGCTGTTTGGCGGGGCTTTTGTTTGCGGACGGCAACAACAAACGTGTAACGAGTAGGAGTATCAACGCATGAAGTCGACGACCTTAGCGCTCGCCATTGCGGCCATCGCGGTGCTTGCACAACCGGCACAGGCTCGCGAACATCATCATCGGCACATCCGCCATCGTCTCGTCAGACGACCCGCAGCAACGGCGGAACCTCGCTGGGGATGGGCGCCGGGCGGACAATTCGCGTGGCAAATGCAACAGGACCGGCCGCCGGCAGCATTCGGGTTTTCCACACCGGGCGCCGCGAGCTACCCGCAGCGCAGCGCCTATCGCGGCAGCGTGGGCGGACGTCCTGCGGCATGGTGCGGCTGGGAGATGCGGCAGCTTGTTGGCAGCGATCCCGGTGCTTCGTTCAACCTGGCGCGCAATTGGGCGCATTGGGGCCGCTCCGGTCCGGCTGGCGTCGGCGCGGTCGTGGTCTGGCCGCATCATGTCGGCAAGATCGTCGGCCAGGAAAATGGAGAATGGGTGATCGAGTCGGGCAATGACGGCCACGCGCTGCGGACCCGCCCGCGCTCGATCGCCGGCGCCATCGCCATCCGCTGGAGTTGAGCGCAATCGTCCGCTTTGGTTGCATAAGGAAAAGGGCCGCCCGGCAGCCGGGCGGCCCGATGTTTTTTCGAACGCCTCCGCGGTGACCGCGATGCCGCTGCGTGCGCGACGGGCGACCGCCGCGGGAGCGCGCGCGCCGAAGTGGCGATCAGGATGACGGGCAGCGCCGGCGCAATGAGGCTCAGCGTGCTCCGGACGCCGAACGATCAAGGAGCGCGGCGTGCCGGTCCGGAGCCGCGTGACGCCGATCGAACGGCCGCAACGATCCGTTGCGGATCGATCGGCGTTCGATCGAGCGCGACCTTGAATGGGCGAAGCGCGTCGGTGACGGCATTGGCGATCGCCGCAGGCGGTGCGATCGGGCCGCCCTCGCCCACGCCCTTGACGCCGAACGGGTTGAGCGGCGAGGGCGAATGCTGGTGGATCAGTTCGATGCGCGGAATGTCGGCGGCCGTCGGCAAGAGGTAGTCCATCAGCGAAGCGGTCAGCGGCTGACCTTCGGAATCGAAATGAATGGCCTCGAACAGCGCGCCGCCGATGCCCTGCACTGCGCCGCCGACGATCTGGCCCTCGACCAGCATCGGATTGACCACGACGCCGCAATCGTGCGCGATGGCGTAGTTGTCGATCGTCACGCGCCCGACCTCGATGTCGACTTCCACCGTCACGGCATGGACCGCATAGGACCAGGTGACCGTCGGCGGCTCGAAATAGTAGGTTTCCTCAAGCCCGGCATCGACGCCCGCCGGACGCCCGTGATCCCAGCCCGGGCGCGCCGCTTGCGCCACTTTGCCGAGCGAGAGTTCGGCACCCGGCACGCCGACAATGCCGACGCTGCCACCGCGCAGCTCAAGGTCGCCCGGCGCACATTCCAGCAGGTTGGCGGCAATCGCGAACACCTTGGCGCGCAGCCGTTCCGTCGCCCCATGAATCGCTGCCGATAGCGTGACCGTGCTGCGGCTGGCTATGGTGCCGAAGCCGATGGCGATCGCCGCCGTATCGGCAAGCGAAATGACGACGTCGTCGGGATTGACCCGCCAGGCATCGGCCACGACCTGGGAAAAGATCGTCTCCATGCCCTGACCCTGCGGACACGCGCCGGACGCAACGAAAATCTTGCCGGAGGGCTCGATCCGCACCAGCGCGCTCTCGAACGGCCCGACGCCGGTGCCTTCGACATAGCAGCCGATGCCAAGGCCGAGGTAGCGCCCCTGTCGTCGCGCCGCGATTTGGCGCTCGCGAAACGCCGTGAGCCCACCGACGGCAGCAAGCGCCTTGTTCAGCGCGGCCGGATAGTCGCCACCGTCATAGACAATCGGCTGGCCGTCGCGATAGGGCAAACCCACCGCATAGGGCATTTCATCGGCGCGGACCATGTTGCGCAATCGCACCTCGACGGGCTCCAGCCCGAGCTCGGCGGCGATAAGATCGATAGTACGCTCCATCGCAAAGGCCGCTTCCGGGCGACCCGCGCCGCGATAGGGTGCATTGGGAACCTTATTGGTGGCGGCAATCGTACCGGTGATCGAAATCGCATCGATCTTGTACGGTCCGGACAGATGAGCGGCGGTATTGTAGGCGATGCCGGCGCCGATCGGATTCCACGCCCCGCAATCCACGATGAAACGGTCGCGCAGCGCCAGGATGCGGCCGGATTCGTCGAAGCCGACCTCGACATCGTGGATCTGGTCGCGCGAATGGCATGAGCAGATCAGATGCTCGCGGCGGTCCTCGATCCATTGCACCGGCCGGCCGAGGCGCCGCGCCAAGAAGGGAATCAGCAGGTCCTCCGGATAGACATGCCCTTTGACGCCGAAGCCACCGCCGACATCGAGCGCGACACAGCGCACCCGCGCCTCCGGGAGTTGCAGCACGGCGGCTGCCTCGCGGCGGAGCCAATGCACCACCTGGGTGGCCGACCAGATCGTCACCGAATCCGTCCGCGGATCGTGCATCGCGGCCACGCCACGGCATTCCATCGGCATCGCGGCATAGCGGTGATGATGAAAGCGACGTTGCAGCCTGCGCGGCGCGCGCGCCAGGGCAGCATCCGCATCGCGCTTGCCGATCGTGAAGCGGCCGATCAAGTTGGTGCCGAATTGATCGTGGACGACGGCCGCGCCGGCGCCGAGCGCGGCTTCCGGATCGAGCACCGCAGGCAGCGGATCGAGATCGAGTTCGACCAGCTCCGCGGCATCTTCGGCGGCGTAACGGTTCTCGGCCACGATGACAGCCAAGGCCTCCCCGACGTGGCGGACTTTGTCGCGAGCAAGCAGCGGCTGCTGCGGATTGATGAATTTGTGCTGAACCAGCGCCGTCCACTTGCTTGGCAATGCAAGCTGGGCGTCCGGGACCGGCGGCACCAGCTGCGCCAGTTCGGGACCGGTCAGCGCGAAGACGACGCCCGGCACGGCTAAGGCACGCGACAGATCGATCGATTTTATGCGCGCATGAGCCAGCGGGCTCCTGACGAACGCCGCGTGCAACATATGCGGCAGATCGAGATCGGCAATAAATTGCCCGCGACCGGTCAACAGGCGCCAGTCTTCGCGCCGGGTCATGGAACGGCCAATAAAAGGAATTTCCGGCAGGTCGTTCATGTCTTTCGCGGCCAGCGCGACTACTCTACCCCGGCGCGCCCGATGGCGACATAGCGGAAATTTGCCCGCTGCATTTCGTCGGCGCGATAGATGTTGCGCAGATCGACGATCACCGCGCGCGCCATCACACCCTTGAGACGCGCCAGATCGAGGGCGCGGAACTGCTCCCATTCGGTGGCGATGACGACGGCGTCCGCGCCCTCGGCGGCGGCATAGGCGCTGTTGCAATACTCTACGGCGGGCAGCAGCGGCTTGGCCTGCTCCATGCCGGCCGGATCGTAGCCGCGCACCATGGCGCCGAGATCGTGCAGCGCGGTGATCAACGCAATCGCCGGCGAATCGCGGGTATCGTCGGTATTCGGCTTGAACGTCAGTCCGAGCACGGCGATGGTCTTGCCGCGCACCGAGCCGTCGAGCGCCGCGACCACTTTGCGAGCCATGGCCCGCTTGCGCTGCTCGTTGACGGCGGACACCGTCTCGACGATGCGCAACGCCACGCCGCGGTCCTGCGCGGTCTTGAGCAGCGCGGTGGTGTCCTTGGGAAAGCACGAGCCGCCGAAGCCCGGACCGGCGTGGAGAAATTTTCCGCCGATGCGGTTGTCGAGCCCCATGCCGCGGGCGACTTCCTGCACGTCGGCGCCGACCGCCTCGCACAGATCGGCGATTTCGTTGATGAAGGTGATCTTGGTGGCGAGGAACGCGTTAGCGGCATATTTGATCAGCTCCGCCGTGCGGCGGCTGACATAGATGATCGGCGGCGTATTGAGATAAAGCGGCCGGTAGATTTCCGCGAGCACGCCGCGGGCGCGCGCGTCGTCGCTGCCGACCACGATGCGGTCGGGATGCTTGAAATCCTGGATCGCGGCGCCCTCGCGCAAAAATTCCGGATTGGAGATGACCTGGATCTCGGAGTCGGGGCGCTTTTGGCGAAGGATTTGCTCGATCTCGTCGCCGGTGCCGACCGGCACGGTGGATTTGGTCACGACGACGGCGGTAGCGGCGAGTTGCGGCGCGATCTCGCGCACCGCGTCATAGACAAAGCTCAGATCGGCATGACCGTCACCGCGGCGCGACGGCGTTCCCACCGCGATGAAGACTGCCTCGGCGTCGCCGATGTCCGACGTGTGGGTGGCGAATTCGAGCCGGCCCTGGCGCCTATTGGCCTCGACCAGATCGGCCAGCCCGGGCTCGAAGATCGGGATTTCGCCGCGGTTGAGGGCTGCCACTTTGCCGGCGTCCTTGTCGATGCAGGTCACCTGGTGACCGAAGTCGGCAAAGCAGGCGCCGGAGACGAGCCCGACATAACCGGCGCCGATCATGGTCACGCGCATGGCGATGGTCCTAGCTCAGTTGCGATTGCGCGGCCGGCCCGGTATCCGCGTTCCGCCGCAGCAGCGAAAGCCAGCGCCGTCCGAACAGCACCAGCACGAGTCCGCCATAGACCAGGCCGCCAAGCAACGCCAATAGCGCCAGTTCCGATTCGTTGCGGAACCTGGACCACGACGATAACAGCCGCGTGACGAGAGGGTCGGCGATCAACAAAACGACCGCCAGCGCGGCGCCGGCGGCGGCAAGCTTCACGAGCGACGCTTTGAGCTCGATGTCGGCTGCAAGAACGCGCGCGCGGTGGGCGAAAATCAGCACCAGGATGAAATTGATCCAGGCGCCGATCGCGGTGGCCAGCGCCAAACCGACCTGCGCCAGCGGCACCATCAGCACGACCTTGAAGACGATGTTGACTGCAGTGCCGATCAATGCCGCCTTGACCGGGGTCGCGGTGTCGCCGCGAGCGAGGAACGGCGCGATCACGCTGCGGATGAGGATGAAGGGAACAAGCCCGATCGTGTAGGCCATCAGCGTCATCGCCGCGGCATGCGCATCGCCGGCGGTGAATGCGCCGCGCATGAATAACGCCCGCATGATCAGGCCGGGAACGACCAGGAAGCCGACGACGCATGGAATGGCAAGAAGAAGCGCAAATTCGATGGCGCGATTTTGCGCCGAGCGGGCGCCTGCCTCGTCGCCGGCGGCCAGCCGATGGGTCATCTCCGGCAGCAGCACCGTGCCGACCGCGATCCCGATCACGCCGATCGGAAGCTGATCGATGCGGTCGGCGTAATACAGCGCCGAGATCGCGCCCGCCGACAAAAAGCTGGCGATGATCGTGTCGGCGAACAACGCCAGCTGCGTGCCGGCCGAGCCGACGGTCGCCGGGATGAGTGCACGGAAAAAGCGCCGCACGTCGCTGTCCAGGCGCAGCGCGCGAAAGAACGTCATGACGCCGGCAGAGAGCGTGTCGCCGCCGACCAGGGCGGCTTGCAGGACGCCCGATACCAGCACGCCCCAGGCTGCGGCGTAGCCGGCGCCGGGGAAGAACGTCACGCCCGCCAGTGTCGCGATCATGGTCAGATTGAGCAGGATGGGCGCCGCGGCTGGCGCTGCGAAGCGGTGCAACGCATTGAGGATGCCGCCCCACAGCGTCACCAGCGTGATCAGGAGAAGATAAGGAAAGGTGATCCGCGTCAACGACACCGCCAGCGCGAATTGCTGCGGCTCGCGCGAGAAGCCCGGCGCCAGCACCTCGATCACTTGCGGGGTGAAAAGCAGCGCCAGTGCCAAGAGCACAACCTGCGACGCCAGCAACAGCGTGAAAATGCGGTCGCCGAACTGGCTCGCCGCCGTGGCGCCGCCCTCGGTGCGAATACGCGCATAGGCCGGAATGAAGGCGGCGTTGAACGCGCCCTCGGCGAAGATAGCGCGGAAATGATTCGGTAGCCGGAAGGCGACGAAGAAGGCGTCGGCGGTCGGCCCGGCGCCGAGGATGGCGGCGAGCATGATGTCGCGCATAAAACCGGTGAGCCGCGACAGGAGCGTATAGCCGCCGACGGTGAGAATCTTCTTGATCATTGTCGACTTTATTCCCCTCCCCCTTGTGGGGAGGGGTTAGGGGTGGGGGTCGTGAGCGGCTGACACAGGCGTAGACGCATTCGCGTCACCTTGCGACCCCCCACCCTAACCGGCCCCACCAAGGCGGAGGGAAAATAGCCTTCAGCCCGCCAGCGCGCGGCGCACCGCTTCGATAATCCGGTCCTGGACCGGCGGCTCGAGATAGGCGTGCATCGGCAGGCTGATCACTTCCTCAGCCAGCCGCTCGCTGACCGGCAGGCCGCCGTCGACGACCGGGAAATCGCGATAGGCCGCCTGGCGATGCAGCGGTTTGGCGTAATAGATCGCCGTCGGAATGCCCTGCGCCTTGAGCGCGGCGGCAAGCGTGTCGCGCCGCCCGGGCTCGAGCCGGAGCGTGTACTGCGCCCAGACCGAGGTCGAGCGGTTGCCGGCGTGCGGCACGATCGCCAAGCCGGCGAGCGCCGACGAATAGCGCGCCGCAGCGACGTTGCGGGCGATGATTTCTTCCGGAAAGATTTTCAGCTTTTCAAGCAATATCGCAGCCTGGATGGTGTCGAGCCGTCCGGTAATGCCGATGCGGACGGTGTCATATTTGTCGACGCCTTCGCCGTGCACGCGCAGACTCTTGATGCGCGCCGCGAAATCGTCGTCGTCGGTAAAAACGGCCCCGCCGTCGCCGTAGCAGCCAAGCGGCTTGGCCGGAAAGAAGCTCGTCGCAGCCGCCGTCGTCAGCGCGCCGAGCTTGCGGCCCTGAAAGGTCGCGCCGAAGGCCTGCGCCGCGTCGTCGAGCACGAGGAGACCGTGCGCGGCGGCGATCGCATTGATCGCGTCGTGGTCGGCCGACAGCCCGAACAGGTCGACCGGGATGATGGCGCGAGGTTTCAGTCCCAGCCGCGTTGCCGTCGCCACGGCGCGCTCGCAACTTTCCGGGTCAAGATTGAACGTATCCGGCAGGACGTCGGCCATGACCGGCGTGGCGCCGAGCAGCGCCACCACCTCGGCGGTCGCGCAGAACGTGAAGGCCGGACAAATCACGGCGTCGCCCGGCCCGATTTGCCACGCCATCAGGACGAGGAGCAGCGCATCGGTGCCGCTCGAACAGGCGATCGCATGCCGCGCGCCGGCGAACGCGGCGAGCTCGGCCTCGAGCGCGCGGACTTCGGGGCCTTGAATGAATTGGCAGTGCGCCAGAACCCGCGCCACCGCATCGTCGATGGCGCGGCCGAGACGGCGGCGTTGTGCCGCGACATCGATGAACGGAATCGGCTTTTCTGCAACGCGCGTGTGTTGATTCATGATCGGACTTGGTTTGCCTTTGTATTGATCCCAGCCGAAGAAAGTTTATTAACCCACAACGCGCCGCGGGCCTTTGCGCTGCGGCGCGGTCGACTGCGCGGACCGCGCGTCGAGGCAGCGAATGGCGATTTCCAGGCTGGCCACCGCTTCGTCGCCGGTCACGGCGGGCGGTTGGCCGCTGCGAATGGCGCTGACGAAGGCGACAAGCTCGGAACGCAACGGCTCGGCATAGCCGACCGACAGATGCCGCATCGAATAGCTGCCGTCGGGCTGAAAGCCGAAGCATTCGGTAACTTGCAAAGTGAGAAGATCGCCGATCAGATATTTATCGCGCGTGGCTATGTGGATGGTGCGCGCCTTAAAGGGCGTGAGCCAGTTGGTGTTGATGTGCGCCAATACGCCGGAGGCGGTGCGGAACTGCAACAGCGCGATGTCTTCGCGCTCGGCAACGGCGCTCGAAGTTTGCGGCTGAATCTCGACGATTTCCGAATCGGTGAACCAGCGGATGAGATCGATGTCATGCACGGCGAGATCGATGACGACGCCGACATTGGACATGCGCGGCGGGAACGGCCCGACCCGGGTAATGGCGATCGAGAGGATGTCCTGATCCTGGATCGCACGCTTGATCGACTGCACCGCCGGATTAAAGCGCTCGACATGACCGACCATCAGCGTGACGCCCGCGCGCCGCGCCGCCGCTACGATTGCGCGACTCTCCTCAACCGTCGAGGCGATCGGTTTTTCCACCATAATGTGGATGCCGCGCGAGGTGCAGTCGATGGCGATATCGCGGTGCAGATGGGTGGGCGCTGCAATGGTGATGGCGTCGACGCCGTGGCGCATCAGGGCGTCGGCATCGTCGAACGCGGGGCACCCGAGCGCGCGCGCGACGGTCTCACGCCGCTTGCGGTCGGGATCGGCGACGCCGACCAGTGTCACACCCGGCAACTCGGAAAGCACGCGGGCATGGTTGCCGCCCATGACGCCCACGCCGACAACGCCGACACGCAACGCGTTCGCGCCTACTTTTTCAGCATCACTCATGAGCCCCCTCGCTACCCCGGAGCCGATCCCACGGTTTTCCCGTAGCACGCCCTATGCCAACTGGCGACCGGCCATCAGGAGAAATCCGTACACGAATTGATTCAGAGGCTTACGGGCAATTCGGCGGCAATTATTTTATCCATGCTTGTCAATGGCTTAAAAGACAAAATACATCGCGCGCGGGTGAATAGTCCGGATCCCGGCTGCAGGGTCGTCCCACTTCCGCCACGCGCGGGGAAATCACGAACGGCGATAATCGTCTTCGATGCGGACGATGTCGTCCTCGCCGAGATAGCTGCCGGTCTGCACCTCGATCAATTCGAGATCGATCTTGCCGGGATTTTCCAGGCGGTGCTTGGCGCCGCTCGGAATATACGTCGATTCGTTTTCATGCAGGATCTTGGTCTCGTCGCCGATCGTGACGCGCGCAGTGCCGCGCACCACGATCCAGTGCTCGGCCCGGTGATGGTGCAGTTGCAGCGACAGCCGGCCGCCCTGCTTCACCACGATGCGTTTGACCTGAAAGCGAGGACCCTGATCGATCGCGTGATAGGAGCCCCAGGGTCGGTGCACCTTCAGATGCTCCTCGGTGACTGCCGGCGCCACGTCCTTGAGCTTCTGCACGAGGCGCCGCAAGCCGTCGCCGTCCTCGCGCTTGGCCACCAGCACCGCGTCGTCGGTCGTCACCACGACCAGATTGTCGACGCCGAACAGCGCGACGAGTTGCTTTTCACTGGTCACATAGGAACCGCGCGAATCGACGAAGACGACCGAGCCGGAACCGAAACCATGCCCGCAATTGCCGAGGCTATCGCGTTCGCAAAGCTCCCACACCGCCTGCCACGATCCGACATCCGACCAGCCGTAAGAGACCAGCATCACGGCGGCGCGCTTGGTGCGCTCCATCACCGCATAGTCGATCGATTTCGCCGTGGCGCGGGCGAACGACAGCGCGTCGAGCGTAACGAAGTCGAGATCGGCGCCGGCGTTTTGCACCGAGGCGGCGACCGCGGCGACGCTGTCCGGCTCGAAGCTCTTATATTCGTCGAGAAGGAGACCGGCGCGAAACATGAAGTTGCCGGAATTCCATAAGTAGCCTTCCTCAACGTAGCGTTCCGCGGTCTTGGCGTCGGGCTTCTCGACGAATTTCTCGATGGCGAAAATGTCGGGGCCGAGCGCAGCGCCAGCCCGGATATAGCCATATTCGGTCGCCGGCCGCGTCGGCCGCACGCCGAACGTCACGATACGGTCGGCGGCGGCGGCGCTCGCCGCGAGGCCGCAGACTTTGGCGAAGCCGGCCGGATCGGTGACGACATGATCGGCGGCCAACGCGACGATCACCGGGTCGCCGCCGCGCCCAATCGCGAAGGCCGTCCCGGCCGCAATCGCCGGTCCGGAATCGCGCCGCATCGGCTCCAGCATGATATCGGCCTCGACGCCGATGGCCGCGAGCTGCTCGGCGACCAGGAAGCGATATTGATTGTTGGTGACGACGATCGGCCGGCCGAACAACGCCGGATCGGAAACCCGGCGAATGGTTTCCTGAAACGTCGACTGCGGGCCAAACAACGGCAGGAATTGCTTGGGCCGGCCTTCGCGCGAAGCCGGCCACAGTCGGGTGCCGGCGCCGCCGCACATGATCAGGGGGATGATCGGTTGAACCAAGGTATGCCCGTAACGGATTGCGGCTGGAACGCCTCTTTAGACCCTGATCCGAATCAATTGAATTGGATCAGGCGCTGGATTTTTCGTTTGAGCATGATCTTATCCGAAAGCCGGTTTCCACTTTTCGGGATCATGCTCTAGCAGACGCCAGTGTGCCGTATGCCGGTTAAGAACCTTTAAGCGATTTCCGGCCAAGCCGTAAGCGGAAAGGCCGCTAAACCCGCCGCCGGCGCGCGGCTCACTTCCTGCGCAACACGCGGCCCGCGACCGCGTCGAGTTTCTTCAGGAGCTTCGGATCGCGAGCTTTCGGCGCGGTAATAAGCGCGTTGTCGAGCGCCCGATCGGAGCCGATCGGACACGGCTCGTGCTGGCGCGGAAAATCCTTGGCCAGCCGCGCCACCAGCTGTGCCGCCTTCTCGGCATTCGCCATCAGCACCTTGATGATGTCCTGCACGGTGACGGCATCGTGATCGGGATGCCAGCAATCGAAGTCCGTCACCATGGCGACGGTGGCGTAGCAAATCTCGGCTTCGCGCGCGAGCTTGGCTTCCGGCATATTGGTCATGCCGATCACCGAATAGCCGAGGTTCTTGTAGGTGAGGCTCTCGGCAAGCGTCGAGAATTGCGGACCCTCGATGCAGACATAGGTACCGTCGCGCACCACGGCGATGTCCTCGGCCATGGCGGCTTCCGCGATGTGGATGCGCAATCGCGGCGAAACCGGATGCGCCATCGAGACGTGGGCGACGCAGCCCTTGCCGAAGAACGAACTGTCGCGCTTGTAGGTGCGGTCGACGAACTGATCGACCAGGACGAAGGTGCCGGGCGGCAGATGCTCCTTGAACGAGCCGCAGGCCGACAGCGAGACGAGATCGGTGACGCCTGAGCGCTTGAGCGCATCGATATTGGCGCGATAGTTGATGTCGGACGGCGAATGGCGGTGGCCCGCACTGTGCCGCGACAGAAACACGATCGGCAAGCCGGCGATCTCGCCGATGCGCAGCGGCCCCGACGGAGCGCCCCATGGGCTCTTGACGGTCTTCGACCGCACCTTTTCCAGGCCGGGAAGATCGTAAACGCCTGAGCCGCCGATGATGCCAAGCACCGCCTTGGTCATGCGAAATAGCTTTCCTCGGATAACAGACCAGCCGCGCCGCGAGATTTGCGGGGACGAACCGGAATAATCAATGATGCAGCAGCACCATCGAGATCGCCGGAACATAGGTGATGATCAACAGCGCCGCAAAATTCAACACCAGGAACGGCAGGACGCCGAGATAAATCCGGCTCAACGGCGCGTTGAAGATCGCCTGCGAGGAGAACAGGTTCAAGCCGAACGGCGGGGTGTACATGCCGAGACTGAGATTGACCGCGACGATAATACCGAAATGAATGGGGTTGACGCCGACGGCGCGCACGATCGGCAACAGCAGCGGGGTGAGGATCAGGATCGCCGCCGGCGGTTCGAGGAAGCTTCCCGCAATGAGCAACCCGAGGTTGAGGCTCAGCAGCAGCTCCCACTTCGACATATGCAGCGCGTCGATCGAGGCGACGATCTGTTGCGGGATGCCGCTGGTGGTCAGCAGCCAGGAATAAATCCCGGCCGAAGTAACGATGAGCAGGATCTGTGAAATGAGAAATGCGGCGCTCATCAGAATCTGCCAGCATCGGCGCAGATCGACTTCACGGTAAATGAGCATCGTCACCAACAGCGAATAGACCACTGCGACGCCGGCGGCCTCGGTTGGCGTGAACACGCCGCCGTAGATGCCGCCGAAGATCACGGCGAGCGAGCCGATCGACCAGCTCGCTTCCTTGGTCGTTTTCCAGATCGTTTCCCAGTGCGCTTTGACGCCGAGCGGAACGCCTTTCAACCTCGCGTAAGTCATGACAAAGACGGCGTCGATGACGCCAATCAACAGACTCGGCAGGATGCCGGCGGTGAACAGCTGCACCGCGGACTGCTCCGCCGACACGGCGTACAGAATCATCGCGATCGACGGCGGAATGACGACCGCGATCGCACCCGACGAAGCGATCAGCCCGACGGCAAAGCGGTCGTTGTAGCCGCCATCCTTGAGCGAGGGATAGATCATCCGGCCCATGGCGACGACCGTGCCGACCGCCGTGTGCGACATCGCGCCGAACAGTTCGGAGGCCGCGACAGTGGTCACCGCGAGCGAGCCGCGAATGCCGCCGACGAAGGCCATGACCATGTTGATGATGCGCCGCGCGATGCCGCCCTGCGCCATAATTTCGCCGGCCAGCACGAAGAACGGAACCGCCAGCAGCGGAAAATTGTCGAGGCTGCCGAACATGTAGGTCTGGATGGCGTCGGTCGGAATGTCGCGGGAAACCGTCAGCACGGCGACGATCGACGTCACGAGCAGGATGAGAAAAATCGGGAAACCGAAGAGCAGCAGGACGACCGGCAGCCCGAAGAAAACGAGATAGCCCATCGTTACCGCCTCTAATGCAAATCGCCGGCGCCGCCGGCACTACCGGCGTCGCGTCGCCAGCGCACGATCACCCGGATCGCAACCAAAAGCCCCATCAAGCTGTAGCCGATCGGCAGCATCGACTGCGGAATGACGAGCGGGAAATTTGCCGCCTGGCTGCGCTCGTCGAACGTCGCAAGATCGACGATGACGGGCCACGCGAATACCGTCACTGCGATCGCGGTGGCGATCATCACCAGTTCCGACAGCACATTGACGAGATCGCGAAGCTTGGGCGGCAACATGTTGACGGCCACATCCATGCGGATCTGCCGTCCCTCCCAGGCGACGGCGCAGCAGCCGGTAAAGACGCAGCCGACCATGAGGAAGAGCATGATCTCCTCGGCCCATGGGATCGAAATGCTGAAAAAGTAGCGTCCGATGATGTTGGCGAAATTGATCGCCACGCTCCCGATCAGAAAAATCGCGGCGGCCGCGCGAGTGAGCGCAAGAAGCCAGCGAACGCCTTTTTGAACAGCCTCGATCATAGTCCGACCTTGTCATTTCGCTCGCGAGCTTGCGCCCGGTCGCGGCTGAGCCTTGTCACGCCCTTGAGGCGATCCGCCGCCGTGACGCCCACCGCCGCCACGACGGCGGCCGGATTACTGGCTCGGCGGCGGTTGCGTTCGTTTCGCCGCGGCGACCACCGTGTCATAAGCGTCGTGCAAAGCCGGTTGATTCTTCGATACGTCCTCGCCGACGCTAGCCAGCGTTTTCATCATTTCGGCCTGCTCGTTCGCCGGCAGGTTGATCAGTTCGCCGCCTTGGGCCACCCAGGCCTTCTGCATCTTATGGCGGAAATCGAGTCCCCACGGATTGATCTGCACCGACGTCGCGGCCGCATCCTTGTCCACGATCTGCTGCAAGTCCTTGGGCAGCGCGTCGTACCATTTCTGGCTGACTTCCATGATGATGAAGATGGCGGGTTGATTGGTTTGGGTCACGTATTTTGCCGCGTCCACATAGTGGAATGGAACGTACACGTTAAGCGCGGCGTCGGCGCCGTCAATCGCGCCCTGCTGGAGCGCCGGCAGCACATCGGCCAAGGTCATCGCGACCGGCGTAATGCCAAGCCGCTCGAACGCCACGCTTTGGAATTGCGACGCGAAGATTCTGATCTTCTTGCCCTTGAAATCGGCGAGGCGCCGGATCGGCGTTTTAGAGATGATCGATGATGGCGTCGCCATGAATAGGCCGACGCCATGCAGTCCCTTGTTGGCTCCCAATCCGAGCATCAGCTTCAAGACTGCCGGATCGGCGGCGAGACGCTGGCCGTGCTTCATGGACTCGACGAGGCCGGGCGCCGCCATCACTTCGAAGCGTGGATCGACGCCGACAAAGAACTCCGGCGGAACGAGCGCACATTGGATGGAGCCGAACTGCACGCCTTCGACCTGACGCGGGATCGAGCCCAGTTGGCTCGCCGGATAAACCTGGGTTTTGATGCGGCCGCCGGAATCTCTTTCCACTGCGGCGGCATAATTCTTGGCCACCTGATGAACGGTGTCGTTTAACGTGGGCAGCGTTATCTTCATGACATAGGTCTTGTCCTCCGCCCGCGCCGCGCCGAGCGTCAGCGCTAACGAGTACATCAAAACGCCGGCGGCCGACGCTACGCGCGTCACAGTCCCGATGTTCGTGAAATTCATAGTGTCCTCCCTCTGGAAACTTGGCCCGTCTTTGTCCGCGCAAGCGCGGCAGACGGCCATTAAGGTCGCCTCAGACGTGGACTTACTTATCGAGCGGACTGTCGCACCCGATAAACACCGGGCCCCACTGCGAAAATCCGCTACCGACGTTAGATGACCGTTGACCGTCGGACAACGAAAATTTCATCGGACTGGCGGCACGTGACATCAAGTCACCGCGGGCCATGGCTATTGTGCTTTTCGCGCCGCCTCTTTGACTATTTGATAGGCAGCGTTGAGTTGCGGCTTCGTTTGCGAGACGTCTTCGCCCACGCTCGCGAGCATAGTGAGCATTGCAGACTGGTCCGCGGCCGGCAGGCTGATGAGCTGGCCGCCATTGTCCGTCCATGTATTTCGCGCCTTTGCGTTGAAATCGACCGCCCATGGCCCGATCGCGGCTGCCTGCGCAGCGGCATCCTTGTCGACGATCTGTTTTAAATCCGACGGCAACGACCCGTACCATTTCTCGCTGACCTCGGCGATTCCGAAGATGGCCGGCTGACCCGTCTCGGTGACGTATTTGGCGGCATCCCAATAGTGCATCGTCGCGAATATCGAGATGCTCGAAATGGCGCCGTCGATCGCGTTGTCGTGCAATGCCGGCAACACGTCGCCCAAGGTCATCGGCTTCGGAATCGCGCCCAGCCGTTGCAACGCCACGGTTTGGAACTGCGAGGCGAAAACCCGGATCTTCTTGCCCTTGAAGTCGGCAAGGCGATGGATCGGCGCTCGGGCGATCACCGAAGACGGCGCGACCATGAACAGCCCGGCACCGTGCAGTCCCTTGTCGGCGCCGAGACCGAGCATCAGCTCGCGCACGGCCGGGTCGGCGGCAAGGCGTTGCCCATCGGCCATGGATTTGACGAGGCCGGGCGCCGCCAGAACTTCAAAGCGCTCGTCGATACCGGTCAAAAATTCCGGCGGAACCACCAGGCATTGGATTTCGCCGAATTGAACGCCCTCGGCCTGGCGCTGCGTCGAACCCAACTGACTCGACGGATAAATCTCGACCTTGATACGGCCATTGGAATCCTTGGCCACGGCCGCTGCATAATTTTTGGCGAATTCGTGCAACGGATCGTTCACCGTCGCCAGCGATATCTTCATCACAAAGGGCTTGTCGCCGGCCGCCACGGCGGCCGACGACAAAGCAAGGCACAACAAGAACGCGCCGGCGCCGGCGCGCTTTACGACTTTACACCCCGTGCCGAACATAAGTGCCTCCGCGTCGTCACCGGCACATATGACGGGAGCCGCGCCGGCGCGCGGCAGCCCGATTATTGACTGGCGGCCTGCGCCGCCCGCGCCGCCGCGTCAGTCACGATTTTATAGGCCTCGGCAAGCTGCGGATTCGATTTCGATACGTCCGTGCCGACGCTTGAAAGCGTCTTCATCATTTGCGCTTGTTCATCGGGCGGCAGGTTGATCTCCTCGCCTCCCGAGGCGGTCCAAGCGGCGTCGGCTTTCTTGTGCAAAGCGGTCGCTACCGAGTCAATGGCGATGGACTGCTCCGCGCCGTCCTTGTCGATGATCTTCTGCAAATCCGGCGGCAGCGAATCGTACCACTTCTTGCTGACGTCGGCGATAATGAAAATCGCGGGCTGATTTGTCATGGTTATGTATTTTGCCGCGTCGTTGAAGTGCATGTGGGTGAACGGTCCCATGCCGGCGACGGCGCCATCGATGGCGCCCTGCTGGAGCGCCGGCAAGACGTCGCCGAGCGACATCGCGACTGGCGTGGCGCCGAGCCGGCTCCACGCCTCGGCCTGGAATTTCGAGGCAAAGGTCCGCAGCTTCTTGCCTTTGAAATCGGCGAGATGGCGGATCGGCTCTTTGGAGATCACATCGGACGGTTCGGCCATGAACAAGCCGACGCCATGCAGCCCCTTGTTGGCGCCGAGCGACAGCATCAGCTTGATTACCGCCGGATCGGCAGCGAGTTTCTGACCCTGCGCGAATGAGTTGACAAGTCCCGGGGCCGCCAACACTTCGTAGCGCTGGTCGACGCCGACGAAGAACTCGGGCGGGATCACCGCGCATTGGATGGAACCGAACTGGGTGCCTTCGATCTGCCGCGGGATCGAGCCGAGCTGACTCGCCGGATAGACTTGGCCCTTGATGCGGCCGCCCGAATCCTTCTCGACCGCCGCCAAAAAATTCGCGGCAAAGGTGTCGGGGACGTCGTGAATAGTCGGCGTCGAAAGCTTCATCTCGTAGACTTTGTCTTGCGCCTGCGCGGCACCGAGCGTCAGCGCCACGGCGCCGGCAAATGCGCCGACAGCGACCGCGGAATGAGCGATACGCCCACCTTTATTGCATTGCATAAAAATTCCTCCCTGTCGGCTCGGGCTGACGTTTCCGCGTCAAGGCGGCGTTCCGAAGCCGAGACCATTAGGATACCGCAATTCCGCGATTGGAGTCGCGGAATTGCCCTCTGTGACGGACTGCCGCGCTTGGGCGCGCAAGCTATCCGATTACTGGCTCGAGGAGGCCTGCGCCGCCCGGGCGACCGCGTCGGTCACGATCTTATAGCCTGCGGCGAGCTGCGGACTTGCTTTCGACACGTCCGCGCCGACACTGGAAATTGTCTTGATGAACTTCGCCTGGTCCTCGGGCGACAGCTTTATTTCGTCACCGCCGCTCGCCGCATAGCTCGCCTCCGCCTTGGCGCGGAAACTGGCTGCGGTCGGCATGATGGCGACCGACTGCGCCGCACCGTCTTTGTCGACGATTTCCTGCAGATCCTTGGGCAGCGAATCGTACCACTTTTTGCTGATCTCGACGACGATGAAAATCGACGGTTGGTTGGTCATCGTCACGAATTTCGCCGCATCGACAAAGTGCATATGCGCGATCGGTCCCATTCCAGTGACGGCGCCGTCGATGGCGCCTTGCTGGATGGCCGGCAGCACATCGCCGAGCGACATCGCCACCGGCGTCACGCCCAGTCGTCCGAAAGCCACGCTCTGGAATTGCGAAGCGAAAATCCGGATCTTCTTGCCCTTGAAGTCGGCGAACGTCCGGATCGGATTCTTAGTGACGACGTCGGAAGGTTCGGACATGAACAAGCCGACGCCGTGCAGGCCCTTATCGGCGCCGAGCGAGAGCATCAACTTGCGCACCGCCGGATCCTGAGCGACCTTTTGGCCTTGCGCTTGCGAATTGACCAGCCCCGGCGCGGCCATCAACTCGAAACGCGGATCGATGCCGACCATGAATTCGGGCGGGACGACTTCGCATTGAATTGAGCCGAACTGCGTACCTTCGATCTGGCGTGGGATCGAGCCGAGCTGACTGGCCGGATAAACTTGGCCTTTGATGCGGCCGCCAGAGTCCTTTTCGACGGCCGCCAAGAAATTCCTGGCAAATGTATCCGGGGTGTCGTTGATGGTCGGCGTCGAGATTTTCATCTCGTAGGTTTTGTCCTGCGCCTGCGCCGTGGCGAGTTGCAGCGCCAACGCCGCGCTCAATACGCCGGCGGCGACGATTGAGCGCGTAATACTCCCGTATTTGACGCTATACATTTTGTCCTCCCTCTGTCGGCAATGCCCGCGTAGCCGATAGAGGCGGCGGCGAGCTCCCCGATGCCGAGACAAAGGATACAGCAATTCCGCGAGGTTGGCGCGCGGAATTATGCTCTGTGACGCCCTGCCGCGCCCACGCATTGAAACAAGAAAACCGTTGTGGACCCGCTATTTGGAGCGTGGCCCCGGGAGCGGGCACAATCGGATAGGTGTATTCAACACGAGCTTTTTCGTGAATACGCCCGCGCTGAGACTGGCGCGACAGCGGCAGCGGCCGTCCGCGATTGGCGCCGATTCATTGCTTGGCAGACCACGCATCGCCGGCAAAATTCGGCACCGCCTCGCGCAGCACGCCATAGATCGCCGTGCGTTCGCCGGCGTCGAGATCGCGCTGCAGCCTGGCGATCCAACCTTGCACCACCGCATACGACGGACAGACCGGTTTGGCGGCGACCACGCCCTCGATGCCGATATCGGCGCTGCCCTCCTCGGCCGCGAACAAAATCTCATTCAGCCGCTCGCCGGGTCGAATGCCGGTGAAGACGATGTCGACGTCGCGTCCCGGTTCAAGTCCGCTCAAGCGAATCATGCGTTCGGCGAGATCGACGATTTTGATGGGCTGGCCCATATTGAGCACATAGACCGAGGTATCCGACCGCGCCGCACCGAGCGCATGGCTCGCCGCGGTGATGACCAGATCGCAAGCTTCGCGGATGGTCATGAAATAGCGCACCATGTCCGGGTGGGTCACGGTGACCGGGCCGCCGGCCTCGATCTGGGCCTTGAATTTCGGCACCACCGAGCCGTTCGACGCAAGTACGTTGCCGAAGCGCACGGCGATCATGCGCATCGGCGGCTTGCCGCCGTTGCCATGACCGGCATTGCCGCCCGAATCCAAAGCTTGGCAGTACATTTCGGCAAGCCGCTTGGTCGCCCCGAGCACCGAAACCGGGTCGATCGCCTTGTCGGTCGAGATCATGACCATGGCGCCGGCGCCGGCATCGAGCGCGGCGTCAGCCACGTTGACCGATCCGAGTACGTTGGTCTTGATGCCTTCGTCCCAATCGCGCTCGAGCAGCGGCACATGCTTCAGCGCGGCGGCGTGAAAAACCAGATTCGGCCTGAATTCGGCGATCAGGCGAAACATCCGGTCACGGTCGCGGATATCGGCAATCCGCCCCTCGACGATCGTCGTGCTCGTTTTGACTGCAAGCCGTTCAAGCACTGCATGCAATGCCGGCTCGGAATTCTCGATGACAAGCAGCCGGACGGCGTGGAAATTGACGACCCGCTCGCAGATTTCGGCGCCGATCGAGCCGCCGCCGCCGGTGACCACGACGGTCTTGCCCCTGATGAACTCTTCGAGCCGGCGGTAATCGATCTTCACGCTCGGCCGTAGCAACAGATCCTCGACATCGACCGGCGCCAGCCGCAGCGCCTCCTCGCCGGCGCCGAGCGACGGCATGCGGCTGGCGGCGAGCCCGAGACGGCGCGCCTGCATCAGCATCGTTTCCGGATGCAACTCCGGCGCCAAGGCGCTCGGCGTCAGCACCAGCCGGGCGACAGCGGTGCCCTGCGAGCGCAGCGCGACAACGGTCGATTCGAGATCGGTCAGGAAGCCGCGCACCGGAACGTCGCGCAGTTCTTGATCCTGATCGGCCAAGGACGGCGAGAGAATTCCGACCGGCAGCACGTTTTTGACCGCGCCGCTTTCGATCGCGCGCAATAGCACTTCGGCATCCGCCGCGCGCCCGACGATCAGCGTCGGAATGGCCTCCGGACCTTTGACCTGCTGCTGGGTGCGGGACAATCTGAACAGTCGATAGGCGATGCGCGGACCGCCCAGGAAGAACATCTGCAGGAACCAATACAGCGCGATCGTGATCTTGCCGAAAAAGAACGTGCCGAACAGCCTCGGATACAAAAGCACGTAATCGAGCACCAGCAGGGAAATCGCCAGCACCGTCACTGCGCGGAAGATGTTGCGCAAGTCCGGCAACGAGGCGAACCGCCACTTCGCCATGTAAAGGTGGAAGTACCAATAGACGATCCCGGCATAGACGATGTAGCAGGGCAGAATGACGAGAAGCCAATGATAGCGTCCCGCAAGGCCGCCATTGTTGCCGTCGGCGAAGCGCACATAGAGCGTCGCCAGCATCGCCAGCACGGTGACGAGGAGATCGTGGACGACGATCAGGACGCGGCGCGGATTGCGGAAAAACGCGTTCATGGCGTCATTATAGTCCAGGCCGGTCGGCAAGACGAAATGTCATTTCTGCGCTCGGCGACGACGCTCATTGCCGATGATAGTCGCGATACCAAGCGACGAAATTGCGTATGCCCTGCTCGATCGGCGTCGATGGCCGGAAACCGACGTCGCGCATAAGGTCGTCGACGTCGGCGCAGGTCTCCGCCACGTCACCCGGCTGCATCGGGACGAGCTCGATGTCGGCTTTGCGGCCGAGTTCCTCCTCCAACAGCGCAACGACACGCGAGATCTCGACGGTCCGATTGTTGCCTATATTGTAGATCCGCCACGGCGCGGCGCTGTTCGCCGGGTCGAGTGCGCCGCCCGGCGACACATCTGACTTCGCCGGGACACGCGCGATGACGCGCTCGACTGCCTCGACGACGTCGTCGACATAGGTGAAGTCGCGCCGCATGCGGCCGTAATTGAACAATCTGATCGGTCGGCCGCCGGCGATGGCCTTGGCAAAGATGAACATCGCCATGTCGGGGCGGCCCCACGGACCGTAGACGGTGAAAAAGCGCAATCCGGTCGCGGGTAGTGCGTAAAGATGGCTATAGGCATGCGCCATCAGCTCGTTTGCCTTCTTGGTCGCGGCATAAAGGCTGATCGGATGATCCACGTTGTCATGGACGGAAAACGGCAGACGGGTGTTGGCACCGTAGACCGAGCTGGAGGACGCAAAGACGAGATGCTCGGTGCGGCGATAGCGGCAGCCTTCGAGAATGTTGAGGAAGCCGGCAAGGTTGGCGTCGAGATAGGCGTGGGGATTTTGTAGCGAATAGCGCACGCCGGCCTGAGCGGCGAGATGCACCACCGAGCCGAAATCGCCGCCGCGGAACACCGCCTCGGTACCTTTGCGGTCGGCAAGATCGAGCTTGTGAAAGGTGAAGCTGTTGAATTGCCGCAACACCGCCAGCCGCGCCTCCTTGAGCGCCGGATCGTAATAGTCGTTGATGCTGTCGACGCCGACGACGGCGCGGCCGCCTTCCAATAGCCGCCGCGCCAGCGCAAAGCCGATGAAGCCCGCTGCGCCCGTGACCAGGACCGGATGTTGCGAATTCGTCACGGCTCAGAGCCGCCACAGTTCGACGCATTCGGGCCGCTGCCCGCGATCGAGCTGCGACTTCACATCGAGCACGACGCCGCCGTCCGCGCCGAGAAGCTTCGTCAACAGCGCCCAGCCGCCGCGCACGAAGCTGTCATGCGCAACCGCGAAGATGACGGCGTCGGCGGGGCGCAGCGCCTCGATCGTCACCAGCTCGATGCCGTATTCATGTTTGACCTCGCCCGGATCGGCCAGCGGATCGTGCACCTGCACCTCAAGCCCGAACGATTGCAGCTCGCTGACGATTTCCGCGACTTTCGAATTGCGCGTATCCGGCACATTTTCCTTGAATGTCATGCCCAGCACCGTCACCACCGCCGCTCCTTTGCCGCGTTTGAGCAGGCGGCGCACGCATTCGCGCGCGACGCGCCCTCCGACGCCGTCATTGATCTTGCGCCCGGCCAAGATCACCTGTGGATCGTAGCCGGCTTTTTCCGCGCGGAAGGTCAGGTAGTAGGGATCGACGCCGATGCAGTGGCCGCCAACCAGGCCGGGATAGAATTTCTGGAAATTCCATTTGGTCGCGGCGGCGGCGAGCACGTCGCCGGTATCGATGCCCAAACGTTCAAACAGCGCCGACAGCTCGTTCATGAAGGCGATGTTGAGATCGCGCTGGGTATTTTCGATGACCTTGGCGGCCTCGGCCACCTTGATCGAAGGCGCGCAATGGATACCGGCGGTGACGACCGAGCCATAGACGTCGGCGACGATGCGCAAGGTCTTCTCGTCCTGGCCGGATACCACTTTGGTGATGGTTTCGAAGCGGTGGTTCTTGTCGCCCGGATTGATGCGCTCGGGCGAATAACCGACGGTGAAATCGGGCCCGCAGCGCAGTCCCGAGGCGCGCTCGAGCCGCGGCACGCAATCCTCTTCGACCGCGCCCGGATAGACGGTGGATTCGTAGACCACGATATCACCGCATTTGAGGAAACGGCCGACGGTATCGGATGCCCCCAACATCGCACCAAGATCGGGACGGCGCGCCGCATCGATCGGAGTCGGAACGGTGACGATGTAGAAATCCGCCGCAGCCAACGCTGCCGCATCGCCGGTGTAGACGAGCGTCGGATGCGCCAAATCCGACTTTTCGACTTCGCGGGTCCGATCGACGCCGGTGCGTAATTCGTCGATCCTGTTCCGGTCAACGTCGAATCCGATCACGGCGGCGCCGGACCGTGCAAACGCGACCGCCACGGGCAGGCCGACATAGCCGAGCCCGATCACGGCAATTTTGCGTTGGTGCCCCAAAAGCCGAACCCACGATCCGAACGCCCCGATGCCGCCTGCCTTCTTTAGCCGTGGCGGCGTGGCCCGGCAACAGCGGCGACACTTGCGCGAACAGAGAGGCGCGCATCATCGTTAAGCGATGAGGCCGCTTCGAAAAACGCCATTGTTTTTGCCGTCGGAAACGAACGCGATTGTGCTGAAATTCGATTGCTATCGCAATGCCGATCGGGATTAGTGTCAGGACAGCAGACCGCGCTGCTGCATGAAAGCGATGATGCGGTTGGCGAGATCGCCGGCGCCTTCGTTGAGCGCATCGAGGATCAGTTCGGGATTGACTGGCGGTTCGTAGGGCGAATCGAGGCCGGTGAAATTCCGCAGCTCGCCTCGCCTCGCTTTCTTATACAGCCCCTTCGGGTCGCGCTGTTCGCAAGTTTCCAGCGGCGTATTGACGAAGATTTCGATGAACTCCCCGGGTGCTACGAGTTCGCGCGCCATTTCGCGCTCCGCCCCGAACGGCGAGATGAAGGATACGAGCGTGATCAACCCCGCTTCGACAAACAGCTTTGCCACTTCGGCGACGCGGCGGATATTCTCGACACGGTCGCCTTCGGTGAAACCGAGATCGCGGTTGAGCCCGTGGCGGACATTGTCGCCATCGAGCACGAAAGTATGTTTGCCCAGCGCGTGGAGTTTTCTTTCCAGGTGGTCGGCGATCGTCGATTTGCCGGCGCCGGACAGGCCGGTGAACCAGAGCAGCGCCGGCTTCTGGGCGCTGAGCTGCGCCCGCGCCGTTTTGGTCACTTCGAAGGATTGGAAATAGGTGTTGGCGGCACGGCGCAAGCCGAAGCGGATCAGGCCGGCGGCAACTGTTGCGTTGCTATGCCTGTCGATCAGGATGAAGCCACCGGTGTCCCTGTTCTCGTCATAGGGCTCGAAGCTTATCGGATCGGCCGTTGCGACGTTGACGAAAGCAATCTCATTGAGACGCAGATCCTTGGCGGCGAGATGATCGAAGCTTTCGATGTCGATGCGATATTTGAGCTCCGTCACCGTGGCGCCGACGGTCTGGGCGCCGGCTTTGAGCAAATAGGTCCGCCCGGGAAAGAGAGGCGCGTCCGACAGCCATACGAGATACGCGGCAAAGGCATCCGCCTGCTGCGTGAGCTTGACGGTAGAGCTACCAATATCGCCGCGCGAGAGGTCGATTTCATTTATATCATTGGCGCGCATTGTCGCGCGGAATCGATCTAGATTTTCTCTAAGGTGCGCTTCCAGACGGCGAAGGTCGGGAGGTAAAGTGCGCGCAGTCAAAGCTTCGAGCCTTTCACGGTAAGAAACGGGGAGCTTTTGGAGTACGAAACAACATGAATCGCGTTCTGGTGACGGGCGCCACCGGCTTTCTGGGCCGCGCCGCCGTTGCAGCATTGGCCGAAAACGGGGCGATCGTTCGCGTCGCCGTGCGGTCTGATCCCAATCCTGCGTTCAAAGCCGATATCGACGTGGTAAAGCATCCCGACCTCGCCTAGCCGATCGACTGGCGGCCACTGCTCAAAGGAACCGATATCGTCATCCACTTGGCGGGCATTGCTCACATCACGACGAGCCTTGCTTTCGATCTCTACAACCGCGTCAATCATTTGGCGACGGCGCAAGCCGCAGCCGTGCAGTGCGGCATACGCCATTTTATATTCGTATCTTCCATAAGGGCGCAGTGCGGTCCAGCGTCGAACCACGTCCGTACCGAACGCGATCCTCCTATGCCGTTCGATTCGTATGGCCGCTCCAAATTGGCGGCTGAAGCGGCCGTAGCTTCATCTGGCGTGCCTTTCACGATTTTGAGGGCGGTTCTTGTTTACGGCCCCGGAGTCAAAGGAAATCTTGCTACGTTGCCGCGGGCGGCACGCTCGCTTTGGCCGTTGCCGGTGAAATTATTAGGCGACAGGCGGTCGTTGCTCGGCATAAGAAATTTCATTTCGGCGCTGCGCTTCGTGCCGTCCGCCCCCCGACGATTGGCGCCACTTACGTGGTCGCCGATTCGGGAATTCCCCCTCAATCGCCGAGCTTGTTGCTATGATGCGCGAGGCTCAGGGCCGTCAGCCGCGACTCGTGCCCATGCCGCCAGCGCGTTTCGAATTGCCGCTTCGGCTCCTGGGACGCGGCGAACTGTGGCGCCGGTTGGGCGGCGATTTGCGAGTTAACCCCGGAAACCTCATCGCCGCTGGCTGGAGGCCGCCCGAAGACACCCAACCGGCATTGCCGCGATGGTCCAGGCGGCGCAAACCGCATGACCCGCCCAATCAGGGCCAACCGCAGCCCGCTATACAGTCGCGCCCAACAAAGGCTAGAAAGTGCCCGCCCGCCTGGGCAAGAGCCTCAAGGGATGAGGGCCAAGCTAATGAGTCATGCCGCCACATTCCTCGATGAAGTGGCCGAGACCGCCCGTCGCATCGATCCGGCGGCGATCGAGGCGCTGTGCGGCGAGCTTGTCAACCTGCGCGACCGGGACGGCCGCCTCTTCATCCTGGGCGTCGGCGGCAGCGCCGGAAATGCCGGCCATGCGGTGAACGATTTCCGCAAGCTCTGCGGCATCGAGGCCTATGCGCCGACCGACAATGTTTCCGAACTCACCGCACGCACCAACGATGAAGGCTGGCCGACGGTATTCTCCGAATGGCTCAAGGTGAGCCGGGCCAATGCCAAGGACGCCATCCTGATCTTCTCGGTCGGCGGCGGCAACCTGGAAAAGAATGTGAGCCCGAATATCGTCGCGGCGATCGCGCTGGCCAAGGAACGCGGCCTGCGGGTGTTGGGCGTGGTCGGCCGCGACGGCGGCCATACCAAGAAAGCCGGCGACTGCGTCGTCGTCATCCCGACGGTTGAGGACAGCCGCGTCACGCCGCATGCCGAGGCGTTCCAGGCCGTGGTCTGGCATTGCCTGGTATCGCATCCCAAGCTGCAGAAAAACGCCACCAAATGGTGAAGGCCGTCTTCCTCGATCGCGATGGGGTGATCAACGCCAACCTGGAACGGGACGGCAAGCCGGTGGCGCCGACGACGCTTGCCGAATTCCGCATCCTGCCCGGCGTCGCCGAAGCGGCGCGGCGGCTCAAGGACGCCGGGTTCCTGCTGATCGTGGTGACGAACCAGCCCGATGTCCGCGACGGCCTGACGCCGCCGGCGACCATGGAGGCCATGCACGCCGAAATCCGCCGAGCGATGCCGATCGACGATTTCATGATCTGCCTTCACACCGACGCCGACCAATGCGCCTGCCGAAAGCCCAAGCCAGGCCTGCTCCTCGAAGCTGCCGCCAAGCATGGCATCGACCTGGCTGCGAGCATCATCGTCGGCGACCGCTGGCGCGACGTTCTCGCCGGCCAGGCGGCGGGATGCCGCACGATTTTTGTCGATTGGGGCTATGTGCAGGACCGGCCGGCGGTTGCGGATAAGACGGTGAATTCGCTTGGCGAGGCGGCGGCGTTTGTCCTAGGGCGAACGGTGGAACATTGATGTGTCCGCCATAAAGCTTGGCGGAGATTGGCGCTGACAGCGGCCTACTTTCACGTCGTCCGGCACAGCGCCTCGTACCACAATTCTGCAGCATGCCGAAGACCGGCCGCGGACAAGTGACAACCATCATATCTCTCATCGCGTCCGACCAGATCGATATCCGGCCCCGGCATAATTCCGGCCTTCGGATCGACGACCTGCCGCTGCGCCGACCGGATCACCTCGTTGGGCTCATTGCAGCACACCGTACATTGAGCGACGTAAATCGGCGCCTCCACCCGCGTAGCTCTAACAGCGCCCACCATTGCGGTAAAATGGCATATCCATTCTTTGGCGTCCGGATTGCTCGCGGCAGCCTCCGCCTCACCTTGCTGCCATAGAATGTGGGTGATCCTGATATGCCGCTCACGCAAGCGCTCAAGCGCCCATTCCACTCTGGGAAACATCCTACCGGCGGGTGCCCATTCGCTCGCATAGGTGCCACCATGTGCAATCGGCACCAATAAGACCCGGCCATAGTTAGCACGCTGGATAAGCAGCTCCCCCAGCCTCGTCATGACATTGGCCCGGTCGATGCTGGCGCCGAGCAGCGGGTCCCTTGCGACATAGCAGCGGCCATCGAAGAAATTGAAATTGTAGACCTCTCCTTTGGGCTCATAGCATGCGCTCGTCTCACCCTCGTTTGCGATATTGGATTGGCCGAGGCCTAGAATGACGGCACTGCCCGTATTGTCTGCAAACAATATGTCGCTGACGTTGCGTCGACCCGTGGCCCTCCTGAAGCTGAGGTGAAGCGGATCGAATCGATCCAAATCCCGTCTGGAGATCAACCAGAACAGCGTGCGTTTGAACGGCCTCAGCATTTCGAAGACAAGCCGTTGGCGGATATATGACCAAAGCAGGGCGTCGCCACGCAAAATCCTGCTTGCGAGCTTCGAATATCGATTCCGCATTTCTATTTTTGGCGCACTGCTAGGACGTGTCTCGAGACCATAAAGTCGCTGTACCTAATGCTTCTCTTCGTTGCACTTAGCACGTCGCCGAAGGAACCTTCGCGATATAAAGGGAGCACGATAGCTTTTTTTCGAAGCTTCCGAAAGCGCGGTAGTGTCTCAATTTGAATTTTCGGGATCAACCAACGTAGCTTCGCCAACAAGTCTCCCTTCCCAAATGTAGAATTTTTTAACGTTCATAAAAACGTCGAATGAGGGTCCATAGATAAAGAAGCAGTTCACGCGTTTCGTCTCACCCGGCGCGATTAACGTGTCTCCAAGCTCAAAGAAAATTCCGTAAGCCTGATCGCCGTTAAAGCCTAGTGTGGGATCATTCCGCAGAAAACCCAGAGGTCGATATGATCCGCGTCTGCCGTTTTGCTCGGTCGGATATAGGTAAAGATCAACGGTGGCGGTCCATTGTCGGTTCAAGTTGCTGTTTCCCATATGGTTCCTATATGGTCCACGTTTTCCCGGCTTCGGCGCCGTCGCGTCCGCTATTTCGGCAAGGTCGTCAAAATTCAAACTGAGACGCTATCGAAAACGCATATCCCTTGAAGGAACGGCGTCACCAAGGCTATGGCTACTATCGACGGCATCGCCGAGTTTTCGGGGCGATAATGGCGTGATTCAAAAGTTGATAGTGGTTACGGTGACGCCCAGCGCACGCGATGGCTCATTTCGACACTTCAGATCGACGAACTCCGTGCCTATGCCGCGCTGTCCGGCTATGCCGAAGCCCGTAAATGGCAGCGTGAACGAATGCGCGCGGTGTTTCGGGCATGATTCGCCCTGCTTTTCTTAGGCGCCTAGAATGACCAAGATGATTGAAATCGGCAACTCAGTTGAAGCATCGTGACCGAAAGACCGCTCTATTTCATGGTCGCGTTTTGGGGCGAGCGCTATCGTGACCGGTTCGCAAGCCTGTTCCTGCGATCCTTGCTTTCACCGAACAATTTGCCGCGCCTTCGCGCCGAGGACGGTCATTGCTTTTTGATTGCCACGACGCGCGTCGATTGGCTTGCCGTCGAAAATCTGCCGATAATGACGGAGCTGCGCCACTATGTGCTTCCGGTCCTTGTCGAAATTCCCGACGGCGACGACGATAGCTATACGGCGGCGCTTCATCGACAGACGCGTTGCCTCAAACTGCTTTTTGAGGCGGCCTATCCGAACCGGCCCTACGGCTGCCTGTTGTTGCCTGATTTGATTGTTTCGGATGGGTTCGTTGCAGCGATTATCCGATCGGCCGACGCAGGACACCAGCTAGTGCTTCTGCCGGCGCTGCGGCAGGCCGAGGAAGGTGTGCTTGACGACCTGACAGCCGCAGGGCTGCTTGCCTTCGAGGCACGCCCTGGCAAGCCAATGCAACCGCTTACGCTCGCGCCCCGGATGCTAGCCGATTTGGCGCTAAGACATCTGCATCCGGAAGTCGCGGTCTTTGAAGAAGGCCATCCGTGTCAGCCGCTTTATCCGCCTTTTAGGTTCTGGCGAGTCCCGGAACGTAACGGCATAATCCTGCATGGCTTCTTTGGCTTACCGATCCTCATGGACTTTGCGGCGATGCCAACCGACCATGCCGATTGTCTCGGTCACGACGATTATGAAAGCGTCTACCTGGGAAGGAATTTCTCCAGGCGTACTCGACTTTACGTAATTGCAGATTCCGACGAATGCGGTGTCCTGAGCTTGACCGAAAGAGAGGTTAACCGTTCCATCCCACGAATTAGTCGTCGCTTCGGCTCTCGTTTGATGCCCCATTTCGCGCTTCTCGCCAATTTGCGGCAAAATGTGAGCCGGTACTGCCGTCCTCATGGCGATGTGGTGCGGCGCGAATTGTTTGGTCATGCGGTGCGTTGGCATGCCGACGATCTGGATGAGCCATACCTGCGCGAGGAAAAAAGGATCGAGCGCCTTATCGATCGGGCCGCAGTGGATTACTGGAGCGGCCGCGACTTTCCATCGCGCTTCAGTCTACAGCCCCGTTATCTGATGCTCGATCTCGCGTCGATGCCGCAATTTTTAATGCGGATTGCCGGACTAATGCATCTCCTGCTTGCGGCATTGACGGGAGACGGCGGGGGCAGGCTCCGTCAGATTCTAACAGCGGTTATCGCACGATACCGTAGATTCATTATTCGTTAGGGCCGAGGTTGCTATGAAGAGCAACGCCCGGCTGATTTATCCATCGACAGCATGCTGATACAAGGCGGCGCGGCGGCTCAAGGACCGCGACATTCTCGCCGGCCACCACGGGGCGGGTTGCGGTACGATCCCTCTCGGTAGGGGCAATGCCAGAACTGGCCGGCGGCTCTCATTCTAAAAGACAATACCGAGAACTGAAAAACCCGCCATCCCGGCGGTAGAAATTTCTGTCGGTCTATGCATTCGCGTCCGCGATTTCGATCAGGCCGGACGGCGGCTCGTCATGGCCGCCGAGCAAGGCGCCCTTCCAGTTCTTGAGGCGCTCGATCCGGTTGTAATAGGTGAATTCCGGCGAACGGCGGATCAGAAGACCGTCGCGGATTTCATCTTCGTATTCATACTGGGCCCAGCCGTTGCAATTGGTGCAGAACGGAACTTTATCCCACTGTCCGGTCTCGTGGTAATAGCGCACCTTGGCGAATTCCTCGCCGTTCCACACCGCCTTCACGCCTTGATCGAAGACGTTGCCGACATTGGTGCTCTTGAAGCCGTCGAGGCAGCAGATGGTCACGGCGCCGTCGTTGTGCACCGGCAGCGTCTTGTACAGTGTCGGGCACGGCAGCCGCTTTGCCGGCGGTTTCATGTCCGGAAACGTGCCGTTCTCGAACAACAGATTGACGCGCACGCAATCGACGAGCCCGCTCCAGCGCTCGACGAACGCCGCTTCCTCGTGCCGATTGTTGTCCTGCAGCGTGAACGACACGCTGATGCGCGGCAAGTCGCGCTCGCCGCGCGCAGCCAGCATGCGGAATACTGCCGCCTCGATCTTTTCCAGCTTGTCGACGCCGCGAATCTTTTCCAGCGTGGCGCGCGTCACCGAATCGATGCTGAACGAAATCGAGTCGAGCTCGATCTCGACCATGAAGCGCGCCAGATCGTCGTCGAGCGTGAGACCGTTGGTGTTGAACGCAATTGCAATTCCGCGCGATTTCATTTCCCGCAGGCGCTCGCGCAGGTTCGGGACCAATAGCGGCTCGCCATACATGTTGGGCTGAACCAGCGGACGGGCGGGCGCGATGTCGTCGAGCAGACGCTTGGACGATTCCGCATTCATGATGCCTTTGACGGAATCGATGGCCTCGTTGTCTTCCGAACCCCACACCGGGCACATCGGGCAGCGCAAGTTGCACTTCGTCGCGTAATCGATCAGCACCCGTTCGGGCAGATCGGAAACCGGAAGTGGCTTCCAATTCAATGCCGGATCGACCCAGGATGCGCGCGAATGGCCGGTCATCTTCGTCTACCTGGTGCTGGAGGCGTTTTTCGGGGACGGCAGGGCATATAGCACCGTTTCGATGATGCCGCCATCGTGCTGGCGCAGATAAAGGCGGTAGTCCGGATCCAATTCCAGCACCAACTGCGGAATCCGCCAGAGGTCGCTGGCGCGATGATAGATCGACAAGGCAAGTCGCGGCCGCCATTTTTGGATTGCAGTTCGTCCACCCTGCAACGCATCGATCTCGGCGCCCTCGATGTTCATCTTCACGTAGGTCAAACGCCGGTCGCCGAGTACATCGTCGATCGTGGTAACCGGCATTTCGATCTCACCGTCGGCCGCAAAGATGGCGCCGCGGCTGGCATCATCGCGAAAGCGCAGGCTGCCGCCATGGCTGTAGAGGCCGGCATGAATGGGATGCACGCGCGGTTCGTCGCGGAAATTCTCCGTAAGCTTGGCAAACGTCACCGGATCCGGCTCGAAGGCATAGACATCGGAAAACCGGCCGCGCACCCGCGCGATGAAGGATCGGATGGTGTCGCCATCGTAGGAGCCGCCATCGACATAGACTTCGTCGCCGGCGAACTCGAACAAACCCTCGGGCGCATAAAGATCGTGCTCGGTGACGACGGGCTGCAGCACAGCCGAATCGAGCGTCTGGCGGAACCCGACCACGGCTTGCAGCACCTGCCGCGAGCGGTCGTCGGCTAGACATTCATGCAGCGCCGCAATTTCGGAACGATGGGTCCACAGATCGTCCAGCAGATTGGCGTAGAACATGTGCGGCGAAAAAACCTCTCGCGCCAGGACCTGCAGCAGCGCGAAGGGGACGACGCACGTGAAGCCGAGAGCGCGCAGGCGCCGGGTGACGCGCAGCACTCGATGCGAGGCGATGACGATGGGCGTCGACTTCGGCAGCGCAGTCAGCGACTGAACCGGCGCAACCCGCAAGCCGGCAACCAGCAAATCCCTCTTCGCCGGATCGTCGTCGACGATGGCGTCAATTCCGACGCCTTCCGCTTCGCAGATGCGCGCCAGCCGCCGCCCCTCGGGAGCGGCGCCGACGATCGCAAGCGAATGCAGGTTCTCGATGTCGAGCCCGCTGTGCGTCCGCATCGCATCGCGCAAGCTCGACGGGCCATCCGACGCGGCAAGTTCGGCCAACCAGCGAGGTTCGATACACGCGGCGGAATTTGTCTGATTCATTGAACCCGGAACTACTCTATAAACCGATTGCCGCCTCGATCGCGCAGAGCTTCAAAGACTTAAGGATGATCGAAACGATCCCTCCGGCGCACCGCCAACCGCGGTAAAGTAGCCACTTATGATGTGAGCGCAACGATGGAATTTTCATTGCATTCCATAAGGCCGTCGGTAGGTTCGCGGTCGGCGCGAAACGGGCCGTTACGGGCCGGACAGGCGCGTCCCCGTTGCAATGCGTGAGGCATGAATGTCGATTGACAGCCAAAGCGCGATCTCTTCGCCGGCGACACTGGATCGGGCATTTTATTTTATTGTGGTTCTGTGGGGCGAGCGGTTTCGCAAATATTTTCTCGACTTCTGCCTGGCGAGCGCAATGGCGCCGGGTAACATACCCGCGCTGCAGACATCGCGCCGCAACAAGTTCCTGATAGTCACCCGGCCCGACGATTGGGCGGCGATGTGCGAAACGCCCATATTTCGCTTACTCACGCGTTATGTCGAGCCGGTCAATCTCGAAATTCCACCCTGCCCGCCCGGGCAATCCGGCTACCGGCATATGAGCACCGGACACCGGATCGCGTGCGAAATGGCGCATCGCGACAAAGCCTATGCCGTGATTCTCACGCCGGACTGCATGCTTTCGAACGGCAGCGTCGCACGCCTGCAGGAGCTTGCCCGTAGCGGCGCCCAGCTCGTCCTGACCGCCGCGTTGCGCTTCGGCGAGGAGCCGTTTTTAGCGAACCTGCATGACCTCGGCGTCCTGCCGCGCGCGAGCCCAAGCAGCGACGGCACGCCCGTCGTCATCAGCGGTCGTCAGATGGTCCATGCCGCGGTCAACGGTTTCCACAGCGAAACCTTGGCCTATGAATGGGACTCGCCGGGCATCATGGCGATCAGCCCGGCGGCATGGTGGCGCGTGCCCGGCGAAGACGGCATCGTGCTGCACAGTTTGAGCTGGGCGCCGCTGTTGCTCGACTATGGCGCAATCGACGACCACGACACATCGACTTTGGATCAATGGACTCTCGACGGCGACTACCTGTTCAATAATACCAGGAGCATCAATCAAGTTCACGTCGTCCAGGATTCCGACGAGATGTTCCTGGCCAGCTGGGGTCCGCTGGCCGAGCACGCGATCAGCAAAACCAGATTTCCGTTCGAAAAGTTCTTGGCCGGCCATTTTTTCAAGCAAAGCTTCTACAGCGGCTTCTTCGATCCGCTCAAACGCAAGCTGTTTTTTTTCCCGGTGCGGTGGCATTCGCGACCACTGAACGACAAATGGAACACAGTCGAAACGCATGCGATGCAAGAACTGCTTCGCTGGGTCAGACCGCCGGACGAAGCGCCGATCGCGGCCGCGGCTCCTGCCCGGCCAAAACGATTATTGGTTGCGATAGAGAGCCTCCCGCTTACGGTTCTGCGGTCCCTGGTCTATGTGTGGATTTTCCGGCGCCGCATCGTTCAGTATCTTGGCCGAATGCTTCGCGGCGACCGCGAGAGTTTTGCGCGCATCGCCTGGTTTGCCCGCGCTTTCGTGTTCGACGCCGATCGCGGCTCCGAACCGTTAGGCAAGTGAGATCGAAAACGACGTGGCGCTCACAACAGCCTTAACCAACTAAAGCCAGTAGACGATGCGATGGCGGACTCTCGTCAATATCTGAAGAGTTACCGTCCAGCCCACAAGCGTTATCAAGATAACGATGACCCAATGCAGCGGCGCCGGCGTCTTGCCTAAAAGCGGCTCGCGCACGATCGCGACCAGATGATACAGCGGATTAAATTGCGCGATAATCGCGGTGCGTCCGGTCAATTGACTGGGCGACCAGAAAATAGGCGTCAAAAACAGCGAAATCTGCAACAGGTTGGTGACCAGCTGCTGAAGGTCGCGATAGCGCGCGCAGACCGTTCCCAGTACCGTGATGATCCAGGCGGCATTGAGGCACAGCAGTGCGAATCCCGGGATGAAGAGCAACGTCGACCATGTGACCGACACGCCAGCATAGATGCACACCAGCACGTAGATAATCGCATTGTGGAAAAATACAATCGCGTTACGCCAAACAACGGCACAGGACAGCAACGTATAGGAGATCCTCAATTGCTTGATGAGCTTTTCATAGCCGACAAATCCACCGCATCCTTCGGTGCAGATACCGACGATAAAGACCCAACACAGCATTCCCGACGTGAGATAGGGCAGATAGGTCTTTGGATCTTTGTTCCATAGATTCGACCAGACAAGCCCGAGACTGGTGACGAAAAGCGCAAGGCTCACCGTCGTCCAGAACGGGCCGAACGCCGTGCGCCGATAGCGGCGCTTGGTCTCGCGCCAGCCGAGCCGACCCCAGATGTCCACAGCGCGCATGCCCGCCACGATATCGATCCAGGCAATGCGAGACGGAGACCGTGCAGGGCCGCTTTGCGGAACATTGAGGGCGAGGGTGTTTTGCATCAGACAAACTGGATCGTTTTGCCGACCGACCCGACGTCGAACCCGGATCTGGCAGATGCTGCCGAATTCATCGAGACGACTCGCTATGCCGCAGTGTGCCGCGTGGATTGGCAGAAAGCGCCGTGAACACTGCATCCAGAAGATCGCTCAGTCCAACGACGGTGCAGCAACAACCATCGAGCATAGCCGATTTCATAAGACCTCTCCGTTCGAGCAGCGGACCGAATTTTGGAAAATCGCGATCGAGACGCCGGTGCCGCCGCGTCCGCACGGTGTGAACGCGGCAGGATCGATCGCGGCAGCTATAGACTTCCGCCGGGTTCAGCGGCAGCAAGTACAGGTCCGGCGCAATAGCCTCTTCCGGCAGGTGGATAGCGGTGCAACATTCCAGTCCAACGCCTATCGTCATGATATAGCTTTTGTATTCCCGCATGAGTCCATAGGGACTATTCGCCGAGGCCGGCGTGTCGTCGAGATGATGGCGCGCCACAACAATGTCGGCGATCGTGCCGTGCGCCGCGACGGAATGCGTTGGATGGATGCTTCGCCGCGACGCGTAGCTAGTGCGAAAGATCTCGGTCATGACGCCAGTTTCCGAGCGCGTTTCCATCTCGTCCCAGATCGGCCGCTCCGGCGTCACGCTGCGCCAGGTCATCGTCGGCATCACCACAGTGCCCTTATTCATGTAATCGAGAAAAGCTTCAATCATGGCCTCGGCGCGAAAGCCGCGCCGGCTCAATACTGCAATAGCGCTGTGAACGACTAGCACGCCGTCACGCGCGACCTGCGTGCGCTCCAAAATAGGAATGAGCGCATCGTGTTCTCGAGAGCGCGACATCAACATTCGAGGTGTTATTGACCTCTCTGGCGCTCAATGGCGTCGAGACAGCGTCCGATGTCGTTAAACGGCAGCCCGCTGAGCTGCGTGAGTTCGAGGTCCCACCACCGGCTGCGGATCAGCCGTGCGATGATATCTTCCGAAAACCGATAGCGTTTGACGGTCGCCGGAACGCCGGCGACCACGGCGTAGGGCGGCACGTCCTTGGTGACGACGGCGCCCGCGGCCACAATCGCGCCGTCGCCAACGTTAATTCCGCTCATGATATTGACGTTGTGCCCCATCCAGACGTCGTTGCCGATCGTCACCGACTTGAACATATCGGGCGTCCGCGTCAGCCGATCCATCGATTTGTATTCGTCGACCCAGTCGTACGAATTGGGATGGTATTGAAATTCGTGAATGCTAAGCCAATCGGTCGGATGGTTGAACGGATTGATGGCGGTCCGCGCGCCGATGGCGCAGAACGCTCCCATCGTGGCCCGGGCGATATAGGTATGCTCGTTCATCCCGGAATATTTGCCGACCGTCACGTCCGGGCCCAGCTGCGCGTAGCGGCTCAGATAAAGCGGACCCTGAATTTTCGATCTGATGATTTTCGCGCCGGGCAGAAGGCGGACGAGCGGATGTGGATGCGCAAGTTTGTCCGAAGCGTTTTCGACAAAGTCGATATCGATTTCGTCGAATTTCATGATTGCCGTCGCGGCTCAGGGGGCGCGGACGAACCGAAGCGGTCACGGGCAAAATGCAGCCAGAGCGCGAACGAATCGTAAGGCGTCAAGCGCGCATCGAACAGCTCGTCCGGCGCGAATAGGCGAAGGTCCGCGCCCTCGTGCAGCACTAAGCCGGACACCTCGGCAGCGGTGGTCTCGATTTCATAATAGGTTCGGTAACACCGCTTCTGGCCCAGCTTATTCAGATCGAAATCGAAGCTGAAAAATTCTCTGGCGTCGCGCGCCGGCATTTCCAGCTCTTCGGCAAGCTCGCGCCGCAATGCGTCCATGCCGTTTTCGCCCGGCGCCACGGCACCGCCGAAGCAGCCCCAGTGGCCGGGATAAAAAATGCGCGGGATATCGTCGCGCAGCTGCATCAAGTAGCGGCCGTCCTCGACCGTAATGATCGCGGCAACGGCGTCCTCGCCGTGGAGCGGGTTGGTATCGGTCAGAAAATGGATGGGCGGCACGGCACTTTGCGGTTCGGGGCTATTGGGCGCTCAACGGCTGAAATGACTTTCGACCTTGACGATCGCCCTGGTGCAATCGGCCGCTTCAGAGTTGCCGTAGTTCTCGTTCAGGTAAAGCATGAACGAGCGGTCGCGCATGGCGCGGGCATTCGGGGTGTCGAAGTCGTCGGGCAGATAGGGCTTCAGCCACGGCCAGTCCGACACCAGATAGCGGTAATGCGGATTGAGCCCGATGCCTTCGGCGAGCACAGCCTTGGCGAAGTGCTCCTTGCTGCACGTGATCCGCTCGACATCGACGGCGATCGGATAGACGAACGGCGCGTCGTTCGGCGAATAGCCGTAGGGCTTGCAGATATCGGCGCGGTCGTTGAGCCGCCCGCTCAGCTCGGCGAGAAACGTAAGTCGTTTCAAAAGTGTGTCCGACAATCTCCGCAACGATGAAATACCGATGGCGCAGGAAATTTCATCGGTGTGAAAATTGAGCGCCGGAAACAGGAACTGGTTCGGATCACGATCGTCGAAATCCGCCCGCCACGACGGCTTGCCGCGATCCGCCGCGGCGAGCGCACGATGATGAAGGTCGATGTCGTTTGCGAACACCACGCCGCCGGCGCCGCCCGTCATGTGCGCCTTGCGGTACATGGTCGAGAATGCCGCGATGTCGCCGAAATTGCCGATCGGGCGGCCCTTGACGCGGGCGCCGTGCGACTGGCTGCAATCTTCGATGACGCGAATATCGCGCGCGTGCGCCTCCTGCACGACGCCGGCGACGTCAGCGGCGCGGCCGAGCGAATGAACCAGCATCACCGCGCGGGTCTTCGGCGTGATGCGGGCGACGAATTGTTCGGCACCCATATTGAACGTGCCCGGCTCGCTGTCGGCAAGGCGCGGCACCAGATTGTTGAGGACGATGGCCGAAACCGTGCCCGGGTCGGTGATTGGCGATACAATCACTTCGCTACCGGCCGGCAAGCCGAGGGCTGCGATCGCGATATAGAGCGAGGCTGTGCCGGTCGCCACCGCGTCGGCATAGCCGCCACCCATGAATTTGACGAAAGCGTCGGTGTAGGCCTTTTCGTAGACGCCCGCGTAGCCGGGATCGACCTGCTTTTCCCGATAGTAAGCGATGACCTCGTGGATCTGTGCGATCTCGGCCTCGCCGAGCGCAAAGCGTGGCGGCATTGGCCGCTTGCGCACCGGCTCGCCGCCGTCGATGGCGAGTGCGGGCTTGTTATGCCCGGCTGTGACGGTGCTCATGCGACTCCAAGGTCAGACTCATTGCAAGCCGAGGTGAGCGGTCAATTCGGGCACGCCGAGCCCGTGGGCATCGAGAATATCGTCATGGCTGCCGTAGCAGTGGATAAAGGCGTCCTTGAGCGTAAACGTGTCGATCCGGCAGGACGCATCGGCGTCCCAGGCCAGTTCCTTCACGCGCATGGCTAGGCTGCCGTTTGGCGCGCACTCCTCGATGACCACGACATGGGCGTAGCTGCGCAGGACTTCGGCCAGACCCGCGCGGTCGAGCGGCTTGAGCGTATGGACCGAAACGACCGTCGCGCTTTTGCCACTCGCTTCAAAGCGGTCGGCGAGCGCAAAAGCACGCTTCATGATCGGACCGTATGACAGGATGCAAACGTCGCGGCCCTCGCGCAGCCGGCGCAGCTTGCCGAAACTCCATGGGTCCGGCGCCGCCTTTGACAGATCGGGCTCGCCGGCCTTGCCGAGCCGAAGATAGACCGGGCCTTGTTGCTGCGCAGCGCACCAGCGCGTCGCAGCTTCGACCTCATCCGGATCGCATGGCGCGATGATGGACAGGTTGGGAATGGCGCTGGCTATCGCGACATCTTCCTGCGCGTGGTGCGTCGCGCCGAGCGTCGAATAGGTCACGCCGCCGCCAATGCCGACGATGGTGACGGGCAGGTTCTGATAACACAGATCGTCGCGCACCATCTCGAAGGGACGATAAAGGGTGAAGGTCGCGATGGTGTAGGCAAACGGCTTGAGACCGCGCTGCGCCATGCCGGCGGTCATGCCGATCATGATCTGCTCGGAAACCCCGGTATTGATGAAACGATGCGGAAATTCATGACGAAATTTTGCAATCGAGCCTGCCGGCGATATATCGGCCACGACAACGCACAGCCGCGGATCGGCCTTACCCAATTCATAGAACGTATCGGCAAACCGGTTTCTCATGGCGTGGCGTCGGCCAGTTCCTTGAGGCCCTGCTGATATTCTTGCCTGTTGGGCGATCGATAGTGCCAGATCGGCACGTTCTCCATGAACGAAATGCCTTTACCCTTGATGGTACGGCACACCAGCAGCATCGGGCGCCCGCCACGGCGGTTCATGACCGCCTCCTGCATCGCCGCCTCGTCATGGCCGTCGACTTCGACGGCTTCCCAGCCGAAGGCTTCGGCCTTTGGCGCCAGCGGATAGAACGCCGGATGACCGTCGCTCATCCGCTCGAGACCGCCGAAGTCATTGAAGTCCATGAAGGCGATAAGATTGTCGAGCTTGAGATTGGCCGCCATCATCATCGCCTCCCAGGTCGAGCCCTCCTGGAATTCGCCGTCGGACAAAACGCAGTAGATCAGGACATCGGAATTCTTGAGCTTTTCGGCATAGGCTTGGCCGGTCGCCATTCCGAGCCCGTGGCCCAGCGAGCCGGTGGAAGCGGCAATTCCCGGCGTTTCGTAATCGGGATGCGCGCCGAGACGGCCATTGGGCTTGCAGTAGGCGTCGAGATCCGAACGCGAAAGCACCCCCTGCTCCTCGAGGATCACGTATTGGACCATGCAGCCATGACCCTTGGACATCAGAAAGACGTCACGATATTCGCCATTGGCCTCGCGACGCATCAGATCATGGTAAAGCACATCCGTGATTTCGGTGCAGGAGAACGCCGGCGCGATGTGCAGCGCCCCGACCTGCTGCGAAATGTCGAGGATGCGGCGGCGATAGCCGAGACAACGCCGCTGCGCCGCGGCGACGGCGAGGCTGTTGCGTCTGAGTGTTGCGATATTCGCGTCCACGCTTGTTCGCTCACGCCCGCAAAGTGTAACCGGTCGGCCAAGTCTTCAACTGGTCGAAATATTTGCGGCCCCAGGCCACCATCTCGGCAAGTCCTTCGTCCCAGCCAATCTGCGGCGCCCAGCCAACATCGCGCTTGATCGCCGACGAATCGAGCCAATAACGGGAGTCCTGACCGAGGCGGTCGCCGGTGACTTCGCACAATTGGTCGAACGGCATGCCGAGCGCCTTGGCGGTGCGCTCGACCACTTCGCGGATCGAAGTCGGCAGCGCGGAACCCGCGTTATAGACCGTGCCGAGCGGCGCCTTTTCCGCAACGAGGTGGATGGCGCGGCCGAGATCGCGGGCGTGGATGTAAGATTTTTCGGCGCGGCCGCCGCCGTGCAGCGGCAGCTTCTCGCCCTTCAATCCGCAGATGACCGCCTTGGGAATCACCCGGTGAAGCAGCTGGCCGGGACAATAGGCGTTCGACGGCCGGATGATGTTCATCGGGAATTTGAGAAACTTGTGCACCGAGATGAGATACATATCGAACGCCACTTTGGACGCGGCGTAGGGACTCGACGGCTTGATCGATTCGTCCTCCGTGGTCGCGTGCTCGACCGAGCCATACATTTCCGAAGTGCCGATCTGGATGAAGCGCTCCAGCCAGTCGCGCTTCAACAGTTCTTCCGAAAGCCGCGCCAGCGCCATCGAATTCGTCTCAAAGAAGCGCCAGGAGTGCTTCCACGACACCGCGCCTTCGCCTTGCGCGGCGAAATTGATAATCACCTGCGGCTTCTTGCGATCGAGCAGTTCGAGCAGAAGGTCTAGTTCATAGGTGACATGATAGGCATGGTATTCGTAGCGCTGCCGCTTCTCGATATTGAGCGAGAATGGCTCGGGCCGCATCAGATTGCGACCGATGCCCATCACCAGTTCCGGATCGGCGTGATCCAGCAAATACAGCGCAGATTGGATGCCAAAGGACCCACCGCCGCCCAATATCGCGTATCTCTTGCCCATCAAATATTCCCTGGCACCCGCGTTCTCAAAACTACTCGATAATGGTCCAGTCGTAGTCGCCGGTATAGCCGGCCTCGGCAAAGACCTTTAGCCAACCCTCTGGAAAATCGTGAAATTCCGCCGTGAGTACCCAGCTTTCGAAGATCTCCTTCTGCTGGGGCGTCAGATAAGAGTCAACCTGAACGAACGCGCTCCCGCCACTGAGGCGCTGGATTTCGCGCATGGCAGTGACTGCTCGCGGCCGCGGAAAATTGTGGATGGTATTGAGCGAGAGCACACAGTCGAACGAGCCGTCGGGAAACGGCAATTTCTCCGCCGTGCCGAGATGGATGCGGCCGATGACTTCCGGCGAACAATGCATCAGCGCGTAGAGCGAGATGTCGAGCCCGAAGGCTTCGAGCCCAGGACATTCGGCCAGCAGCGCCTTGACCAGAAATCCCTTGCCGCAGCCGACATCGAGCACCCGCATGCCGGGTCGCAACCCGAATTGTGCAACGATGTCGCGCGCCACCGCATGCCAGCGGCCGTCGTCGCGATAGCCGCCGTAGCCGTATTCGCGCGGGCCGTCCCAATACATTTCGCCGTATTGCTTGGCGATGGCGATGACGGCGGGATCCTTGGCTGCCGCACGTTTCTGGATGTTGCGCTTGGTCTTTGGCAGCGCGCGCAACAGGTTGACATGCGGCATCAGCCGAATTCCCGGTGCTGCGCGCGCGCCAGACCGTCATCGAGCGCGGTGTAGCGGAACCCCGGAAACGCCGCGAGCGTCGCCGCCGGATCGAACGATCGATAGCCGTTGTGCGGCATCGGGCCGCTGCGCGGAGAGGTCTTGATCTCGACTTTGCGGGGCGCCAGAGCCACCGCCTTGTCGGCCAAGGCGCGAAAGCTAGCGACGGCGCCAGTCGCAATATTGAGTACACCGGCCGAACGATGCGCCAGCACGAGCCCCGCGATTTCGGCAATATCGTCAACGTCAACGTGGTCGCGGCGTTCCTCGCCTTCGCCGAACAAAACGATGGGCTCGCCGCGATTGGCCTGGCGGCGGAATTTGTTCGGCCCATATCCGTTGTGCGGATCGCCGGCGCCGTAAACCAGCGTCGGCCGCAACAGTGCGAGCGGCGTCGTGCCCGCGGCGGCGAGCAGCATTTGTTCGCGCGCGAGATGCATGGCGCCGTGCAGGCTTGACGGCGCCGCCGGCGAACTTTCGGTGAGCGGCAGCGGGCCATCGGCATAGACTGCGTCCGAGCTGACATAAACGAGATGCGACACCTGCTGTCTTTCCAAGGCCTCGCAAACCACCGCCATCATGCGGATGTTCTCCAGCATCATCGCGGGCGTCTTGCAGGGCGCGTGCGCTGAAACCACGACGAGCGCGTCGTCGACACGCAGCAGTGCCGCAAGCGTCTCGGCCGCGCGATCATCCAATAGATCGAGGTCCTTGCGGCCAAGGCCGAGCGCGGTAGCGCCAGATGTGCCGATCTTGCGCAAGATGGCACCGCCGATAAATCCGCCAGCGCCGAGAACGACCATGCGCGCAGGCATGCGGGGCATGGCGTTGAGATGATGCAGCATCGGCGTTACTTCAGGCTGCCGGCGCTAGCGGCGGCATGCCGAGCGTGTGATAGGTAAGACCAGCCGCCGCGCAGGCGCGGCCGTCGAGCACGCGATAGGGGTCCAGCACCGTCCGTCCCTTCATCACGCGCACGAGGTCGGCCGGCCGCAGCGCGCGATATTGCGGCCACGGCGTCGCGATCACCACGACATCGGCGCCACTCGCCGCCGCCAAAGGATTCGCCGCGCTTTCAGTCCAGGGCACGACCGCGGCAGACACCACGGGGTCGTGAACCTTTACCGGCCTGCCGCGCAGATGTTCCAAGAGCGCCAGCGAAGGTGAGTTCTTGGTGGAGTGCGTATTTTCCTTATAGGCCAAGCCGAGCACGGCGATCGTGACGTGATCCTGCAACACGTGCTCCTTCAAGACCTGCCAAGTCCAATCCTTGCGATGCGCCGAATTGGCGAGCCAGGCCTTTACGACGCCGACATCGGTCTTCTTCGACTCGCCGATTTGGACGATGGTGCGCAGGTCGCGCTCCAGATTGCCGCCGGCGATGCCGAGACCCGGGCTGAGATAGGCGCCCTGCCCGATCCGCTTATCGAGCTTCAACGCCGGCGCGATATCGGACCAGTCGGCACCGACGCGTTCGCAGACTTCCGCCAAGGTATTGGCGACCGCGATCGAGGCGACCAAGCAGAAATTGATGCCGATCTTGGCAAGCTCGGCGCTCTCATAGGCCATAGGCAAGATCGGGCAGGCGAACGAATCGAGGAAGGCTTTAAGCGCCGGCGGGATCGGGCGCTGCGGATCGGCGCAGCCGACGATGAAACGCTCCGGCTTGGTCGCCCGTTCGACCGCGCGTCCGAATATCAGCGTCTCGACTTGATAGTAGAGCCGCTGGGCCGGCACCGGCAGCGCCCGGGTATAGCCCGGCGGCACTTGCGACAAGATCACCAAGGCCGCCTCGGCGCCGAGTTCCGGTTGCACGCGCTCCACCATGTCCCCGATCGGCGCAAGATCGCTTTGTCCTTGGTCGTCGGTCGGAACGTCGACGGCGACATAGACCACATCGCATTCGCCAAGCGAGGCGACGGCGGCGGAAAAGGTCAGGTCGCGTCGATGCCGGGTGATGAGCTCCGGCAGGCCCGGCTCGTTGACCGGAAGTTCGCCCTTTTGCAAGCGTCCGATCAGCGCCGCATCGGCGTCGAAGCAGATGGTGCGAAAGCCCTGCGCGGCCGTCGCGCCGGCCGAGAGCAAACCGAGATGGGTCATCCCGGCATAACCGATCACCGGCCTGGTCACGCTTCCGCCATTTCCGCGGCTTCGGCGCCGAGCTTCCGCAGTACGCGGTTGAGCCAGATGTCATTCGACAAGTCGGTCGGTCGCCGCTCCCGGCACAGCGATTTGAAATGCTCGTATTCCAACGCCCAGGTCGGATCGTCCTCCACTAGCGTCACCGACTGTTCCGGCGGCCGGCCGCTCGGCAGCACCCGCACCCGGTGGGTGAATTCGGAAGGGCCCCACTTGCACAGCGAACTGATATGCGCGCTGCCGTTTTCGGCGAACACATCGCAGGCGAAGTGATTGCGCCAGCTCAGCAAGGTCATTTCGAACTCGAGCCGCGGGCGGCTGCGTGTCGCCGCGAACACGACGTGATCCGGACTGCGGTTCTCGAAGCGATCGGTCGAGACGATCGCGAATTCGCTGCCGATGTCGCCGAACCAGAACCGCGCGGTGTCGAGCACATGCGAGCCAAGATCGTCGAGCACGCCGCCGCCCAGATCGCGCCAATCCGAATTGCGCACCAGTCGCGCCGTGCCGTTGCCGTAAAACATGCGGCAGCGGTAGATTTTGCCGAGCGCGCCCGACCGGACGAGATCGCGCATGCGCACGAAGTGCGGCTCGAAGCGGTGATTGTAGGCGGTGTAGAGAACGACGCCGCGCTCGACCGCCTTCCGTTCGAGCCCCTTGAGCACCGCCTCCTCTTTCGCCACCAGCGGCTTCTCGACGAGGGCGTGCTTACCGTGTGCAACGAGATAATCGAGCAATTCAATCTTGGCGGAATCGGGCACGCAAAGCAGCGCGGCATCGAACTTGTCGAGTGCGACATCGCGTAAATCCCGCACGTCGGCGTCCGGATTGCGCACGTCCACCGAGCAGACGAAATCGTCGCCCGCAAAACGCCGGCGCTTATAGCCCTGGACGCCGAGACCGACAACGACAACACGCATCGTGTCGCTAGTCGAACTTGACTTCGCGCTCGACCGCGTCGAGCTTGCGATGAACATCCTCAATATTGATCGGGATGTTGCCGTCCTTCTCGCATTCGCAGGCCGCGGCCATGGTGCCGATGACGGCCGCGGTCAGTTCGCACTTGCTGGCCAGCATCGACAGCGTCGCATAAGCCAGCATCGCGTCGCCGGCGCCGACGCCGTCGACCAGGCGATCGACGAAACTATCGACGACGAAAAACGAGTCGAGCGCCTGATGATCGCCGTGCCGGCATGTCAGCACGCCTTTGTCGCCCAGTTTCAGGATCAGCGTCTTACACTGCGCGGCATCGTAAATTTCCGCCGCCAGCGGCCGGATGCCGGAATCCTGGTCGCCGAGCGCAAACCGCGCCTCGCGTTCGTTCGGCGTGATCAGATCGAAGCCGCGAAACTCGGTGATATTGCCCCACCGGCTCGCCACTTGGCTGTCAGCGACCTTATACATGCCGTCGGGGATGGCATCGGTGAGCGTCGGAATGGTGCGGCGATTGAAAATGCCGTGGCGGAAATCGCTCAATACCAGAGCTTCGGCTTTCTCGGTGGCCATCGCCTTGGCCAGCGTCAGCACGATCTCGTCGGAAATCGACCTGTTGTCGAGCGTGTCGACTTTCAACAGCCGGTAACCCCCGGAAATGATCGCGTTCTTGTTGGTGGTCGGCCGCGACTTGTCGATCACCGGCCGGCATTGCACGCCGGATTTACCCAACCCTTCGAGCACGAAGTCCTTGAGCGGGTCTTCGCCGAGCACAGTCGAAAACACCACCTCGGCGCCGGCGGCCTTGAGATGCTCGGCGACGACGCCGGCGCCGCCGACATAATCGGTCCGATGATCGAACAGCACGCTGATGGTCGGCGTCTTGGTCTGACCGCCGATCATGCTGGTATAGGTGAAGGTATCGACGATGGTGTCGCCGACGACGTGGACGCGTCGGCCGCCGAGCGTATCGAGCGTGCGGCGCAGCCGGTCGAAACTGAGGTCGCCGGCCTCCATCAGCGTCATCAGCTTTTCGATACGCAGCGACGGCGGCGCGGCCTCGATCAGCGCACTCGACGAAAAGACGTAGTCGCCGGGCGTGAAGATGATCTCGCCGCCGTAGCTGCGGATCACGTCCAGCTCGTCTTGCGTCTTCAGCGGCAAGCCGCTCGCCTGATATTCGTAGCCCTTGGCGAAAATATCCGGCTTGATCAGCGCCAGGTTCTTCAACGGCGTCGGCTCGGGATCGATGATGACGTAGTCGACGATCTCGAACGCCGCGAGATTGACCGCGCGCAGATCCTGCGGCACATGCGGCCGATAGCGCCCCTTGGCGATGTGACGGTCCGCGGTCAGGCTGGCGACCAGAATATCGGCCTTGCTCTTGGCGTACAGCAAATGCCGCAAGTGGCCCGGATGCACGACGTCGAACACGCCGTGGCACATGATCACCTTGCGCCGGCGCGGCAGCTCGCCGATCAGCGCCGCGATCTCTTCCGCCGTCTTGATCTTGTGCTTGAAATGGCTGCCGAGCGATTCCATGGTCTTAAGCCTCCCGCCCCAGATACTCAAACCATGTCTTGGTCGCGATCGCGATCGACTGCGGATCCCACAGCGGCGCGTCGCGCCACAGCTCGATGCCCTCCATCATCCGCCGGACACCCAGGTCGAACGGGACCAGAGGTTTCCAGCCCAGATCGCCTTGGATCTTTGCGATGTCAGCCCAGGTGCAATCCGGCTCGCCCGGCCGCTTGGGGATGTGGACGACCGGACCGTCGAGCAGTTCGACCAGCCGGTTGACGCTTTGCGGATCGCCGGCGCCGAGGTTCCAGATTTTGCCGGTGAAGTCGGATTCGGCCGCAGCCAAGAAGGCCGAAGCTACATCAGTGACAAAGAGAAAATCGCGCCGCTGCGTGCCGTCGCCAATTACCGTGAACGGCTTGCCGGCAAGCTTCTGCTTGAAGAATACGCCAAACACCGCGCCGTAGGCGCCCGTGGTGCGCACGCGCGGCCCATAGGCGTTGAAAATGCGGATCGAATTCGCCGGCAACCGATAGACGCAATGCCAGTGCAGCACCGCCATCTCGCCGATATATTTGCTTAACGCGTAAGGATGCTCGGGCGCGATCGAATGATCCTCACGCGTCGGCACGGCGGCGAGGCCATAGCACGACGACGATGCCGCATAGACCAATTTTGCGACCCTAGCCGCACGCGCACATTCCAGCACCCGCACCGTGCCCTGGACATTGGTGTCCAGGTAGTCGATCGGGCGCTCGATCGACGGCACAATGTCGCCGATCCCGGCGAAGTGAAAGACGAAGGCCGCGTCTTTGAACAGGGCACTACCGGCTTCGAGCCGCCGGATGTCGCCCCGTTCGAACGAAAGCCGCGGATCGTGGCCGTGCTGAGCCAGATTGGCCTCGCGGCCGCCGACCAGACTATCGATCACCCGCACGCGATAGCCGCGCGCGAGCAATAGATCGACCATGTGGCTGCCGATGAATCCAGCGCCACCTGTGACGACCGCGATACGCTCACTCACCACGCTTACTCGTTCGCTCGATCAGGCAGCCTGGAGATTTTTCATGCGGCGAACATTGTAATAAATGTCGTCCGCCATCGAGTTGGGCAGGCGGCCATCCTTGAAGGCGCGGCACAGGTCGCGCACCGCTTCCTCGATGGTGCGCTTGGGCGCGTAGCCGAGCACGCGACGCACTTTATCCGAATTGATGTGATACGAGCGCTTGTCGTCGCTCGGCGTCGTACCGATGCCGATCTCGCCCTTTTCAGGAAACTCCTCCTGGACGATGCGCTTGACCAGGAGTGCGATATCCATGATCGACATGTTCTGGTAGCCGACGTTGAAAATCTCGTTGGCGATCTTCTCGTCGGGCGCGTCGAGCAACACCTGCACCGCGTCGCAGTAATCGAGGATGTGCAGGTTCGGCCGCAATTGCTCCCCGCCGAACACCGTGATCTTGCCGTTGTTGACGGCGTGATTGGTCAGGATATTGACGGACAGGTCGAACCGCTGCCGCGGGGCGTAGCCGCACACGGTCGCCGGACGGAATACGACGCCGACGAAACTCTTGTCGGTGTGCTTGAGCAACAACGGCTCGCACATGCCTTTGTACTTATTATATAGCGTGAGCGGGACGAGCGGATGGTCTTCCGTAACGTTCGGCCGATCGGAAACGCCGTACACCGAGCTCGACGAGGCGAAGATGAAACGCTTCACGCCCGCCTTCTTGGCGGCGAGGACCGTAGGCTCAAACGCGTCGAGATTGACCGATGTCGAAAGCCGCTCGTTCAGTTCGAAGCTCGCGTCATTGGAGATGCAGGCGAGGCTGATGAAGGCGTCATGCCCGGCAACCGCCTGGGCAAGCTTCGCAGTATCGCGGATGTCGCCGCGGGTGACTTGCAGGTTCGGATTGTTCTTCGGCAGGAAATTATCGCCGTAATAGGAAATATCGTAGCTCGTGATCTTATAGCCGCGGCCGAGCAACCGCGGGATGAGAACCGAGCCTACATAGCCGGCCCCTCCCGTCACGAATACGCGCAAAAACCTGTTCGGCATTTCCCCGTCTCCCGTTTGCCCTGCAATTCGGGCGTAGTCGCCGTTCAGGACGCCGCCCGGCGCGCCGGCGTCGCGATCGCGAAGCCGGCCGCCGTCGCATCCTTGTGAAACATTTTCACGGTCTCGAGCGAATAGTCGTCGAGGTTCTTTCCCACCAGCGACAGCTTGGCGAGCACATCGTGGCTGACGGTGATGATATGGCAGCCTATTTCGTCGGCTTGAAAGATATTGAGAAGCTCGCGCGGACTGGCCCACAGCAGCTCCGCCTTCGGCCGGTTGGCGAGCGCCGCGAGACAGGCGCGCATCACCGGCACCGGATCGCGGCCGGTGTCGGCCACGCGCCCGGCGAAGACAGACACGATCGCCTGCAGGTTCGGCGCCAGACACTCGGCGACCCGCTCGACCTGGCGCTCGGTCATGATGGCGGTGACGTTCACGACCACGCCGGCATTGGCCAGCGTGCTGATGACCGGACCGGTAAACGCGCCTTTTGTGGTCGTCACCGGAATCTTGACATTGACGTTTTCGCCCCAGGACGCAATGACGCGACCCTGCGCGATCATCTCGTCGAAATCGTCGGCAAAAACTTCGAACGAGATCGGCCGGTCCGGAACTGCCTTGATGAGGCGCCGCGCGAAATCTTCATAATCATCGATGCCGGCCTTGCGCATCAGCGTCGGATTGGTGGTGAAACCTTTGATCAGCGGGTTCTTATAAAGGGCCAAGATGCCGTCGATATCGGCACCGTCGGCGAAAATCTTGACATGTTTGACAAAGCTCATTGTTGCCTCACTCCGTTTATCACTTTGGCGGCCGGTTGCCGTTAGATCGCGCGCGGTGATCGGCGCCGCTTTATCGGAATCTTGTACGACCGCAGCCGGCCCAGTTGCATTCGGCGGCGACGCGCCCTTGTTCATACGGCCGTATGCCGCAAGGACTGTGTCGGTCGGACCGTCGAGCAAGATCCGGCCATGGTCGAGCAGGATCGTGCGATTACAGATTCTGCGGATAAGATCGTCGGAATGCGAGGCCAGCACCACGATGCTAGATCGACCAATCAGCTCCTCGACGCGCTCGGCAGCGCGTGCCGCAAACCGCGCATCGCCGGTACCGAGTTCCTCGTCGAGCAGCAGAATTTCGGGATCGATCGCTGTGGCGATGGCGAAGCCCAGTCGCACCAGCATGCCGGTCGAATAGGTCCGCGCCGGCAGCGCGAGGTAGTCGCTCAATTCGCTGAACGCCTCGATCTCCGGCATTTTCCGTTGGATCTCGGCGCGGCTCATACCGAGCAGCAGGCCGCAGGTCACGATGTTTTCGTAGCCGGTATCGTCGAGATCGAGCCCGGGCGACGTGCTGAACAACGGCGACACTCGTCCGTCAATGCTGAGCGTTCCGGCGCTCGGCTGATAGATGCCGGCAAACACGCGTAACAGCGTCGATTTACCGGCCCCGTTATGCCCAATAATGCCGAGTTGATCACCGTGATTGACCGTCAATGTGACGTTCTCAAGCGCGCGCACGACAACGCGCTTGCCATGGTTGTTTTGACGACGCAGCACGCCGCCGACGACCCGACCGAACAACGCATTGCGCAAGCTGGGCTGAGTGCCGTAGACTGGAAAGTCGGCGACAACATTTTTGAGCACTATCTCGGCCACTTACGCTCTCCGCTGAACCAAAGCCAATAAACGACGGGCTGGGGAACTTCGTCAGCATCGGATCGCAGCATCCAGCCGATGCTCGTTAGAAAAATAACGGCTAGTCAGTGCGAAATCGGCGGAGCATGGCCTGACATCGGAAAACAATCTGCTTCGGAGAGTATTTTGCCATGCTACCGCACATCGGGTGACTCGTTGCCCCCGATCCGCAGACGATTTTGATGGAGCAGGATGATCTCGAAAAGGCCGGATATCCGGTCTTTCGGACCCCGCTCCGGACGCCGCTCACGCCGCGACGACAAACTCCTCGTCGAGAACGACGCGCACCTTGCGGCCGAGCAGATCGAGAAGGATTGCGACGCGCTCGTGATCGCCCATGCCCTCGAACAAGCCGAGGCAATCGCAGAACACGCCTTCGCGCACGCGCACCTTGTCACCGGCTGCAAATTGCGGCCGGCGCTCGAACTGAATGAACCCTTGGGCGTTTTCGCGACTTTTCAGGCCCTCGATGATCGCGTCACTGATCGGCGCCGGAACCTCGCCATTGCAGACCAGCCGCGCCACCCCGATGGTCGAGCGAATCGAGCGCCAGCGGTGGATCAATGGATTGAACGTCACAAACAGATAGGACGGATAAAGCGGCGCCGGCACCGTGTCGGTGCGACGCGCATGCCGCCGCCGCTTAAGGTAGCGCGGCAAGTAGGTGTCGAAGCCCTGCCGGGCAAGATGGCTTTGCGCCTTCGCTTCGGCGTGGGAGTGAACCTGAACCACATGCCAGGAGGATTCCGTCATAAGTTGCTCGATCATGACTTCACCCCGCTGGGAAAGCGCGGTGGCGGCAGGATCAATTTCGGCACCAGTATGCGCTCGGGATCGAACAGCGCACCGGCCCGTTCGGTCAGTTCGGCGGTCCGTTGCAAATCGGTAATCATGATGGCATCGCAGTCGTCGACGACATCGTCAAACGCAGCCGCGACGCGCACACCAATAAAACTCGACAGCGTCGACTTGCCGTCGACCACCGCCGTGACCTTCACCCCGGTGTCCAGCGCGCAAATCATGGCGATCTCGGCGAGATCGGAAATGCCGGCAAGCGCCAGCCGGAAAAAGCCGCGCTCGGCGGCGGAGGCAAACACCACGCCACATTCGGCCTTGGCGCGGCGGAAGAAGCTGAACGACACGGTCAGATATTCGACGGTCAAACGGGACTTCTCGGCGAAGCCTTGCGGTGTCAGGTAATAGATGTAGCGGCGGGCCGGTGCTGCGTTGACCTTGACCAGTCCCTTCTTGACGCAGCGCCGCAGATACGCGTTGACCAAGCCGAGCGCGATGCCCAGCTCCGAGGCAAGCCTCCGCTGCGACTGACCGCCATCGCGCTCGACCGAATTGAGCAGGTCGAGCAGGATGCGCTCATCCTGCGCCCTGTTACTCTCGGTAGCCTCAAGCATGAGGTCCCCTCTCACCTGCCCTATCGCTAGCGTGTTCATGCTATGAACGTCAAGCCTTTCGTTCATGGCGTGAACGCCGTCTTGAGTACTTGAAAATACAGGAGAAAACTGCATTGGGGCCAATGTCGATTATGTCGGCCCTTCTCCGTTGCGGCGGGAACGCCCGGGACGCGCTTGCGGCAGCAACAGCCGGAAGGAATGTGGCTATTTGAGCTTATTGATATCGTTGACTTCTCGCTCGATGGCCGCGCGCTCAATCCACGTGAACAAGTGGGCGCGCCACCAAGCCTGCATCATGGCCCACGCGCTAAACGGGGGGCACCTGACCGTGACCCAGCCCAGCGTGAGAAAGCGCGAAGCGAATGGAATGCGTGACAGCGCCTTGAAGATCGCGCCATCGAGAGCGCCGAAATTCAAGATTTCCGCAATCGCGTCGGCGTCGCGTCTGCCGTCGCGCCAGATGAGCCAAAGCCGCGCGAACGCAAACCGCATGCGGCGGTCGAACAGTGGTCCGTGCTCGTCGCGAACATCCTCGGGCAGATTCTCGGCGATCCACGACCTCGCGGCATCGAGGAGCGCGCGGGTGTCCATTACCGACAAAGCGCTGCGCCCCGAGAAGCTCATCGGGTCCTTGTTGTAGACCGCGAGCACCGCAGGATCGAAATAGAACCCATGCCGAAACGCAAGCAGCCGATTGGCCAAGGCGTCGCCGAGGGAACCCAAGCGAGCGTCGAAATAGCCGATGTCGGCGAGCGGGCGGCGCCGGTAGACGGTGCTGGTCCCCAGCGCCCAGAAATCGGTGCTGCGGATCACGCGGCGGACATCGGCCGGCGACAGGTAGCCGCGAACCTGCCGCGGCACGGTCACCGGACGCACACCGATCACATGATCCCGGGCATCGATCAGCGCGACGCCGGCACAAAAGAACGCGGCGGCCGGATTCGCGCTCAAACCGCGGAGCGCGTGACCAAATAGGCCGGGCAGGACAAAATCGTCAGACGACGCGAACAGCAAATATTCGCCGGTTGCCCCTTCGAGCGCGGTCTTGACCGAGGCGACGATGCCTTGGTTCGTGCTGTGGCGGATGAGCTGGATTGATTTGTAACGACGTCGCAGCGCCTCGATCACCGTCACGCTGTCGTCGGTCGAGCCGTCGTCAACCACGATGATTTCGTGCGCCGCCGGCGTCTGGTTGGCCAGCGCATGCAGCGCGCGTGCAATCAGATCGCCGTGATTGAAATTCGGTAATATCACCGACAAGGACATCGCAGGCTGCGGACCGGCGGTTGCCGGCGCAGGCTCTAACGTCGTTTTCACCAAGCGCATCGCCAAATTTCGCGTGAATGCGGCGCTGCTATACCTGCCAAATTCGCCGGCGGCCAGCCTTCATTTCACCGCCTGTTACCGCCGTGGCGCGGCCGCCATCGACACAACTTGCCATGGCGAGAAGCCGCAGTTAAAAGCATCGAGAAGCTACGCTCGCGCCGAATCATCGGCGACCCGGCGTACAAAGCCGCCCATGGACAAACCCAGCAACGACAGCGTCGCGACCTATTTTCGCCGTTCGGTGACGACGCTGGAACGCGCCGCAAGCGACGAAAAACTCCATCGCACGATCCGCACCATAGCCGACCTGATCGAGACGGCTTTCCGCTCCGGCAACAAGCTCATGATCGCCGGCAATGGCGGCAGCGCTGGAGACGCCCAGCACGTCGCGGGAGAATTTCTGTCGCGGCTGAATTTCGATCGAGCGCCGCTGCCGGCGATTGCGCTCAGCACGGACACCTCCGTGCTCACCGCGATCGGCAACGATTACGGCTTCGAGCATGTGTTTGAACGCCAGATACGCGGGCTCGGCAAACGCGGCGACGGCTTACTCGCAATTTCCACATCGGGACGCTCACCCAACATTCTCGCGGCGCTGCGCGCAGCGCGCGAGCTCGGCATAACGACCATGGGATTTACCGGCGCCGAAGGCGGCGCCATGAAGGATGTCTGCGACGTTTGCCTGTTTGCGCCGTCGCAGGAAACGCCCTTGATTCAGCAAATACACATCACCGCCGCGCATATCGTGTGCAACCTCGTTGAAACTTCGATGTTCGGCAAACGGGCTTGAGGTCGACCCTGCTATCGGACTCCCATATTGAGTCGCGCCGGCAGCGTGGCTACCGGTTGCAGTGTTGCCATCTATAGGGGCACGTTTCCCGATATTGAAGACTGCGCGTCGTTCCTCTTGCGCACCATGCCACCGGCCACGCCGACGCCGAATACATAGAGCCAGCCCTGAGTGAAATCGAACAGATGCGTGTTCACGGTGGAAGACGCCACGTTCTCAATAACCACGACCATGCCGGCCCACGCCATCCATCCGGCGCCGCGAAACAGCAGAAAATGCGCGATCCACATCGCCACCAGCACGGCGGCGCCGATATAGCCGAGTTGGATGGCGACGGCAAAGATCTGATTGTGCGGATTGTCGCTAGCCATCGCGGCGGCGGCCCCCGATTCGCGGGCCGCGACGCGACGAAACTGCTCCGGAATGGAGCCCGTGCCATGACCGATCACCGGCGCATCCGCCGCGATCCCAAAAGATTTTCTCAAGAATTCCAAATGCATTCCTGAGCTGGTCACCGCGTCGGACGCGAAATAGCCGCGCATCTCCGCGACGGAGTGGAGCGTAAAATCACGCAGATGAGGCGAGCTGAACCACAGAATTGGTGCCAGCAGGGCCGCGATCACGCACGCCGTGGCGGCGCCTTTGACCCCCGACAGGCGCCAGCCCAAAGCGGCGACAAGAAACGGCACCTCCAACAGGCTGGTGCGGCTGGTAAATACGAACGCCAAGTTGGCAAGGAAAAACACGCCAAGAGCGAAGAGCTTCACAGCGGCACGCCCCATGCGCCGTGTTCCGCACGCACCGGCAGCGCCGAGCAGCGTGAAACCGCAGATGAGAAACTCGTCGCTTTGCAGAATGTAGTCCTTGACCGGTACGCCGTAGAACTTTCCATGCACCCCAAGCGCGGGGATCAACGCAAAAGCAAATGATGTCAGAAGGAGGCACGTCGCGGAGGCGAGATAGCCGTAGAACACCATGGCGCCGCTCTCCGACCGGCGGAATTGCGCCAGCAGCACCGGGATCACCAGGAGCCGGTCAAAGCCGTCGAGACCGTTTAAGCGCGCCGACCAATCGACATCGGCCCACAGCATACCGACCGCGCCAAGACACCATAACAGCACGGGCAGACCGCCGGCCGGCGTGACCAGTTCGCGCTTGAGCGCGGCCGCGTCCATTGTCGCAAGCGCAACTACGAGCCAAAGCGCGATGAATATGCTGGTGGCGCTGGTCGACCATGGCAACGTGACGGCGACGCCGACCGCAAGCCAGTCGGCAAGGAGGATGAAAAACGCGCGATCGAAGCGAACGGTGGTCGACAATACCGTCATCCGGCAAACCTTGGGCTGTTCGCGGGCGGCCGCACCATCCCGGAAATTGCGCAGTCCGGCAAGATTTTTATGCTAGACGCTTTGAGAATGAAAACTTGGACCTAAGGTGCGCCGATGGACGCCGGGCTGACGGCATTCGCGACGTTACGCGCCATTGCGATCCTCTTGGCGGCGACGCTCGCTAGCGTGCTGTTAATCGTGCTGTTGCGTCCGTTGCTTGCGCGCTACGCGACCGCGCAACCGAACGCGCGCTCGTCGCATACGCTGCCGACGCCGCAAGGCGGCGGCATTGCGGTGGTCGCGGCGACAATCGCCGTTTCCGCCGCGGCGTTTTATTTTTTACCGGCCGGCGCGACGACGCTCCGGCTTCCGATTATAGCCGTCGCCGCCCTTCTGATTGCCGGTGTCGGCGTGCTCGCCGATATCCATCCGGCGAATGTCGCGGCACGGCTCCTGCTGCAGACGCTCGCGGTCGCGGCGATCGTCTTTGTGCTTCCGACTGGCTTGCGCGTGCTGCCCGTTCTGCCGTTGCCGGCCGAGCGTATTGCGCTCGTGATCGGCGGATTGTGGTTCGTCAATCTCGTGAACTTCATGGACGGCATCGACTTGATGACCGTAGCGGAGGTTGTCCCCATCACGGCGGCACTTGCCGCGATCGGCCTGTTCGGCCTCCTGCCGCCGGGGGCCATAGTCGTGAGCCTGGCGCTGTGCGGCGCCTTGATCGGCTTTGCCTACTTCAATCGTCCGGTCGCCAAGCTTTTTCTCGGCGACGTCGGCAGCCTTCCCATCGGACTTATGCTCGGCTGGCTCCTGGTTTTGCTCGCCGGCAATGGCAGCCGCGCCGCGGCAATCATGTTGCCGTTATATTATTTTGCCGACTCGACCATCACGCTCATCCGCCGCGCGCGAAACGGCGAGAAGGTTTGGCAGGCGCATCGCTCGCACTTTTATCAGCGCGCCACCGACCGCGGATTTTCCGTCCTCGACGTAGTGGCACGCGTTTTCGCGGTCAATCTCGCGCTGGCAGGGCTTGCGTTCGCGACGGTCATCGTGCGGTCGCGGATCGGCGATATGGCCGCGTTGAGCGCCGGCGTCGCGCTGGTGGCCGGGCTGTTATACGTCTTGGCGCGCGGACGCGACGCGAAGTGAGCACTTAATCTGCCGACCCTCACTCCGCCGCCGGCGGCCGCTTGCGCTGGTCGAAGCGGCGGTCGAAGACATGCTCGGCGATGCGGTTTTTCAGCATTTCGATCGAGCCGCCGGCGATCATCCAGCCGCGCGTGCGCCGCATGCAATATTCGACCAGCGTCTCGCGGCTATAGCCCAACGCGCCCATGATCTGCACCGCCTCGCTGGCGACCTCGAAGCCCGCCTGATTGCAGGCCGCCTTGGCGACCGCGGTCTCGTAGGCCGATGGCAGGCCGCGGTCGGCATTGGCGGCGGCGCGGTAGAGCAATAGTTGCGCGGCGTCGAGCTTGATCGCCATTTCGGCGAATTTCCATTGCAGCCCCTGGAACTCGCACAGTGGCCGGCCGAACTGCTCGCGCGTCGCCGCGTAATCGCGTGCGGCGCTGAAGGCGTAGCGGCCGCAGGCCAGCGAGCGCGCCGTATTGCCCAGCCGCTCGACGTTGAAGCCGGCCATTTGTTTCTTGAAGCCGCCGGGCCCGAGCAGCACGTTCTCGGCCGGGACGCGGCAGTCGTTGAAATGCAATTCGCACCATTCCTCGTCGCTCATGAAGGCCGACGGCGCGCCGATGGAAAACCCGGGCGTGTCGCGCTCGATCAACACCGAACCGATGCCGGCAAGGCCGGGTCCGAAGCGGACATAAACGAGAAAAATCTGCGCGTCCGGACTGAACGTCGAAAACACCTTGCTGCCGTTGACGACGTAGTGCGAGCCGTCCGCGCGCGCGCTCGTCTTCAGGTCCGTAAGCGCGGAGCCGGCATCGGGCTCGGTCATGCCGAGAGACATCACCATGCGACCGGCAAGCAGCTCGCCGAGCCAACGCGCCTTTTGCGCGGGCGTGCCATATTCGGCAAAGGTGCGGATCGGACCGAAATTGCCGAACTGCACCACGTCGGCGCTGCGCGGGCAAACGGCTGCGACCTGTTCGATGGCGATCACGGCGTCGATCAGGCTACCGCCCTGTCCGCCCTCTCTCTGCGGCAGCGTTATTCCCATGAGCCCGGATTTGGCCATGAGCCTCGCCACATCGAAGGGAAAGCGCGGGTCGTGCGCGCGCTTGAGCGCGTTCGCCGCGAGATGCTCGCGCGCCAGACGACGCACTGTTTCGGCGAATTGCTTCTGCTCTGCCGTAAAGTCGAAGTTCATCCGCGTGCTCGGCGCTCCTTCACTTCGGCTGCAAACCGGCGGCTTTGATGACCGCGGCCCATTTGGTTTCCTCGCGGTCGATGACTGCGGCCTGCTGGGCCGGCGTTCCCGGCTCCGGTTCGGCGCCCTCGTTGACGATGCGCTTTCGCACTGCATCGTCCGCCAGCGCCGCGTTCAACGCTTTGTTTAATTTTTCCACGACCAGCTGCGGCGTGCCGGCGGGTGCGAGCAGCCCATAAGTCAGGGTGGCGTCGAAACCGGGCAATCCGGATTCCGCAAGCGTCGGCAACTTCGGCATCAGCGTCGAGTGCTTGGCGGAAGTCACCGCAAGTGCGCGGATGTAGCCGCCGTCGATTCCAGCGCGCGACGGCGGAATAGGGTTGAAGCCGACCTTGACGAAGCCACCCATCATATCGTTGATCAGCGGGTTCGAGCCTTTCTCGATGATTTGCTCGATCTTGACTCCGGCCTGCTGCGCGAACAGCACCGAAGCGAGGTAGTTGACGGTGCTCGCCCCCGGCGTGGCGACCTGATACGGCTCCTTGGAGCCCTTCATCAGCGCGATCAATTCGCCGACATTTTGCACCGGCAAGTCCTTGTAAACGAGCAGCAGCGCCGGCGACGACGCGATCAAGCCGATCGGCGCAAAGTCCCTGCGTGGATCGTAGCCGATATTCTTGTAAAGATGCGGCCCGGTTGCGAGCGTCGAGGTATAGCCGAGAATGAGGGTATAGCCGTCCGGGGCGGCGTGCGCGACCTCGCGCGTGCCGACCGTGCCGCTACCGCCGGCATTGTGGTCTTCGACCACGACCTTCTGGCCGAGCACGGCGCTCATCTTGTCGGAGACCGCCCGGGCCATGATGTCGTTGGTGCCGCCCGGCGGCAGCGGAACGACAAGAACGATCAGCCGGTTCGGGTAGCCGTCTGCCGCCATGAGGTTGGACGCGCCAAAAACGGCGATCGCCGCCAATGTTGCCAGGACGCTCGTGAACTTTGCCAAGGTTGCCTCCCATTTCATGTCGGGCCGCACTTTTTTGTTGCGGCGACGCCCATTGCCGGCCGATATTTCCCAAACCTAACCGCTGAGCCGGCATTTTGTCATCTCAGTCGTTCAGCTCGCGGCCGGAGACCATCGAATAACTTGGTCCGACACCTTCCTTACCCTCCTCAAGGACAACGACATCCGGTTGATCAGCTATGTGCCGGATAACGTCCTGACTCCGCTCCTCAAGGGCGTCAGCGCCGACAATTATTTCCTGGCGATCGGCGCGGTGACCGGCGCCTATATGGCGGGGTTGCGCGGCGCGGTGATGATGCAGACGTCGGGTTTTGCGCTGCTCTCCAACACGCTCGCCTCGCTGGTCATGCCCTATCAGATCCCGGCGATCATGGTGATCTCGGAGCGCGGCACCATGGGCGAATTCAATATCGGGCAATCGCTGGTCGCGCGCACCATGCGGCCGGCGCCCGATACGCTCGGCATCGTGCACCACACGCTGATCGACCGAGCGACCATGCCCCTCATCGTCGATTCGTCGATCAAGCAAGCTTTTTCGACGCAGGCGCCGGTCGCCTTCATTCTCTCGCCCTTGCTGACCGGCGGCAATCCGGCGGCCAAAGCCAAACTCAAGATTTGAGGGGATATTTGCGTGAGCAACGAACGAGCTTCGGCAAAGCTTCTCAACCGTACCGCGCTGACCAAGATTCTCGTGCAAGCCCATTTCGAAAAGCTCATCGATCGTCGCTTCGATGACGGCGGCCCGGTTCTGCTGGCGGCGAAGATCGACGACGAGCCAGGCCAGGGCCAGACCCCGCGCGATCCGACGCTGATCCGCAGCCGCTTCATGAAAGGGCTCGGCACCGGCCGCGGCGGCGCGCTGGAGTCGGCCGGCTAACGCCTCTTGAGGTCACGTTACGCTCGAAATGCTGGGACTCGAGCGGCATGGCGTTGTGCGGTCGCGCATAGCGAGAAAGCCAAGACCGACTGCTCCGGTCAGGCCGCCAAGAATGATGCCGAGCGGCATGAAGGTAAAAAACACCAAATTGCCGGAATAGCCTTCGAAGGAGCTGGTATGAAAGACGCTGGTCCAGACCAAGCCTAGGCCCACCGCAATCGCGCCGCCCGCGATCGCTCCCAGGATCAAGCCAATCAGCCCCAGCATTGCGATTTTCATAATCGGCTCTAAAGCATGATCCCGAAAAAGCCTGCCCCCGGACCCGATCCGGGGGTGGAACCCGATTTTCGGAAAAGATCATGCGCAAATAAAAGGCTAGAGCGGGACCATGATTCAAGCAAATCGTATCCCGCTCTGGCCGCAGGCGCTCGCCGCCGTGCTGCTACTCGATCTGCGGAATGGCGGCATTGACGATGATGTCGTGGTATTTCTTGATCTCATCGGCAATGAATTTTGCCGACTGATCCGGTGTGAGATACATCGTCTCCGCGCCCTGGCGCTGGAAGCCGGCGCGCACTTGCGGATCGGCAACCGCTTCCTTGAGTGCGCCGTTCAACTTGGCCACGATCGCCGCCGGCGTGCCTTTCGGCGCCAACAGGGCGAACCAGCCGGACACGAGATATTGTGGCAACCCGGCTTCCTTGGTGGTCGGCACGTCGGGCAAGACATCGAGCCGATTGGGACCGGCTACGGCCAGCGCCTTGGCGCCCTTGGCTTGCAGCGGAGCCGCGACGTTCGGATACCACTGGAAACCGAGCGGCACTTGGCCCGACATCAGGTCCGGCGCGTATTGGCCGATATTGCGGTAGGGCACGTGGGTGAGCTTCACACCGGTGAGCTGGCTGAAATACTCGCCGGCGAGGTGCTGCGAACTGCCGATGCCGACCGATCCGAAATTGAGTCCAGGATGAGCTTTGCCGTAGGCGATGAGATCCTGCAGGCTGTTGACCGGCAGCTTGCTCGAGGCCACCACCACGATGGTAAAGGACGCGAACGGCGAGATCGTCTCGAAATCTTTCTCCGGATTATAATCGAGCTGCTTATACAGCGTGACGTTGGCGGCGACCGGCCCCGAGCCGCCGCCGAGGATCGTGTAGCCGTCGGGCGCCGCGCGCGCGACATCGGCGGTGCCGATATTGCCGCCGGCGCCGGGCTTGTTCTCGACCACGATCGGTTTTCCCAAAAGCTTCGACATTTTATCGAACAAAACGCGGCTGACGACATCGCTGGCGCTGCCGCCGGCGAAGGGAATGATTGCGGTGATCGGCCGCGACGGGTAATTCTGCGCTGCGTCTTGCGCGCGCACGGCGCCGCCGCCGACGGTAAGCGCCAGCGCGAGACCCGCGCCAAGCAGATATTTGATGCCGAATTTCTTCACTGCCAAATTCCTTCGCTGTGATGCCGAGGAGAGGCGGCTAGCTACTCTTAAAGTGCTTCTCCAGCCCTTGCCAGCCTTCAAAGTAGTCGTGTTGCAGTTCCGATGACTCGATCGCATAGCGGGTGAGCCGCATGGCGTAGCGGCTTTCGAACATGAAGGCCATCGTGTCTTCGAGCTTGTGCGGCTTGAGCTCCGCACGCGTGGCGCGCTGCCAGGTCTCGGCATCGGGCCCGTGCGCGGTCATGCAATTGTGCAGGCTGCAGCCGCCGGGCGAAAAGCCTTCGGCCTTGGCGTCGTAGGCGCCATGCAAAAGCCCCATGAACTCGGTCATGACGTTGCGGTGATACCACGGCGGGCGGAACGTATCCTCGCCGACCAGCCAGCGCGGCGGAAAGATGACGAAATCGATATTGGCGGCGCCGGGCAAATCCGACGGCGCGGTCAGCACGCTGTAAATCGACGGATCGGGATGATCGAAGCTGACCGTACCGATGACCATGAAACGCGCCAGTTCGTATTTGTAGGGCGCGAAATTGCCGTGCCAGGCGACGACGTTGAGCGGCGAATGATCCATCTCCGCGGCCCACAGATTGCCCTGGAATTTGGCAACCACCGTGCACGGCGCCGCGCTGTCTTCGTATGCGGCGACGGGGCTCAGGAAATCGCGCACATTGGCGAGCCCGTTCGAGCCGAGCGGGCCCAGTTCAGGCAGCCGCAGCGATTGGCCGTAGTTTTCACAGATATAGCCGCGCGACGGTCCGTCCGGCAGTTCGACGCGGAAGCGAAGCCCGCGCGGGACGACGACGATCTCGCCCGGCGGCGCCTCGATGACGCCGAGCTCGGTGACGAAGCGGGTGCGGCCCTGCTGCGGCGCGACCAGCATTTCGCCGTCGGCATCGTAGAAGCAGCGGTCGGTCATCGAACGGTTGGCCGCGTAAACGTGGACCGCTATGCCGGTTTGCGTCGCCACGTCGCCATTGCCTCCGAGCGTCACGATGCCTTCGACGAAGTCGGTCGGCTTTTTCGGAACCGGGATCGGGCTCCAGCGCAATTGCGTCGGCGTGGCGTCGACGTCGTTGAACGGCGCACTGCGGATGAGCCCATTATCGATGCGCGCATAAGGCCGGTGCACGACCGACGGCTGAATTCGATAGGTCCAGGTGCGGCGGTTTTCACCGCGCGGCGCCGTGAATGAGGTTCCCGAGATCAGTTCGGCATAGAGGCCGTGCGGCGGACGCTGCGGCGAATTACGCCCGACCGGCAGAGCGCCGGGCACCGCCTCGGAAACAAAGTGATTGCCGAAGCCGGATTGGTACTGGAATTCGGCGCGCGCGCCTTTGCTGTCGGCTTTGCGGAGCTTGGTTTGCTGATTCATCGTGAACCTCCCGGACGCCCGGCCGCCGGCAAAGACCGCTCGGCGACGACGCAATCCAGGGCCGGCGTCGTGGACTGGATGGCTTCATTTCCCTCGGAATGACGGGCGAAAAATTAGTCGCGACCGTAACAAATATCCGCTTTCCGCGGCGATGGCGCAAGCGGGTTGCGACGGTTCCAGGTTCCAATCCCGTACCCCCCGCCGCAATTCGCCTTGAATGACTCACAATCCGTCCCAAAAGCCGCCCGCTTGGACCGGCATGAGCGCCGCGAGAGGTCGAGGGAAACCCTTCATTAACCAAAACCAATGCTCCGACGGCGTTTGCCGCACGCCGTCGCGACACGTTCGGTGAGGGAACGGGGCATGCGTCCGATACTTGCATTTGCTATTCTGCTGGTCGGGCTTTCGAGCGCCGCGCCGGAGCCGGACTATTCCTCTTATTTCACCGATTATCTGCGTGCCGCGGGCCGCAAGGCGACGTCGCTCATTGAAATCGAGTCGTCGACCGGCCGCGCCGACCGGCTCACCGTGGCGTCGCTGCAGCCGCACCCGATCGCGGTCGAAAGGCTGACGCCGGCAAATGCCGGTGCCGGCGCGGACGTCGATTCCGGCGGCCTCGACAGCGCGATTACCGATGGCACGTCGGGTCACGACGGTGTGGTCTCGCTCAATGACCTGTGCAACGCGCTCTATACGTCGGCGCAGGACAACGACCTGCCGATTCCGTTCTTTGCCAATTTAATTTGGCAAGAAAGCCGGCTGCGCGACGATGCCGTGAGCCGGAAAGGCGCATTGGGCATCGCGCAATTCATGCCGGAGACCGCCGCCGAAAGTGGGCTCGACAATCCGTTCGACCCGCTGCAAGCGATCCCGGCTTCGGCGCGTTTCCTGCGCGAGCTTCGTCTGGAATTCGGCAATCTCGGCTTTGTCGCTGCGGCCTACAATGCCGGCGCGCGTCGCGTCGTCGAATGGCTCGAACATCGCGGCAGCCTGCCGCGCGAAACGCGCGGCTACGTCGTGCGCGTGACCGGGCTCTCCGTCGACGACTGGCGTAGCATGGCGGTAAACGACGACGCGCTGACCTTCGTGCAGCGCCTGCCCTGCCGCGGCCTGCCGGCCTTCGCCAGCGTGGAGCAGGCGCAATCCGAAGACGTGCAATTGCAGCACGTCAAGCTCGAGCAGGTCAAGCGCGCGCAGGCCAAATTGCAGCAAGCCAAACTGGAACAAGCCAAACTCGAAAAGGCGGCGGCTAAAGCCGCGCCAAGACGACGCGTCGGGCACCACGCGGCCGAGCGCAAGCGTGACAACGCCCGTCGTGGGCACGGCGAAGCGCGCCGCGCCGCGCGCCATGCGCGCGCCGGCCGTGACAAGCGCAACAGCGTCTAGCAAACTCCAACCCGGCCGCAGAACGGCCTCTTCACACGACGGCGGCAGTCGCGGAGCCGCGTCTTATTCCAAGCGTCACGATGCGCTGAAGCAGATCGGGGTAGGCGATGCCGACGTGCTTCGCCGCGGTGGCAAATTCCTGGCTTTCGGCGATTTCGGGATTGGGATTGGCTTCGAGAAAATATGGCGTGCCGTCGGCGGCGAGACGAAAATCGATGCGCGCATAGCCGTCGAGTTCCAGCGTCCGGTAGATGCGCTTGGCCATGCGCTGGATGCGCGCATTCAGCTCCGGCGTCAGATCCTTGGCCGGTCCATGCCGGATGCCGCGGCGTTCCTGGTAATCGGGATCGTGCTTGACCTTCTCGGTGGCAATGAGCCAGTCGCCCTCCGCCATGTTCTGAAATTGCAACTCCCACACCGGCAGAACGACCAGCCGCTCGTTGCCGACGATGCCGACATAGATTTCGCGGCCCTCGATATATTGCTCGGCAATGGCGTTGGTGCCGATGCGCTCATGGATGAAATTGACGCGTTCAACGAACTTGTCGTCGCTGTCGACCACCGACGCTTGCGAAATGCCGTAGGAGGCGTCCTCGTTGACGCTCTTGACGATGAGCGGCAGCGCGAGCCGCGCCGGACGTTTGACTTTGCGGCCTTTCGGAAATACCGCAAAGGCCGGCACTGGAATGCGATGGTAATGCACCAGCGTCTTCGACAAATCCTTGCCGCGCGCCAGCATCAGGCCGCGCGGATTGCAGCCGGTATAAGCCACGCGCATCAGCTCGAGATAGCTTGCGACGTTCTGGTCGTAGATCGCTTCGCCGTGAAACTGCTCGAGCAGCGTAAACACCACGTCCGGCTTCCAGGCGTCGATGTCGTCGCGGATCGGTTTTAGCTCATCATGAACGCCGAGCGGACGGACATCGTGGCCGGCGGCGCGCAGCGTCGTCACTACGTCGTATTCGGTCTTCCAAACGCCGATTTCCTGCTCGCTGTAGCCCTTGCTTGACTCCGGAGGTATCAGGTCCGGGTGAACGAGCAGCAGGACGCGCAGCCGTTTCATAGCGCGATCCATCTTCGTCGCGACGGCCCGAACAGCGCATGCATGGTCTTGGCGGTGAGCAGGACGGTGAATTCCGTGATGAGTTTGCGCTCGGAGCCGACCGCGCGCAGATTGAGCTCGCGACAGCGCTGGATCATATCGTCGAGCACGACGTCGAAGGTGAGCTGATACTCGCCGGTCCATTTGGCGACCAGCTCGCGCACCTGGGCGCGATTGCGCCGGATGAACGACGATGCCGCTTCGGCGTGGCGATGCCGCGGCTCGGCCGAGAACAGCCGCCGCAAATCGCGGTCGTAGGTTTTCGGCGTATCGACGACGTAAAGCGCACGTTTTTTCTTATAATAGTCGCCAAGCGTCTGGTTGAGTTTGCTGAGCGGATCGACCTTTTCCCGATGCGTCAGCATCGGCCGTAAGCTTGCAATTTCGGCCATCAGTTCGTCGACATATTCGAGCTTCTTGAGCGCCGGCCAGCCGGCATAGCGCGTCCGCCAATGCGAGCGCGGCCGCAGCCACACCGCGAAGGTCTCGGCAAAATCCTCGTCGGGATGGCTTTGCGCATACCATAGCCGCAGGTGCTGGACGTGATTGCGGCTTGCCGGATTGGGCCGGTAATAACGCGGATAGCGCATCGACGAGGGGCCGAACAGTTGCTGCCAGCGGCGGCGGCGATAGAGCTGATAGGCGTGGGTGACGACGTGGCCGCATTCGTGGCGGAGAATACGCATGCATTCGGAGGTGGTGCCGCCCTCGACGTCGAGGATCATCTTCTTCTCGAGTCGCATCAGCCGCGGGTGCGCCAGGTAGAACGGGATGGCGATGCCGGGGGTATTTTCGGGGGAGAACCATTCGCTCGAAATCCAGGCATGCGGCCGCGCCCGGATGCCGTGTTCGTCGAGTTCGTCGTAGAGCGTGCGCAGGCACTTCGCGAGCCACGTGCCTTCGACCGTCACTTTGAGATCCTTGAGCCGGACCTCAAGCAACTCGTCGTCGGACAAGGATGCCCAAGGGAACTTCCTGCGAGATTTCCTGCGCGGCATGATACTTCGAAACCCGAACGAACCGGGAGGGAAATGGTGTCACGGCGGGACGCTTGCGACAACCGTCATAACTGGCTCGCATCCGCAGGTCGCAGTTCCCTTTGCCGCGGCCGGCCGCGTATCATTGCGGGATCGTCATGCCGACGCCGGGAGGCAAAGAACGTGCAGTCGAGAGTCGAGCCGGTACTGATCGTCGGCGGTGGGCCGGTCGGGCTCGCGCTCGCCGGCGATCTCGGCTGGCGCGGCATTCCCTGCATGCTGATCGAGCAGTCCGACGGCTCGATCTATCAGCCGCGCATGGACCTCGTCGGCATCCGCACCATGGAATTCTGCCGCCGCTGGGGCCTGGTGCCGGCGGTCGAGGGTTCGCCCTATCCGCGCGACTACGCCCAGGACAACATCTATCTGACGAGCCTTACCGGATACGAACTGGGCCGCGAGCGCTTCCCCGGAATCGGCCAAGCGCCGCCGCCCAAGGAAAGCCCGCAACGGCGCGAGCGCTGCCCGCAGAACCTGTTCGATCCGATCCTGCGCGCATTCGCGGCGTCGCAGCCAAGCGTAACGTTGCGCTACCGCACGCGGCTGGTCTCGTTTACGCAAAAAACCGATCTGGTGACGGCCCTCGTGGAAAACACAGAAACCGGCGCGGGCGAGGAGATCATCGCGCGTTACATCGTCGGCTGCGACGGGGCGCGCAGCCTGGTGCGCGAAACGCTCGGCATCCGCATGTCGGGCAATCCGGTCTTGACCCACACCACGAACGTCATCTTCCGTTGCCCGCATCTGCTTTCATTGCATGACAAGGGCAAGGCCTATCGCCACATCTTCATCGGCCCGGAAGGCACCTGGGCGACCATTGTCGCGATCAACGGTCGTGACGAATGGCGCTTCTCGCTGATCGGCGGAACCGAGCAGCGCGAATATACGACGGAACAGATCGAAGCCGCGATCCGCCGCGCCGTCGGCTGCGACTTCGAATTCGAGATTTTGAGCGTGCTGCCCTGGGTGCGGCGCGAACTGGTCGCCGAGCGCTGCCGCACCGGCCGCGGCTTCATTGCCGGCGACGCCGCGCACGTCATGTCGCCGACCGGCGGCTTCGGCATGAATACCGGCATCGGCGATGCCGTCGATCTCTCTTGGAAGCTTGCCGCCACGATCGCGGGCTGGGGCGGCTGCGACCTGCTCGATTCCTACAGCGCCGAACGCCAGCCGGTCGGCGCCCGCAATGTCGCCGAAGCAAGCGGCAATCTGCGGCGCATGCTTGCGGTCGGCCGGCATGCAGATCTGCTCGATGCCACGCCGCAAGGCGCGGCGACGCGCGCAACGGTCGGCCGCGAGTTTTCCGAAACGATGCGCCGCGAATGGCATACGCTCGGTATCCACCTCGGCTATCGCTATGAGGGATCGCCGATCTGCTGCCCGGACGGAACGGCCGCCCCACCCGACGATCCGCGAACCTATCTGCCGACGGCCCGGCCTGGCCATCGCGCTCCACACGCCGTCCTCGCCGACGGCCGCTCGACGCTCGACATGTTCGGCCCAGGTTTTACGCTGCTCTGCCTCCGCGCGGATGCGGCCGACGCCGCGCCGCTCCTGGATGCGGCCGACGCCGCGCCGCTTTTGGAGGCGGCAAAGCGGCGCCAAGTGCCGATGGCCTTCGCCGCGATCGCCGAGCCGCACATTGCCGCGCTTTACCAGCGCAAATTCGTGCTGGTGCGTCCCGACGGCCATGTGGCCTGGCGCGACGACCGCATGCCGGCGGATGCGCTGCGCCTGATCGACGTCGTGCGCGGCGCGGTCCGGGCCGCGGACATCGCCTCGGGAAAACCGGCGGTGCAAGCGGTCGACATTTCGTCTACACTGTAACGATTAGCGAAGAGGAAAGCCCATGCAGGCCCCATCCCGAGACGACCTTGCCCGTTCCGGCTCGCTCGAGGAGCTTTACGGCAAGCTGCCGCAAGTCGGCATCGCACCGGGGTGGAACAAGAAGGTCGCCTCGCTGTGGCCCGCTCCGAGAAAGAATTTCGAGCCGGCGCACTGGACCTACGAGCAGGCGCGCGGCGCGCTCGATGCCGCCGGCCGGCTGATCAATACCGAGCTCGCCGAGCGACGCAATCTCATCCTGTTCAACCCCGCGTCCGGCGAAAGCTATGGCACGGTGCGCACCATGGTCAGCGCCTATCAGATGATCATGCCGGGCGAATGGGCTCGCGCGCACCGCCACACGCCGAATGCGCTGCGCCTCATTATCGACGCCGAGCCGGGCGTCTACACCGACGTGAACGGGATTCGGCTCGCAATGGAGCCGGGCGACGTGCTGCTGACCCCGAACTGGTCGAGCCACGGCCACGGCAACAACAGCCGCGCCAGCGCCTATTGGCTCGATTTCCTCGACGTGCCGCTGGTGCAACTGCTCGAGCCGATGTTCTTCGAGCCGGCGGAAGAGGACAAGACCCATGAGGCGTTCGCGGATGCGCCGCCGACCAAGGATTCGCCCTTCGTATTTCCGCTGAGCGAAACCGAAAAGCGCCTCGACGCCGCCACACCCGATCCGGCCGGCCCGTTCGGAACCCATGTGGAGCTTGGCAATCCGGCGATGGACACGATCGGGCTTGCCATGATGCGGCTGGAGCCGCACGTCGCAACCGCGCCGTATCGCACCACGGCGAACAACATCTACGCCGTCGTCAAAGGCAGCGGCGCGACCACGGTCGACGGCAAGCGCTTCGCATGGCGCCGCGGCGATGTCATCGCCGCGCCGGCCTGGCGGCCGCATAGCCACGAGGCCGCGGAGGATGCGCTCTTGCTGCGCGTCTCCGACGAGCCGGTGATGGCCCGGCTCGGCTTTCACCGCGTCGAAGAGCCGAAGCAGGCGGCGCATTGATCCGCGGGGCCTAACGAGCGTTCAAGAAAAAGGTCTCCATCATTCCCTTGCCCTTGACCTCGATGCTGCCGCGCTGTTCGAAAATGAAATGGTCGCTCAGCATGGCGCGCGTCGCGGCCGACACCTGAATTCGGCCGGGCAGCGAGTGCGATTCCATGCGGCTCGCGGTATTCACGGTGTCGCCCCAGATATCGTAGGCGAACTTATGTGTGCCGATGACGCCGGCAACGATCGGACCGCTATGGACGCCGATACGGGCCTGCAGTTTCACACCGGTCGCGTCGGCGATTGTCTTGACGGCTTCGAGCATGCGCATCGCAAGCTCGGCAATCCGGGAGGCATGATCGGATTGCGCTTCGGGAATCCCCGCCGCCACCATATAGGCGTCGCCGATGGTCTTGATCTTTTCCACGCCGTGCTCGGCGGCGAGACGGTCGAAGGCGGCGAATATCTTGCTTAGAAAATCAATCACTCGCTCGGGCGGCAGTTCCTGACTGATCGTCGTGAACCCGACGAGGTCGCAAAACAAGATGGTCGCCTCCATAATCCGGTCGGCAATGACCATCTCGCCGTTGCGCATCCGCTCGACGATTTTTTTCGGCAAGATGTTGAGCAGCAACTTCTCGGAACGGCGCTTTTCCTGTTCCAGGTCGGCGATGAATTTCTTCTCCCGGTCGCGCAGGAATTTTTTCTCGAGCGAGACGCCGACGCGCGCGCGCAGCAGGATCGGATTGAACGGCTTGGTCAGATAATCCTCGGCGCCGGCTTCGATGCATCGCACCACGGTATCGAGCTCGTCGAGCGCGGAAATCACGATGACTGGAATATGGCTGGTTTGTTCGGACGCCTTGAGGCGGCGCAAAACCTCAAAGCCGCTCATTTCCGGCATGATGAGATCGAGCAGAATGATATCGAAGTCCTGCCGGGCAACGAGGTCGAGTGCGGATGCGCCGTTCGCCGCCGTCACAACCTTGTGACCTTCGCGCGTCAACCGGCGGGCCAGCACGTCGCGGTTTGCGGCATTGTCATCGACGACGAGGATGGCGCTCGATCGGACGGCCTCCCGCAACGCCTCATCGACAGGGAGGGGCGCAATGGTGCGCAACACGTCTGCCACGACATCGAACTGCTCGGCACGGCTGGAAGCTCCATCCAGCGCCGCGTCGCCCTGTCGCGCCAAAGCGGCCATTGCATCGATCTGGCCGAGGAGTTGATCGGCGGAATCTTTCAACTTCACGAGGTCCGCCCGCAGCGGATGCTCGCAGTCACCTTCCATGTCCTCGATCAAGAGCTCGCTGTAGCCCTTGATAGCGTTGAGCGGCGTTCGCAGGTCGTGACGGAGTCGGCGGTGGAACGCGTCAAGCGTCTCGCCCTTGTCGTGATCCGATGCTGAACCCTGGATGATACTCTTGACGAACGTGTTCAAATGGACGCTCGCACTGCGCATCCGGTCGAGATCGGCAAGCGGCTCATTGAGCTGCAACCGGCGCGCATCCTCGATGATCATGTCGAGAAACGCAGTAACGGCGCCAGCCGGCGCCAGCACTTCCTGGCGCAGGAACGCCGTCAGCGTCCGGCTCAGGCGCTCGTCCAATACGGTCGTCGACAAGGCTCCTCCGTGGGCGCGGCTTGTGAGCCGCTAGCCCTTCCCCGCGCCAAGAAGCCGCTCGATCTTGCCAATGAGGCGGTCTAGCTCGACAGGCTTGGTATCGTAATCGTCGCAGCCGGCCTCGATCGCCTTTTCACGGTCGCCGCTCATGGCGTGCGCGGTCAAGCCGATCACCGGCACGGTCTTCGTGGCATCGTCGGCTTTGACGCGCCGCGTCGCTTCCCAACCATCGATGACCGGCAGACTCATGTCCATCAGAATGATATCGGGTCGTTCGCTCTTGGCGAGGTCGACGCCCTGCTGCCCGTCCACCGCGAAAATCACCTCAAAACCGCGACGAATCAGGCGTCGTGACAGCATGTCGCGGTTCATTTCGTTGTCTTCGACCAACAAAACTTTTGCCATCGAACCGCCCCAGCTTATCTCTTAGATACGCTCCGCAGCACGCGCCGGCCGGCGCCGCATTGCCGCGCCGATCGCAGCGGCGATATCCGGCCGCGATGCGCTGCCCTTGGCTATCACCTTCTGCGCGTGCCCTGACAGGCGCTCCCGCTCGTCGGTGGTGAGCTGCTTGGCGGTGAGCACGATCACTGGAATATCCCGCCACTGGGTATGCGCGGCAAGCGTGTCGAGAACTTCAAACCCGTCCATTTCCGGCATCATCAGGTCGAGCAGGATGATTGCCGGTTCCGGATGCGCTTCGAGCCAGTCAAGCGCCTGACGGCCATCGGCAACTTCCGCCGCCGGCAAGCTCATCTTTTCCACCGTCTGCCGCAGCACGTCGCGCGCGCTGGCATCGTCCTCGACGATCAGGACCGGACCGTCGCGGCGGATCAGCGTGTGGATCAGGGCGGCTAAATGTCCGCGATCGACGGGTTTGGTCAGCACATCCACGGCGCCGAGCGAAAGGCCGATACCACGGTCAGAGAGCACCGTGACAATAACCACCGGAATCTCGCACAGATCGGGGTCCGCCTTGAGCGCGCTCAGGACCTCCCAGCCGTCCGGCTTCGGCATCATGACATCGAGCGTGATCGCGTCCGGCCTCATCGCGCGCGCCAGGCTCAGAGCCTCGTCGCCGCTGGTCGCGTGCACGAGCCGATAGCCGGCACCTTTCAAATTTGCCGCCAATATATCGCGCGCTGCCGGATCGTCGTCGACAATCAGCACAGTCGGAGTCCCAGCGGATTCATTCGCGAACTGCAGCGCTTCCTCGGTTTTCACTTGCTCCCGTGCAGGCGGACCACCAGGCAACGCGATCGTGAAGGTCGAACCTTCACCGAGCTTGCTGGTGACGGTCACGTCACCGCCCAACATCTGGCAGAAATTCCGGGTGATCACCAAGCCCAAGCCGGTGCCTCCGTATTTCTTCGACGTGGATGCATCCGCCTGGCTGAACGCCTGGAACAGCCGGCCAAGCTGCTCCTCGGTCATGCCGATGCCGGTATCGGAAATGACGAATCGCACCATCGTGCTGCCGTTTCCGATGCGATTTGCAGCCAGCGTCAGTTGACCGTTTTCCGTAAACTTGCTGCCGTTGCTCAGAATATTGAGCAGGCTCTGCTTCAGCTTGATACGGTCGGTCCGCATTGTGCCGAGGTCATCCGCCAGCTGGAGTCCCAGCGTGTTGCCGTTCTTCTCCACCAGCGGCGTGATGATCGCGCGTACTTCATCGAGGAGCGGCGCGATTTCGACGTCTTCGATGAACATCTCCATCTTGCCGGCCTCAATTTTCGACAGATCGAGAATGTCGTTGATGAGACCGAGCAGATGACGCCCCGAACTCTCGATTTTCTTAAGATCGCCGCCGATGCTTTCGCGTCCGAGATCGGCAACGTCTTCCTGGAGGATTTCGCTATAGCCGATGATGGCGTTGAGCGGTGTGCGCAGCTCATGGCTCATATTGGCAAGAAAACTCGACTTGGTCCGGTTCGCCGTTTCGGCCGCATCGCGCGCAACTTCAAGCTCATGGACAAGGCCGTCCAATTCCGCTTCGCGCTGCTTGAGCTCGGTGATATCCCCATACGTCGCCACCACACCGCCGTTCGCGGTTTTGCGCTCGCTGATACGAACCCAGCGCCCATCCGCCCGGCGCTGGAAATGAGGACCGCCCGGATTGCGATGCCGCTCCAGTCGCTCCGCCAACCAGCGCTGCGGATTGCTTTTTGCCTCCGGGATCAGATCGTTCTGAATGGCGTTCGTTACGATCGATTCGAACGGCGTGCCCGCCATGGTCGCATTGCGGTCGTACGAAAACATTTCCTTATAGCGGGTATTACAGACGGCGATCTTGTCCTCCGAATCATACAGCGAGAATCCTTCCGATATCGCCTCGATAGCTTCGGTAAGAGTCTGCTGCATCGCATGTCGTTCGATGATGTTCTTTCTGAAAACGTCGATGGCGTCGGCCATTTTGCCGATCTCGTCGCGACGATCACGATGGCCGATCTCGATATCGACGTCGCCGGCGGAAAGGCTTTGCATCACATCGGTTATTGATTCGATAGGCCGCACGATCACCCGGCCCACAACAATCGCAATAAAGGTACTGACCAGAAAGCCGGCAAGGGTTACGAAAATTACGATGAGTTTGTTCCTCTCGGCACCGGAATAAAGCCGGGTGCTCATGTCGCTGGCGTTGTACGAAATTGCCGCGGACAGATCCTGGAAGTCGGTATCGACGGCCTTGAAGGTATCGTCCGTTTGGCCGAGCATCATTGTCGCCATGGCCGCGTCGGTTTGACCGACGTCGATCGTGTCCTTCGCCTGACTTTTACAAATCTGCCACTTGGCCAACAGCCCCTGCATCGCTGTGCGTTCCAGGCTGGACAAATCCCGCCGTTGCCCAAGAGCGGCAATGCGGCCGTCTAATTTGTCGAGATCTTCGACAATTTCCGCATGGAGCGGCTTGAGCAATACATCGCTGACGCCATTGCTAGCCCACGACACGTAACGAAATATTTTCATGTGCGCGGCAATGACTGCTTCGCTGACTTGAGCGAACGCTTGCTGCTTTGGAATGAGTTCGTTTGTGAGAACCCGCAGCCCCTCTGCCGTGCGTGTCGACGTCAGATAGGCGTTGACGCCCAAGCCCAACAGGCAAATCAGCAGCAGCAGCGACGCGATTGACCCCTTCAGCTGGATCGAGAGATTATTGAAGACGCGGGCAACGGATCGGGCGCCGGTCGGCGCCCTCGGGCGCTGTTTGCCTTCGGGCGAGGCAGCGAGTCCCCTCGTGGCCGTCATTGGCGATAAATTCCGACGCCGACGAAATAATCTCCCATCTTTTCGACGTAGCTCGACTTATCTTCGATCTTGTTGGTGATCGGATTCGGCCACTTGTAGTCGACCCAGCCGCTTCCAGGCCCATTGGCAACATCGGCCAACGCTTGAACGAGATATTTTCCGTCCTGATCTTTAAGGCCGAGAAGATTTTTGCCAATTAACGCGGGCCGCGCGCCGTGAGCGACACAAAGTCCCTTTTTGTCTCCGTCCCTAACGTAAATGAACGGATAAAGATCGCGGTCGTGGAACTCCTTTGTGGAGGGGTCCGAGACCGCCTTGAAGGTCGCTTCGGCCCCGTCCTTCTTGAACATTTCCTGGACGCGCTTGACCATCGCTACCGCCTCATCCTTCGAGCCAAACTCAGGCGTGGCGGCGTGCAGCGGCACAATCGACAGCGCCGTAAATACCAGCAAAGCTATGAGTCGCATGGATCACCTCCCCGTGGACTCGGTGGACGGCCGAAATTGTTCCCCGATGCCCAGATGTGATTATCAGCTGCCTTCGGCCCCAGCATACGGTAGCGGTTCAAGCTTATACAACTTTATAATGTGCAGCGCCATAAGGCCCAGGTCGACCCTGTTTGGTCGGATCGAGCAGATAAGCTGCCGCGTATCGCGGCTCATTGCCTTGTGCTCGACCGGTAGAACCTTCGTCGTCCCACGCCCCCGCCCGGCATTGTCACACCTTCGCACACGCCGCGCGCGATGGCGGCCGCCGCACCGCCTATGGCCGCGGCAATATTCACCCGGAACGCCGCACCCTTGGCGATCACCTTTTGCGCCTCCAATAGCATGGCGGCACGCCAGCCGGTCGGGCCGATGTCAAAGTTTGCAGCAGCGCATCGGCGATACTAGTACCCACTTTTCTTCGCAGGTGAGTCATGATTCAAGATCGGAATGATTCCCAAAGCAAGAGAAGTACGGCTCAAGCCGAAGGTACGGAAGGTGCTTGAGGCGCGCTGCCGGGCACCGACCACC